>Ga0364866_10013_pt1 | contig 124082 bp, 98 predicted proteins | sample ExccelAu500001D3_3_FD_206913 | JGI IMG/M metagenome (GOLD analysis project Ga0364866, IMG submission 206913) | Enriched cells from Trout Bog Lake Hypolimnion, Wisconsin, USA - BchlTB.Aug13.5000.01.D3 | ecosystem: Environmental > Aquatic > Freshwater > Lake > Hypolimnion/Profundal zone | place...
CCCATCACCGGGCCCAGATTGGTCAATTATTAAAAACGGGGGGCTATGAAAACTTACCTGGTACCGACTATATTTCTTACATACGACAGATAAATTCATAGCGCTTCTCCCCTCTTTATTTACAATATTTGCTTTTAATTTGAATTGTAAAATGAGAAAAATATTATTTGCTGCCTTAATAGCTGTATTTGTGATTAGCTGTACCGACAAAAAGGCGGAGGAAAAAGCACTTTTTGATGAAGTTATAGGTGTCCATGATAAAGTAATGGGTGCCGACGAACAGCTAATGAAAAATAAAATGCTGTTGGATAGCATGGTCAAATATAATTCGACTGCGGATATAAAAGATTCAGTTTACAAGCATTTAGGAAAAATTAATGTCGCGGATAGCGTGATGGAAAACTGGATGCATAAATTTGAACCTGATTATAGCGGCAAGGCTCATGACGAAGTGATGAGCTATCTGACCAATCAAAAAAAACAAATTTTGTCTATCGATTCACAAATGAACAAAGCTGTAACAGAGTCGGGGAAATACCTCCTAAAAATGAAGATGAAATGAAGAAATTAAGCTTTGCGCTCGCAACTATACTTTTTTTGAATGCCTGTAAATCGCCCGATAATAAAACATTGCCAATTTATGGCAACCGCCAGGCGGTTGAAAAAACAGTGAACGGGCAAACTGTGACCGATACCATTTACCAAACCATACCAGCCTTTAAATTTATTAATCAGTACGACGACAGTATAAGTAACAAAAATGTTGATGGCAAAATATACGTGGCCGATTTCTTTTTTACAACCTGCCCTTCTATCTGCCCCATTATGCAACGGAATATGCTCAACGTGTATAATGCATTTAAAACTTCTAATGATGTTAAAATATTGTCGTACACTATTGATCCCAAACACGATAGTGTTCCGGTTTTAAAAAGATATGCCGAAAAGCTGGGTATATCCGGCAATATGTGGTGGTTTTTGCAGGGGAAAAAAGATAATACCTACCAGCTTGCCGAAAAAAGCTATCTTGTTGCAGTTAACCAGGATACAACCGTTGCCGGAGGGTATGTTCATCAGGGTTATTTCGTATTGATCGACAAAAAAAGCCGTATCCGCGGCTCCTATGACGGCACAAACACCGATCAGGTTAACCAATTGATTGCAGATATAAAAACGTTACAGACGGAGCCAGACAGTACTAAGTAAAATGAAACTAAAAATCACCGTTGGTTTCGCTGTCTTAATCATGATGGTAGTGATATGTTCAATCTATTCATGCCAAAGCGACGAACAGATAGAATTTGAACGTTATTATTCGGCCGGCAGCCTCGTTTACCAAAGCCATTGCCAAAATTGTCACGGTACGCATGGAGAAGGCTTGCAAGCCCTGATCCCGCCACTTACAGATTCGGGGTATCTCAAAAAAAACAATGCAAACCTTGCGTGTTTTATAAAATACGGGTTAACAACGAAGATCACGATCAACAATCGGGAGTTCGACGAAAAAATGTTGCCGAATGATCTGCCGCCTATTGATATCGCCAATGTACTCACTTACATAAATAATTCTTTTGGCAACAAACTTGGCACCACCCCGGTTAAGCAAGTGGAAAATAATCTGGCAACTTGCCGCTAATTGATGATCATTAGCCACAATAATAGTTCGCAATAATTACAGATGTGTTCCCTATTTATTTTAAACCCGCCATTTATTTTTCAAAAAAACCACCTATCTTTAAGGCATCAAACCTTTAAAAAATGTCAGCGCAACCCCAATGTTTTCATTGTAAAAGTTTTAAAATAAGAACTTATAGCCGAAAAAAATATTTGTTTAAAGCTCTCTTTTTTTTGCTCCTGGCTGGTGTCTGTTATCTGGTTTTATACAACAAAGTATTCCCGAGCTCTACAGAGGATATCCACGTGGCTATACCGATAGCTATCACAGTATTGTTAGGCATTGCCTGTTTGTTTTTTATAAATTACTTTTTTCGCGGTTTATTCAAAAAACGAAAAAGCTATAAATGCAAAAAATGTAATTATAAATTTAGCGTTATTAGTACCACTGATAATAGCGCGACATAGAATTGTTGACACAGTATCCAACTACGGTTTTATGCGTTCTTTTCTTTTTATAAACAAAACAAAACCTTCAACACCAATTACTCTGTTCGTGATGCTCCTGAAAAGGGATTCGAATTGCCATCGTCCACGTGTTTCCGTATCAATCAGCTAACGCGTTGCCACCTAAAATTACCCCAATAATTTTATGGCTCTGCAATTCCACACGTTACCTAATATACTTGTTTCCTTTGGGTTGATGAATAATCTGCCTTTGGCCCTTTCATCAAAGGTAAAATCGCTGTTACACTATAAGCAAAAAATTAACGACAAATAATTACAGACTAAAACTGTTCGTATTAGATAATTTTATTTTTATTATAGAAATATTCTGTAACTTTACTTACCAATGTCTGTATAGATATTAACTTTTGTGACATTTATAAAAGAACTAAAAAAATGTCTTAAAACACATCAATAGCTTTGTTTTTTTTATTGAAAAAAAAATTTAGCTTTGTTTACACAGACCAATTATTAAACAATACGATAATATTTAATTAATAGTACTACTGGGTGTAGTTATACCTAATGCCTTAAACCGGTAACTACACAGATTAATTTATCGATACCATAACATTGATAGCAAGTTAAATTGTAACATAAATATTGGACATATAGTTCTTTGACACTCAAAGCTTATATTTTTTGCAAATAATATAGCAGGAGTATAAGCATAGACAAGAACCGGGTAGCAACATCAGACAAGAAAGATTGCGGAAATTGCTAAAACACCACAAAAAATCATATTCGGTTTTAAATGTGGCCTGACTACCGAGAAATGGAACAGGACACCCTCAACTGTTTTAAAGATCGTGATAAAGTACCTAAACACTAGCCTCTGTGAGATTTCTTCTGAACAAGTTATGCAAAGGCTTCGCTATCTGGAGGTTGTAAAAAACCAGCAATTCGCAAATATCGCGGCCGATTCTTTTCGTTATAGACTAAAAAATCGAGAAAGAGATCCCCGCACCGGGACAATCTCAAGGTATTTTTTAACATGAATGATTGTTGACTTGGAACTTGTCGGTATGTCAATGAAAAAAAATAAAAGTTACACGATATAATAACCGTCAGGCATTCATTAGAACAAATGCATGTTAATGGTTGGACAAAACTGTAATACGTATACTATATATAAATTGAAACTTTTGCAATCGTCTGCATACCTGGACTAAAAAGCGATAGTGCAATTTTTTTTAAATTAACCCTTTTTACTATAAACTAATGAGAACTAAACCCAATCGCTATTTATTTGGCCTGCTTTCTTTTAAGCAGCATTTGGCACTACTCAGATGTGCAGATAAGCCAATGGTTGATACGAAATTGTATTTAAAAGGCGTATTTCCTTTTGCAGAAGCCACCCCGGATTCAACCAAAATTGGAAAATACATCAATGTAAATGGTCTCCCCTCTTATCTTTTTATTACATCAGTTTCTGGCAATAACAATATCGGCTATAGAATGGCCTGGAAATCCATTATCGCTACTTCAAAATCAGTACTGCAATTTTCCCTCCCTCCTATTATAGGTGCCGATAATTTTGCCGGAAACGTTGACGGAAGTTTTTACATAAGCGATGCCTTTCCAAAAACAAGGTTCAAAATAACGCATATTCCCGAAGTAGTAAAATACGGCAGACCGAACAAGGATCTGATGATTACTGAATTCAAAAGCCCAATACCAGCAAGGGCTATAAAAAATAGTGGCGCCACATTTATTTTAGTTTACCAAAGAGTTAAAAATATATGAATAACAAAGTGGAAATTTTACTTGTAGAAGATAACCCGCACGATGCTGAGTTAACTATACGTGCGCTTAAAAGAATAAATTTAGCCAATAGCCTGATCCACGTAGAAGACGGGTCTGAAGCCCTTGATTTTATTTTCGCAAATGGGGCATTTGCCGACCGGCAAGTAGAAAATAGGCCACGGGTTATTTTGCTGGACATTAAAATGCCTAAAATAGATGGGATAGAAGTTTTGCGACAAATTAAATCGAACGACACTACAAAAACAATTCCAGTAGTAATAATGACCTCTTCAAAAGAGGAACAGGATATTATTACAAGCTATAACCTCGGTGTAAACAGTTATGTGGTAAAACCTGTAGATTTTGAAGGCTTTGCAAAAGCAGTTTCGGAGTTGGGCTTGTATTGGCTAATTACTAACCAGGCCGCCAGATAATATTTATATAAGATGATGAAAAATTTGAGAATATTGCATATTGAGGACGTTCCCAGTGATGCCGAAATGGTGGAAAGGACTTTAAATAAATCGGATATAAGATATGAAAAAATTATTGTTGACTCCAGAGCAGATTATATAAAGGAGCTTGAGGAATTTCGCCCCGATATTATACTTTCTGACCATTCGCTGCCGTCTTTTAATTCGCTCGAGGCTTTACAAATTCTAAAGCAAAGTAGCTTCGATATACCTTTTATACTTATTACGTCGACCGTTTCCGAGGAATTTGCAGTAAATGTGATGAAAGAGGGGGCATCTGATTATGTGTTGAAAGACAGGTTGCAGCGCTTGCCAAATGCCATTATTAATGCGATAGAGAAATTTCAATCAGACAACGACAGGCTTAATTACCTTAATAAAATAGTTGCCAGTGAAGCTTTATTTACAAAGGCCGAGGCAATGGCCGAGTTTGGTACCTGGCGACTCAATATGGATACAAAAGCCATCGACTGGTCTGCCGGTACATATCCATTACTCGGATACACGAAAGGCGAAGTTGAACCATCTTTTGAAAATTTCTTAAAGAACATCTTTTCCGGGGATAAAAAGCAGGTTGAAAATACTTTTAAAAATATCAGCAACGCACAAACCTCTGAAGTTGATTTCAGAGTAATTAACAAAGATGGAAGTATAAAGTATATACATGCTCAGTTTGAATTCGAATTAAACGAAAAAGGCAAGCCTGCCTATATCATAGGATTTAACCAGGATATTACACGGTCGGCGCTTGCCCAATTAGAAATACAAAAAAATATAGAAGAACTCAAATCAGCGGCCGACAGGCAAACTGCCATCTTGAACGCGCTGCCACCAAACATAGTATTGCTTAATGAGGCAGGCAAAATAGTTGCAGTAAACGAATCCTGGCGAAAATTTACGCTCGAAAACAATCTTGGTGTGCCCAGATATGGAGTCGACTATAGCTATATAGCCATATCTGAAAAAGCGACGGGAGTAGATAAATTGTCGGGAGCTAAAATTGCAAAAGGAATAAAAGACGTAATAGCAGGAATAATAAACGAATTTTCCCTCGAGTACTGTTGCATCATAAAAAACAAAAAAGTTTGGTTTGAAATATTAGTCGCACCGCTAACAGATAAAACAAAAAAAGGTGCCGTTATACTGCATATTGATATAACCGGCCGAAAGCTGACAGAGGAATTGATGCTCCAATCGGAAGCTAACCTTAAGACCATCTTCAAAAACACCGACATCGCTTACATACTTTGCAATTCGGACAATAAAATAGTTTCATTTAACAGTAAGGCCAACGAGTTTTGCTTAGAGCAGTTTAATAAAACATTAAGGGTTGGCGGCACTACGTCCGGGTATTTCCCAAAGAATAAAATCCCAAATGTAAAAGAGGCTTTACAAAGAGTATTAAACAACGAGATATTAACTTATGAAACCAGTTACGTGGATAAAGACGGATTGGTTAAATGGTACGAAGTACGATGGGTTGGTGTAGCAAACGATAAAAATGTGAACATGGGATTTATTCTGGCATTTAATGATATTACCGAACGCAAAACTGCCGACCTTGAAAAAGATAAGATGACGACCGATCTTGTACAGCGCTCTAAGGACCTGGAACAATTTACTTATATCGTTTCACATAATTTAAGGGCACCGGTCGCCAATATTTTGGGGCTTTCGAATATGTTGAATCATGTCGATTTTAATTTTAATGAAGACCGTTCGATATTGTCGGCACTCGAAACTTCCATTACTATCCTCGACCAAACCATAATAGATCTCAACCATATTTTACAGGTACGCAGCAATATTCATGAACAAAATGAAATTGTGTCGTTCCAACAATTGGTCGACGACATATCCTTAAGTCTGGGTAATTTAATCAACAAAGAAAATGTAACCATACAAACTAATTTTAAGGCTGCTGAGTCGGTTATCACTATAAAAAGCTATATGTACAGCATATTTTATAACCTGATTATAAACAGTATAAAATACAGGCAGCCTGATAAAGACCCCATTATATCAATATTCACGATAAAGAAAGGAGATAAGTTAGAAATTTATTTTAAAGATAATGGCCGGGGCATTGATGAAAGCAATATGAAAAAAGTATTTGGCTTATACAAAAGGTTTGACACTAGCGTAGAAGGCAAAGGAATGGGTTTGTATATGGTTAAAACACAAGTCGAAAATCTTGGTGGCAAAATCAGCCTGCAAAGTGAACTCGGTAAGGGAACGACCTTTAAGTTGGACTTTCCAGAGATTAAATATGTCCAAAAATGAAATTACTTTTCGTAAAGTATTTTTTTTAACATGGAGAAAAAATTTAAAGCGGTTGTACTGATTGTTGACGATAAGGAAGCTAATCTATTGGCATTGGAGAACTTACTTGCCAACAAGGATAGGGTAATTTTATGCGCGTCGACGGGCAAAGAAGCTTTGAAGATTGCTTTAAATAAACCTATTGATCTGATTATTCTGGACGTAAAAATGCCCGAAATAGACGGTTTTGAGGTGGCACAGATCCTGCAATCGAACAGAAAGACAAAAGACATACCAATAATCTTTGCTTCGGCCGAACGCACGGAACACCAGTTCATGATGCAAGGCTTTGAAGAAGGCGCGATAGATTATTTTTTCAAACCATTGGATCCTGAAGTAGTAAAGGCAAAAGTAAATGTACATTTAAAGGTACAGCTCCAAAAAAGAGAACTAATCGAAAAAAACAACGCTCTTCAAAAAAGCGCGTTGCTCATCAATAACTCGGCTGATATTATTGGTATAATAGATGCTACGACACTCAAAATTGAAGAGATAAACCTTGCTTTCACAACCATTCTGGGGTATTCGTTAGAGGAGGCAAAGGGCACCACAATAACATTTTTCCTGAACAATGAAGATCGGGCCTGGTTTAATGATCTGCACAAACAATCAAAAGAGTATTTTTCTTTCGATACCCGTATTTACTGTAAAGACAGAACCATAAAATGGCTGCAATGGAAAGTAGTAGTAAAAGAAAAAAAATGGTATATAAACGCTCGAGATATCACTGAAATAAGGCAAGTTGAACAGATTAGCAATTATTTGGCAACCGTTGTCAAACAATCAAATGACGCTATTTATATACATGATAATGAAGGAAAGATTATTTCGTGGAATGAAGGAGCCGAAAAAATTTATGGGTATTCCGAACGTGAAGCGCTGAAAATGAAGATATGGAACATCATCCCTCAGTATATGCAACTGGAACTTGAGAAGATGGTTAACAAGATATTGAAAGGAAAAAAAATTGCATTACTAGAAACAAAACGTATAACAAAACACGGAAAACTGGTTGATGTTCTTTTCTCAGCAACTGTAATTATAGATCCGACTAATGACAATAAATCAATCGCGATTACCGAGCGGGATATAACCGAACAAAAGATAGCAGATGAACAGATCAAACAATTAAATAAAGATCTGCAAAATAATATCAACGAGCTTATATCGACCAATAAGGAACTGGAATCATTCTCTTACACGGTATCCCACGATTTGCGGGCTCCTCTGAGAGCGTTGGATGGCTATTCAAAGATATTTGAAGAAGACCACATGCAGTTACTAAATGATGAAGCAAAAACGTTATTAAAGAAAATCCAATACAATGCCGAAAAAATGGGAACCCTCATTGATGACCTGCTCGCATTCTCAAAACTTGGACGAAAAGAAGTGCAAAAGCGGGCATTAAACACTCATCAAATAGTTGAACATATTCTACAGGAAATTAATCATTCTATGCCATATAAAGCGATGATCAAGATAGGCAATCTTCCCGATTGCTATGCGGACGAGTCTTTGATATCCCAGGTATGGATGAACCTGATTTCGAATGCTCTTAAATATTCAAAAAAGAAAGAGATGCCCGAAATAGAAATTGGCGCTTCCGATACCGGGGACGGGACGACTTATTACATAAAAGACAACGGCGCCGGGTTTGATATGAGATATGCTCATAAATTGTTCGGCGTATTTGAACGATTGCATAAAGTAAGTGAATTTGAGGGAACCGGTATCGGTTTAGCGATTGTTCATCGGGTAATTACCAAACATGGAGGCCGGATTGGTGCGGAGGGTAAGGTAAATGAAGGTGCAAAATTCTATTTCACTTTACCAAAAATAATAAGCCAGGAAGTTTGCCCGATTTGATTTTTTCACCATTAAAATAACCTTTTATAGTTAATAATCCAAGTTCACCTTTTAAAATAGTAAGCCATGAAAATGACGCTAAGTCAAAAAATTCTTTCCGGATTTATTATATGTACGGTAATACTTGTCGCGACAGCGATTTTCGCCGTCAGAAACAATCAACAATTTATTGACACTACCCAGTGGGTAAACCACACAAACGAAGTATTACACCAGTTTGACGAAATACGTACACGCACAGTGGATGCCGAAACTGGTGCGAGGGGATATGTAGTCACCGGCAATGAGGTTTTTCTCGAACCGTATAACACTGCATGGGACTCTATCCGTCATCACATCGACAGGGTTAAACTTCTCACACTGGATAACCCTGTTCAGCAAAAAAATATTGAAGCGTTACAGAAACTAATCGACAAGAGCCAAAGCCATCTGGAGGAAATTATTGATCTCAGGAAAAAAAGTTTTGATGATGCCGAAAAATTGGTTGCTACAGGACGTGGAAAACAAATTGAGGATGGAATAAGACGACAGATTGCCGATTGTGAAGGCATCGAAAATACATTACTCGCCGAACGAAGACAAGCAAGTAAAGAGGATGCCAACAATTTCAGTACAGTATTTATTATAATGCTGTTGGTTATTGCTGTTGTGCTCATAACTGTATTTGTTATTATTAATACCAATTTGCGAGCCCTAAAAAAAGCTGAGCAAGAGAGCGCCGACCGAAACTGGATACTCACAGGCAATTTTGAATTAAACGAAAAAATAAGGGGCGAAAAAACAGAAACTGAACTTGCTCAATCTGTCATCAATCAATTATGTACTTATTTAAACACCCAAATTGGGGCAATATATTTATTCGACAACGGTCAGCTAAACCTTTCTGGAAGTTATGCTTATAGTTTCCGTAAACAAAATACCAGCATTATAAAACCTGGTGAGGGGCTCGTTGGACAGGCCGCTGCCGAAAAGAAAATAATTGTGTTTACTGAAGTGCCAGATGATTACATCAGGATAAACTCCGGGCTCGGCAACTCAATACCAAAAAACCTGGTCATGCTCCCGTTATTGCAGGATGAGGAAATAAAAGGCGTTATTGAGATAGGTTCCGCAAAGGAATTTTCCACGTTACAAATGGAATTTTTAAGCAAGATCGGCGAAAATATTGCTATCGTAATTAATGCAGCCCAATCGCGACGCAAACTTAAAGATTTACTGGAGGAAACGCGGAGGCAGGCCGAAGAACTGGAGGTTCAGCAGGAAGAACTAAAACAATCGAATGAGGAATTACAGGAAAAAACCGAGTTGCTCGAAAAGTCGGAATCATCATTGAAAGCACAACAGGAAGAGCTGCAGCAAACCAATGAGGAACTGGAAGAAAAGGCTAATCTTTTAGAAGAACAGAAAGAAAAACTGGAAAACGCCAAAATGGATATTGAAACAAAAGCGCGTGAATTGGTGGTAACCAGCAAGTATAAATCCGAGTTTTTAGCCAACATGTCGCACGAGTTGCGCACGCCGCTTAATAGCATCCTGATACTCGCACAATTGCTTTCAGAAAACAAGAGCAAATCGCTGGCAGACAAGGAAGTGGAGTTTGCGAAGAATGTATATAACTCGGGCATCGACCTGCTCAATCTCATCAATGAAATACTTGATCTTTCAAAAGTTGAGTCGGGCAAAATGGAGTTGGATATAGCGGAAGTACCGTTCAACGGAATATTATCCGATATGACAGCCATGTTCTCGGAAGTCGCAAAAAATAAATCAATTGATCTGATATTCGAACTAAGCGACAAGGACTTAAACGATAACATAGAAACTGACAAACAGCGTCTCGAACAAATATTAAGGAACCTCTTGTCGAATGCATTTAAGTTTACTGGCAAATCGGGTAAAGTGGTGCTATCTATTACCAAAGTAAACGCGGCAGGTGTATTCTTTAAAAACAAAAAACTATACCAGGTGGGGCCAATGGTTTCAATGGCTGTTACAGACACAGGTATCGGTATCCCGCCGGACAAATTCGGGGTGATATTTGAAGCATTTCAACAAGCGGACGGTTCTACAAAACGCAAATATGGCGGCACTGGCCTGGGGCTTTCTATCAGCAGGGAACTTGCCAACGCGCTCGGTGGCGAAATCCATCTGCAAAGTGAAGAAGGAAAAGGTAGCACATTCACCCTTTATCTGCCATTAAAATTCGATCGATCGATTATGGACCCGGCCGAGCGCAATGTAGAGATAAAAGTGGAAAAAGAGGATGGCATCATTAAAAGTAAGAAAATTGAAATACCCGCTTTCGCGGAAGGAGATGCCATAGATGACCGTTACAATTTGAAAGGTAATGAGAAGACTGTACTCATTATGGAAGACGACCCGGATTTTTCGCAGGTGCTACTTAGCTTCGCGAGGGAACGACGGTATAAAGGCATCATCGCCTCTGAGGGTAACACTGGCTTGAGCTATGCCCGATTTTACAAACCCGATGCGATATTGCTCGACATGAAACTGCCGGTTGTGGATGGTGCCGATGTGCTTAAACAATTAAAAATAGACCCCGATCTCCGCCACATTCCGGTAATGATCATATCCGGCTACGACCGACAAAAAGAAGGCCTGGAACTTGGCGCATTCGACTTTTTAAAAAAACCTGTTTCGAAGGATGACCTGCTTAAAGCGTTTACCAAAATAGAGGCTTTCGCGAGTAAAAAGTTGAAACGGCTGTTGATCGTCGAGGATAATCAAGAACAAAATACCGCAATCCGTGAATTAATAGGTAACGGTGATGTAAAATGTATTTCGGCTTTTTCGGGCAATGAAGCTTACGAAATGATGTGCCAGGAAAGTTTTGAATGTGTTATCGTAGACCTGGGTTTGCCCGATATGTCCGGCTTTGATTTAATGCAAAAAATAAAGGACAATGAAAGCCTCAGAAAAACTCCGATTATTGTTTATACTGGCAAAGACCTGACAAAAGACGAAAGCAACCGCCTGAATAAACTAGCCAACACCGTGGTATTAAAAACTGTTGACTCAAATGAGCGTTTGTTAGACGAAACCACCTTGTTTTTGCACAGGGTAGAATCACGGTTGCCTAAGGAGAAACAGAATATTATCCGCAAACTGCATAAAACCGATGAGGTTTTGAAAAACAAGAAAGTATTGATTGTTGACGATGATATCAGAAATATTTATTCGCTCACAAATGTTTTGGAAGAAGAGGGCCTGGATTGCCTCACCGCTGAAAATGGAAAGGCAGCCGTGCAAATGCTGGCCGAAACACCGGGGATAGATATTGTACTAATGGACGTAATGATGCCTGAAATGGATGGATATGATGCGACAAGAGAGATCAGGAGCAAAGCCAGATTCAGCAAATTGCCTATCATTGGTTTAACAGCAAAAGCAATGAAAGGCGACAGGGAAAAATGCCTGAATGCCGGCATGTCCGACTATATCACCAAACCGGTAAACATCGAGCAGCTTTTGTCGTTAATGCGGGTATGGTTGTACAGCTAAATCTACTATGGAAAAAATAAAAAACAAACTTGTACTAATTGTTGATGATGAAGAAAGAAATGTGTTTGCGTTGGGTAGTTACCTGGAAGCGCTGGAAATGAAAATAATAGTCGCCACCAATGGCGAAGAGGCTATTTTAATATTGAAGGATAATCCGAAACCCGATATAATTTTACTGGATATAATGATGCCAGTAATGGATGGCTATGAAACCCTTGAAATTATAAAGCGCACAGATGAGTTAAAAAACATTCCTGTTATAGCCGTAACCGCTAGAGCCATGAAGGGAGACGATCAAAAATGTTTGGATGCAGGGGCATGGGACTATATTTCGAAACCAATAAATATGAGTGTGCTTATCGAAAAAATGAACCATTGGATGGTATAGTATGAATTTTGAAAATAAGGAATTTACAGATTTGCTCGATGCGATCCGATTGGTGTACGGATACGACTTTACTGACTATTCCGAAGCTTCCGTAAAAAGAAGAATAAATAATTTCATGACCAACCGGAAGATAGATACGATCGAAATGCTCGGTAAAGTTATTTTAAAAGATGAGAAACTATTTGAAGAATTCATTCAGGATATATCTGTTACCGTAACCGAAATGTTTCGCGACCCGGCCTTTTATAAAAGTTTGCGAACTAATGTACTGAAGCGCCTTGCCACCTACCCTTTTATAAAAATATGGATTGCCGGCTGCGCCACTGGCGAAGAAGTGTATTCTATTGCTATCTTATTTAAAGAAGAAGGGCTTTTGAACAGGACCTTAATCTATGCAACCGACATTAATCAAAAATCTATCCACATTGCAAAGGAAGGTGTGTACCCGCTCGAAAACATGAAACAATACACCTCAAATTATCAGAAAGCAGGCGGAAAGATTTCCTTTTCGGAATATTACAAAGCCAAATACAATTCGGTATTGCTTGATAAATCGTTGAAACAGAATATCGTTTTCGCGGCGCATAACCTTGCAATTGATAAATCATTTAACGAATTTCAACTGATCATTTGCCGAAATGTGCTCATCTATTTTAACCAAAAGCTCCAGAATAATGTCTTTGATCTTTTTTACGAAAGCTTATGTCCATTCGGCTTCCTTGGTTTGGGAAATAAGGAATCATTGCTATACGCCGATAAAAGGAAACACTTTGAAGATGTTGACCGGCAGGAAAAAATATTTATGAAAACCGGATAAAGATGCGCGCGGATAAAAAACATAAAGCAATTGTAATTGGAGCATCTGCCGGCGGATTATCTGCATTGAGCATTTTATTTGAAAAACTCCCCCCTGATTATCCCTTACCCATTATAGTAGTACAACACAGGGTTAAAGATCAAAAAAGCCTCTTGGAAGAGGTCCTGCAGCCCAAGTGTGCAATAAAAATCAAACAGGCAGATGAAAAAGAAAAAATCGAAAACAGCATTGTTTACATTGCCCCACCCGATTATCATTTGCTCATTGAAAAAGACCTTACCTTTTCCCTTTCTTGCGATCAGGTCGTATCGTACAGTCGTCCATCCATCGACGTGCTTTTCGAATCGGCCGCCATGGCATACAAGGATTTGCTCATCGGCATCATATTGACCGGAGCAAACAGCGATGGAGCCGCAGGCTTACAAACCATAAAAAAATTCGGCGGGTTAACGATAGCTCAATCGCCCCAGGAAGCAAGTTTCCCACGTATGCCCAACTCAGCAATTGATAATGGCGGCGCCATGTTAATACTGACATTAAAGGAGATTGCTGGGAAAATGATGGAGTATTATTGATTGTGTGGGATAAATTCAAATGGTGATCAGGTGAGTCATTTTTGTTATTTACCGATACAAAACTTACTGAATATATTCTCCAATAAATCATCGGTGGTAACCACACCCGTGATCTCACCTAAATAATGCAGGGCTTGTTTTATATCCATCGCTAAAAAATCGGAGGTGACGGTATCCATACCGTCAAGTACCCGGATTAAGGCTTCTTCGGTTTTTTGTAAAGCTTCCAGGTGTCGTATATTGGTTATGAGCGTTTCGTCAGCGTTTAACCGGCCTTTAACTGCCGTTGTATATATTTTTTGTTTAAGATCGTCGATATTAAGTTTTTCCTTTGCAGAGATGGGGAGAAGTTCGGAGGTCGGAAGGCCGTAGTCGGAAAGTTTGGGGTTTGAAGCTTCAGTAGTCCAAACGTCGGAAAACAATAGTTCATTTAACCCGCCAAAATTCTGACTTCCGCCTTCTGACATCTGACCTCCCTCCTCTCTTTCAGTCTTCTGACTTCCGCCCTCAGACTTCAACAAGAGATCCATCTTATTCGCAACCAGCATCATCTTAATCCCCGGTCCTTGTAAACTTTCAATATCTTGTTTGAGTTCTTTAATGGTAATTTCGGCAGCGTCAAAAACATAAATAAGCAAAGCCGACTGGCTGATTTTTTCCATTGTGCGCTGTACCCCTATCTGCTCAATGGCATCTGTGGCCTCACGTATGCCGGCGGTATCAATCAGTCGGAAGTTGATGCCATTAATATTCAGCACTTCTTCAATGGTATCCCTTGTTGTCCCCGGAAGGTGGCTCACTATTGCCCGCTCTTCGTTCAAAAGCGCATTTAACAGGGTCGATTTTCCGGCATTTGGCCTTCCGGCGATTACCGTATTTACACCATGTTTGATGGCATTTCCTAATTCAAAAGAGCGGATCAGATTACCGATAACCGTTACAATTTCGTGAGTAAGCCTTCTTAGTTGTTCACGATTGGCGAACTCCACATCTTCTTCAGCAAAATCGAGTTCCAGTTCAATCAACGACGCAAACTGAACCAACTGGCTACGTAGTGCTTGCAACTGGTTACTAAACCCGCCCCTTAGCTGCTGTAGGGCCACCTGTTGCGATGCTTTTGAATTGGAAGCAATCAGGTCGGCAACCGCTTCGGCTTGCGAGAGATCAAGCTGCCCATTCAAAAATGCCCTGAGGGTAAATTCTCCGGCTTTAGCCGAACGCGCGCCATTTTTTATCAGTAGTTTAATAATAGATTCGATAATATATGCCGAGCCGTGGCAAGAAATCTCTACCACATTTTCGCGCGTGTACGATTTTGGGGCGACAAAAAGCGAAACCAGTACCTCGTCCAAAACAAGGTCGCCATCGATAATATGTCCAAAATGTATGGTATGCGAAGCCTGCGCGGTTAAATCCTTGCCCTTAAAAACCCGGTTGGCGATGGTAATCGCCTCCGGTCCCGAAAGGCGGATAATGCCGATTGCACCCGTACCGGTTGGGGTGGCGAGGGCAACGATGGTCTCAGGTTGTGAGTTGTAAGTTGGAAATTGTGAGTTTTTGTCCATAGTCGATGGTCCATAGTCCATGGAAAAAATAAAATTGCCTATCGTTTCTTGATTCTGGCTTTATGGACTAAAACGCAAAGTTCGGCATTTAACGTCAATTTTTTTTGCATATAATCCCAATCAATTGCAACTATTACCCAATGACAAATGACTAATGACCCAAAAACACTACCTTGCGGCAACAAATTATGGTAACTTTTTTCGAAGCTTCGCTGGATATTATTTCCGTACATCATGTGGGTAACCCTGCTCAAAATGAGCTGTATGCGTTATCCGAACACCCGCTTGAGTTAACTGATGAGGTAATTCCGGGTTTATTGATGCAGTATTTTTTAAAGCCTTTTGAAAAAACAAATGAAGTTTATCACCTGGCCCATAGCAGCAACGACCTCAATTTAAACGAGATACATCATTTTGTTACACAGGTTTTTGATGATAAAGAACGGTTTCACGAAGCATCCGAACAGGTAGCCAAATATTTGCATAAGGTATCCAATCACCCAAAAATAAAATCGGGCGAGTTGTATATGGCCTATTTCAACAAGGTTCAAATTGAAGGTAATTTGCTGGATGCTATCGGGATATTTAAGTCGGAGAATAAAGAAACTTATCTTAAAGTGAACCCTGCAAAAGGCGGTTTCTCAGTTGAATATGAAGAAAATGCCATCAATATCAACAAACTCGACAAAGGCTGTCTGATTTTTAATATCGAAAAAGAAAACGGCTACAAGGTGGTGGTTATTGACAATACCAACCGGGGCCAGGAGGCAGCCGTTTACTGGAAGGACGAATTTCTGCACCTCAAAATACGAAACGACAGCTTTAACCAAACCAATAATACCCTCGGTATCTATAAAACCTTCGTCACCCAAAAACTGGATGATGAATTTGAAATGAGCAAAGCCGACAAAATCGACCTGCTCAACCGCTCCATGAAGTATTTTAATGAGAAAGAAACGTTCGACATGGACGAATTTACCGGAGAAGTAATTGGCAACCCAAAAGCCATCGAATCGTTCAAAAGCTTTAAAAGCCAGTTCGAAACAGAGTACGAAAGTCCTATCGGCGATAATTTCGAAATATCCGGCAACGCCGTAAAAAAACAGCAACGCACCTATAAAAGCGTGTTAAAGCTGGACAAAAACTTCCATATCTACATCCATGGCGATAAAGAACTGATTGAAAAAGGCTTTGATGATGATAAGCGGATGAACTATTATAAAGTTTATTTTAAGGAGGAGAACTAAGATTTCACCGATTGCTGGTTGATTACACCGATTTTGGCAAAAGGTTGTTGAGTAAATTAACTTATAGCTATATTGACAGCAACGATTAATATTAATTTGATATAGTCTATATTTGATAAAAACGTTTTAATGACTGGCATACAAATTTTTCTGGTCCTTCTACCCTTGATAATTCATACGATTATATCGGGTTATATGACCTATAGGGTTGTCAAGACAAACATATTCACTAAAAAAGCAAAAATACCTGAATATCACGCTTGCCATTCTCATTCCATTCATCTGGTCGGTTTTGGTATACCACATTCTTAAAAAAGAGCCCGATTATTTAAATGGAAGGAAGCATATTACTAACGGCGATTTGATGGGGAATTCCATTCCGATGGGTTTTGATGTCGGTGGCCATACAAATCATTAAATAAAATGCCAGACATCAATCAAAAACTTGATTTACTTTATGATTTGTTGGTCGATAATTTGGAAACATTTTTATCGGAATTGAAAGACTTAATTTTAAACCCGCATCAAATAGCTAACACCAATAAGTTTGCTTCATTAATTAGTGAGTTGAAAAATCCAAAGCTTATAAATCCGCTACTTGAAAAAATAAGTTTAGGAGAAAAACGCGATGTTTGGCTTACCGACTTCATCTATGCGGCAATCCAGTTATTGGACGAAAGTTCTGAGAGCGATTCGTTTGATTGCCCCGAAAATTTGATTGTCAAATTAGAAGATTGGATTTTGAATAACAAAGGGGAACTTTCTTGGAAAGCCGCAAATTTGTTAAAGTTCTGCGAATCAGAATCAGCGGAAAAGATCCAACTGAAAAAGTTAGAAGAACGGGGCGATTTTTTCTTAACGTATGTGGAATGTATTATAGGGTTATGGCGTAACAATAAAGGTAAATACGAAACTCTCTTTGAACAAATAGCAAACGATGAAACAAGAGATGAAAAGTTGAGAGAATTTTGCAGTGCTAATATTAAAAAATAAGTACTGAGTTATTCAGATGACTAAGATCGTAAAATGAATTATTATTGGTTTTTTTAGGAAGTAGCTTTGAGTCAGTTTTATGTGCTGATTAAGTTGTTTGGGTGAGTGGTAAAATCAATCTGCGCCTTCGTTTGCTTCGTTCATTTTTTTAACGAACTCGTTAACAGGTAAACTCGCTGGACGTTTTACAATGAAAATCTTATTTCGACCTAAAATTACGTATTCTTTAGAATTTACAATTTTCAGTGGCCTGGAATGTTCAATTGCAATTAATTCATCATTTTCAAAGACAAGCCCAATCCGATAACCAGCGGAATTATCATCGCTTTCATAGATGCAGTATTCAGTAAATTTTGGAAGAAATTTATCTATTACATGTTGATTTTCGTATCTTCCTTTCAGCATAAAGTTTTTGAGCGTATTGTAGTCGATATGATTATTTGCTGTATACATCGAATCTAACGTGTTTTCAGGTATGGAGTTCTCTTTGATATTTGTTTTTGCGACATAACCAAAAAATTCCGTTTGAAAAGATTTACCACTTCGATTATCTCCATAGCTCTGCGTATTTGTCAGGGTGTCTGGAACATCCGCTATCGCCACCCCAATAAATTTATCGTGTAAATCAAATAGTTTTTCACCTGCCCTTACAGCATAGCCTTTACCATATTCTCGCCGTCCCTTATCGTACTGCTGTTTAGTTATCTTTATCGTAAAAGTGATTTTAAACCAACCATTTTCTAATCGAAAACAATTTACTTGTATGCCGTCATTTAGTGAAATCAATTTGGTTCCTTTCGGTGCGGCGCGAAAATTCGCCGGACCGTCGATAATTTCAGCCTTGGCAAGGGAAGCGAGAAGTATAATTAAAGAGGTAACAAGAAGTTTAGGACTTAGCATTATATGGTGATTAGTAAGCAAATTTAAACAAATATCCTTCAAAAAAAAAAGATTGTCAGATGATTAGTGAAAGAAACCAAAAGGAGGTTATTATAAAGTTGCCGACTTCTGTGAATATAGGTGATCTGCAAGGTTATATCGAGTACTCCCATTATAACAAAGTTACATCTAAATATAAAGCCCCACGGGAAGAAATAAACAAGTTAGCAGTGGACATTAACGAAAACTGGTGGCTGGCGAACAAAATGCTTATAACTAACAGATTATAAGCCACTTTTGCATTGCGAGGAACAAAGCAATCGCGAACTTTGCTTATCGGAATGCATGGCGGAGATTGCTTTGTACCTCGCAATCACAATCGGATTTAACCTCTAAAACTTCTCCTCTATCCCCAACCCAAAAAGCGCAAAATCATACTTCACCGGGTCAAGCGGGTCAAATTCGCGCAGGCGATCGGTAAGTTCAACGGCGGTTTGCCAGTCGGTTTGTTTGCGGGTGATGAGGTTGAGTTTGCGGGCCACACGGTCGACGTGGAGGTCGCAGGGGCATATAAGGTCGGCGGGCTTAATTTGATTCCAGATGCCGAAATCAACACCGCAATCGTCTTTTCTTACCATCCAGCGTAAAAACATATTCAGCCGTTTACAGGTTGAGTTTTGCGATGGTGATGAGATATGTTTTTTAGTGCGATTGGGGAAATCGGGGAGCGACATAAAATAGTCGCGAAAGCCCCCTAACCCCCTAAAGGGGGAATAATTACCATCGGTAGGCATAAACGCCGATTCTAACGACTCATGGTTGGTGTAATGGTGCCTAAAAAATGAAATAAAATACAAGGTATCAATATCATTAAACGTGCGGTGTTTAAATTGCAGAAGCTTCTTTAAGTCGGTTTCCTGGTGGTTGATGATGAAATCATAAGGTGCGCCATCCATTAACGCGATCAGTTCGTGGCATTTGTTAATGATGGTTACCCTTTGCCCCCAAGCCAGCACCGCCGCCCAAAGACCCATAATTTCGATGTCCTGCTTTTTGCTGAATAAATGCGGTATAGATACCGGGTCATTCGGAATAAACGCGGGCCGGTTATATTGGATTACCTTGGCGTCGAGGAAAGCCGCAATCCCTTGTTCGCCAAAAGGTAGAGTTTTGTTATTAATGATACTAAAATTCATCAATAGATTAATGGAGAATCCGAATTAATCATAGCAACAACCTCTTCAAACGTTTCCGCTATCGGGGTTAGGTCATTTTGCAACGATTGGTAGCATTTATAAATCCCTTTTTTGCTCTTTTTAAACCCAATTGCGTGACTTGCGATCAAATAATCACTAAAACCAATGAAATCTTTATCTTCTGATGTATTATATTCTTCGATGATAGTTTCCAAAGGCCAAAATGTAAACATGTGTTCTTCCATGTCAAAACTTTTAAATCCGTTTATCATAAGGTAAAAGTCTTTAAAGTCATTGGGGAATTCGAAGTGTAATATATTTTCTAATGACTCGATTTCAGACCGAGACGCACCTACATTGATATTGACTTTTTCTGCCAGCCATTTTGAAATTACTTTTTGAACCCATTGTGCCATTTTACGAGAGGGCTTGGGAGAAATCTTCCAGCAAATCGTCAATATCTTCAACGCCAACGCTAAGGCGCAGGAGGTTATCTACCACACCCACTTTTTCACGTTCTTCTTTCGGGATGGAGCCATGTGTCATGCTTACCGGGTGGTTCAGTAGCGATTCTACACCACCTAAAGATTCGGCAAGGGTAAACACTTTAAATGAAGAAGCTACCCGGAAAGTCTCTTGTAAATCAGCATCTTTTAACGTAATGGATATCATGCCGCCGAAATCACGCATTTGCCTTTTGGCAACCTCATGATTAGGATGGTCTTCAAATCCCGGCCAGTAAATTTTATCAACTTTGGGATGGGTTTTCAAGTATTCGGCCACCTTACGACCGTTTTCACAATGTGCCTTCATCCGTAGATGCAGCGTTTTTATACCGCGCAGCACCAAAAAGCAGTCCATCGGGCCGGGCGTAGCACCGCAGGCATTGTACACAAACCAGAGGCGTTTATACAAATCCTCGTCGTTGGTCATTAATGCGCCCATCACCACATCGCTATGGCCGCCTATGTATTTGGTAACCGAGTGCATCACAATATCCGCACCCAAATCAATCGGGTTTTGCAGGTATGGCGACGCGAAGGTATTATCAACCGTTAAACAGATATTATTTTTCTTGCTGATTTTAGCTATCGCTTCAATATCAACAATCTGCATGGTCGGATTAGTTGGCGTTTCAATCCATATCAGTTTAGTATCTTCATTAATATATTTCAGGATATTATCTGGCTCCGATAAATCCAAAAAATGGAAAATGATACCGTAGTTATTGTAAATTTTGGTAAACAGTCGGTACGAACCGCCATAGAGGTCGTTCCCGGTGATCACTTCATCACCAGGTAGTAACAGTTTCATCACCGCGTCGGTCGCTCCCATCCCACTCGAAAAAGCGAGACCATATTTGGCATTTTCCAAAGCCGCCAAACAGTTTTCCAAAGCCTTCCTGGTTGGGTTGGTACCGCGCGAATACTCAAACCCTTTATTATCTCCGGGAGATTTTTGCCAGTAAGTAGATGTTTGGTATATCGGTGTCATTACAGCACCGGTTGATGGATCGGGCTCTTGCCCTGCGTGTATAGCTTTTGTTGCGAATTTCATACCCCCTGACCCCCTAAAGGGGGAACTTTTTTGTCTTAAACGCCACACCCCGGAGGGGTATGGCGTTATTATTTATCAATTATTTATGTTTTTCAAATATTCTTTGTAGCCCACCCTGCACTTCAAAAACTCCCCCTTTAGGGGGCTGGGGGGTTAGGCCGGTGGTTAATACGCCCGTGCAAACAGCACTCTTTGTGCCGATGGTTTTCCGGTGAGTACGCACTTACCCTCTTCCTGCTTATTACCCAAAGGTATGCAACGTATTGTCGCCTTAGTTTCATCTTTTATTTGCTGTTCGGTTTCTGATGTACCGTCCCAATGGGCAGAAATAAAGCCCGGTTTTTCGTCCAGCAGGCGTTTAAATTCGTCATAACTGTCTACTTCAACCGTATTTTCAGTTTTAAAGGTCAATGCTTTCTGATAAATATTTTGCTGTATTTCTTCTAAAAGCTGTTCAACACGGGTTGCTAAACCTTCCTGGTTTACCGTTTCCTTTGTTTTGGTATCGCGGCGGGCCAGCTCAACCGTGCCGTTTTGCATATCGCGACTGCCTATCGCAACGCGTAAAGGCACGCCTTTTAACTCGTATTCGGCAAACTTAGCACCCGGACGGTGTGTATCCCTTTTATCGAATTTAACCCTTATGTTTTTTGCTTTTAATTCTTTGGTCAGTTCAGCTACAAACCCCGAAATATTTTCCAGTTCTTCCTGGTGCTTGTAAATCGGCACCATAACAACTTGTATAGGGGCAAGTTTTGGCGGCAATACCAGGCCAGCATCATCCGAATGGGCCATAATGAGCGCACCAATCAGACGTGTAGATACGCCCCATGAGGTTGCCCAAACATATTCCAGCTTGTTTTCTTTGTTAGTAAATTTAACATCAAATGCTTTCGCGAAATTTTGTCCCAAAAAGTGTGAAGTACCAGCCTGCAGCGCTTTTCCATCCTGCATAAGGGCTTCTATACAATAGGTGTCCAAAGCTCCGGCAAAACGCTCGTTAGCGGTTTTTTTACCGCGCACAACGGGTAGTGCTAACCAGTTTTCGCAAAAATCGGCGTATACTTCCAGCATTTGTTCGGTTTCTGCTATTGCTTCTTCGGCGGTGGCATGGGCGGTATGGCCTTCCTGCCATAAAAACTCGGTGGTGCGCAAAAAAAGACGAGTGCGCATTTCCCAGCGTACCACATTGGCCCATTGGTTTACCAAAATAGGTAAATCGCGGTACGATTGTATCCAGCCTCTATAAGTGTTCCAGATAATGGTTTCCGATGTAGGGCGGACAATCAGTTCTTCTTCCAGTTTGGCATCTTCGTCCACCACAATATTACCGTTACCATCATTTTTTAAACGATAATGGGTAACCACGGCGCATTCCTTGGCAAAGCCTTCAACGTGACTGGCCTCTTTCGAAAAAAAAGATTTTGGTATAAATAAAGGGAAGTAAGCGTTGCTATGCCCGGTTTCTTTGAACATGTTATCGAGCACGGCCTGCATTTTTTCCCAAATAGAATAGCCATACGGTTTAATGATCATGCAGCCTTTTACCGGTGCGTACTCGGCCATATCGGCCTTAATCACTAAATCAGTATACCATTGCGAATAATCTTCGTCTTTGCTTACAACCCCTTTGCTCATATATTTAAATGTAGATATTAACCGTATCGTAAATACAGCCGTCAAATTTATAAAATTATATGTTATGCCCCGATAAATCTCGCCGTTTAACAGTACTAAGTTGACAATTATTTAGCTAAACTGAATCTATCCATATTTGACACCATTAAGTTAAGGAAACCTAATGATTTAGCCCCCTCTAAATCTCCCCCAGTTGGGGAGACTTTAGCTTCGCCCGCGGTCATTTTTTTAAAGTCCTCCCTACCGGGGAGGATTTAGGTGGGGCTAAAAAAGCATTTATGGGGTGCACTAATTTTCTTAACTTAGTGACATTGTCACACATGACATCTTCAGTCGGCTTCCAAAATCCAAATTCAAACTCCATATTTGCAGCTATCATGAACATGTCTCCCCATATCAGTGAAAAATTTAACGGTATAATCTGGCGTATGGAGATTGATGAGCTTAGTGAAACCATATTTGTCGAAATAAGAAACGAAGCCGAAAAAAAAGTTTCATTTACCGCGGTAAACATAATCAACGGCGAGGTTTATTTTAAAGATATTACCACACCCGAGCGCTGGCTTACAGGTATTGAAACGGCTTTTGATGGCGTTTTGCTTGTACATAACTATCAATCGGAATCGGGTCCTGCACATAAAGGTCTTATAGCGATTGATCGCGCATCAGGTAATATATTATGGAGCAATTATACTTACGCTTTTGATCATTTGTCCGAAAAAGGCCCTGTCGTTTATAACACCCTGGTACAACCGCGTAAATTATTTTTGCTCGATATAAAAACAGGCGATACCGTTGGCATTAACCAACAGTTTATTAGCAACGAATTAAAAAATAATGTCCAATTACCCGGTATTGTATCTAAGGAATTTTTATCTTCGAAACTTTTACCCCGTGAGCCATTTGGCGACTGGATACACTATTTTGAGTACCAAAACTCAAAAATTGTATCGTACCATGCGATCGACGGGCAAAAACTGACGCAGTTGTTGTATATTTTTGATAATGATCATCTCGTGTTTGAAGATTTATTAACTGAAAAGATACAAAAAATACAGCCAGAGTCGTTTATAATATATAAAAGGCGTTTAATTTATATAAAAAACAAATCAGAATTAAAAATTTTAACCCCGTAAATTATTGATTTATTGTTCATTATGAAATTTAAGATATTAGTAACTCTATTGTTTATCATATTTTGCTGTTCAGCATTTGCCAGGCCAGTAGTAATCGATTCGGCAGGTGTAAAAAACAACAACGGAAAAAAAGTTATCCTTTTTAAAGTTAAACCGAAAGATACCTATTATTCCATTGGCAGACGTTATAACGTTAAACCGGAAGTTTTAATGCGTTATAACAAGAGCAAAAAACCGACGCTTACCATTGGCAGTATTATTAAGGTACCAACCGACCAACCGTATAAAAAAGCTGAGAAAATCGCTAAAGAAACACTCAAAGAGAAAAAGGCAAGACTAAGGCGCGAGAGAAAAGAAAGAGAAGCCGCTCAATACACACAGGACCCGCCGCCAGACACACCCATCGCCAGCCCGGCTGACCAGCAAGCTGCCAAACCTGTGGAACAACCTGCAAAAGCAGTACAACAAAACACCACCCCACCGGTTCAGTATGTAGTTTCGGCTGGTGAAACTTTGTATGGCATAGCCAAAAGGTTCAGCACTACCGTCGACAATATTACTAAACTCAATAACTTAACTTCTACCACCCTAACGCCGGGTGGAATTTTACTGGTTATTCCCGGTCAAACAACACTGCAAGCGGCTACCCCAAACACGCCTAATCCGGTACCAGTACCGGTTGTTCACAACGATACACCCGTTGTAAAAAAGGATTCAACTCTGGTTGTGGCTCCGTCAGTTGTAATAACGAAGGACAGCAGCAGCGCCGAACGCAGGTATAACAAGAACCGTTTTGGTTTGTACGAAAAAAATGAAAGTGGCATAGCGACCTGGATTGACGATACAAGCCTCGATCCGACTAAAATGCTGGTGCTACACCGTACCCTTCCTATCGGGCGGATTATTAAAATAACCAACCCAATGACTAACCGCACTACTTTTGCCAAAGTAGTGGGCCGTTTTACAGATAATGAATCGACAAAAGATGTTATCATTGTAATGACAAAAAATGTTGCCGATGCTTTGGGCGCTTTAGATAAACGCTTTCATGTAAATATTAGCTACGGCAGTCCGAATGAATAAACCGTATATCATTGGTATTGCCGGGGGTAGCGGCTCCGGAAAAACCTTTTTTTTAAAGTGTTTCCTTAAACATTTTACCGATAACGAAGTTTGTCTGGTTTCCCAGGATGATTATTATATCCCGGTGGCACATAACATGACCCCGGAAGAAAATAAGTTATATAACTTTGACTTACCCGGCACAATCGATCATAAACATTTTGAGGCAGATATCAGCAGGTTGTTAAACCAGGAAACCATCCAAAAAAAGGAATACACGTTCAACAACCCGAACGCTATACCCAAAATATTGGAAATAAAACCAGCCCCGATACTTATTGTTGAAGGGCTTTTTATTATGCATTTCCGTGAAATAGCCAAATTACTCGATCTCAAAATTTTTATAGAGGCCGATAACGAAATTGCTCTCCAACGCCGCTTAAAGCGGGATTTAATTGAGCGCGGCTACTCGCACGATGATGTGATGTACAAATGGATACACCATGTTTCGCCTGCATATAACGAATATTTGCTGCCCTTTAGAAATGACTGCGACAAAATAATAGAAAATAATACTCACGAAGCTGATGATATTATTTGTGTTACCGAAGAGATTTCGAAAACCTTGCGGGAGAAACTATTTTAATTTGAAAATGTGCCAATTTGAAAATTATAGAAGAGACCGAAGTCCAATTTTCAAATTGCCAAATTTTCAAATTGAGTTATTTTCAAATCTTCAAATAGGGTGATATTATACACGTTGAGACAAAGGTCTTGCTTTATAAAATTTAGGTTAATACTGTAAAAGCGAATGACGGTGAATGAGGACCGAAGTAACTTTGGATGAATCTTTCTTCTTAAAATGGGTAAAACAATAATAACAAATTTGCTTTTTGTGTCATTATTTATAATTGCTATCGTCGTTATATGTCTTATCGGTTATGGTATTTGGTGGTATTGGGATATAAATCATAATTTGGGCAGTCCCAACTGATATACTACCACCTCAAATTGCGTCTTTTCTGTAATTTTCAAATTGAGCAAATCTTCAAATTAAATAATCATTTCGGGCACCTCACCGTCAATAACCAGTTTTCCCGCAGTAGCGTTTATAATTTCCTGCACACTAACACCCGGTGCCCGTTCTAATAGCTTAAAACCTCCACCGGGCAATATATCAAGCACCGCCAGTTCGGTTACTACTTTTTTTACGCAGTGAACACCAGTTAAAGGTAAGGTACATTTCGGTAATAATTTTGATTCACCTGCTTTGTTTACATGCTGCATGGCCACGATGATATTTTCGGCGGAAGCCACGAGGTCCATCGCCCCTCCCATTCCTTTTACCATCTTCCCCGGAATTTTCCAGTTAGCAATATCGCCGTTTTCCGATACTTCCATTGCACCCAAAATAGTAAGGTTTACCTTTTTCGCCCTGATCATACCAAAACTCATCGCCGAATCAAACACCGCCGAACCAGGCAACATGGTGATGGTTTGTTTGCCCGCATTTATTAAATCAGCATCTTCTTCTCCCTCAAACGGAAATGGCCCCATCCCCAGCAATCCGTTTTCCGACTGTAGCACCACGTCAATCGCAGGCGGAATATAATTGGCAACCAAAGTTGGAATGCCAATGCCCAGGTTAACGTAGTAACCGTGTTTTATTTCTTTCGCGATTCTTCTGGCAATATTCTCTTTACTTAACATAAGATAAATTATAAGAAGTATGTCATTGCGAGGAACGAAGCAATCGCAGCCAGGCATTTGTTGATGCAAAGTTCGCGATTGCTTCGTTCCTCGTATGACAAAATGTTAGTGTTTCCTTACTGTTCGCTGTTCAATACGTTTCTCATAATCCTTACCCTTAAATATCCGATGGACATATATTCCGGGAGTATGAATATGATCCGGGTCGAGTTCACCTGGCTCAACCAATTCCTCTACCTCGGCAATAGTGATTTTTCCGGCCATAGCCATAATGGGGTTAAAATTCCGAGCTGTTGCCCGGAAGATTAGATTACCCATCCTATCCCCTTTCCAGGCTTTAACTATTGCAAAATCGGCATCAAAAGCCAATTCCATCAAATAGTCTTTTCCCTTAAAATTTCTGATTTCCTTCCCTACAGCTACTTCGGTGCCGATGCCTGCCGGGGTAAAAATGGCGGGCATCCCATAACCTGCTGCCATACATCGGGTAGCTAAAGTGCCTTGCGGGATAAGCTCAACCTCCAGTTCTCCACTAAGCAATTGCCTTTCAAACTCAGCATTTTCGCCCACATAAGACGAAATCATTTTTTTGACCTGTTTGGTTTTAAGTAACAATCCGATACCAAAATCATCGACACCTGCATTATTGGATATACAGGTAAGCCCTTTTACCCCGCTTTTTACCAGGGCGGCGATACAATTTTCTGGTATCCCGCATAAACCAAACCCGCCCAGCATCAAGGTCATGCCGTCGGCAATGCCAGCGATAGCTTCATCCGCACTGTTAACTACTTTGTTCATAATCACACACGATTTTAACACGATTTCTGGATTAAAAGATTAACAGGATTAATCTTGAAAAATCCTCTTAATCTTTTAATCGTGTTACCACTTTATGTTCTTTTCGATAAACCCAATCAAATCATCTGCCATAACTTTTTGTTCTTTTACGCTTGGGTGGCCCGGAGTGTTTTTAAAAGGAATAAAATGCGTATATATTTTATTATCACCTATTTTAGCTACTGCTTTTTCTATGTACCCTGGCCATGGCGAGTCTTTTTGCGTAGCATCCATGGTGCCCAATATGCAAACGATACTTGCATTCGGGTATTTCGACCGAACTGTTTTCACAAAACTTTCGTAGGCGTTGATGATAAAATCATCGGTAGGTGGCGTTGTACCAAACCGGGCTTTGAACTGCTCGTTTTCTGGTTTTTTAACTATCCACGAGTCATTTTGAAACAAGTTAATAACTACCACATCGGGTGTAAATTTAGCGAAATCCCATTTGCTGTTCGGGTCGGTGGCATCCAACCTATCGTACATTTCCGGCATAATTAATGGGAACCAGCTTACCGTAATACCAATCCCACTTTTTGAAGTATTATGAAATTCAGCATCAAAATGCCTGGCCGTTAGTGCCGCATAACTCAAATACCCGTTTTCGAAAGGACTTGAACCTCTATCTTGCCCCGTTGTATCTTCAACAGCATAGCCGCAAGAAATTGAATTGCCAAAAAACTCAATCTTATGTTTTTTAACAGGTGGTGGACTTAAAACTTTACTGCCTACTGGTAATTTAAAGCCGTAAAACCAGGTTTTTCCAAATGCCCATTCCGAACGTTTAAACAATTCAAGGCTATGTTTTCCAGCCGATAAGCCAGACGCCAGCACATAATCTCCCTTCAGTAAACCTGGTTGTATAATGTTATTGACTTTGCTGTCAATAATTACATTGTAGTAATTTGCACCAGTCTGGTCTTTTAATACAGCACTTATGCTGGTCCCGGTAAAATTTATTTTGATTGAACTGCCCGACCATGACAGCTCCTCGGCACTATCCGGTGTCATCGCCATACGCCCCATATATTTTATATGGGTATCGTTGGGTTTAACGGTAATTTGTGCAGAGCAACTAAAACTGCTAATAAGAAAAACAAAAGGTAGTAATAATTTAAAGCGCATATTTTTTTAGGTTAATTATTAATAGGCTGAGCAAATTGTAACAAATATCCATTATTATCATAGATAGCAAACTCCCGCATCCCATAATCAAAGTCTTCCAGCGGGTAACAAACTTTTACTTTTTTCTTCAATTCTTCCCAAATACCGTCCACATCATCAGTTGTAATATAGAAAGACCCGGTAAAAACGGGCTGGTCAAACGGAAGGTGTGAGTTAGGTAATGTCGCCATTATCTCAATATCATTTCGTGAAAAGGCAGCCCAACCTAATTCTTCATCGTACTCTAAACATTCAAAACCTAAAACATTGCAATAAAAGTCGACAGTTTCCTTAACCTGCTTTGTATAAAGCATTGGTTTTATTTCGAGCAATTTCATTTGATTTTATTTAGTTTCTATTTAAAATACACATAAGTAATCCCGTCCCCGCCTCTATCTGCGTGTTCATCTTCCATACGATCGACCTGGTCGTATTTTTTCAGGTATTGCCTTATCATTTTACGCAATATACCGTCCCCTTTTCCGTGGAGTATTTTTAAATTACCAAAACCCATCATCAGGGCGCGGTCAAATAACCGCTCTATCGCGCCTAAGGCATCTTCGGTACGCATCCCTCTTACATCAATTTCGGGACTAAAGCTGGCCATATCGTTGGTATGATTGCTAAAGCTTTTTCTGATCTCCTTCGGCACACTCGAACGTTCTACCCTAACCACCCTTTTCCTTTTAGCAACCGTTCGCAAGTCACCGATGGCAATTACCACATTGTCTTTTATCAGTTCCATCACCTGACCAGTGGTTTCGCTATCGACAAGTTTTACCCAATCGCCTGGCTTTAATTCATCATCAACACTTACGGTTTTAACTACATCTGGTTTAACCGTGTTTTTTTGCAACTCAATGGTTAAGTTTTCCCGCAGGATTTTTGTTATTTCCTTATCGGCATTGCTGCTTTTAATTTCGGAAATAGTGTTTTCTACCAGTTTATTGGCATTTATAATGATATTTTTTGCCTGATCTTTGGCATCTTTTATCAATGCCTTTTTATTTTCTTCGAGATAGCTTTTTAGCTGTTCATTTTCAGCGAGCAACTGGTTAACGTGTTTTTGTTGCTTTTCGAGTTTTATCCGGGTATCAAAAATCTCTTTTTTTTCTCGTTCAAGATCGACCAGTAAAGTATCCACCTTTTTTTGCCCGGCGCTTACTTTATTTTTCGCTAGGTTGAGTACATTTTGTGGAAGACCGATTTTTTGTGCAATTTCAAAAGCATACGAACTTCCCGGTTTGCCAACTTCTAACCTATAAAGCGGCTGCATTTCAACGTTATTAAATAGCATCGAAGCATTTTCGAGGCCTTCCGTGTGGCTGGCGAAAATTTTAAGGTTCGAATAGTGTGTTGTTACCATCCCCCTAACCTTTTTATGATTTAGTGATTCCAGTACCGCTTCGGCAATTGGTCCACCAAATTGTGGATCGGTACCGGTACCAAACTCATCAATCAGTATCAACGTTTTACCGTTTGCCTTTTCAACAAATTCTTTCATTTTCGAAAGATGTGCACTATAGGTACTCAAATCACTTTCGATTGACTGGTCGTCGCCAATATCCACGAAAAGTTGTTTAAAAACGCCTGTCACGCTGGCCTCTGATGCCGAGATTAACAAACCCGCCTGTACCATCATCTGCAATAGTCCAACAGTCTTCATACAGACTGATTTACCGCCTGCATTTGGCCCCGATACCACTATAATGCGCGTACCGTCGTCAATTGATACATTTAAAGGTACGACTGATTTTTTTTCTTTTTTAAAATTAAGTAGTAACAGCGGATGCCTTGCATTTACAAACTTAAGCCTGGCTTCATTTGCCAGTTGGGGCATCTCACCTTCAATATCAATCGCGAAAAGCGCTTTGGCCCGTACAAAATCAAGCTTTGTTAGCAGCGAATGGTAAGATAGTAAAAGCGGTACATAGGGCCGCAGTTCGGTTGTTAAAGCGGTTAAAATTTTAACTATTTCGCGCCTCCGTTCAAATTCAAGGTCACGGATTTTATTATTTAGGGTAAAAACCTCTTCAGGCTCCATGTAAACCGTTTGCCCGGAAGCCGATTCATCATGGATAAAACCTTTTAATTTACGTTTGTTTTCGGCCAGCAATGGGATACACAAACGCCCGTCCCTAATGGTCAATGAGCCGTCGGCAGTCCAGCCGCTGCCGGAAGCACTTTTAAAAATATGATCTATTTTCTTTCGGGCCTCTTGTTCTGCTTTCGCGATACCAGCGGTAAGATCTAATAACTCGCGCGAAGCATTGGGCCGTATTTTACCTTTTTGATCAATAACAGCGTCTATCTTTTTAAGTATTGCCTTTTCTATCGGCAAATGCTCAAATAATGCTTCGAGGTTGGGGTATAACCCTTCGCGTTCGTTAAAGTAGGCTATAACGGCAAATACGGTTGTTAAAGAAGCCTGAACCTGGTAAAATTCTTCCTCGGTTAAAAATACGCCTTCAATGCGCGCTTTATTAGCCAGTGACTTTATATCAAAAAAATGATGAATAGGTAGCGCGGTATCGTTTACAAGGATGTTTTTAAACTCATTGGTCTGGTTCAAAAACTTATTAATCTGGTCGTAATTGTTCATCACCTGTATGCGGTCAACCATTTGTTGACCCATTTCGCTCAGGCAATGCGCTTTTATTAACTCTTTTACCTCGGTAAAACCCAGCTTATCAACGCTATTTAATGGGTAAACCATGGGGCTGTTTTAATTGTTGCTGTTTATGGGAATTTTTTATTTGTTGCTGTTTATAGAAATTTATCTGCTCTACTGTTGGTTTGTGTTCCTGTTGCAGTGGTTGTTGCTGTAGTTGTTGTTTATTGTGATTTACTGGTATTTTATTAAGGTTGTTAAGCGAGTCTGTTTTTTGTTTGAGTATTTTAGAAACGTCGTCAAAAATACCTGCTATTTCAGTTGGCTTAGTGGAGTAGTAATTCAGGCTCTTCGAAAATTCCGCCGAATCAATATGATGCATTTTAAAAAGGGCCAGATATTTGCCCGTACCATATTTGTACACGCTGTCGGGATTTGCTCCATAATTATATAGTGAACCGTCGACGATCGTAATATCAGTTAATACACTGATCATGTGCTGCCTGTCCAGAATACCTGCCGGGGTTTTACTACCGCCACAAGCGAACAAAAAAAGGGTTACCAAAAAAAACAAGGTGATATATTTACGCATTCTGTGTTAAGCTGCTTATAATTGTGCAAAATTACGGATAAATGAGCATTTCAGATAATATCAAACGCTTAAAAAACGAAACCAGCATATTGAGTGTAACTTTAATTGCAGTATCAAAAACAAAACCCATTGCTGATATTCAAGAAGCTTACGACGCTGGTCAACGTTTTTTTGGCGAAAACATGGTGCAGGAACTGGTTGATAAACACGAACAACTGCCCAAAGACATTCAATGGCACCTTATTGGCCATCTGCAAAGCAATAAAGTAAAGTATATAGCACCTTTCATCAGCCTGATCGAATCGGTTGACAGCATAAAGCTTTTGCAGGAAATTGATAAACATGCCGAAAAAGACAACCGCGTTATCGATTGTCTTTTACAAATTTACATTGCAGATGAAGAAACGAAATTCGGACTGGGTTTTGATGAAGCCATTGAACTGTTAAGATCGGAAGAATTTGCCCGCTTAAAACATATCCGCATCAGGGGCCTAATGGGCATAGCAACAAATACCGATAATGAAAAGCAGTTGAAAGATGAGTTTTATGAGTTGAAGACTTTTTTCGATGGTATAAAACAAAGCTATTTCCGGAAAGACGCTGCTTTTGATACCCTATCGATGGGTATGTCGTCCGATTATAAAATCGCTATTGAACAGGGGAGCAATATGGTGCGTTTGGGTAGTACCATCTTTGGCAAGCGATGATGTCTGAACAATGATTTTCCTGATTAAAAGATTATCTTGATTGTCTCCAAGAAAAAAAATGACCAAATGACACCAATGAACCATTGAACTAATGAACATTACTACCAGAATAGCTAAAAAAGAAGATTGCCCGCGTTTGCTGGAACTTGTACACGAATTGGCCCTTTTTGAAAAGGCGCCCGAAGAAGTAACCGTTACTTTAAAAGAATTTGAGGATGCCGGTTTCGGCGAAAAGCCCGTTTGGAAAGCATTTGTAGCCGAAGTAGACGAAGTTATTATTGGCTTTGCCTTATATTATGTGCGTTACTCAACCTGGAAAGGCTGCCGTATGTATTTAGAAGACCTGATTATTACGGAAGCAATGCGTGGAAAAGGCGTAGGTAAATTATTATTCAGCGAGCTTATTGCCGAAGCGAAAACACTCGGCTTTAGCGGAATGGTTTGGCAAGTGCTCGATTGGAACGAGCCTGCTATTAATTTTTACAAAAAATACGAGGCCAGTATTGATGCGGGTTGGCTAAATGCGTCGCTTTCGAGGGAACAGCTATTAAAACTTTAAAAATGAAGGGCTGTCTTGCATTTATTTGTGTGGTTGCTATCTTATTAAATTCATGTAATCGCCATGAAGCTAAAACTGTGGGAACGAAAATAGATACATCGAGAATTGTTGCAAAAGACAATGTCGTTCATACAGACACATTGGATTACACCGTTACTGAATTTAAGCAAAGGGCTCTGGATTGCGGTAATAGGCCCGACAGCGAATGTACCATCGTCAAAATAACCTATCCGGTATTTCGTAATAATGATATTTTGAATGATAGCATAAAACACAAGCTGCTTAATATGTTTTGGGGAGACTCAATATACAAGAACGATGCAAGCTTTGACAGCTATGCAAAGTATTTTATCAATAGGAATGAACGGGACACACTTCGTGATCCGGCAGGCCAGTGGAAGATTGTAGATACGACCCAAGTGCTCCGGCAGGACCCAAGTTTAACTACAATTTATTTTTCAGGCGAATGCTATGATGGTGGAGCTCATGGCCATAATCATTTTTCTTTTATCAATTGGAATACAAAAACATCCCAAACAATTAAGCTAAGTGACATTTTCAAAGATGGCTATCATGAAAAATTAACTAAAATCGCCGAGAAAATATTCAGATATAATGAAAAATTATGCGATACTGCTTCACTTCAAGATTATTTGTTCAAGGATGGGAAATTTGTTTTAAATAATAACTTCATTATTACACCGCGGTATATCATATTTTTATATAATGAATATGAAGTTAAATCTTACACAGAGGGCAATCCTGAAATTGATATACCTTATGCAAAAATCAAATCGTTACTTCGTCCAAATACAGTTATCACCCAATATATTAAATAATGCTTGTTTTTAAATTCGGAGGGGCATCTGTAAAAGATGCCGAAGGGCTGGTTAACCTGGCTAATGTGGTTAAAAAGTTTGAAGGGAACCAGTTACTGATTGTGGTTTCGGCAATGGGCAAAACTACCAACGCGCTCGAAAAATTGGTTAAGGCGTATGTTAACCAGGAAGAGGAAATGCATTCGATATTCGAAGATATCAAACAATATCATTACCAAATACTGACCGGGCTTTTTGAACCAGGCCACTCTATTTTTGATGAAGTAGCAAACACATTCGTCGAAATCGACTGGATAATCGAGGATGAACCGCAGGATGAATATGATTTCATCTACGATCAGGTGGTGTCTATTGGCGAAATGGTTTCGACACGCATCGTAAACGCCTGGCTAAATCAAACAGGCATAAAAAGCAAATGGCTGGATGTGCGCGGGTACATCCATACCGATAACACCTACCGGGAAGGCATTGTACAATGGCAGAAAACAAAAACGAGTATCAGTCTTGAAATTCCTGGACTATTGGAAAAGAGCATCGTCGTTACACAAGGGTTCCTGGGTGGCACTTCCGAAAACTTCACCACCACGCTGGGGCGTGAAGGTTCTGACTATACAGCTGCAATTTTCGCTGCCTGCCTCGGTGCCGAATCGGTAACCACCTGGAAAGATGTACCCGGAATATTAAACGCCGATCCGAAGTTTTTTGAAGATACTGTAAAATTTGACGAGCTTTCGTACACTGAAGCTATCGAAATGACTTATTATGGGGCAAGCGTAATCCATCCAAAAACCATAAAACCACTACAAAATGCTAATATTCCACTATTGGTAAAACCTTTTGCCGATCCGATGGCGAGCGGCACAATAATCAAAGAAATTGCCGAAAATCAATACATTAAGCCAGTTATCATATTAAAACAAAACCAGGTTTTAATATCAGTTTCGGCGAAAGATTATTCCTTTATTTCAGAAAATCATTTAAGCGAAATATTTGGCCTCTTTGCTAAATATCAGCTAAAAGTAAATATGATGCAAACCTCCGCACTGAGTTTTTCTGTTTGCTTCGATTATTTTGACGAACGTTTTAAAAAATTACTAATTGGTCTCGAACCTAAATTCAAAGTTAAATACAATAGCGCGCTACAACTAATCACTTTGCGACACTATAAAACAGAGGCCGTTAATGAGCTAACCAAGGGTAAACTAGTCTTGCTGGAGCAGGTAAGTCGTAACACGGTACAGCTGGTCGTAAAATAAGATCGGATAATTAAAATGTAAAAAAGTGTTAAACTTTGAACCATTTATACCATTTAAAATTCAATGGGGTATATTAGCCCATTATAGCCCAATAAATAAATTCCTATGAAGTTTTTTAAGATCTGTTTAGCACAAATATTGTTAGTTGCTGTATTTTATTTACCGGCTCATGCACAAAATGACACCACCGTATTAAACCAAATTATTGCCAAATCTGCCAAGCTATATACCAACTATCCAATTGAGAAAGTGTACTTGCATTTCGATAAACCATATTATGCCATCGGCGATACTATTTGGTTTAAGGCCTATTTAACGGTTGAAAATCACATTCCTTCGCCGATAAGCAGAATTATTTACGTGGACGTTTTGGGGCCGCGGGATTCACTGATGACATCGTTAAAATTGCAGGTAAAAAATGGTGTAGCCTGGAATAATATTCCAATTTCCCAATACGGGTACAAAAAAGGGAATTACCGGGTGGTAGCTTACACCAACTGGATGAATAACGCCGGAACTGATTATTTTTTTAGCAAAAATATCGCCATTGGAGATGCCATAAACAATGATGTAGCTACTCAAATCTCATTTAAAACATCTACCTATTATAGTTCACCAAAAATATCGGCTGGCGTTTATTTTAAAGACAATGACGGAAACCCTTATGTTGGCAAAAAAGTAACGTATTCTATTCTGAAAGACGACGACCCGATTTATAAGTCAAAAGGAGAAACAGACAAAAATGGTTATGTAGAATTGTCATTTGTTAATCAAAAAAAGATAAGCCTCGACTCTGCTTTTTTGAATACGGTAATAGAAACCGGCGATCATAAAACAGTTTCTAATTTTTTCCCCTTAAAATCTATTGCCAGGCCTAATGACATTCAATTTTTCCCCGAAGGTGGTACACTGCTAAACGGCGTCCGCACAAAAGTTGCTTTTAAAGCACTAAAGCCAAATGGCCTGGGAATCGACTTAAAGGGTATCGTCGTTGATAATAATAACAACGTGGTAAGCGAATTTTCATCGACCCATTTGGGTATGGGTTTGTTTGTTTTAACCCCCGAAGACGGTAAGACCTATACCGTTAAAATAACTTTTGCCGATGGCACAACGGCCACGCCCGAATTGCCCAAAATACAGATCAATGGTATAAATTTGGCCCTGGATAATAGCTCTCCCGATGTTTTAGGGGTTAAGCTACAAGCCGATCAAATGTTTTTTAACGAAAATAAAGACAAGACTTTTTTAATAGTGGCCAAAGTAGGCGGGGCTATCTGTTTTGCTGCTAAAACCAAATTGTCGAGCCAGGTTTATGGTGCCAGCATCGCTAAAACCAAATTCCCTACAGGCATAGTACAGGTAACACTTTTTACAGACGATGGTGATCCGTTGAGCGAACGAATTGCTTTCATCCAACATAATGATTATTTAAATTTAAATATCAATAGCGACCATCCCAGCTATACCACCAGGCAAAAAGTTAAATTAAATATCACTGCCAAAAACAGCGACCAACCCGATGAAGGTAACTTTTCTATAGCGGTGCTCGATGATGGTAAAGTCCCTTATGATGAAAACGCGGAAACAACCATCATAACAAATCTTTTATTAACATCAGACATAAAAGGTTATATCGAAAAGCCAAATTATTATTTTACACACCCTGATGAAAAAACAATTGCCGACCTCGACGTTTTAATGCAAACCCAGGGTTACCGCCGTTTTTCTTATGATGGAATTTTGACAGACAAATATCCGCCGATACGTTTTCTACCCGAGCAAGGTATTAACTTAACAGGTACGCTCCGGGCATCAAGCGGTATAGCAATAAATCGTGGAAACGTAACGATAGCTATACCCGATAAAAATTATTATGCCAGCACATTAACAAACGAAGACGGCCGGTTTATTTTTCCAAATCTGGTATTTTCAGATTCCACAAAAGTAAAAATAAGTGCCAGAAATAACGTGCGTGGTAATGACCTTGTTCTTTCTGTCGACGGTGATCCGAACCAAAGGATAGGGATTGATTATAATTCGCCTAACGAGATATTAAATATTGACAGTGTACTAAACTCCTATTTAAAAAATAGCCGGGCGCAATATAAAAACTCGAATGTGTTAAAAGAGGTGGTGATAAAGGACACGAAAATCGTTAAAGGCCCTAACCATAAAGACTATAGCTCTCTCTCGAGTTTAAGTGAAGAGCCTGATCATTTGATACCCGGAAAGCAATTTACAGGATGCAACTCTGTTTTAGAGTGCCTCAAGAGTTTGGCAATGGGCGTAATTTTTGATACCGATAACTTTTATGTTTTCCGTGATTATAATAGCGGAAAAAAAATACCCATGCAGGTTTTCGTAAAGGGAATGCCCGTTGATGTAAATTATTTAGTCTCGTTAAGTCCCGCGAATATCGAATCGGTTGAGGTGTTTTTAAAAGACGAATTAGGGTTGGTTAATAGCGCGAATAACAGCAATGGCGCATTGGTTGTGAACTTAAAAAAAGCACCTGAGGGAACAAAAATAAGTCTTCGTGAATTGCAGGATATGATACCACCCAAAAACGAGTTAACTTTTACCCCAAAAGGTTATACGCCTAATAAAGTATTCTACCTGCCGCGGTATATTGGTCCAAGGACAAGCCAGCCAACAAAAACAGATACCCGTAGCACCATTTACTGGAACCCAAATGTTGTTACCGATAAAACGGGCGCGGCATCAGTAGAGTTTTTTAATGCCGACGGACAAGGCACTTACAGGGCGATTATTGAAGGAATTGACAAAGACGGCAATATCGGCAGAACAGTTTATAAGTTTACGGTGAAGTAACCGTTATTGTAAGTACTTGGTACGATATGTGGTCTGCGCCAGAATAGGTTTCGCTTGAAAAATGATAAAAGTTGGCGTCAATGTCAACTTTTATCATTTTAAACAAAAAATATTCATCGCATCAATTGGTTACTCAAGTTCCAGAAATATAACTTTTCGAAATCAGTCTGTGTTCAATCAGGTCGTTTTAAAAAAAAGTAAATTCCAGGCATTTCTAAATTAAAGTTAAAACATGAAGTGACGAATTATTAGTTTATTATGGCACTTTTATATTATAAAATGAGTGTATACCGAACACAACCAAAAAACAATAACTATCGTATAAAAAAAGATATTGAAGCATTATTATAATATTCCCGAAAATCTGTCGTCAAATCTATATCTCTAAATTATAAACGTAAATGAAAACCCAACAAAACCATTTTATCAATAATGCATGGAAAGACTATACAAAATCTGGCTTCGATGTTGAAAAATGCCAACTTGTGCTGGCTTTCGGGTCACGCGAAGCAATCGTAAAACCGGGGATCTATGAACATCTAAAATCACTCTACCCCAATGCGGATATTGCATTCGCATCTACCGCGGGAGAAATTATAAATGATGCCGTTTATGATAATACTGTAGTCGCTACTGCTATTGAACTGGAAAAAACCAGCGTTAAATGCGTATTAACAAATATAAAAGAACATAAAAATAGTTTTGATGTCGGAAATTTCCTTCAAAAACAAATAGACGGCGACGACTTAAGTTGTATATTTATTATCTCAGACGGCACTTTTATCAATGGAAGCGAACTTGTTAGTGGGTTTAATGAGGATAATGTAAAGCAGGTACCAATAACCGGAGGCCTTGCCGGTGATGCGGCGCGTTTTGAAAAAACCTTTACTGGTTTAAACAATGTTCCATCGCAGGGTAACGTAATTGCAGTTGGATTTTATGGAAAAGATATGTCTATAGGCCATGGTTCTTTTGGCGGTTGGGATGAATTCGGTCATGAACGCATTATTACAAAGTCGGATAAGAATGTGCTATTTGAAATAGACAACAAAAATGCTCTTGATTTATACAAACAATATTTGGGCGATTATGTAAATGAATTGCCGGGATCAGCTTTACTTTTCCCGCTTTCGATACGGCTAAATGGATCCGAAAAGAATTTGGTAAGAACAATATTGGCCGTGGATGAAGAAAACAAATCAATGACCTTTGCCGGCAATTTGCCCGAGGGGAGCAAGGTTAGATTAATGAAAGCAAATTTCGATAAAATAATTGAAGCGTCGTCAACAGCCGCGTCAAACGCGTTTGTAAGCATAAAAGATAAACCAGACCTGGCAATATTGGTAAGTTGCGTAGGCCGCAAATTAATATTACAGGATAGAATTGACGAAGAAGTTGAGGCTGCTAAAGAGGTTCTGGGCAACGACACTACCATCGCAGGCTTTTATTCGTATGGCGAAATTTCGCCGTTTAATTCAAGTACGCAGTGCGAATTGCACAACCAAACTATGACTATTACAACGTTCACAGAAGCATAAATCTCAATAATGGCGTATCATACTATTTTAAATAAGCAAGTAAATAAATTATTACCAGCGCATTATTTAGAAGACGAAACTATTAGGTTTTTTTTAGAGAATATAAGTAACTCTTATCAAACTTTTGAAAGGGCCAACAAAATTGCTGAACATGCCTTTACAATTAGCGAACGAGAATATCAGGAGATAAACAATCACTTGTTTAAAGAAAATGAAATAAAACAACAGTCAATATCAGAAATAAAAAAAGCGATAAATTTACTGTCTCCAAATTCACTTCCAGATTTAGGCGATTCGACCGATGACCTCATTCATATTATTTCATTTCTGCAAGAGCAAATAAATAATGCAAAAGAGCTTGAAAAGGAGCTTATATTGTCGAGGGATATTGCAGAAAAAGCGGCACTAACGAAATCGCAGTTTTTATCGACCATGAGCCATGAGATCAGGACGCCAATGAACGCGGTGATAGGTTTCACGCATTTGCTGATACAGCTTAATCCAAGGCCCGAACAATTTGAATATTTAAGATTGCTAAAGTTTTCCGCCGAAAACCTGTTGGTACTTATTAACGATATACTCGATTTCAGCAAAATAGAAGCCGGTAAAGTTGAATTTGAAGAGGCTGATTTCCTGATAAAAGAGCTCGTAAGTAACATCCGGCTAGCATTGTTGCAAAAAGCAAATGAAAAAGATGTTAGGCTTAAATTGCTGGTCGACCATGATTTACCAGACGTATTGAAAGGAGACCCGGTAAGATTAGGACAAATATTAACGAATTTAATAAGCAACGCGGTAAAATTCACTAATAAAGGTAGTGTTACTATCGTTGCCTCTCTTAACCAAAAACTAGAAGACTATACCCTCATTGATTTCGAAATAATTGATTCGGGCATCGGAATTGCGCCCGATAAAATTGATTCGATTTTTGAAAGTTTTACACAAGCAGGTGCCGATACCACCAGAAAGTTTGGTGGCACAGGTTTAGGCTTAACCATTACCAAAAAGCTATTGGAATTAATGGGAAGTGAAATTAAAGTAAAAAGTGAGCTCGGTAAAGGATCTACCTTTTACTTTAGTATAAAAATAAAAAACAGCGAAACACAATCAATAAATAGCACCAATAACCAACTTCGGATTGAAGAAAAAAGTCTAAAAGGAGTAAAAATCCTAATTGCCGAAGACAATCAGATTAATGTGATATTGGCGAAGCAATATATGCTGTTATGGGACATTGATTGCGACGTAGCCGAAAACGGCAAGATAGCCCTTACTTTAGTACAAACAAACGACTATGATATGGTATTAATGGACCTGCAAATGCCCGAAATGGACGGCTATGAAACCACAAAAGCAATCAGAAAACTACCCCAGGAAAAGTTTAAAAATCTGCCAATTATAGCGCTAACCGCCTCTGCAATGCTCGACATCAAAGACCAGGCATTTGTTGTAGGCATGAACGATTATATAAGTAAACCTTTTAATCCGAACGAGTTATACCGGAAAATAGCCAGCTACTCGAAAATTAAATAATAGGATTTAAAATCGTTTTAAAATTTAATTTTCATCCGGAAAATAACATTTTAACCTTTTTCCTAAATTATTTGCTTTTACAATAAGTTGTTTATCAGAAACATAGGCATCTAAATTAAATGGTTTGCTAAACAAACTTTCATTTAGTACATCGGCAAATTTTGAATAATGCACCGAAAAGTTCCATTTTTTATTTAATACAGTTGCAACTTCAAAATCTTTTTCTTTTAAATATTCATAATCAATCACTAAATATTTTTCGGGCGATAATGCGCTAATGTTCTCCAAAATTTTTTCGTTATAAAAGATCCATACTTTCAAGAAATAGTCGGCCTGTTCCCTGCTAATTTTTCTCATAACCCTGGCCCGCCTTAAACGCCAGGCAATTTTTGATAAGAACTTTTTTTGAGGGGAGTTGTATAAACTATCCAACTCTCGCATCATACGCTTTATTAGTGATATTACCACACACTTATAATCTCTGATAATAATCAGGTAATAAGCGTCAGGTAATATTTCGCGGTAGAAATCTAAAAACAAACAGGTTCGCGGGTCTTTCCATCCCCATTGCTCAAATAATCTGTTTTTTGATTGAATTAACTGCTCAATTTTCGCTTTATTGATAACTGAAATAGAATTTACTGAATTAAAAATAACACCAGACTCATCAAGGTTATTGTTTTCCAAAATCTCCCTGTGAATATTATAAAACTCAACATCTTCGAAGTGTCCTTCAACATTACTGTGGCCGGGGCCCAGTAACTCGGCACCAATTTGCAATCCACAGTTTTGCAGCCAATGAGCAATTAATGAAGTGCCTGATCGGTGCATCCCTAATAGAATCAACGTTTTGTTTTGTGCAGATTTTTCCAATTATAAACCGATTTAAAATGAAACTGCCGATAAAATTTGAGGAAATGAGGACTGGGTGGCTTTATGGTTATTCCTAATAAAGCGAGTAAATAAGTTTACACATTTTCGCAAATTATTTTCGCTGGTATTTATATAAAGGTCCGGATTAGCGGGTATTTCATAGCAGTCATTAACTCCAGTTAAATTATGGATCTTATCAGGATGGTCTGCTGGCAATAGTGCTCTTTTGTACAAACCTTTTGTGTCCCGGTAAATAAGTTTTTGTACCGGACAATCAACATGAACAATTTTCACATTTGGATATAAAGCCGCAAGTTCTTGTCTGATCTCATCGTACGGGTTTATCGCGCTAACAATGGTCACAATTCCCCTCTGCGAAAACTTACTGGCAATAAACCCTAACCGTCGTATATTTTCCATCCTGTCGGCTTTGGAAAATGAAAGATCTTTACAAATCTTACTCCGGTATTCGTCTCCATCAATTATTTCAACATCAATTCCAAGTGCATCCAGCTGAATTTTTACGTTTCCAGCTAAGGTTGTTTTACCTGCCCCGGATAATCCTGTTAATAAAATGATCATATTATGTTGAATAGTTAATATCGAACCGGCGAAAAAAATACCCGCAATAATTAGTAAACATTAAAAATAAACGTGGTTTTTAATTGAATAATTGAAGGTAATCAAATAGAAAATACACAATTGTAACGCTTTTGATATAGTTATATCCATAAGCAGTAATTCGCGCAATATTGAACTTTTGTAAAGATTTTTTTACATGTCTTCGTTAAGCAATGTTGGCTTTCGGGGATTAAAGGATAACTGGTTTGCTTTCGATAACTGAAAGTCTATTTTAACTGAGGGGACAACTTCGACTCTCCCCTATTTTTGATGATGCCTATTCTACAATAAATAACTTTATGTACAGCCTTCGTTGCTCAAAGTATTTTTCAAATAATTAGTCCACCTGATACTTATTTGAGCTAAAACAAGTTTATAACTGAAAAACTGTTGTTAGTTAGAAATGATCCTATTATCAAACAGATAAATTATCCGGTATAATGATTAGAATATTACATTTTTATTAAAAGTTTGCCGATTTAAATAATTCACAGCAAAACGTAACATTTAAAGATACTTTTGCATCAAAACAACATAAAAGGCAAATAAATGGCAAAAACACTTTTACTTATCATTTCCTTATTTACTTCGCTCACCGTCTTCTCACAAAAAAAGTTCACCATAAGCGGCACTATTAAAGATAACGCTACCGGCGAGCAACTTATCGGCGCGTCCGTGCGAATAAAAGAACTCCCGCAAAGTGGTGCCGCCACCAACAGTTATGGTTTTTATTCAATTACGGCTCCTCAAGGAAATTACACGTTGTTAATAACCTACATAGGCTACGAAACCGTTGTTCAACAAGTGTTATTGAATAAAAGTCAAACCATAAACATTGGTTTGCAATCCAAAAGTGAATTAAAGGAAGTGGTCATCAGTGCCAATAAGCCCAATAACGACAATGTGGCTTCGCCGCAAATGGGGCTCGAAAAATTAAACATGTCGCAGATTAATAGTGTTCCAGTAGTTTTGGGCGAAAAGGACATACTCAAAACCATCACTTTAATACCAGGGGTAAAATCTGCAGGAGAAGGAAATACTGGCTTTTATGTCCGGGGTGGTGCATCCGACCAAAACCTGATTTTGCTGGACGAAGCTACAGTGTACAACGCGTCGCACCTGTTTGGCTTTTTTTCAACCTTTAATTCTGACGCGATTAAGGATGTAAGCTTGTTCAAAGGTGGTATGCCGGCCGAATACGGAGGAAGGTTATCATCGGTATTAGATATTAAAATGAATGACGGTAACAACCAGAATTATACCGTACAGGGCGGCCTGGGGTTGATAGCTTCAAGGTTGAAGATTGAAGGCCCGATAGTAAAAAATAAAGGCTCATTTATGATAAGCGCCCGCCGCACTTATGTCGATATTTTTTTGAAAGCATCGAGCGACTCAACACTTAGGGGAAGCTCTTTATATTTTTATGATATCAACGCCAAGGCAAATTACCATTTCGATGATCAAAACGCGCTGTACCTTTCGGGATACTTTGGCAAGGACGTTATTGGTTTAAAAAACACGTTCGGGACAAACTGGGGAAACGCCACGGGCACCATCCGGTTTAATCATTTATTTAACGACCGGTTATTTTCAAATACCTCGCTGGTATACAGCAACTACAACTATACCATACAAAGCTTCGAAGTCAATAGCAATTTTAAAGCGACTTCTCAAATTAACGATTTGAATTTGAAAGAAGACCTGCAATATTCAATGGGGAACAACCATACACTAAAGTTTGGCTTAAATATTTTGCACCACGCCATTGCGCCGGGAGATATTACAACTTCGCAGGGTTCTAGCTTTAATAGCCAGAGTGTTGAGCAGCGTTTCGGTTTTGAAAATGCACTTTACGTTAGCGACGAATGGCGGCCCACCGAAAAACTGACCTTTTTATATGGCTTGCGCCTAAGTGGGTTTGATTTATTGGGCCCGGGCACTTTTAACACTTACGACGCGGCAGGCAATATTGTCACTTCAAAAATTTACAGCTCCGGTCAAAGTGTCAAAAACTATTTTAATCTCGAACCACGTTTTTCGGCCAGTTACCAGTTAAATGACGAAAATTCGATAAAAGCTTCCTACAACCGTAATACACAGAATATCCACTTACTGAGCAACTCAACAAGCAGCACCCCTACCGACTTGTATGTAATGAGCAGCAACAATATTAAACCCGAAATTGCCGATCAGGTCTCTACCGGCTTTTTTAAAAATTTTGACGAAAACATATTTGAGTTCTCGGCTGAGATATACTATAAATGGTTGCAAAACCAAATTGATTATAAAGATGGAGCTCAATTACTTGTTAACGAAAACGTAGAGTCGCAGTTAACTTATGGCTCGGGTCGTGCCTATGGGATCGAATTATTTATCAAGAAAAAATATGGACGCTTTAACGGATGGATTGGTTATACGCTTTCGCGTACTGAATTAAAATTCGATGCCATTAATAACGATAGTTATTATCCGGCAAGCCAGGACCGCACACATGATCTTTCGGTAGTGGGCATTTATCAACTAAGTAAGCGCTGGAGTTTTTCAAGTACGTTTATTTATGCAACAGGGCGGCCTGTAACTTACCCAACCGGTAAATATGAAGTAGGTGGCTTAACTACTTTTTCTTACTCTTCGCGTAATGCTTTCCGCCTGCCTTCATCTAACAGGCTCGACATTGGCGCGACGCTTGAGGGTAAAGAACACAAAAAATACCACTCCAGTTGGACATTCAGTATTTACAATCTTTACGGTCACTGGGATCCGTACATTATCACTTTCGGCGACAGCAAAACGGTACCGAATACCACGGTGGCTACTGAAACCAGTATTTTTCCTAAACCTATTCCATCAGTAACCTGGAACTTTAAATTTTAAAACATGAAAAACATCATATTCTATATTGCTGTCCTATTTGTTATCTGTTTGGCCGGGGCATGTACCAAAATAATTGATCTTAAACTGGGAAATGACACCGGAAAGTTAGTAATAGAAGGCAATATTACCAATGTAGCTGGCCCACAATACATACTTTTGAGCGATAATGTACCTTTTACAAATACCAACACATATCCGCCGGTTAGTGGTGCAACGGTCTCTGTAACCGATAATAATGGTAATAATTATCCATTTATCGAGAGTCCGGCGGGCACCTATTCCACCAGCACATTAACAGGCATTCCGGGGAATACCTATACCATGCATGTTTCTACAAATGGCAGTGCTTACACGGCTGTATCAACTATGCCTGCTGTGGTAACCCTTGACTCTATATCAGACCAAAACGCGATTTTTGGTGGAAAAAATAACAAGAAAGAAATTACTATACATTATCAGGACCCGGCAGGCATTGCTAACCAATATCGGTTCGTAATGTATGTGAATAATGTACAAGTCAATCACATTTTTGCCTATGACGACCAATTTATCGATGGCAGGTATGTAAACCTTGTTCTGAACGAAAACGACATTGATATTTATGCAGGTGATACTGTTACCGTTGAGATGCAGTGTATCGATAAAAACGTATACACCTATTGGTCAACACTAATGCAACAGAGTCAGAATGGCCCTGGGGGCGGCGTTACCCCATCAAACCCACCAACTAATATTACGCCGGTTTCATTGGGATATTTTAGTGCACATACTACTGACAGCAAAACTATTATTGTTCAATAAATACTCTTTAGCAAGCGACCAGGATCTGGCAAATATTTACATAAGCAGCTTCAATTTAGTTGTGCCACCTTGTTTCCCGCGCTCATTTGATATTTCAACATCCGGAACACTTGACTGCGTGTAATTTAAAAAAATACGACCACTTTAAGTTTTGCAAAAAATGGTACTCCTGGCGTGTAGCTCACTTCGTCAACTGGCGTGGTTTCGCCTTTTAAACGACTTACGTATGCGAATTGTGATTCGTCCCATGATCGGTTGAATAAGTTTTGAATAGTGATGCCAAGCTCATAGCGTTTCCGGGTGTAGTTTACCGCCAAATCTGTAATAAAATACCCCCTTGCAGTTAAGCTGTAATCACTATTAGCTGCTCTTTTTTGCAGGTACCGGTAATTTACCCCTCCATTGATGCCATTTTTGAACCTGAAATCCAGACCAACTGTGCTTGTAAACGTTGGGGCCAGCGCCACATAATTGTGCCCTTGCAAACTGTCAATATACCTTGGCCGGGCAAAATTAGCGTTCGCATTAACAAAGAGCCAGCCGGTAAACTGATATCGTGCTGAAAAATCAATACCAAGGCGTACTGTTTTGCCGCTGGGAGAAACGGGGCCCGCGGGTTGGTCGATTAAGTCTTGCCCAAAAGTATATTCCTGTTGCAGGTACAAATACCAAAGTGCCATATTGATATACAGGTTAGGTATCGGCTTCCAGTTAAAACCAAGGTCAGTTCCGTAAGCCGCTGGTAATACCTCCAGAGCTTTATTTGCAATTACTACTCGTGCATCGTTCGAATGGAAACCTTTTCCGGCTTTTAAATACAGTTGAAACTGATTAGTGAAGGTGTATTCGATATTTAATTTCGGGCTTAGAATCGCCTTTTGAGCATTTGGATTTACATTGACGAAAATAGCAGATGCATAAATATCGGTAGTAGGTGCAAGGTTCTGGTAGTAAAAGTGGAAATAGTCTGCCCTTATTCCGGCATTAAATAACCACTTGCCGCTTGCAAGGGTTTCATCAAAAAAAGTGTTAGCATTTAATTCTTTTGCACGTCCATATTGCAGATAATTTAAAAATTGCCCGTTTTCTGTGTGGTCTAGTTCCAAGGGGTAGATATGATCGTACCGGCCTGAAAAACCAAGCGTTGTATTAAATGTAGCATTATTTACAGTGGTTGTCTTCCAAATTCTCCCATTATAGCCTGTCAAATCCCTGCTTTCTTTTTGCCGAAATTCGTCGCCGGTGGCCGGGAAGTAATAGTAAAAACTAAAATTACTAATCAGGTTAAAATAATAGTGAGAATAATACAATTGGTTATCCATTAACCAGCCGTTGTTTAAAGTTGTTGTTAGTTTGAGGCTTGCATTAGTACGGCTTGTTTGCCCACCCTGGGCACTGTCTAAAACCCCAAACCTGTTTCCAATATATCCTTCCGCAACTGCCCGGTCAGGTATTTCTCCCGATGCCCTCCAGTCGGATTGCAAAGTGGACGCAATCGCAGTTAACTTATTGGTACTGCCAATTTTAGTGATAAATTTTCCGAACAGATTATATCGCGTAAAATGTTCCGGTAGCGCAAAAGGCCCACCGTTCGAATATAATCGTTCCGCAGCTACATAGGCACTCTGTCCTTTTTTTCGCTCTTTGTCGCTCAATAAATTTATCATAGCTAAAAGCCGCATCGTTTGAAATTGGCCTGCTTCCTCCACTATCACATCATGATCGAGTACACCTTTGGTATAGTATGCCACGTAACCAGCTGTGTTAAAATCCCCTTTATCAGTATAATAAGGTCCTTTCCCAAAGTCATAACTGGATACCGTTTCCGGGATTAAAAAATGCAGGTCGGCGTATCCCTGCCCATGTGCATGCGAAACAGTATTTACGGGTATACCATCAACCGAAAGGTTAACATCGGTGCCGTGATCAGCATCAAAGCCCCTCAGAAAAATTTGTTCGGCTTTGCCCCCGCCCTGGTGCTGAGCGATAAACAAACCCGGCACCAACCGTAACAAATCCTGGGCCGATTTAGCTGGCTGCATATTCAGGTCGAGGTTGCTGAGCATGCTAAAGGTTTTGAGTTCGGGACTGTTTGATATCGTAACCTCTTTTAAATTTATAGCACCTCGTTCAAGTTTAACGAGTACAAACTTTGAGCGTTCTGGCTTTACAAGTTTTGGTTCATACCCAATAAACGACACTAACAGACTGTCGGTGCCAACGTTGGCTAAAACAAAGTTTCCGTTTTTATCGGTAAAGGTTGTTTTATTTGTTTTGATATCTTTAACAGTGGCCCTTTCTATTGGCTCCTCTGTCAATTTATCAATCACTTGACCTTTTAATACACCGTTTGCATTAGCAGTTATCGTAATAAAACAACTAAACATCATCGCCCATATTCTTATCAACCTCATGTTTTAAAATAAAAGAAATTACCAACGCTGGGCTTAAAAAAATAGTTTCTGCAGACTCTTGTCTTTTTATTCATGCATTAAACGTAATTTAAATAAACTACATTCTTATCCATAAAATGAGATTTTCAGAATATTATCAATTATTTCACCGTGATAAAAAACGTGATTGTCCGAAATATGAGTTTAACAATAGAATATTAAAAAGATGTATAAACTATTTTCAAAGCGAACTGTCATCCACTCCTCCAAATCAAACGCTCGTCCTAATCAAGAATTAAAGGTATTTAAAAATTAAGATGGTGATCCATTATCCGAAAACATATTACATGAAAAAACCCAGCATTAAAATACCAGGTCTATCATTTGCATTCAATAAGTTAAAAAAAAAAGCACAGCTATTTATGGTTTTGATTCGCCCGTGCGTACATATTATTTCTCTGTTAATATTTGTGGGTGAACAAATACCTTCCAGCTAATTTCCGTCCCCGAATCTTTTAGTGTGGCAGCAACCGAACAATATTTATCGAGCGAAAGTTCTACAGCCTTGGCTGCTTTATTTTCGTCGATATTGCCAAATAAATGAAATTCGATGGTAACATCTTTCCATAACGAAGGCTCTTTTCCGGCTTCGCGGGCGCCATTCACAACCATTTTGTAATCCTCTACTTCTTGTCTTTGTTTTTTCAAGATGGTAATTACATCAATAGCCGAACAGCCTGCTAAACCCATCAACAACATTTGCATAGGTCGCACACCATAGTTTTGTCCACCACTTTCGGGACTACTATCCATTTTTACAATATGGCCATTTTCATCGCTGGCTTCAAAGCCAAAATCGCCATTAACACGTGTAAGTTCTATTTTAGGCATATTAAAAAGATAATTGGTCAAAGTTAATGCTTTTGTAAGCCATTAGTTTAACGTGGTTGTAATTTTTAAAGTTTCAAAATAAAATGGTGAGTGGTGAATAATGCTACAGACCATAGTCGATAGTCCGTGGACCGTAGGTTATGGTCTATGAGCTTCCCCCCTATCCTTAACCGGAATAACAAGTTTCAGGCCCGACCAAATATGATCAACCGAGCAAATTTTAACATCAACAAGGCCAATTTTTAATGCGTAATTCCTGACCAGCTCTTCGCCAACGGTGGTTGCTACTTTTGAAGCTTTTTTGGGCCAGGATACCCATATTATACCATTTGGTTTTATATCGTCCTTTAATGCAGGCAAGTTCGCGATAAGTTCTTCGTCGTCCTTTGTGAAAAAATGGACAAATTCTATCTTATCATTATTGCTATCATCGACAAATGTTATATGGTCTGGTAAATCGGTAAAGAGCTCTAAATAATTATCTGGTGCATTAATTACCTTCAGTTTAAACCCCGACTTGATCCCGAGTTTTTTTGCCAAGGGAGTGCCCGAATAACCAACAGTTTGTGACGTTACCTTGTCCCCCATTCCCATAAACCAAATTGTACTTTTTTGTCGACAGCATGCCCCGATTGTTTTAAACAAAGCATAATTTGTCCCCGGTGGTGCGATTCATGCGAAATCAGGTAGCCCAAAAAAGCTGTAGAATGCGGTTTAAAACCCTTTATTTTACCATCTACCTGCGTTTTATCCAATAAATGGGCTATCGCGAACGCGCTTAATTTCAGCTCGGTAATCAACAACGACTTTGTGATTTCTTCCTTTTCAAATTTTTGTAACCCTTCTAACAGCTCAGGTGCAGCTACTTTTAACCACATCAACCTAACCTTATGTATATGTAAAAACTGTTCGCCAACATTTCGTCCTTTCGAAACGGCTGTATCGCTTAAATGAGCCTCATCTATACTTTCAAGCAAATACAAATTTATGTTATTATGGATTTTCCAGGTTTCAGTTAGAGGGTTCATGGTAAATTAATTTATAACCTGTTGCAAATGGTGTTTCATGTGAACGACGTAATCTTTTGCAAGCCACTCAACTGAATGAAGGCTCACCATGGTTTTATCATTATCACATTGGGCAGATAACCTGTCGGGCGGATAATTAGCTAAGACCCTAATAATTTGCTTGTTTAACAATCGCCATAATTGAAGCAGGTCATTTACATCAGCAAGCTGATATTTTTGGGTTTCCACCCACTCAACTTGCTGATAGGTCAATTTAAAGTTTTCCTCAAAAGTACAGCGCACAAAACGCTGCAGGTTAATCGTTGCGCTATCAATCAGATGCCCTATAATTTCTTTTTTTGACCATTTCTCAGGCAATGGTTTAAAAGCCCATTCATCCGGCTGAAGGCTCACTTTAAGCACATCATCAATTACATCATTAATTTCCTGTATAACTTTTAACATTTTATTTAATTGAAATCATTTTAAAATAGCGTTACTCTGAATTAATAATCAAAAAAGTTTATCTTCAAAGCTTGAAATTGCTGCATCAAATTTAATAAATCAACAATTAGGTCATTCAATAATTCAATAATAAAAACATGGTGCTTAACTATATTTGGATAGCTTTTTTTTTGATAGCATTTTTTATCGCCTTAATCCGGTTAATATTTTTTGGCGACACAGATATATTTATGCACCTGGTTTCGGGCATGTTTAATTCGTCCAAATCGTCAGTAATGGATATTGCTTTGCCAATGGCGGGTAATATGGTATTCTGGCTGGGCATCATGAATATTGGCGAAAAAGCTGGTGCTATTAATTTATTGTCGCGGATAGTAAGACCTTTTTTTAGTCGTTTATTTCCCGGAGTACCGCAAGACCATCCGGCTACCGGTGCTATTATGTTGAGTTTTTCGGCAAATCTGCTTGGGCTCGATAACGCCGCTACGCCGCTTGGACTAAACGCCATGAACAGCTTGCAAGAATTAAACCCTGATAAAGAAACTGCTTCAAATGCCCAGATAATGTACCTGGCATTGTTAACTTCAGGCTTACAGTTAATTCCTGTTACCATAATAGCGCAAAGGGCTATATTTAATGCAAAAGATCCGACGGATGTATTTATTCCCTGCATTATAGCAACATACGTCGCAGCGGTAGCAGGTATGCTTTTCGTTTCGGTTAAACAAAAAATAAATTTGTTTGATAAAGTAATTGTAGGCTGGCTTCTAGGTATCACTGGCTTTATTACCTTGTTGGTATGGTATTTCGCTATGTATTTAACCAAAGGCCAGATAAGTTTGGTTTCAAAAGTCGTCAGTAATTTATTGCTTTTTTTAGTGCCTGTTGTATTTATTTTGGGTGGGCTTTACAAAAAAATAAACGTATTCGAGGTTTTTATTGAAGGCGCAAAAAAAGGGTTTGAAACGTCTGTTAAAATTATCCCTTACCTGGTTGCCATGTTAGTTGGTATAAGCGTTTTTCGCACCTGCGGTGCCCTTGACTATATGAATGATGGGCTTCGTTGGGTTTGTCAGCAATTTAAATTAGACACCCGCTTTGTTGACGCCATGCCCGTAGCGTACTTAAAGCCACTCAGCGGATCTGGGTCAAAGAGCATGATGATAAGTGTCATGAAAACTTTCACGCCGGATAGCTTTGCCGGCAGGTTAGGGTGCGTTTTTAATGGCTCGGCTGATACCACTTTTTACATTATCGCGCTATATTTCGGTTCGGTCGGGATTAAAAAGTCGCGTTATGCAGTTTCAGCCGGTTTATTTACCGATTTGGCCGGAATTATAGCAGCAATTTTTATTTCTTATTTGTTTTTTGGATGATTTATTTTTTTTTATTATAACAACGATAGTCATCAAATTATTGGTGAATTTAGCCGCAAAAAAGCCCCGCAAGTTTTTTAAACTTTGCAGGGCTTAAACTATAAAGACTTGCGAAATTTTTTAAAACTTCGCAGTTCTACAACTTAAATCGATTAGTCTCTCACTACTGTAATAAACCCTTTTAAACTCGTTCCATTACCCAAATCTACAAGGTAATAATAAGTATCGGCGTTTAATACAGATCCGCGGTAAGTGCCGCCCCAATCGTTGGCGTAACCTTTTTTGGTAAACACTACACTGCCATTGCGGTTATAAACCGTTACTGTATTGTTAGGATACAACTCTATGTTCTTAACTATCCAGGTATCATTAACGCCGTCCCCGTTTGGCGATAAAATGTTGTTGGCTTCCGCTTTCAACGATAAGGATGTAACCAGAGGCGTATATTCGTTACCACCAAGGTATAAACTACTGTAGCTCATACTGTTCTTGCCTGGGACACCCAAATACATGTACTCACCATTGATCACATTATATTCAAAAACGTTTAACAGGTAGGTCTTCGTCGGAGTCGAGGGGGTTAGGCCAGTTATGTTGACACTGCTGCCCGTTCCGTTATACACGCAAAACCAGCCGGTAGTGCCAATTTCGGTACTCACGGTCTGGTCACCAAAGTCTGAGTCCATACTATATGAAGTCATGCTATTGACCGGCTGTGCAGTAACACCACCGCCTACGTGCAAGAATGCGACGCGGTAATTGCCATTTCCATTTGTCCAGGTTGCCGTGCTGGTATTATTACCATCTGGCACCGAAAGCATTACATTCGAGGCCTGAATCGTTGGCGTTTCCATTAACGTGGTAACGGTTGCCGGGCTCTGGCCGGTAGTTAAGTAATACTGCTCCCCACCAATTGTGTTGTATTCGATAACCGTTGCCCGGTAAGGCAGCCCTGGTGTTAAACCGGTAATCGTCACGTTCGTTCCGTTGCCGTTGTATATGCAATACCAAACCGGTGATGTACCAACAACAGGGTCGCCCGATCCAAATGTCATATTTGCGTTGTAAGATGTCCCGTTTACGGGGAAGGTACCGCCGTTGGAGCCTTGCTCAATAAACACCGCCCTATCCATACCGCTACCGTTTGTCCAACTCAATGTGGTACCGGTATAAGTGGTATTGTTAAATACAAGTGCTCTAGCTGGGGTTGTTGGTGTTATAGCTACTGTTGTAACGCTTGCCGGGCTTAACCCGGTTTCTAAATAACTTTCCTCGCCCGGCGCTCCATTGTACTCAACTACAGTTACACGGTAAGTGGTACCTGCTGTAAGATTGGTAATAGCCACACTCGAACCTGTACCGTTATAAATACAATACCAGCCCCCAGTACCTATTTGTGTCCCGGACCCAAATGCTGTATTGGCTGTATAAGTGGTATTATTAGTAGGTTGAGCACCGCCGCTGTTTCCAACCTCAATAAATACCGCTCTAGCTGTACCATTGCCATTCACCCAGCTTACGGTGGTGGATGCCGACGTTGTGTTAGAAAATGTTACGTCTTGCGCCTGTAACGTTGGCAAGTTAGGAACTACAGCAATATTAAATGTAGCCGAGCTGCTGCCCAACAAGTTATAAGCAGTTACCGTATAAGCCGCGCTGGCAGATAACGCTGTTGGTGTACCAGTAATGGTGCCTGTTGTAGCATCAAAGCTAAGGCCTGTAGGCAATACAGGGCTTATGCTATAACCGGTAACGGTAATTTTCCGGATCAGGTTATTTTCACCATCTGCTACATATACGTTGCCAAAAGCATCCGCAGCCACACCGGCAGGTCCGGCAAAGCTTGCCGCTGTGCCCGTGCCATTGGCCGAACCGGGCGATACGCTACCTGCCAGTGTTGTTACTACTCCGGCAGGGCTGATCTTCCGGATCATGTTATTGTATGTATCCGCCACATAAACATTGCCCAAAGCATCCGTAGCTACACCCAAGGGTCGATAAAAAGTTGCCGGTGGACCATTAGCTGAACCTTGCATTCCGCTGCCAGCCAGGATGCTCATCACGCCCGAAGGGCTGATCTTCCCGATCTGCTGAAGGGCTGGATCCACCTCATATACATTGCCCAAAGCGTCCGTAGCTATACCGGTGGGCCCGCCTGCCACGGCGCCCACTGGGGCCAGTATGCTCACTACTCCCGAAGGGATAACCTTCTTAATCGACGCATTGCCTTCATCCGCTACATAAACGTTGCCCGATGCATCCGTCGCGACACCAAATGGACTGGAAAAACTTGCCGCGGTGCCGGTGCAATTGAGGGTGGCCACCGTGCCGCCAGGGGTGATCGTGCGGATCAGGTTATTTAGTTCATCCGCTACATATACATTTCCCGAAGCATCAGTAGCTACCCCAGTTGGTTGATAAAAACTTGCCGTTGGGCCCTGACCATTGATTGAACCTTGCGTTCCGCTGCCGGCCAGTGTGGACACCACGCCCGCAGGGCTGACTTTCCGGATCAGATTGTTGCCCGCATCTGCAACATACACGTTGCCGGGGGCATCCGTAGCTACACCGGTGGGATTATTAAAACTTGCCGATGTGAACGTGGTATTAACTGAACCTGCCGCTCCGCTGCCGGCCAGGGTTGTTACCACTCCAGCGGGGGTGATCTTTCGGATCTGGTTATTGTTAGCATCCGCCACATACACGTTGCCCGATGCGTCCGTAGATACACTGCCAGGCTGATTAAAACTTGCCGCTATGCCTATTCCATTGGCTGATCCTGCCGCTCCGCTACCGGCCAGGGTGGTTACTACTCCCGAAGGGCTGATCTTTCGGATCAGGTTATTGTTGTTATCTGCCACATATATGTTGCCCGAGGCATCCGTAGCTACACCAGAGGGGCAAAAAAAACTTGCCGCTCTGCCGTTGCCATTGGCCGAGCCTGGCGCTCCGCTGCCAGCAAGAGTGGTTACCACACCCGTAGTGCTAATCTTTCGGATAACTAAACCGTTGTAATCCGCAACGTAAACATTTCCTAAGGCATCCGTAGCAACGCCTACTGGACCATAAAAACTTGCCGCTGTGCCTGTACCATCGGTTGAAATATACGCTCCGCTCCCTGCAAGGGTGGTTACTGCTCCCAAAGGACTGATCTTTCGGATCAAGTTATTGTTGCAATCTGCCACATATAAATTGCCCGAAGCGTCCGTAGCTACACCGAAGGGATGATAAAAGCTTGCCGCTGTAGCCATACCATTGGCCGAACCGGGCGATCCGCTGCCTGCCAGGGTACTCACTACACCCGCTGGGCTGACTTTCCGAATAAGATTATTGAATGTATCCGCCACATAAACGTTGCCCGAAGCGTCTGTAGCAACGCCTACTGGACCATAAAAACTTGCCGCTATGCCAATGCCATCAGCCGAACCTCTCGCTCCGCTACCGGCCAGCGTGGTTACGACTCCTGCAGGGCTGATCTTTCGGATCAGATTATTAGCTTCATCTGCCACATAAACGTTGCCCAATGCATCCGTCGCTACACCGGCGGGGACAAAAAAACTTGCTGCTGTGATGATGCTATTGGCTGAACCTGCTGCTCCGGTGCCTGCTAAAGTAGTCACCTGCCCGTAAATATTGGCTGGCACCGCGCCGCCGGTGTTGGTTGGCGTTAAGGGTGTAATAGCAATATTAACCGGTAAGGCCACATTGGCCGGGTAACTGATATTGGGCGCCTGTGCCAGGGCTTTGCCCGAAACAAGTATTGCCGCTAACGCCGTTAAACACAGTGCAGCAATATAGCGCGAAAACAGCTTTTTGGCAGGACTGTGCTGAAATGATTGACCCGTTTTTAAAGGGGCAGCACCATGCAGCCGGTTTAAGTGCGGGGCGCTTAAAGGGTTAAGGTAAGTTTTGTGCATAAAAATGGTTATTGGTTTGATGATTAAGTGGTTGTTGATTATAAATGTTTTTATTTGTTGTTAGCATGGCATTGCCCAAAACGCGAAAGCTTTAACGGGCCGTTTTTTGAAACTTAGTAAAGCAGCAAAAAATTGCGTAGATGTTGAGGTAATTGGGGGGCATTCTTCTTGCCGTATTGGCTAATGCCGACAATGAGTTAAAAGAATAAGGACAGGGGGGTAAGCTCATAAACAGGCTCTTTCGTCAATAGAGCCTTTCGGGGCAAGCTTAATTTGCCCAAATATAGCAAAGTACTATTCAAACATATAAAAAAATAAATGTTTATTATACACTTTATTTGTAATTAATTATTTGATTGTTATGCATATTTTTTACACTATAGATAATTACCCATACAAAAACAATATTAACGCGACAAAAAACAGATTAAAAAAAAGTACTGCACGCTGTTAAACTTTGTTGCGCCAGAACTTCTAAGACCCACGAAGTACTTAAACACTTCGTAAGTCTGATTATATTGGAGTTTTCCTATAATTGCTCTCCGTTTTCTTGCTCTTTGTGGTAAAAATCAGCGAATGCAAATACCGTTATTTTACCAAAGCTACCAAATCGGTCATTCTTACAAAAGCAACTACCCGCACAAAACATTATCGAGAGCCATTTATTTTTTTAATCAACATATCATATTACCAAATTTAATTAATAAATTTGCTAAAACTATTTATAGTTTTTTTCCGTAAAATACGCATCTACTTAGGTAATTCTGCCAAAAAATTATTAAATATTTGAACTTTTGTGTTATTTTAGCCTCAAACAAAAGCTTTATTTTTAAGGGGCTATATTTTGAAGCAATTTTAATTAGATGTATAATTTTTTTACTAAAAGGTTATTTTTTTTCATAGCAATTATTTTACTTTCCTTTAAGTACAGCGATGCGCAAACCATTACAATAGATAGTGTTGCTGCGGGGCCTTACGGGGCGGGTTCAACTATTGCAGTGCATATTACAGTAACTGGCACCTGTGTTACCACGTCTACATATTACGATCTTTATTTGTCGGATGCTAATGGAAGTTTTGCCGCGCATACCAAAATCGGAACCTTTGGGGGGTTTTATACCACATTTGTAAATGGAGTTATTCCGGCTGGCACACCTGCGGGTACTGGTTATGTGGTGCAAGTGTACTCGGTAAACCCGCAAGTAGCCAGCACAATTTCCGCACCGTTCCAAATAAATGCCAGTAACGGTGTTGTTGCAGGGGTTTCTTCTCAAACTTTATACCCGGAAATATTTGGATCATGTATAGGCGTGGCAGGTACTGGTTATAGTTTTGTTAATACTTCGTCGGCAGGTACAACTGTAACCGCCTCATTTTTCAATGAAATCACACAAGCTAATGAAGCTATCATTACCCCAACTGCTGTTGGAGCTTTATTTACCGCAAATGCCGCTCATTACACCGTTACAGTCAAAGCAGTTTCGGGAGGAATTGTCGGAACTAAATGTTATTTTCTTTTAAATAACAGTATGGGTACTAACTTTGGTGCTTCGGGTAGCAATACTGTTTGTTTACAAGGAGGTAGTGGCCTATTAAGCTATATTATTAGCCCCGCCTCTATAAAAAACAACTTTCCGGGTTTAATTTATAATGTTAACTGGGGTGATGGGCTATCCGACAATTACACCTATTGCCAACTCGCCGCAACTACAGGTATAGTATCGCATTCTTACACAACGCAATCCTGCGGTATCTCGGTCGCTAATTACAAAAACACTTTTCAAGTGCTGGCACAGCCCGAAAACCCCTATTGTGGTGCCAATTTGGTTTCGCCAATATCGGCAGGGGCTCAAGTAGTTACCGAGCCTAAGAATATTATCACGCCACCTACTACACCTGCAACCTGGTGTGCTAACACTCCGGTTACTTTTATTAACGGCTCCGACCCTGGGCAGGATCTTGCCAGTAATTTGCTTGGCTGCCGGGCACCGGGCGCATTATACACCTGGATGGTTGACGGGGTTGTACAAGCCACAGGTTATCCGCTGGCACAAAATTTTGTTAATACATTTACTTCTACAGGTAATCATACTGTTACGCTTCATTTACAAAATCCAGGTGGCGCATGTAGCCCTCCCGATACTACGATAAATATTTGTATACAAAACCCGCCTGTGCCTGCGTTTAGTGTTCCTGCACACCAGGGATGCATTCCTTTCCAGTTCTCGCCGACCAATACATCGTCAATTGACCCAATCTGTAATACCAATAATTTTTATTTATGGAAAACAACCGGGCCCGGTTTAACCTATGGTAATGGCACTAATCAAAACAGTACGCAACCAAATTTTGTATTTACAAGGCCAGGTACCTACACTATTTTCCTCGCAATTAATGCGAGTTGCGGACAAATTACAAGTGCGAATGTTGAAACAGTAGTAGTTGATTCAATTGTAACAGCTCAACTATCGCCGGATACTATCTTATGCGGCGGTAATCATACCCTATCTTTTAACACTACTCCAAGCGTTACACAAACTTTTTTGTTGGGAAACGGACAAATTAATGCCAACACTTTCCAATGGACAGTAAGCGGAGGGAATTATACATTTGCTAACGGCTCCACTGCGAATTCTCAATATCCAGATATAAATTTTACCGACACTGCCAAATACACGGTTACCGTTACCAATACAAGTATTTGTGGAAACTCCGCGACTGCAACACAGCATATTACCTTTAAACAGGCTCCTTTCGTTAGCGCCGGTAACGATTCAACAGTTTGCTCGAACCAGCCTATTGGTTTAAAAGGAATAGCAAACGGAACGGTAACAAGCACCGTATGGGATGGAGGTTCCGGCACGTTTACGCCAGGGAGAAGTACTTTAAGCCCCACTTATACACCATCCGCAGCTGAAATAAAAACAGGTTTTGTTCGACTGTCGTTAGTGGCCAGCACTATGTTGGCGGCTCCATGTAATACAATTTCTAGCAGTATCAATTTAACGCTAACACATCCCGATTCTATAACAAGTGCAACAACACAAAATTCCTGCTCCGGGCAGCCAATTAATTATCAGATAACATCCGTCGTAAAATTCAGTTCTTTTATTTTTACAATAAATAAAGCTAAAACAAGTCCGAGCATTTCAGGCTATTCTGTAACAGGAGTTGGAACTACCATCAATGACGTATTGGTTAACAGCGATCCCAACAATAGCGCTGATGCTGTATATGATATTGTTGCACAAGGCACAAATGGTTGCAGCAGCAATAGTTTTGAATTAACTGTAACTGTTAGTCCACAGCAATCAGTTCCCAAATTCACTCAAGACAAAACATTTGGTTGCGATTCTGTTAAAGTGCAGTTTACGAATACTTCAACGCCAATTAATAGTGTATTTGATTGGAATTTCGGAGACGGTACGCCTCATTCATCAAGTGTAAACCCAAGTCACACTTTTGCGCCCCGATCGGACGGAAGGGATACAACCTATAATATTATATTGAGTATAAATTCTCAGTGTACTAATCCAATTCCATTTACTTCTCAAGTAACAGTAAAACCTAAGACGCCTGTAGCCGGGATATACGCCGAAAGCCAATTGGGTTGTGCGCCATTTAATTTAGTGGTACACAATACTTCGCCACCATTCAGTGCGAGTTATGATTATTATTTATACCTCAACGGAACAGCGGTGCAACATTTTCGAAAAACTGATACATCGACTGTGAAATTTAGTCCTATTCTTATACCTGGTCTGTATTTTTTAGATATGGTTGATACGGGGTATTGCAATAATGGCGGAAAAATTCAGGCAGCAATTCCTATAACTGTTTCGCCTCAAAGTCTTTTTGCAAATACTTTCCCGCAAAATAATTTTTCGACAGGTTGTGTACCGTTATCAGTTAACTTCATTAACAATTCGAGTGGTGGTGATCTGTATAACTATACCATATATGATGCTAATAACGTGGCAATCGACGAACGCCCAGCGAGTTTATTACCTCTGCCATATACGTTTTCAACTGCGGGTGTTTATCACGTCACCATAACAGCTTCGAACAGCTGTAGTACCGCTATATCTCCACCAGTTTATTATTACGCTAATCCTAATCCTCAAGCCCAATTTAGTGCTGACACAACGTCTGGCTGCAAGGATGCAAAAATTACTTTTACAAACTTAACTGACGATCCAACAGGTTCCTTGAGTTATGAATGGGATTTCGGCGATGGCACTCCACCGTCTTATTTAAGACAACCGCCGCCCCATAATTACCACTATACCAATTCGCCTTTTACGGTTAAATTAATTGTAACCAATTCGGCCAACACTTGTACCGATACATTAAAAAAAGTGGCTTATGTGACGATAACAGCGCCGCCAATAACCCAATTTACTGAAAAACCGGATAGCATATCCAATATTCCGAACTACCATTTTTCGTTTGTTGACCAAACAACCGGGACGGTTACTGCGTGGAATTGGTCGTTTGGGGATGGCAGTCCATCTTCAACATTTCAATACCCTGAACACACTTATGCCGACACTGGTAAATATAAAGTCACTTTAACAACTACCAGTAAATCAGGTTGCGACAGTACTATTTCTCATTACGTATCCATCACAGGTGTTCCCGGGCAATTATATTTACCAAACGCATTTGAGCCTGGGGGCGAAACAATTGAGCTCAGAACCTTTACAGCCAAAGGATCGGGCATTAAATCATGGCACATGCAAATTTTTAATAATTATTCACAGTTAGTTTGGGAAACAACCAAACTTGATGGAAAAGGCGCCCCCGTCGACGGCTGGGATGGTACTTTTCAGGGCTCCCCCGCACCACAAGGCGTGTATGTATGGCAAATAACGGCCACTTTCCTAAACGGCACCGAATGGAAAGGCAACGTGATAAAAAATTCACCACCAAAGAGAACTGGTACTGTAAATTTAATAAGGTAATTAATGAGGGACTTTTACAAACCAGTTGTTCTTATTATTGCACTGATAATAAGCGGGATGAGCAGTTTTGCTCAAGACCACATGTATTCGCAATTTTTTAATTCTCCTCTATATCTGAACCCTGCGCTTACAGGGCAATTTCAGGGTGATTTGCGGATGAATCTGATATACCGAAATCAGTTTACTTCGGTACCCGGAGGGTTTAACTATCTAACGGCCTCGATAGATTATAATATCCCTAAATTTGGCGGGGGTATTGGCTTGTTATTTACCCGTAGCAGTGAAGGCACTGCATACCTGGTTAAAAATAACATCTCCGGTACATATGCATATAGCATAGGCTCTGATTCTTATGTATTATCGTTTGGCTTGCAAGCAGGTGTTACAAACGAAGTAATAGACTGGAGCAAATTGGTATTCGGCGATCAAATTGACCCCCGTTACGGCTATATACCTTCCTACGTTACCGCAGCGCAATTACCTTTATATAACGATAAATTCTTCTTTGACGCGGGCGCAGGTGTAAACCTCGTTGTTGCCGATTTTAATATCGGTACAGCGCTACAGCACGTAAATCAGCCGAACGAATCATTTACCGGTACTCCGGGTAAATTGCCAATGCGATTTACCGGACATATCAGCTATAGGTACGATCTCGACCCTGACGATAACAATGATGAAGACGAAAAATCATTCGTTATTCCATCGGTGGTAGTTTATAGACAGGCGAACGCGCTCTCATTAAGCGCTGGTTTTCAATACAAGCGTAGCAATATTAATGCAGGTTTATGGTACAGAAGCGGCGGCCAATCCGGGCCGAGCGCAATAGTAATTTCCTTAATTTTCGATCTGTTCATAAATAAAGAAGGTGGTGAAAAACTTCGCCTCGGTCTTAGTCACGATGTACCCGCTACCGGATTAAATTATAGCAACACCAGTGGTACCAGTGAGGGAAGTATTAGTTACGAAACCACCCTCCCATCAAGGACCGATACTGAACGCAAGTTTGAGGGCGCACGTCGTTGTTACGACTTTTATTAGTTAATAGCTTGCAATTTGTTTTAAATAAATATTTTGTAATATTTAAATCTCGAAAATTTAGCTTATGAAAGACAGTTTTGAAGAACAACTGGCTGAAAGAAAGAAATTTACCAATAAGGCCACCTGGGTATTTTTCATCATCATTTTAATTGTTGCCATAGTTGTGTTAAAGGTAGCAGTAAGGCAGGGTGCAATAGCAAGTTCAAACGGTTCGATGCCATCGAAGGATGATGCATTTGAAGTGGCCAAAGAAATTGTTAAACCAACATTACGTTCCGCAGATGTTGACTTTTCCGAAGGTCAATATGCTTTCAGCAAGAGCAATGATTCCATTTATACTATTAAATCCTACTACGAAACAAAAATCGGGGATGACGAAAAAGCCCGGACTACTTTTGTACTAAAGTTTAAATACAATGGAGGTCCCGTTAGCAGCAAACAGAGCTGGTCGGTACTGACGCTCGAAAAACAGCAATAAAAAAGCAGGCCACAATCAATGGCCTGCTCCAATCACTTTAAAACAATCACCTCTAAACAATAGAAGAATATTAACTTAATTATTTGATTAATTACTTTAATGGATCAAATGTATAAATTATGTATTTCGCGCGAGCAAATAATAATTATTTTTACTGGTAAGTGACACATTACCAGCATCAATACAATAATCCTTTGATGAAAATTTCAGCCAATAGCAGTCGTTTTTGATGTATTTTATTTAAATGTACTTTGTCGTAAAATACTACTTTTTTTTGCGATTGGGCAGTCACACTAACCCCATTCAGGGCCTCAAATAGTAAACTAACTATTTCACAAGTATTTTCAATTGGACTGATTGTTCCTTTTGCAACTTCGGAATTAATTGCGCCAATCAAAATATCCCTTTCATGCTGATGTACCTTGTCGACTATTTCCCAAATTAAATCGGGTAAATTCTGTTCGTTTATTCTAAAAAAGTCAAAAAAATTGTAATTGTTTACGATAAACTCATGTTGGGTATTTATTTGAAATATAAATGCCTCTCTTAGACAGGAAAATGTGTTTGAGTTAACTTCAAAGTTTTTAATATAATCATCTGCCAGTTTGCGCATTACGGCAATATACAACTGGCACTTATCTGGAAAATAATAATAAATAAGGGCTTTTGACATCGATAAATCAGAAGCTATTTCGTTCATGGTTGTTTTTGAATAACCATAATGTAGAAAACGGTTATAAGCCGCCTCCAAAATTCTCTCCTTTTTTAAATCTTGTTGCTCAACTATCGCATTCATTTATTAATTTCCGCTAAAAAAGCCAAATATGATGAACGTTGAAGGTCCTGACTTTTTTAACAAATTTATCAAAAATTATAAATAATCGTCACCAATTTTTACAACGGTAATTTTCAAAAATTGTTGGGAAAAGGAGGAATGCTTTTCAGACAATGGGGGTTATCTGAGGACAGGCAGAAGTAATCGAACAAACTAAGGTGTTAAACAAAAAAAGAAGCCGTTCACTTCTCAGATAAACGGCTTCTACTATAGTGTTGATTTTATTTAAACCTCGGCAGATTCAAAGTGATCTTTTTTTACTTTTTTATTGGCACCACTAAAAAAGTTTTTCATATTAACACGGATGATGTACATACACGGTACCAAAATAAGGGTTATAATGGTCGCGAATCCTAAACCGAAAATCATTGTCCATGATAATGGGCCCCAGAATGCTACGTTATCTCCTCCAAAATAGATATGTGGTTTAAAGGAAGTAAACAATCCGGCGAAATCGATATTAAACCCTACAGCGAGAGGTATCAAACCTAATATCGCTGCACTCGCGGTTAGCAATACCGGTGTCATACGTGTGCGGGCAGCTTCAACTACTGCATCGTGAAGATTTGAGCCTTGCTCAATCAACATATCCGTAAATTCAACCAATAAAATCCCGTTTCGGACAACAACCCCTGCAAGCGCTATAATACCCACACCGCACATTACGATAGAGAATGTCATGTGGAAAATACTTAACCCAAGGAACACCCCAATAATACTGAAGAATATCTCGCTCAAAATAATGAGCGTTTTACCTATCGAATTAAACAAGGCCATCAATATAATTAATATCATTCCAAACGATATCATCAAAGCGGTTCCAAGGAAAGTTCCGGTTTCAATTTGTTCCTCTTGGGCTCCACCCATTTTAATAGTCACATTCGGCGGCAACTTAAAGTTTTTAAGCGCCTGCAGAATATGCGCATTGATATCCGCACCGTTGTATGGCTTTATCACGTTTGAGCCTAAAGTTATTACACGCCTTTGTTGCTTATGTTTAATGTTCGCATAAGTATTGGTATAGCGGACATCTGTAAAAGCCGATATAGGTACCTGCCGTATCGAACCACCGGTTGCCATATCTCGGTAGGTAATCTTAATATTTTTTAGGGCATCAATATCATAACGCTGGTTCTCATTAGCCCTCACGTCGATTTCGTAATTGTCCTCGGTGGTATTTCTGAAATCGGAGGCCTTCCAACCATAAACTGAATAAAGCAATGATTGATTTATTTGCTGTGTGGAAACGCCCTCACGATTGGCGCGCTCGCGGTCGATATCAAAAATTATTTCTGGTTTATCGGCTTGCACGTCTGCCACTAAACCTTCGATCCCGGGAATATTTTGCTGTTCGATAAATTTCTTCAAACGGAAGCCTGTTTTTACCAAAGTATCTACGTTGTCTCCTGCCATTTCAATACTGATATCCTTTTGAACTGGCGGCCCGCTGGCTTCCTGGGTAACGGCAATTTTAGCACCCGGTACACCCTGAACAGAGTTACGTATTTTTGCCAATATACTTTTGGTATCCTTTCCGTGCCTTTTACCAAATTCGACAAATGCCACGGTTATTTTACCTTTGTTATAATAAGTACCCTGATCTTCATCAGATGGGTCGGTTACACTCACAGAAACATTTGAGATGATTGACGATACAATATCTTTATCAGGTTCAACTACCGCAGCTACCTTCTTTTCTAATTGCTGAACCACATCGTTCGTGTATCCCTGATCTGTACCTACTGGTAAAGTAACATACACGTATACAAAGTTCGGGTCGGCAGAAGGAAACTGTTCAACTTTAAGATTACTCACCACCGAAAAAGCAATGGTGAAAAAGAACAATACTATTGTGCCTAACAAAACCCAACCCGGCACTCTAACGGCCCGCTCCAGTACCCTGGCATACCATGCCTGGAAACGCGGCCATACATTTTTTTGAAACCTGTCGATCGTTTTAAGTAAAACAAAATGATTAAACAGGTAAAGTACAATGGTTAAAACCACAAAGTTACCAACGCCAACATTGATTAAGTAACCCAATGCAGCTACAACTGCCATTATAACAACAGTACGTGTTGTTTTGCGATCAAATTTGGGATTATCATGTTCACCTTCATAGTGTGGTTTCATAAAATCAACCGCGAAAACCGGGTTCATAATATAAGCCACTACCAACGATGCAAGCAGGGTAATAATAAGTGTTATAGGCAGGAAAAACATGAAGTGACCTATCAAACTATTCCAAAATGCCAGTGGCACAAATGGAGCAAGTGTGGTCATGGTTCCTGAAAATACAGGCATAAACACTTCACCAGCTGCAATCTTTGCCGCTTTTGTAATAGGCACCGCGCCATTGGCAAAAATACGGTGGGTGTTTTCGATAACCACAATGGCATCATCTACCACAATACCCAAAGCCAGCAGGAAGGAGAACAGCACAATCATATTGAGCGTAAACCCAATCGCGGGCATCAGCATGAAGGCGATAAAACACGACAGCGGCACAGATAACGCCACAAATATGGCATTGGTGCTCCCCATAAAAAACATCAGGATAATAGTCACCAATATAAAACCGATGATGATCGTATTGATCAAGTCGTTCAGGGTTGAACGGGTTTTGTCGGACTGGTCACCGGTAACGGTAATATTCAATCCTTTCGGGAAAACCGTGGCCTGTTTTTGTTTAATGAGCGCGTAAATTTCATCAGAAGCCTCTATCAAGTTCTCGCCCGATCTTTTGCTCACGTTCAGCGTAATTACGTTTTTAAAATCCGGGCTGTTTGGTGTTTTCAAACGTGCGTAACTTTCCTGATCTTGAAAACCATCTTTAACTTCGGCAATATCACGCAGGTAAACGGCTTTGCCTTGAGGGTTCCGTATAACCATCGCCGCTACCTGATCGGCATTTTTAAAGTCTTCTTTAATATCGATCGCGCGTTGTACTCCGTCACCAACAAGCGTACCCGCTGTCGAAATAACATTTTCATTCCCAACCGCCTGGATAACATCATTATAGCCTATCTGGGCTGCGGTCATTTTATCAATATCCATATTAATCTGAATATTAGGCTTCAACGCGCCGACTTCAGCAACTTTAGATATTTCTTTCATGGACTCGATATCATCCTTCAAATTATCGGCATACTCCTTAAGTTTTTTAAGGTCATAGTTACCTGATAAGTTCACGTTCAGAATAGGCTGATCAGCCACATCAATATCAGAAACATCGGATTGCAGCAAGTTAATGTCATTCTGAGGCAGATCAGGTTTTGCCTTATCAACCGCGTCTTTTACATCCTGTTTTGCATCCCGGATGTTAACATTGGCATTAAATTCAGCTGTGATAACCGAAACATTCTGTTGGGTATTGGATGTCAGCTTTTTTAACCCTTTAAGCGACTTAAACTGTTTCTCCAATTGCCTGGTTACCAGTGTTTCAATATTTTGCGGTGATTGACCATTATAAACCGTTGTTATAAAAACTTTGGATATGGTAATATCAGGGAAATTTTCTTTAGGCAGTTTTACGTAGCTTAAAAAACCTATCAGGCCAATTAAAAATATCAATACGTAGACCGCCCTTTTATTGTCGATGGCCCAACTCGATGGTCCAAATTCCTTTTCTTGATCTTTCATTTTTTATTAGATTAAGATTAATTACCAGACGAAGCCAGTACCCTTATTTTATCGCCGTCTTCAATTTCGCTCGCACCTTCTGTTACTAACTGATCGCCGGCTTTTAAACCGGTTAATATCTCAGATTGTCCACCATAAGTGTTTCCAACTTTTACAAGGATTTTTTTTGCAAAACCACCTGCATCAACAAAAACATAATCTCCTGTTTCTGAGCGCTGTATAGCTTTCAGCGGCACTACAAGTGTATTCTTTTTTGAATAATCGGCTATTTTAATAATTGCTGTCATGTTCGGGCGCAGGCTTTTGTTATATGGCAGTTTAATTTCAACATTAAAGCTGCGTGAACCCGGGTCGATAACTTTTGCGGCAAACGTTACATTGGCTTTCAACGAGTCATTTGCATCAGGAAACAAAATTAAAACCTTGTCGCCCTGATTAACGCTACCAGAATATGATTCCGGTACATCAGCTTTTACTTTAAGGTTATCAGCATTTACAATACGGATTCCATTGGCCCCCGGTGAAATAATTTGCCCAAGTTTAAGATCCATTTGATCAATGGTACCATTAATTGGCGATACGATACGGTACATATCGGCTTGTTGCCTTAAAGATGCAACCTGTTTTTGAGAACTTTGTAACGCTGTTTGCGCCTGTAAAAATTGCACCTCGGTACCAATTTTTTGATCCCAAAGATTTTTTTGACGATCGTATAAAGTTTTGTTTAAGCTAACCTGGGTTTCTGCCTGCGCAATGTTCTGGTTCAATACGCTGTTATCGAGTTGAACAAGTACCTGCCCTTTGCTTACATGCGCACCTGGTTTCACATAAATAGCAGTAATACTACCGGCTGATTGTGAGTAGGCCATCACGTTATCCTGCGCGTCTATTCTGCCCTGCAACTGAACGTAATTGGTAAAGCTGCCCAGATTAACAACGGTGGTGCTCACGTCCACAGATTTAACAGAATCTTTTTTTCCTACTTGTGCCTGCAATACGGTAATTTTCGCACTGATGTCAGCTTCTTGCTTTTGAAGGTCGGCGAGTTGAGCTGCTTTATCTTTAGGCTTGCTGCAAGCCGCTATAAATAGTATGGTTGAGAGGTATAATATTTTTTTCATTTCGTTTTCGTTTGAAAGTTTAGTTTTAATTAATTCGTCCGTATGCTTTATCAAGGTCTACTTTGCTAACCAGGGCATCGTATAAACTTTGGATATACTTATTGTTTGCAGTTTCCAGGTCGGTTTCCGCTTGTGTAACTTCTATGCTTGAGCCTACCCCCTGTTGATATTTAATCTTAGTTACCCTTAAAACCTCCTGGGCCAATTGCTGGTTTTGTTTTTGGTTTTCCAACGATTTTAAGCTGTTTAAATAAGTAATGCGCGCGGCATTCGCCTGAAGTGTAATTGCATTTTTTAGATTATCTAAGTCGTTTTGTGACTTCTCAACATTTATCTTGGATTCTCTGACCTGATTAATGCGCTGCCCCCCGCTAAAAATTGGAATATTTAAATTTAACCCAACATAAGAAGAAGGGTAATTTAAACTGTATAATTGACTGATGGAATTGTTCTGAAACAAGTCCGCCGCGTTAAAAACTGCTGACAAAGTTGGGAGGTATTGTGTTTTCTTTCTTTGCAAATCCAACCTATTAAGTTCCAAATTTGTTTCAAACAAATTATATTCTATCCGTTTATGGTAAAATGAGGTATCCCCACCATCGGTTATGTTATTATTTAAGCCGACATCTTCAAGTTTGTCCTTGAGAATAATTTCATCGTTTACAGGCATTCCCATTTGAAACTTTAACATTTCGTAGTTTAAAACTAATAAGTTAATTGTGTTTTCACGAGTAGTGATCAAGTTATTGTATTGAACCCTAATACGCTCAACATCAATTTTTTCTACAAAACCCTGTTGGTTCTGCGCTTCTGTTTGATCAACTTGTTGTTTGAGTTGATTTAAATCCACATCTAATAATCGTAATTGCTCATTGCTTACCAATACTTGATAATATGCCTTGGTTACGTTCACTTTAGCATCTATTTTCGAACGAACATAACTACGTTCATATAACTGCTTATATGTTTTGGACGCTTTTAATCCAACCAGATAGCTGCCGTCAAAAATTATTTGATTTAAGGTAACACCTAAGTTTGTGTTATATTTTTGGTAAAGACTAACGCTTTGTGGCGGCGCATTGCTCTTTGGAGGAGTAGCCGAAATTACTTTGTTAGTTAAACTATCTACTACATGTTGGCCGTTTAAAATTCCATAAACCGGTCCCGAAATAAAATCAGGGAAAATAATCGACGGGGTTTTTAGATAATCCTGAAAACTAGCTGTTCCACTTATTTGTGGCAACCCAATACCCGTTGTTTCTCTAACTTTGTATTCAGCACTTTTAACATCCAAGTTGGCGTTTTTTACCGTATCCTGGTGTTCGTAAGCATAATTAATACAGTCCTGTAGCGTAAAACTAAGAGGTGGTTTGGCATTTAACTGGGCTTGTTGCGCATAGCTGCTGAATGCTATACAACCAAGCAATGGTATAATAATAGTTATATATTTCATTTGTTTATGGTGAGTTGATTAGTTTCGTTTATTTTGTTTGTTGCTTTGCATTTTCGTTACCGCAAATAAAAGCACAGGGTTTGACAACCCTATGTCAACAGTTTATTTTATTCATTATTTATGTTTTTATACTGATTAATTAACTTATAGCCTTTAAGTGTACATATACCGTAGTAAAAATGCTCCAGGAATTGTTGCTGTACTGTCCAGGTGTTAAATTCGGCAATGGGAAATATTGCGCTGTTAAAGCCCATTTCAACCATATTTACATGCATTTTAGCAATAATTTTCACGTCAATTTCCGGCCGTACAAAGCCTTGTTTGATGCCTTTTGTTAGCAAAGTTTCCATTGTGTACATTACTACCCCGGTTTTAAAATCTTGAAAAAGCTTCCAACCGCCCGGATGGTATTTTTGCAAATCGTGTACCACTATAGGGTTGATCCTCGAAAATATTTCTTCCGAACATTTCATCATATTGATCATTTCTTCAATCACATTTTCCGATTTGTTGATAATCGCGCTCATCTGATCTTCATCTTCCCGTAGCTTTTTTTTCACCAAACTCATAACCAATTCGTCTTTATCTTTAAAAAACTGGTATATGGTTTTTTTCGACATGCTTAAATGCCTGGCTATATCGTCCATCGTCACGCTCCTGATACCTGCCTGTAAAAACAGCTCTTCCCCGCCCTGTATTATTCTGTCTATCTGCTCCATTTTATTATCGGAACAAAACTATGGAAACATTTTTAGATTCCAAAGTTTCCAAAAACTATTTACACTTTTCAGACAAACCGATGTGAACCAGGGGAAGAAATATTGTGTTCTAATTATTTATAGCTTATTCACCGGGTGTTGGCGTACGGCAGCTTCCGACAAATTTATTCCAAATTATGGATCATCACGGGCGTAGATAACGCCAATTGTAAGGGCTTTTCGCGACACGACCGACGGCGCAAATTGGTTTTATTACACAAAATGCCCGCTAATTCGTACCTTTGCTAAAAATTTAAAACATGACGCTCACACCTCTTTCAGCAATTTCTCCTATCGATGGTCGCTACCGGAATACAACTGCCCCACTGGCCGCTTATTTTTCGGAGTTCGCGCTCATTAAATACCGGGTTTTTGTTGAAATTGAATATTTTATCGCCTTGTGCGAATACCCATTACCGCAACTTCAGGATTTTGACAAAAACATTGCAAAAAAGTTACGGGACATCTACAGAAATTTTAGTGAGGAAGATGCGGAAACCATTAAAGTAATTGAAAAAACAACTAACCACGATGTTAAAGCTGTTGAGTACTTTATTAAAAAAGAATTCGATAAACTCAGCCTCGAAAAGTATAAGGAATTTATACATTTTGGCTTAACATCGCAGGATATTAACAATACAGCTATCCCCTACTCGTTTAAACTGGCTTTAAACGATGTTTATTACCCCGCCATAACCGACCTGGTAAATCTGCTAAAAAAATATGCCGATGATTGGGAACATGTACCCATGCTGGCGCATACCCATGGCCAACCGGCATCGCCAAGTCGTTTGGGAAAAGAAATCCAGGTATTTATTGAACGTTTAGAAAACCAGCTAAACTTACTCAAACCCATCCCCTATTCGGCAAAATTTGGCGGGGCGACTGGCAATTTTAACGCGCACCATATCGCCTATTCAGCTATCGACTGGAAGGCTTTCGGCAATCATTTTGTGAATGATATTTTGGGATTGAACCGTTCGCAGTTCACCACCCAGATTGAGCATTACGATAATTTCGCCGCGCAATGCGACGCTTTAAAACGAATTAATACCATATTGATTGACCTTGACCGTGATATGTGGGCCTATATCTCCATGAATTATTTCAAACAGCATATAAAAGCAGGAGAGATTGGTTCATCTGCCATGCCGCATAAAGTTAACCCCATCGATTTTGAAAACTCGGAAGGTAACCTGGGTATTGCCAATGCACTATTTGAACATTTCTCTGCTAAACTACCTATTTCGAGGCTACAACGGGACCTTACCGACTCAACTGTGTTGCGTAATGTAGGTGTGCCTGTTGCTCATACGCTTATCGCGATAAAATCAACTGTGAAGGGCCTCAATAAATTATTGCTCAACACCGATGCCATTAACGCCGGACTTGAAGCCAACTGGGCCGTAGTTGCCGAAGCCATACAAACCATTTTACGAAGGGAAGGCTATCCAAACCCGTATGAAGCTTTAAAAGAACTCACCCGCACCAACCAACAGGTTACCGCCTTAACTATAGCAGAATTTGTGGATGGATTGAATGTTAGCGACAATATCAAAGAAGAAATAAAAAGAATAACACCCCTGAATTATACAGGAATCTAATGTGCAGATTTTTGATGTGCAAATATGCAGATGATGTGCATATTTCAAATGCGATCAATGCATTAATTTGCACATTTTCATATTTGCACATTTGAAATTTGCCAATTTGCTAAGTCATGTTGAGGTCATAACATATCAATCGGTGTACACGAATCAAAAAGCTGATTAAATTTGTGAATTAATAATTGAAGAAATAAAATGAACATCAACGTATATACAGAATCGACCCCGAACCCGGCAACAATGAAGTTCATTGTAAACAAGCTGCTTATCAATGGCAGTGCCGACTTTGCAACAAAAGAAAGTGCCGAAAAATCACCTTTCGCGAAAGAGTTGTTTAAGTTTTCGTTTGTGAATGGGGTATTTTTTGCCAGCAACTTTGTTACGGTAACTAAGTTCGAAGGTGACAATTGGGATGATTTGCTGCCAATTTTAAAAGAATTTGTAAAAGGCGCGGTAGAATCGGAGTTAAAGGTACAGCTTGAAGAACAGGAAGAAGCTGGTAATTTTGAAGGAACCGACACTGAAGTTAAAATACAACAAATATTACATGACTATGTACGCCCTGCCGTTGAACAAGATGGTGGTGCAATAACCTATAAATCGTTTGATGAGGGCGTTGTAACTGTTGAACTAAGAGGGTCATGCAGCGGCTGCCCATCTTCAACCGTCACCCTGAAAGCCGGAATCGAAAACCTGCTCAAACGCATGGTGCCAGAAGTTACCGAGGTAGTATCGGAAGCATTATAATTGACACGAATTATTTCGAATTTCACGAATTTAATAGGCACTAATTGTCACGAACTATTTCGAATTTCACGAATTTAATTGGTTCTTTTCGTGAAATTCGAAATAATTCGATCTCATTCGTGTTGATTAAAAATATTTCTGGATAGTACTCAATAACTCCCCTGTTATCTTGCCATTGGTAGCCAATAGCTCCCGGGTGTTCAGACATTCTTGTCCGCCCTTAAAATTAACAACATCACCACCGGCCTGTCGTACAATTAATATCCCGGCGGCAACGTCCCATGGATTTAAATTATATTCGTAATAGCCGTCAAATCTTCCGCAGGCAGTATAAGCCAAGTCAACCGCTGCCGATCCTAAACGACGTAAACCGTGACAGCTTTTCATAAGCTCGGTAAATAAAGCGATATAAGCCGGTTGTAAAGTAAAATCGTAATAAGGAAAACCTGTCGCCAATAAGCTTTTATCAATAGATGCTGAGCTACTTACTCTTATTTCGGCACCATTGAGGTAAGCCGGTGACCCTTCCCAGGCATAAAAACATTCGTCCTGGTTTACTTCGTATACTACGCCGATCACAAGTTTATCATCTTCCTGCAAGGCAATACTCACCGAATATACGGGCAAACCGTGAATAAAATTGGTGGTGCCATCGAGCGGGTCAATAATCCAATTATATTTTTCGCCTGTTATATTGATGGTTTTTTCTTCGGTAATAAATCCAGCCTCTGGCAATATCTTTTGCAGTGCCGAAACGATTAACTTTTCGGCCGTTTTGTCTACATAAGAAACCAGGTCATTTAGTCCTTTAAATTCTATCTTATCGGGACTAAAAGTTTTCCGTTGCTCCCGAATAAATGCCCCGGCTTCTTTAGCTACTTCAATTACTTTTTGGGTTAGGGTTTCGAGATGCATGGTGTCTTAAAGCTAAGCTGAATGAAAAAAACTTATGTACAAAATAGCTCGCAAAAAACAAGCTAAATGCTGCCGTTATACGGGCAACGGTTGGATCGAATTGAAATTTTCTGATAAATATTCCCAACAAACCTATGTTTGCAAAATAGCCTAAAGTGGCCACAGAAGCAAAGCGGGTAAACTGTTTTGATGGACTTGATGTCGACGCGGTGAATACAAAATACCTGGTTATCAGAAAATTAACCAATACTCCAAGAAAAAAAGAAATGGAAAATGATAAATAATAATTGCTAATCGCAAATGAAAAAATTTGATATTGATTTGCAACGAACAGATGCTTATTCAACAAAAAAAACACAAATACATCTACTAAAAATCCTAACCCGGCCGAAAACACAAACCTTATAACCTCGTTATTTAATAATTTTTTAACCGCAGTTATATTAGCCATTCGAATCAGTTGTAATCATTTTTAGTTTTTTGGAGGTCAATCCATTTACAATTAGCCCAACACCTAATATAAACATTAAAATTGAAATCATTTCGGCCTGGGTAAAACTAATTCCGGCTACGTGATATTTCGTATTCACACGTATTAGCTCGATTAGAAAACGCTCGATTCCGTTTAAGATCAGATAAACACCAAACATAATTCCTGGTATTTTTATCCTTTCGCGAATGCTCCATAAAACGAAAAACAGCAATATACAAACAACTGATTCATAAAAAGAAGTAGGAAAAACCGGGACCGCCAATTCATGACAATATTTCCCAACACATGCCGGGATATAAACACCCTCATTATTAATATTGTGCGGATATTTAAAGGCCCACATCCAATCTGGCGCCCAACTCAGCCAATGTGGCTTAGGTGCTACGTTATTAATACCCCAATCGCCATCGCCCGACATCTGGCAACCAATACGGCCAACGCCATAAGCCAGCATCATCCCAGGGCCGCCAATATCCAGCATATTCAAAATTCCGATCCCGTTTTTGCGGGCAATATATAGAACTGCCGCACCACCGCATATTAAGCCGCCATAAAAGGTAAGCCCGCTTAAACCTACCAGCATGCCGACAGGGTCCTTCATAAAATCATCCCAATTTTCAAGCGCATTAAAAAGTTTCGCACCGGCAAAACCAAATACGGCGGCCCATAGTAAAATACTGCCCATTATATCACTGGCGTGTACGGTAACAGTTTCCGTACGGGGTTCAGGCAATACAGTCTTTTTATTTTCGGCATAAGCCCAATATGCAAAACCAGCCGCTCCCACAATTCCACCTAACCAGTTGCCGCGAAACGACAAAATAAAACCCTGGGTATCATTCAAAAGTTCGTGAAAGTTGAGTATCGCATCCAGCAACTTATAGCCCAAAATAAATCCAAAAAGTCCATTCCCTGCTAATTCCGCGGCAGAAATGGGTATGCCAACCGTTACTGTTTTTTGACGAGAATGAACATAACCCAGTTTTTCTTTACGATTACATTCCTGAACGAAGGCCCAATAACCTGCCATAAAAGCGATTGCAACAAAAAAACCAAAGGTTTGTATCAACTGAAAAAACTCAATGTGCCAACCGGTGAGATATTGTATTAAATAGGATATATTTGGGAACATAGTTTAAAATTTGGTGCCAATATAGGGCTTAATGAACTAATATTTCGTCGCTTTCGGTAATTTCAACATCACCATCTGATGAAATTTTTGTTAAATGAATAATTTTCAATTCGTTAACGAGCACCGGGTCAAACTTTGTTTTAACTTTCACGTAGTTACGGGTAAAGCCATGCATAAAACCATCTTTAATATCGCGTTCAAATAAAACTTCTTCTGTTTTATTTAGCTGGCTCTCATAAAAAGCACGACGCTTCTTTTCCGACAAAATATGCAGCATTTTACTACGTTCGGCACGTGTTGAGCCAGGGACCGCGCCCTTCATATCAAATGCAGGTGTATTTTCCCGTTCCGAATAAGTAAAAACATGCAGATACGAAACGTTGAGATCGTTTAAAAAATTATAGGTATCGATAAAATCATCCCGTGTCTCGCCCGGAAACCCAACGATTACGTCTACGCCTATGCAGCAATCGGGCATTAATTGTTTAATTTTATCAACTCTGCTGCTATATAACTCCCTTTTATACCTGCGACGCATCAAGCCCAATATTTTATCGGAGCCCGACTGCAAAGGGATATGAAAATGCGGTACAAAACGTTTAGAACCGGCGACAAACTCAATTATTTCGTCGGTTAACAAATTGGGTTCTATAGAAGAAATCCTGATCCGGTTGATGCCTTCAACTGCATCAAGTTCTTTTACCAGGTCAATAAATTTATCTTTTCTTATGCCATCGCGAATACCAAAGTCGCCAAGGTTAACACCTGTTAATACAATTTCTTTAACACCCGAAGCTGCTACCTCATGGGCTTGCTCTATCACATGGTTGATCGTATCACTGCGGCTACTGCCTCTTGCTAGCGGAATAGTACAAAATGTACAAGAATAATCGCAACCATCCTGAACTTTTAAAAAAGTACGGGTGCGCCCACCGCCAAATGACCATGATGGAATAAATTGATTAGCCTCCGAAACCGGTTGGTTATAAACCAACGCCTTCGGATTTTTCGTTAAATCTGAAATAAAATCAACGATTTGAAATTTTTCGGCGGCACCTAATACCATATCTACTCCGGGTATATCGGCAATCTCTTGTGGTTTTAGTTGAGCGTAACAGCCAACAATAGTCACATAAGCGTTCGGCGAAATTTTAAGGGCTTCACTTACTACCTTCTTGCATTTTTTGTCGGCGTTTTCTGTAACTGAACAAGTGTTAATTACGAAAACATCCGGACTATCAGTAAATTCAACAATGTCAAAACCACCTTTTACAAAGAGGCGGCCTATTGATGAGGTTTCCGAGTAATTAAGCTTGCAGCCTAAAGTATAAAACGCGACTTTCTTGTTCATTTAAAGCCGCAAAGATAAGTTTTTTTATTTCGGAATTATTGAACTTGCTATAGTTTGTCAGAATCAGAATTTGCTGAATTTTAGAATTAACAGAATTTTGAAGCTATTATTCTTAAATTCTGTAAATTCTGATTCAGACAACAATTCCGACATCATTCACTCCACCGGTAACTATCATTATCCAACCCTGTTAAATCAATTACACGGTTAACTACAGTCATGGCGAGTTCTTCAATTGTTTGGGGCTTACTGTAAAACGAAGGTATAGCCGGGCATATTATGCCGCCAGCCTCGGTTACAGTTTGCATATTACGGATGTGGATGAGGTTAAACGGTGTGTCGCGGGCTACCAAAATAAGTTTACGGCGTTCCTTTAATATAACATCGGCGGCGCGGGTTATTAAGTCATCCGATACACCGCTTGCTATGCGTCCCAAAGTGCCCATAGAGCAAGGCACAATTATCATCGTATCAAACTTTGCCGATCCTGATGCAAATGGTGCCATAAAGTTATTCTTGGCATAAATTTTATAAGGAAACGAATTGTAATCCTCGTCATCCAATTCAAATTTCCAAACCTCCTTTGCATTATCAGACATCACAACCGAAACCTCAGTTATTTGATCGTTTAATTGAGAGAGCTTATTTAACAACAATTTGGCATAAATAGCCCCACTGGCACCCGTAATAGCAACAATAATTTTTCTCTTCATTTTTATTAAACAGGTGAATTTTAAATTTAAGGGAACCGAGTAATATGTCAGGGATTATTTCCTCACTCTACGTCTTAAACTTAATAGTCGAAAATGACTTCATTAAGCGAAGATACCCCTTTTTAGGTTTTATCCACGCAATATTATACTGTCGTATTGTGGCCGGGGTGTAATATTTAATCTGTTCGGAAAATAAATCAGGTTTTGATATTGCCTCTAAAGCAAAATAAATCGCTTTTTTGGGTTTGGTGTACCATTTTGAGACTATAATGTACTCCACTACAGCGGTTTTGCTCTAAGATTGTCCCAACCAAATTAACCAATTTTATGAAAACAAAAATCAAAACTGTGATCGCCATCGGCGCGTCAGTCATCGCGTCATGCGCTTATTTTAGCTGCACAAAAGACGCCAACAATTCCCCAACAAACCAATCGGCAGGAGCTGGAATAACCACCATTCCACGGGGCGCCCTCGGGCAAAGTGCTTTTAGCTTATGGGGTACCTGCACCGACAAACCTTACGACATTTCGGGGACCAACGGAATAGCTGTGCCGGTTGGTGGTACAAGTTGCGGCTCATCAGATGTATTAGGTGCCCAGCAACCTAATGGCAACGGACAAAATGCAACCGGCATGCAATTTTATGGTTGCTTTAAGGGCGGCAGCAATGCGCCAAATGGCTCGAATGAAGAGGCTGTTTTTGTTACGGACGATGTCACCAACTGGGTGGGTCACGAGATGGGCTTTGTTGAAACATTGAGTGACCACACGCTAAAAGCTTATTTACAAGGCAATGGTAACTATTATACACAGGTATTAACTACCAATGATAATGGCTATCATACCTTTAAATGCCAATGTGAATCTGGCGATCATAGCAAAGTGGATTTTTACCTTGACGGGACATACAAGTTTACCATGCAAAACTCCGGCAGTAGTTATTGGAACAACTACGACTATTTTGTAGGCACTACACACAGAACTTCCAGCGGGTGGTCATCCAGCGGCCAACAAATAGAAATGTACAACATGACTACATTTTAAACGATCTTCATTTTTCTTCATTTAAACGGGGGGGCGCCCAGGGTGCCTCCCTTATTATTATTTTACGGGAATTTTATGAGGACAATTGTCTCTGGATTTTTTTGTTTGTTGCTAATACTTTCGTCGTTTATTTTATATGGTCAAGCCGACGATAAGTTGGCTGTCTCTGTTAGTTCCGGCTATCAGGAGGAAAATTTAAATTGGTCTCTTGCCGGAAATATTTATGGCCAAAACCCAAACATTTATTCTGAGTTAAAATGGAAAAGACTGGCCGGCCCCGCCGCTTCCCTAAACTTTAAATGGAACGTTCTACGCATTTTTTTTATACTCGGCAACTACAGCTATGCTTCTATCACAACGGGAACAGTTACCGATACTGATTATGGAACCGATAACCGATCGTCAGTAATTTATCATGGCGATTTTAATGATAACAAAGGCCACACAGACCTTGGCTATATCGGCCTTGGATTCAAGGCGCTGAACCGAAAACACTGGAACGTAGCATTAGGGATTGGTTATACACTCGCCCACCAAAGTCTTTATATTCTCGGTGTAAACGGAACAAACCCGACATTAAATACTAGGTATGCCACCAAGTGGTCAGGAGGCTTCTTAAAGGGATATATAACATGGTTAATTACTGATAAAATTAAATTGCAAGAGGAAATTGTATACAGCCAGTTAAATTATTCTGCTAACGCGAATTGGAATTTGATAAACCAGTTTGCTCATCCGGTAAGTTATACCGACGAGGCTAACGGTTACGGGATCTATTCCGATACGAGAGTTGTTTATAAGCTTGCCGCTAAATTGGAAATCACCATTAATGGCGGATATCACCAATCAGAAACCGGAAAGGGAGTAGATCAGTTGTTCCTGGCCAATGGAACTTCTGAAAACACTCAATTTAATAAGGGCGTTTATAATGCTTATGGCCTTGAGTTAGGGCTTGTTTTTATGTTTGAATAATATAGAGCTCTGCCATATCCCGTAATGATTATCACGTTTTTTACTGCATATTTCAATTCTTTTTAAAGTCGGGCAACCGGTTTTTTTGCCGATAGTCGTTCGGCGAGTAGTTAAACATTTTCTTAAACTCCCTGAAAAAATAAGTTTTATTATTGAACCCGGTCGAGTAAAATATTTCGGACACGGTTAAATCTGTATTTTTTAGCAAAGCGGATGCTTTTTGAAGCCTCAAATGCCTGATAAGTTCCGACGGCGTCATATCTGAGGTTGTCTTTATCTTTCTATATAGTTGTAGCCGACTCATGCTTAAAGCTTTTTCCAGGAATTCGCTGTCGAGCTCCATATCCATATTATCCTCTATCACCTTCGTTACTTTTTTAATAAAGTTACGGTCATTTTCATCGAGTTCATTAACCAGGCCCGCTATGGCTTTGTTTTGGCCTGTTTTAAAAAACAGGTGCATTTTTTCGCGGTATTCGAGCAGTTTTTGTACACGCACCAGTAAATGCTCGGTTTGGAAAGGTTTTGGAATATAAGCATCCGCACCACAGCTGTATCCTTCGGTTTTGTGTTCGATAGCAGTACGGGCGGATAATATCACGAAGGGTATATGACAAGTCTCTGTAGTGTTTTTGATGATATTACATAGTTCCAAACCGTTCATATCGGGCATCATAATGTCGCTGATAATCAAATCCGGACAAGTACGTTTTATAACCTGGATGGCTTCGAGCCCAGTGCCCGCCTCGTAAATAATATAGTTTTCGTGTAAGATATCTTTCAACAAATATCGGATGAGCTGATCATCTTCTACTACAAGAATGGACTTTTTGTTTTCCTGTTCAAAACTCTTAATCAGCGACTTTTTGTTGTTCACAGCGATTGGAGCCAGCGAAATACTTTCGTTACCCGTGGTCATTGAACTTACAATATAAGATGCATTTTCCCCTTTGTCGTTACAATCGATAACAGATGCTTGTTGCCCGGGAACGAAGTCAAGCGGCAATAAAACATTAAAGGTTATCCAATCATTCGCACATTTTGCATTAACAGCGCCATCTAGTAATGTCACAATTTGTTGTGTAAAGGCCAAGCCTATACCTGTGCTGCTTTTGTTGTTTTGCTTACCATCAACCACAAAAAAACGATCGAATATACGTTCGGTTTCAACCTCGGTTAGTTTGCAACCCGAATTGGCCACAATGATTTCGAGCTGGCCGCTTTCCTTCAATGCGTTCACATTAAAAACGATGTACTGTTTTTCGGCGCTATGTTTAAAGGCGTTTGATAACAGGTTAAAAACTATTTTTTCTACTTTGTCTTTATCGATCCAAATTTCTATATCTCGTTGTATATGCCACGAGAAATCAAGTTCTTTTTCCTCTACCAGCGGCGCAAATAAGCTCGCGATATTGGTTAACAACGCCGAAATGTTCACATAACTGTAATGGTTTTCGAGATAACCTGCTTCAGCCTTCCGAAATTCCAGTAACTGCTTAATTAAGTAATGTAACCGCGAAGCCTCCTGTTTTACAATTGATAAAAAATTGCCACCCTGTTGTTCAATATCAGCCTGCCTGTTTTTAAACAAATATCTTTCGAGCGAACCGAGGATAAGTGTGAGCGGCGTTTGAAGCTCGTGCGCTATATTGGTAAAAAAATTGAGTTGTTCCTGGTGAAGGTTCTCATCCTTTTCGCGGAGCATGTGTTCCATTTTTAATTCCTGGCGCATCATAAACCGATTTTTTCGGTAACGTGCGTAGAGGTAAAAAGTGGTTACTAAAGCCAGTGTATAAAAAATAAAGGCCAATGGAGTGAGCCAAAAATATTGCTTAACGGTCACCGAAAATGCGGAGATACCCGCCGTCCAAACGCCTTCACCATTCGACCATTTAATTTTTAGCGCATAAGTTCCGGGCGACAACTGATTGTAAATAATTTTATCGTGACTTTGCATATAGTGCCAGTCTTTGTCATCGTTTTCCAGCTTGTAGGCGAATTGACATTTTTGGGCATCCGAATAAGTGACAGGCTCAATATTTAGTTCGAAATAATTTTCATTCGGCTTTAGTACGAAATGCTTTTTTGATACCGGGCCATTTTTCCCCAACACAATGAAGCCACTTTCTACTGCATTTTTTCCGTTAAACCGCAGGTCGGTAAGCAAAACAGGAGGCTGATCGCTTTTTATGTGAATATTTTCGGGCAAAAAGTAATTAAACCCGTAAATACCGCCAAAAAAGAGCATACCTGCATTGGTTTTCCAAACTGCATTGTCGCTAAACTCATCGCTTTGCAACCCGTCCGACTCTTTATATTGTACTATTTTCAAACTCCCTGGTGTAATTTTGGCCAATCCTTTATTGGTACTTATCCAAATATTACCTGTGTTATCTTCACTTATGGCATGCACCGTGTTATTGGGTAGTCCGTTGTCAACGAACAATTTTTCAAACTTGGGTTTTGAGTTCGTCCCGGCTGTTTTTTCATTTACCCAGTTTAAACCAAAACTGGTACCAACCCATAGTGTATTTTTATCGTCGAGATATAATGAAAGGATATCATTATTTGACAAGCTTCCTTCGTAAGAAAACGCTTTGAGCGTTTTAAACTTCTCAGTTTTTTTATCGAACAATGACAAGCCGCCATAACGGCACCCAACCCACAAACGATTATCGCTGCCATTTGCCAGGCTATAAATTACGTTATTACCCGGACCGTTTTCGCTTTCGCGATCATTGCCGTTGTATTTATATTGCTTAAAGTATTTTAGGGCCGGTGCGCCATGTTCGTCGGTTTGCAATTTAAAATGGATCAATCCATTGTCGTTCAATCCCAACCACACCGAGCTATCACGGTCATTTAATATGCAGTGCACCGAACCAAAATAAGGATATTGATTAGAGCCCTTTATATCCGACCACTTAATAAAGCGTTTGGTTTTTACGTCGTACAAGGTCACCCCAGGCGCATCTGAGCCAATATACACCAAGCCGTCTTTTCCCTTTTCAATCGCGTAAACGCAATTATCGAGCAGCTCTACATAAGTATGAAAAGACTTCATACCCGAAAATGAAACATTGTTTTTGTCCCAGTTTTTTAATGTGATAATGCCGTTTCCTTTTGTACCAATCCATAATTCATTATCGATTTCGCAGAATGCCCTTACGGGGATATGAAAAGGCTGCCCATTTGCCTGTTGTTTAACAATGCCAAAATAATTCTCTTTTCTGGTTACCTTCATCACGCCATTGCCGTCCGTTCCAATCCAAAGCAAGCCATCGTTATTACACATAAGCGAGGTTACCCGCACGGTTTGTAATACGGGAACTTCGTTATTTAAAAGTTCCAGCGGTTTAAAGCTGGCATCATATTCCCCCACCCCTTTTGACGACCATGCGAATAAGTAATGATCTTTAAACAGGCTCATTTCCCTAGCCTCATGTGGCAAATCGGTTATTTTTTCCTTGCTAAAATCGGCATCCATGCCGAACAGCATATTAGCTTTTGTACTGAAAAAAATCCGGCCATTGCAATAAAATACATTATCGACATTATGCTCGGGCGAATAGTTTTTTATGGTCGAAAACCCGTTGCTTTGGGGTTTAAATACTTCCAGTGTTCCATTATCCAGTAAAACCCATAAGTTCCCTTTACCATCAAAAAGTATTTTTATCAGCATTGAGTTTGCTGGCAATTGCAGCTTAACTTCAGAAAAAGTGTCGCTCTCCCTATCGTATCGTAAAATCTGATAGTTGCTTTTGCGGGCAGCATATACCTCATCTTTATTATTAACCGCGACTATATATCCGTTAGAAATTGCCTTGCTACGGCTGTAAAAATAGTTACTAAAATTACCCGTGTTTTTATCAAACTTCGATAAACCTTCCACCGTTCCAATCCATATACATCTGTCTTTATCTCCGGTTATCTGGTAGGCCACATTGCTGGCAATGGAGTTTTTGTTGATGTCTGTTTTTTCGTAATTAAAGACGTGAATATTATTTCCATCATAGTAATTAAGGCCATCCCAGGTTGCAAACCAAACCAGGTTATCAGCATCCTGGTAAATACTGTTGATGCAACTGTTCGACAGCCCATAGCTATTATCAATCTGCTGATAATTATATTGAGCGACACCGTTTTTAGTAAGAAACAGCGAAAAAATTAAGACTAAATAAATGCACTTGTGCTTCATTTCTCAGTATTATATTCAAAAATCACAAACCCGGAAGCGGAATATTAATGGTTATGGAAAGTATCGGCTACTTAACTACTCAAATTTAACGAATTTAAGCAGGGGGCATTAATACTATTATAACATATTAATTGGTTAAAATATTATTATACCGAATGTTCGTAAATTTATACGTTTGGATTTATTGTTTGTTCTAACAGTCTTCCATAAACCTATGTATCTAAAATTAAAAATAATTTTCTCCCTCGTTTTAGTTTCGGCCTGGTTCAATTCGTATAGCCAAATTAAACTCATCAGCGATAGTTTATTGGGAAATAAGGTCGCTGAGTATGAAAAAGCCGAGTGGAATATTCATCTGTCGGCCCCATTTAACAATCCTTACGATCAGAAAGATATTGCTCTTGATATGGTGCTCACAACACCTTCCGGTAATCCGTTGGTGTTGCCTTGCTATTTTGACAGTGGTAATTCAACAGCCTCCGTTTGGAAGGCCCGTTTTGCGCCGCAGGAAAAGGGAAAATACGCCTATTATTTTCAGCTTACGGTAAACAAAAAATCGGTTAGTCTTCCACAAAAGTCATTTTTTGCCTCACCCGGCACGAAGCCAGGTTTTTTGCATAAAAACGACTATTATACTTTTAAGTTTGACGATGGCGAACTTTTTAGAGGGATTGGTGAAAATGTGGGTTGGGAATCGCGGTCGTTCGAGGACCCAAAATATACTTATGATAAAATACTTCCGCCTTTATCAAAAAATGGGGCCAACTTTTTTCGGACATGGATGTGTCCCTGGAATTTGCCGCTGGAATGGAAAAAATCGGGCAATCCAAAACGTTATGCTAATAGCACCGATTATTTTAACGCTGGAGGTATTAAAAGAATGGAGCAGCTGCTGCATTTGGTCGACTCCCTGCACCTATATATGATGATTACCCTGGATATGAATAGCGGTAACTGGCCCAACAACCCCTATAACCAGGCAAACGGTGGCCCGATTAAAACATGGCCCGAGTTTTTCACCTCGCAGGCAGCCATGGATAAATATAAAAACAAGCTCCGTTATATGGTTGGCCGATGGGGCTACAGCACCAATATAGCCGCTTTTGAATTTTTTAATGAAATAGACAATGGCGTATTTACACCAGCGGACAGCATAATTATACCGCACATAAATATAACCAATTGGCACGACGAAATGGCCCGCTATTTAAAAGGAATTGATCCTTACAATCACCTTGTCACCACAAGTATATCCCATCGGGATATAGCCGGCTTAAATTCTATCGCTTATATCGATTTTAATCAGAAACATATATATAAGCATACCGAAAAGATACCATCCATATATCCCGATTATATACAAACTTATGGCAAACCTTATGTGGTAGGCGAATTCGGTTACCGATGGGAAGACGCTGATCCGCAATATGCAACAGAGGCGGACTACGATTACAAAAGGGGCCTTTGGTATGGTTTGTTCAGTCCCACCCCTATTTTACCGATGACCTGGTGGTGGGAGTTTTTTGACGATCAGAACATGACCCCCTATTTTCGCGCAGTGCGGGAAATCAGCGATAAGATGTTAAAAGCCTGTAATGGCAGTTTCGAACAAATTGCTGTTTCGGCTAGTTTGCTCCAGGCCCAGGCGGTAAAATGTGGTGATGCCTATTTTGTTTATCTTTTAAATAATAGCGATAGCCGGGTTTCCGGACCTGTAACATTGGTGCTGAATAGTAATAGAAACTTTGCCTTTCAATTTTTTGACCCGGAAACCAGGAGTTATAGTCAAAAAAGCCATAAAAGAGCCCAGAGCAAAAAACTTATTCTTCCTAACATAATCCTTGAATCGAAACAATCCGTCGTTCTTTTAGTAAAATCAGCTAGATAACTGCTCTCAAACAAAAAAAAATTCAAATAGGTCCAAGATAAAACGCATTTTCATGGGTCATCATTCAAGTATTTCACTTCCCGATACCATAGTGTACAACAACAATACTATAGTGTAATTGCTGCAATAGCCAAAGCCCTAACATTGCCCTCATAAACCAAATTAAAAAATTATGAGGAAAAAGATTTACACAACAATTGCGTGTATAATACTTTTTTTGTTCAGTGCAAATATTGCGCTGGCACAACAAAGAGTTGTTACAGGCGTAGTGGCCGATAAGCAAGGTTTAACCTTACCCGGCGTGGATGTTTCAGTAGTAGGAACAACGGTGGCTACCGTTACCGATGGAAAAGGCAGGTTTTCTATAAAACTGCCAGCCGGGCAAAACACCTTGGTTTTTTCGTTTGTTGGGATGCAAAAGAAAGAAGTTAAGGTAGAAGGCGCGCAAAACAATTTGCAAATTACACTCGAAAACTCTTCAACTGATTTGAATGATGTTGTAGTTGTTGGTTACGGTACAACCAAAAAGATCGATGTTACCGGTTCGGTAGGCTCTATAAAAGGGAGCGATTTGATTAAAACCCCGGCTTCTTCAGTCGATCAATTATTACAGGGTCAAATTCCGGGCGTGCAGGTTATTTCCTCATCCGGGCAACCGGGCGCGGGTGCCGTGATCCAGATCAGGGGTTTAGGCTCACTAAACGCCGATGCTAATCCGCTGGTGGTAGTTGATGGACTTCCGTTTGGCGATGCCGGTAACCTAAAACAGATTAACCCGGACGATATTGCTACCATTGATGTACTAAAAGACGCATCTGCTACAGCAATATATGGTTCCCGCGGTTCAAACGGTGTAATTTTAATCACCACCAAAAGGGGCAAACTTGGCGAAGCGAAAATAACTTTTAGCTCGTTAACAACCATCTCGACATTAGCCAACAAATTGGATGTATGGGAAGATCCTGTTGAAGAAGCCACGATAGAAAATCAAGCTGCAATCAACGGAGGACAGGCCCCCCTTTTCATTGGGCAAGTTTATGGCGGGACGTATTATCCATCGTTAGATGAATTAAGAGGTATTGAGGCTGGCAAACCAAAATGGCCTTATAACACCGACTGGGCGAAATTAGTATACCGCGACCCACTATCTCAAAACTATACCCTTTCGGCAGATGGTGGGAATGCTACAACCCGTTATTCTATTTCGGGTAATTATTATAACGAAGAGGGGCTGGCTATTCAAAACGGATACGAAAAATATACCGGCCGTATTAACCTGGAGCAAAAGATTAAAGAAAACGTGACTTTAGGTGTTAACCTCACCATTACCCATACCTATAATTACGGACAAGGCCTTTCGGCAAACCGCAGCATTATATTCCCGGCCTATAATCCCGATGGTACATATTTTCATATAGGTTCTACTGATTTTGGCAATCCTTTGCAAATTGCCAATCAGGTATTAAACACCAGCAATACGCTCGATTTGTTAGGTACCGGTTTTGTGAGTTGGGATATTATTAAAGGCCTTAATTTCAGGTCGCAAATCAGCTACACTTATGGTAACGCAGTTGGTGATAATTACCAACCCCGCGATGCCACTTATACTGGTAACTTATTTCAAGGTTTTGCCGATTTGAATAACTATAATGGTAATCACATCATAAACGAGAATTACCTTACTTACGACCACAACTTTGGCTCAAAACATCATATCACCGCCGTTGCCGGTTACACGAACGAGAGTAATACCGTTAGAACATCCGACCTACAGGGACATGGTTTTGTAAACGATGTGTTGCAGGATCAAAACATGAGTGCCGCCACTACCCAGTTTATTTCAAACAGCCTCACAAAAACTGTACTTGAATCGGTAATTGGCAGGGTAAATTATTCATACCTGAACAGGTATTTGTTCACATTTACAAGTCGTTTAGACGGGTCTTCGGTATTCGGCGCAAATAACAAGTTCGCATATTTTCCATCAGGAGCTGTTGGATGGAAAGTTAATGACGAACAGTTTATGAAAGGTTTCACCCAGATTTCGGAACTGAAAGTGCGCGCTAGTTATGGTGTTACAGGTAACCAGGGTATCGCGCCATACCAGTCATTAGCCACCTTAGGTAGTTATAAATATTATACGACGGGTGGTTTCCAAACAGGTTATGGCCCTCCATATTATAATGATGGTTCCACCATTAATGCCAAGGTTTTTGATGGCCTGGCCAACAATAGCTTAAAATGGGAAACTACCAGCCAATTCGATGCTGGTTTTGATTTAGGCTTGTTAAATCAGCGCTTTACCTTAACCGCCGATTATTACTACAAGCATACAACAAACTTGTTAAGACAAGACCAGATTGCACTTTCGTCAGGGTTTTCGGTAATTGAAGTAAATGACGGAACTATCGATAACAGAGGGCTCGAGCTGGCTGCAAACGCCCGGATATTACAGGGTAAACTTTCGTGGAATGTGGGGGGCAACATTGCCTTCAACCGCAATAAGGTAATAAATATTGGTGGCGGAAACAATATAGAACCTGATGGCGGTGAGATTGACGCGATCAGGGCGCCACTAAACTACTATATAAACGGCCAACCGGCCAACGTTTTTCTGGGATATAAATTTGATGGCATTGTTCAGAAAGCCGGTGGCACGAATCCGGTCGACGGAACACCTGCCACTGTGGGCGATATAAAATACACTGCGGGAGGTCCAATTCCACTGGGAACCGGCGAATATATTATCGGTAACCCCAATCCAAAAGGTTACTACGGCTTTAATACCAGCTTAAAATATGGCCCATTTGATTTGTACGTGCAGTTTTACGGTGTTTATGGAAATGATATTTTCAACTTTGGTAAATTCACGCCAAGTGCCGAGTTACAAGCCTGGACACCCGATAACCCAACCAATTTATATCCGAGCGTAAACTCTACGCGGGTTTATTACTCATCTAACTGGTATGTTGAAAGCGGTTCGTATCTAAAACTACAAAATGTAAATCTGGGGTATACTTTAAAACCTCAAACCATAAAAGGCATTACCAATTTACGCATTTATTTCTCTGGCAGTAATCTTTTCACCTTCGACAACATTGGACCGAGCTTCGACCCCGAGGTTGGTACAAACGGTCAAAACAATGGTGCATATCTGAAACCAAGACAGTTTTCGTTGGGATTAAATGTTAGTTTTTAATAAAAATATAAATATCGATATGAAAAAATTTAGATACCTGATCATTGTATTCCTTACAACAACGGCAATGTTGTCGTGTAAGAAGGAACTGGTGGAATCGCCTTATGGCTTTCTTTCCACATCAAACTTTTATAAAACAGAGGCAGATGCGAACGCGGCATTAATTTATGCTTACTCCATACTGCCCGATCTGGATTATTATTCACGAAACTTTATTGTTTTGACAGAATTGCCGACCGAAGATGTGGCTTCAGCAAGTGGTAAAAGCCCCGATGAGGCTTTGTTAGATAACCTCACAGTAACCTCAACCAACGGCGTTCTGGCCCCCGCCTATCAGTTTCCTTATGTTGGTATTAACCGGGCAAACCTGGTTATTCAATATGTACCGGCCATCAGTATGAATGATACTGCCAAAAACGAGATTCTCGGCGAAGCTTATACATTAAGGGCCTTACACTATTTTAACCTGGTGCGCCTGTTTGGTGCTGTACCGATGCACCTGACCCCTGTTGATGATATTAGCCAAACTAACCTGTCTAAATCAACCATACAGGCTATTTACACGCAAATTATTGCAGATTTGACCAAAGCTGCCGGTATGATGGATCAAGCCGTGAGGTTGGGCCGCGTAAACCAGGTTGGCACGTGGGGCCTGCTTTCAAAGGTGTATTTAACTTTGGCTTCATCCAAAGCGAGTGGTGCGCCGGGTTATGATTGGGTAACAAGTGCCGACGCCATGTATGCGAGCGCACTGCAATATTCTGGTTATGTAGTGAACAATCAAACGGTTTACAGTTTAGACCCAAGCCTGACGAATATCTACGATGTTAATTCAAAATTGGGGCCTGAGCATCTTTTTGATGCTTCTGTTGATCGCTCAGGTGCCGACGAAGGGCAGTATTCTAAACTTCCATTGTTCTTTTACCCCAATTTAAACTTTAGGTTACCCAATGGCAATTTTGTTCCGGGTGGTTTTAATGAATTCTTAACAGAATCTGCTCTTTACAATAGTTTTGATCCAAACGACAAACGTAAAACTCAGCTTATCATATCAACTATCTATGACGTTGGTGACAATGGCGGACATGCCGGGCCGACACAGGTATTAAGCATAAACGACTCCTATACCCGTCCGTTTAGCAATAAATACAATGATGTGGGCTGGATAGCTGGTCAGCAAACAAGCGCCAATACACCAATATTACGCTTTTCGGATGTGTTATTGATTTATGCCGAAGCTGCGGGCCCTACAACCGCCGGTTACAATGCTGTGAACCAGATACGGAACCGTGCTGGTCTCGGTAATCTTCAACCGGGATTAAGTGTTAGCGATTTCCGCAATGCTATTTTACAGGAACGTGCCTGGGAGTTATGTTTTGAAGGTAACCGCCTGTTTGACTTACGCAGAACAAATAACATGGTAAACATTCTGGTGAACCAATACGGAAAAACAATCACTGGCGACCCTAATTTCTTCCCGATCCCACAAACTGAAGTTAATCAAAATCCCAATTTAAATAAATAGACATTAAACACGACGTTATGAAAAAGCTTAATTATTTCATTTTATTGATCGCAGTAATGTTTGCTGCGTGTCAAAAAGACCCCTCGGCGGGAATTAAAAGCCATGAACGGGCTATTGAGGAATTTAACTTAGGAAACGGTCTGGTTCAGATCGGTCCTGCTGTTGTTGACCGGGATTCGTCGAAAGTCACTGTTAAAGTATTAATACAAGCTGGTACCGATCTGAGCAAGGTTACGCCAACTATTGTAACTTCCTACAAATCTACTATTGCTCCGGCGTCAGGAACGACCATTAACTTTGCGGGAAACAGCAACCAGGCAACCTATACTGTAACCGCCCAAACCGGCGAAATCCGCAAGTGGACGGTTGTGCTTGAACCTTTTTCCGAAGGTTTGTTGGGCACCTTTAAAATAAGTGACCTTACCTTATATGGTGGCACAGGACCTGAATACGGTGGGGGTGCCGTATTAACCCTGGATTCGAAACCATGGGATTGGCCCTCTACTGGTGGCCCATCTGCCGAACTTGATAACACCCTTACTTTTACCTATACGGGCGTAACCGCAGATGGTAATACCTATGGGTCTGTTGTTAATGACGCAGGTCCTGATGGCTTGTATGCGAATTTTATATACAGCCAAAACCCCATCACAGATGTGAACCATTTTTACCGGCAGATACCCGAAGGAACAGGAACCTGGTTACACAATTACACCACCAACACCGTAACCTTCACATTTGCAGATAAATCGACTACAACCTGCACGTTTGACGGCCCCGGCACAATAAACCTGGGCAACGGCTTAAGTAAAACCATAACAGACAACTCCTTTACCTTCACCCTTAACGGGACAGACAACTGGAACGCCATTTACTCAGATTACGACAAATTTGTTAGCCGTCCGAGGGAGTTTTGGATAGATGTAAAAAAGCAATAAAACATTGCCGGGAGCGATATACTTCCGGCATTTTAGTTTCTTTTAAAATATAGCCCAGGATCAAAAAAGCCGGAAAACTGTGAAAAAGAATACATCCTATATATTGTCAATTTTACTTGTTGTGGTCGTCCTGTCGGCCTGTTCAAAAAACGGCAGGACAAATAATTCGCCCGTTACAACAAATTCTGGCGACACAACACCCAAAATACCTGTCACGCCTTTTAAAACATTGAACTATTTGTACGCGCAGTCGGGTAGTAAAACAATTGCGGGACAAGAGGCCATGCAATATTGGGAAACAATGCACATGATCACCGGTCGGTATCCGGGTTTATGGGGTGAAGATTTTTCTTTCCAACCTTTTCAAAACACGAATAGCATGGATGAATGGAGAACCCTAATTGTTAACACAGCTATTCAACATTGGTCATCGGGCTCTCTTATCACGTTAATGTTTCATGCATGCCCGCCAACACAGGCGGAGCCTTGCCAATGGAGCGGAAACGGCGGCGTTGAAAGCTCCCTCTCCGATTCTGCGTGGACAGCACTTATAACGGATGGGACTACTATCAATAACAATTGGAAGTCGCGTTTGGATTTGATAGCCACCTATCTAAAAACACTGCAAGACAACGGTGTGGAAGTAATTTTCCGTCCGTTTCATGAAATGAACCAAGGGGTCTTCTGGTGGGCTGGCAGGCCCGGTCCGAATGGCACCGCGAAATTGTACCAGATAACACACGACTATCTGGTGAAAACAAAGGGCCTCACTAATTTAATATGGGTTTGGAACCTGCAGGATTTTGCTAGCCTTCCGGCCGATTTAATAACCTATAATCCCGGTAATAATTACTGGGACATACTCGCGCTCGACGTTTATGGCAGCGATGGCGCCGGATATTCACAAAATAAATATAATGAAGTATTAAAGGTAGCCGACAATAAACCAATCGCCATTGGCGAATGTGGTGCGCTGCCAATTTCAGCCACTTTATTAGCACAGCCCCGCTGGGTTTATTTTTTAGGTTGGGCCGAGTTAACCCAATCAGACAATACTAACCAACAGATTTCTGGCTTATACAATGCCGGAAATGTTATTACGCTCGACCAATTACCTCATTAATTATAGCAATAAAAGCAATTATATAATTTTTTAAACATGAAGAATTCAATAAAAAAAATAGTGCCATTGACCATGTCCATAATAATAGTAGCCAGTATAATCATATCGTGTTCCAAATCAAATATTACAAAAAGCACCCCTCCGCCAACGGATACAACTACCACTCCGGTAGACACAACGCACAAAATTCCTGTTACAGCTTTTAAAACATTGAACTACCTATATACTATATCAGGTACAAAAACAGTTTCGGGCATTCACAACAGGGAGCCAAATGCTACGCCTGCCGTTTGGACAGATTCGATATATAAAACAACCGGAAAATTCCCCGGCCTTTGGAGCGGGGATTTTTTGTTCGAACAGGATAATATCAATAATCGCCAGATAATGATCAATGAAGCTATCACCCAATGGAAAAATGGCGCACTAGTTCAACTAATGTGGCACGCATGCAACCCGGCCCTGGCCGAACCTTGTGGCTACGATTCAAACGGTGTTTTGAGCACTATGACAGACCAGCAGTGGACCGATTTACTAACACCCGGCACAAGTATTAATACGCAATGGCGAAGTATGATTGATGAAGTATGTATTTATCTGCAACAGTTAAAGGCACAAAACATTGAAGTCCTATGGAAGCCATTACACGAAATGAACCAGAGTGCATTTTGGTGGGGTGGCCGCCCGGGCCCAAACGGTACCAGGAAATTGTACCAGATGATGCACGATTATATGACTACCACCAAGGGCTTAACCAATTTGGTGTGGGTTTGGGATGTGCAGGATTTTGGCACATTAAGCGATGATGTAAATGCTTATAACCCAGGCGCTTCTTATTTTGATGTTGCGGATCTGGATGTTTACGACGGAAGTGGCTATACAACAGCCAAATACAACACCATGGTTAACATCGCCGCTGGCAAGCCAATTGCTATTGGCGAATGTGAAACTTTGCCGACTGCCGCTCAACTGCTATCGCAACCAAAATGGACTTATTTTATGAGCTGGTCCGAGCTTACGTTTCAGGGAAATACCACTGCAGAGTTAAAAGCACTTTACACGGCGCCAAATGTAGTGACACTTGACAAAATGCCCGGATGGGAATAGGTAAGGCGCAACTAGCCGGAAAGGCAGAAGTCATTTAATAAAAATTTAAAAAACATGAATGTAGTAAGGGAAGTAACTTCTATCGCCAAAAATGATTGTTTCGCAGTGTTCTCAAGAGTAAAAAATGGGTTTGATTTTCCTTTGCATAATCATGATTACATCGAAATAAACCTGATTTTAAACGGGGCTGGAGCGCAACGCGTTGTGGGTAGTCATATTGGTGAAATTAATGAAACAGAACTGGTATGTATAGGTCCCAACCTGGTTCACGGCTGGTTTAATGATCATAAAACTGAAAAAGAGATAAAAGAAGTTACTATACAGTTTCACAAAGATTTGCTGAACGAGAAACTCTTACGAAAAAATCAGTTATCCAATGTCCGCAACATGCTGCAAAATTCAAAGCGGGGCATACTGTTTTCAACGGCAACCGTTGATGCGGTGGCCCCGCGAATTATCGATCTGAAAAAGAAATCTGGATTTGACGCTACGCTGGAACTGTTGTCAATAGTCAACTGTCTTTCGTTGGCGAGCGACAGCCAGCTCCTGTCTGATACATCATTTATTGAAGAGGAATGCAGTTATACCAGCCAGCGGTTAGAAAATGTTTTTAAGTATATTAATAACAACTATAATAAGCGTATAACGCTTGCCGACGTGGCCAAAGTAGCGTTTATGGCAGACGCCTCTTTTAGCCGGTTTATAAAAGATCTTACCGGAAGTTCATTCGTAGACAATTTAAATGAAATAAGATTGGATCATGTATCCAGAATGCTGATTGAAACAACGCATTCAATAGCCGAAATTTCCTATCAATGCGGCTTCAATAATATCGCTAATTTTAACCGGACATTTAAAAATAAAAAGGGGCTAACCCCAAAGCAGTTTAGGGAGAACCATACCCTAAAAGGGTAAACTATCGCATTTCATCCTGGAATAATATATTGACGAGTATTTCCGATGTGTCCCTTTGGAAATCGGTAGGTTGGAATCGATGCCTGCCGATTATTGCTTTTCATTTCCTCTAAATCTCTTCTTAAACTCCGATTTTCACTTATGCCAGTGCTGGGTGCACATAAAAAAAAGGGTCGCATACAAGTACACGACCCTACATCTACCTATGAAAAACATACCCTTTGAGAGGGTACACAAATATAAGACAGTTTTTTTGTTATTTAAACAATTAATTTAAATTAATTTAACTTTGTTTAGTAAAATTCTTTTCAATAAGTGTTTGAATCATGCCGTCAACTAATCCTACAGTAGGTATATAAATACTTTTGATATTGGCCGTTTTTAATATAGTTAAATATATTTCACAAGCTGGAATTATAACATCGGCCCTATCCTGATTTAACCCCAATACATTGATTCTATCTTTTAATGAAAAAGAATTCAAGTAGGTGTACAATGCTTTCAGTTTAATAAAAGTTAAAGGCATTTTATCCTTTTCCTCAGACAACTTGTACAATTTGTTAATATTTCCCCCTGTGCCTATTCCCGAAATAAGCTTAAACTGCCGTGTGTTTTCGCGAATAAAATCCTTCATTTCGTTCCAGGTTTCTTCACGGTCAAGGTTATCGAGCATGCGGATAGTGCCGATATTAAATGATTTCGAGGCCCAAAGTTCTCCCGCTGCAAAAAGCGACAACTCGGTGCTACCTCCGCCTACGTCAATGTAAAGGTAATTCTTGCTTTTATCGATCGTTTGCTCGGCATGACTGGAGTAAATGATTTGCGCTTCCTTCTGACCCGGGATAATCTCCAAATTGATATTGGCTTCCAGGCTTATTCTTTTTACTAATTCATCGCCATTTTTTGCTTCGCGCAGGGCTGAAGTTGCATAAGCCAAATAATCTGTCACCTTATAAACATCCATTAAATTGCGGAATGCCTGCATGCTTTTAACAAGATCTGTTGACTTTCTGTCGGAAAGGTGTTTATCCAAAAAAGCGTCATCGCCCAAACGGAGCGGTACCCTTATCAGCGTGTTTTTTTTAAATGATACTGATGTATTGTTCTCAATAATATCAGCTATCAGCAGCCTCACGGCGTTTGATCCTATGTCGATTGCGGCGTATCTCAATTTGTAGATTTATTTTTGTTTTTCAAGTAGCTGTAAATATCTATCTGTGCACGGTGTGGCGTGGCTGATTTTGTTTTATGATATTTATTGGTATTATGACTATTTATTTCCCGCGACTTGGTATTATCCAGTAGTTGAATATCGATGATGTCCCTTATTTCTTTTTTCAGATGCTCATCATAAATCGGGAAGCCAACCTCTACCCTTGTATCAATATTCCGGGTCATAAAATCGGCAGACGTTAAGAAAATGAGCTCTTTTCCGCCATTACAATAAATATGCACCCGCGAATGCTCAAGATATTTATCAACAATGCTAATCACTTCTATATTTTCACTATAGCCTTTCACCCCCGCAATCAAACAACACATCCCGCGTATAATCATGGTGATTTTAACACCGGCATTACTGGCTTCGTAGAGTTTTTGTATAATTTGTTCGTCGGCAAGGCTATTCATTTTTAAAATCATATATGCCTTTTTACCCGCTTTTGCGTTTTTTATTTCGTTATCGATCAGCTTATAAATAGCTGGGCGGGAATCAATTGGCGATACAATTAAATGTTTCAAACCTCGCGGCAGGGTATTTTTGCTCAAAGCCCTGAAAACGTTTACCAAATCATCGGTGAGTTTCTTGTTCGTAGTTAAAAGGGTATGATCGGCGTACATCCTTGCAGTTTTTTCATTATAATTACCAGTAGATAAACAGCCATAATACTCTTGTTTTCCGCCTACAATCCTTGAAATTAAACAGATTTTAGAGTGTACTTTATAGTTTTCGATACCGTATAGCACAGTCACCCCTTCTTCCTCTAACCTTCTGCTCCAGCCAATATTATTTTGTTCGTCGAATCGCGCCCGTAGTTCAACCAGACAGGTTACTTTTTTTCCGTTTTTGGCGGCGTTGATTAACGCGTGCATTACCCTCGAATTTTCTGCGAGGCGGTAAACCGCGATGCTGATTTCCTTAACATTAGGGTCGATAGCTGCTTCGCGCAAAAAGTGGATCACATAATCATAGGATTGGTAAGGCGTGCTAATCAGATAATCTTTTTTTGCCACCATGCCCATCAAACTTTTGCCAAACGACAAACCATTAACAGGCAAGGGCATATCCTTTTCATATTCGAGTTCGGCGCGGCCAACGTTTGGAAAGGAAATGAAATTTTTAAAATTATGATACCTGTTACCCGGAATCAGGCTTTCGCCGTGGATACCCATTTTCGAAACCAGGTATTTAAGCATCTCCAAAGGCATTTCCGAATCGTACAGCAAGCGCATTGGTTTCCCTTTTTTACGCTTTTGTAAACTTTTCGATAAGGAATCGATAAATTTCTCGCTCACTTCCTTATCCAAGTCAAGCTCAGCATCTCGTGTTAACTGCAACGAATAGGCTTCTATGGTGTCGTGTTCGAAAATGAAAAAGATATCTTCAAGACTGTACCTTATAACGTCATCAAGCAGAATAATGAATTTAAGGTTATTGGTTTCCGGCAACACAATAAAGCGTGAAAGATTATCCGGAAATTCAATTAACGCCAGACGCGTTTTGCCTTTTTTTGTCAGTCGGACAAAAAAATAAATCGCCCGGTCCCTCAATTCGGGTAAAGGCAAATTCTCGTCGAGCATTATCGGTACCAGGGTTGCAAGTAGCTTTTCCCTGAAATAATGCTTCACAAACTCTCCCCTACTTACGTTGAGTTGTTTGTCGTTCAGGATAAATATTTTTTCTTCAGCGAGTTGCTTAACAATAATATTTTCATAAAGATTATTAAACTTCCGCTCCTGCCTTACAACGATATTCTTTATTTGATTTAAAACCTTTTTAGGATTATAACCTAAAATCACTTTGGCCTTTTCGTTCAGGTTTGTAAGACGTGTAAGTGTAGCCACACGCACGCGGTAAAACTCATCGAGATTTGAGGAAAATATGGCTAAAAACTTTATTCGGTCAATTAAAGGCACCGTCGGATCGGCCGCTTCCTGCAAAACCCGGTCATTAAAATATAACCAGCTAATTTCTCTGTTAATTAAGGGAACTTTATTATTATCCATAAAAAGAAAAAAAGGCTTCAAAAGCCAAGTTCACAAATTTGCTTATTTAGTTGTTAATTTAGTATTAACTCATCTGCAAACAAACATATTTTTTGTTTGCGCAAGAAAAATACGGTTTAAAGCTTATTTAAAAATGAATAGGACGATTATAATGCCAATTAGTAAATTTACTATGATTATTTTTGCATCCCTTAAATAAATTAAAAAATGCCAACATTCGATATAGTAAGTAAAATAGATGGGCAAGCGCTCGATAACGCCATTAATATCGCAAAAAAAGAAATACTAAACCGGTATGATTTCCACGGAACAAAAAGCACCATCGAACTAGATAAAAAAACCAATACAGTAACCATCGTAACCGAAAATGATATGCGTTTGAAGGCCATACAGGATTCGATTGTTGGCCGCATGGTGAAACAGCATCTGGACCCTAACGCGCTCGATTTTGGCAAGGAACAATCGGCCTCTGGCAATATGATCCGTAAGGAGATTAAAATTAAGGAAGGTATCGATAAAGAAGCCGCAAAAAAAATTGTTAAAAAAATAAAAGATAGCGGCTTAAAAGTACAGGCATCCATTATGGACGACCAGGTGCGGGTTCAGGGGAAAAAGATTGATGACCTGCAAGCTGTCATCAGTCTTTGCCGCAGCGACAATTTTGGCCAGCCTTTGCAGTATATTAATATGCGCGATTGATTTCGGAATTCGGATGTTCGATTTCGGATTTATTTACGGAAATTTAATTTGGGAAATTACGATTTACGAATTATTTAATGGGGGTGCAGAAGTTGAGATAAGGAATTATTTACTGATTGCGAACTGATAGATTTAATTTTTAAACTATAACCTTAACATAGATTATTTACAGGAGCTTTTTGATAAATTGGGTGGAAAAATACACTCCCATCACCTTATAAATTGGAACTTTAATGGGACTTCTTATAGAGAACTAATTGTTAAAGATTATAAGGGGTTCAAAATTGTAATTGATGAATATGAAAAAATTTTCGACATTCATGTAATAGGCAAAAGCTTAGGTTCAGATTTTGCGTTCGCAATAAACATCCCCAATAAATTATTTTTTTTTAATACACCAACAAGGTTCGATGGTTCTTCCTATAAAGCATATTTAGCTGAGAATGATAATGTAATAGACCTTTTAAAAAACAAAGACTTTTTGTTGTTTTGGGAGTCTTTTTGTAAAATGACAAATGACCTGGCTTTTTCTAATATCGAAGGTGTCTTTTTTTGTACAGGCGAAATCCATTTAGCTTTAAGTTTTGAACAGAATATAGTTCCAATTATAGAATATACCATCGATTTAATAAATAGTAACCCGTTAATATTTTACAAAGTGAAAGATGAACGGATTTTCAAAAAAAGCATGCCGGAAAACTTGAGGGCACTTGTTCCATTGTTAAAAAAGTGGAGTATCCCCGATGATAGCGAACGGGAGCAATTGATGGAAGAAACCAGCGAAAAACAAAAAAAGAACCTTGTAAAAAGGGTTTATCCTTTTATGTCAGAAATAAATCGATTTCTTGATTCGTTTGGTGACGAACCTCTAAGCCATGAAGCCATTTTGTTGGGAAATTTAGCAGAATTGGTGAGTGAACTGCAAATAGAGATGAACTAATTTTCACGGAGACGATATGCAAAATCGTAATTCGTAAATCTAAAATTGTAAATAAAAAAGCCGTTCCTTTCGAAACGGCCTTCCAAACTAAACCAACTATTTATGAAAACACTCTTTTAAATGCGGATTTCGGATGTTCGATTTCGGATTTTTTTGAGCTAAACCACAAATCCATCTTTCGGACTTTCCGTCTTCGGTCTTTCGGACTTATTTAACCGCTATTTCTCTCGACTGAATTTTAGCTTCTTCTTTTTTAGCTACAGTCAATTTTAATATACCATCGGTATATTCGGCTTCGATGTTGTTGTGATCGATGGTTTCGGGTAGGGTAAATGACCTCACGAATGAATTATAGCTGTATTCGCGTTTGCTATATTTTTTCCCTTCGTTCACATTTTCGGTTTTTTTCTCCGCAGAAACGCTTAGTACATTTTTATCCAGGCTGATTTTGAAATCTTCTTTCTTTAAACCCGGGGCAGCCAATTCAATGTGAAACTCATTTTCGGTTTCGGCAATGTTAACAGCTGGAACGCGGCTTGCCAATTTGTCGTTCCAAAACGATTCGCTTAACAATGAATCAAACACATCGTTAAAAAATGGATTTACGCCATGATTTTTTTGTCCGTTTGCAAATTTTACTAAAGTCATTTTTATGTCCTCCTAATTTTTCTTTTATTTATATTCGCAATTGGTTGATCAACTGTTGTACCAACGGCCAAATCACGGAATCAACACGACACAATGTCGGTTTGGTTTTAATTTAAAAGACAAAATGACATAAAATGGCTGAAAAATTAACAGATTATAAATATAAAACCCCTATTGAAATTCGTTTTTCGGATGTTGATAGCGTGGGGCATGTAAACAATGCTATTTATTTAACCTACTTTGAGTTTGCGAGGTTTCACTATTGGAGGGATATGATCGACTGGAACCTTCGCGAAAATGGCGTTATCGTGGGCCGCTCGGAGGTTAATTATTTAAAACAGATTACGCTGGAAGACAAAATTGTTTGTTACGTACGCACTACCCGGATTGGCAACAGCAGTTTTGATGTAATGCATGTTTTGGTAAAAGTAACACCATCGGGTGAAGAAATTTGCACAACCGGAAAAACGGTATGCATTAGTTATGATTATAAAACAAACAAATCTGTCCCTATCCCCGAAAGGGAACGTCATAGAATGATTGAATTTGATGAGCCGAGGCTAATATTGAATACGAATTAACCCAGCCCCCCAAAGGGGGAGTTTTTTTATTAGCAGATTTGTGAAGAAATGCTTTTATATTTCCGTCTAAGGATATTTCAAGAGAATTTTTTAATCCTACTAATCAAGGTTCAGAAATTCAACGAAATCAATTAATCAAATGAAGCTACGGTCAAAATGACACTACCTGCTGCATTTGCAATAGCTTTTCGTCGAGTTTGCTGATGTTTTTCCGGTGACCAGTAACCAGTATGGCGGCCTGTAAACAGCCGTCTTTTTTATTGATTTTAACCGTGTGGTAGGTTAAATGGATTGACCTGATATAATGGTCGATATGTTCTATATTATCATAATCGGGACTGTTAAACAAAATAACAAATAATTTATCGCGGTGTACTTTATCTATATAGCGTTCGAGAAAGTGAAACGCCACCAATACGATTAATATAAGTGCTGTTGAAATCAACGACAGCAAATAATTTCCGGAGCCAATTGCCATACCTATTGCTGCCGAAATCCATATTACCGCAGCCGTTGTGAGGCCGCTTACCTCTATACTATCTTTAAAAATAACGCCGGCGCCAATAAAACCTATTCCGGTAACAATGTTTATGTTCACCCCCGCCCCTGCCCTTTGCGCAACCATTGTAAATATGGTTGAACCGAGGCAAATCAATATCATGGTACGAAAACCAGCAGTTTTATTTTTATACTGCCGCTCCAAACCCAATAAGCCACCGCACAAAACTGCCAGTGCAATTTTTATGAGATCCTGATCGGGTATGGTAAATAGTGGCTGCATTTTTTACAGATTTTTTGAATAAATATCACAAGTATTTGAATGGCTTTAAAAACCGATCCCATCAAATGCCTTTTTGACAAGACAAGTTGATGGGAACGAATATAGTTTTTATTAATAAATTAACGACTTGATAATTACGGTAAACTATACTTTCAGCACATTTTTAACGTATTCGGCACTTTCAGCTATGCTAACAAAAGGATCGATATTGATATAGTTTTCCTGCTCAACAATAAAATGTTTTAAGCCGGCGAGCTTTGCCTTACTCATAATGGTTTTAAAGTCGATACTTCCTTTACCAATTTCGGTATTTAGTTTCGAATTGGTTTTATCCATGTCTTTTAAATGGCACAAGGCAAATCTTCCCGGATGTTGTTCAAACAGTTTAATGGGATCCTGACCGGCACGTACCACCCAGTATATGTCCATCTCCATGTGAACCAGTGCTGGGTCGGTTTCTTTCAAAATAACATCGTAAAAAGTAGTGCCATCAACGGGTTTCCATTCAAAATTATGGTTGTGATAACCCAACTGCAGGCCGGAGGCTTTGCATATTTCTGCGGCCTTATTTAAGGTTTCGGCAACCTTTTTAAAGTCGCTTTCGCTTTTTAAAACATTACCATCTATTGATGGCACAATTACATAAGTTTGGCCGATAATGTTGGCTGCCTCAATATAGCTTTTCAAATCATCGGTTTTACCCTGTACAAACAATTGATTTAACCCATAGTGCCCGCTCGGACTTACAAGTCCATTTGACTTTAACAAGGCACCAAAAGCCTTAGCATCCAGCCCCCAAAAGCCATGCTCCACAGAATAGCCAAACGTTTCAACTTCTTTATACCCAGCGGTGGCAACTTTGGTAATACAGCCGGTTACATCTTTTGGTAGTTGGTCGCGTAAGCTATATAGCTGCAGTCCAACGATTTTGCTCGTTTTTGCCGACAATAATTTCGGTGCTATCAAAATACCCGCGGATATTAATCCGGCCTGGGTTAAAAATTTTCTCCTGGTTGTCATATTCTTGGTCATTTAGTCATTGGTCATTAATGCTGGCTGCGTCCGTCGTGATACTCGATACTAACGACTTGATACTACACGTCGCAAATATGAATCGCTTTCCTTAGCGATTCCACTTTATCAGCTTGCTTAGGGACAAATTCTTGCCCTACGTAACCTTTATAACCCGTCGCCACGATGGCTCGCATAACGGCCGGATAATAAAGTTCCTGGGTATCATCTATTTCGTGCCTGCCCGGAATACCACCCGTATGGTAATGGGCGATGTACTGATGGTAATCGGTTATATTGCGTATAATATCACCTTCCATTATCTGCATGTGATAAATATCGAATAGTAGTTTAAAGTTTGGAGAATTAAGGCGTTTTGCAAGTTCAGCACCCCATTCTACGTGGTTACATTGATAGTCCTTATGGTCAATCTTACTGTTCAGCAGCTCCATACAGAGCACAACGTTATGTTTTTCGGCCAAGGCCACCAATCCCTTTAAACCCTGTACACAGTTTTTCCATCCCGTTTCATCATCTTTTCCCCGACGGCTTCCGCTGAAGCATATCAGATTGGTATAACCGTTTTTCTCTACCTGCGGAATCATTTCCGTATAGTTTTTTATCAGGGTTTCATGAAATTCGGTATCTCCGAAACCATCGGTTAAATTAATCTCGGCCCCGTTGCACATGCTCGAAAACAAGCCATGTTTTTGAAGTATTGGCCAATCTTTTGGTCCGCAAAGATCAATACCTGTTATTCCAATTTCTTTCGAAACCTCACAAAGCTGATCCAATGTTAACTCATGGTAACACCAGGGCGAAACCGAATGGTTAATATTACCTTTAAGTTTATCGAAAACCATTTCTTTATTCTCTTCTTTTTTAAATGAAGTTAACATACCAGCGGCCGTTAATGCCGCTGTTCCGCCAACAATGTTACGGATGGCTGATCTTCTGTTTTGTTTAGATGGCATAATTGGTTTGGTGTATATATTTCTCTAATGTCGCGGTGCATTCTGGTCCAATGCAAGGAGGCGCGGCTATATCATAATCCCGACAAAAACACAAAGCGTATCATAATATAAAACTGATCGACATGGTGGTAACCACTTTGATTAGTTTTATATGATATGCTATGCTTTTAAACGACAATCCTAAACTTTTGAGGCCTAAGAAAATCTTATTATTTTAACGACAAAATGTATGTCACTATTGTTTTGGCATCAGCTTCCGACAGTGTGGGGTGAGCGGCCATTGGGATATCTCCCCAATTACCTTTACCACCACGCATTACCTTATGCGCCAAAGTATCGATATTAGCTTCCGTTGCCGGATATTTAGCCGCAACATCCTTAAACGCAGGGCCAATTACCTTTACATCTACCTTATGGCAGGTCGCGCAATCTAAAGAGGTTATTAATTTCCCGCCAGGGGTTGTGGCATCTATTGATGCTGTAGTAGTTGTACTTGTTTCTGTTGTTGTAGATGTGCTGGAGCTGCTGTCGCTGCTGCCAGATTTACTACTACCACCACAGGCTGCTAAAGCCGAACAAATACAAAGTGCTACAAAGATTTTTTTCATCGTTAAAATTTAATTGATAATTAATAGCTATAAAAATATGATTTATATTTTGAAAAATTAAACCGCAACTGTTTTTAAAGGATCTGTTTTATGTTTTGACCGCATGTAAATTACCAGGCCGGCAAATGCAACGATTAATATTAACGGGATAACAAGGGTTGTTTGCAATACCTTTTGACCAGCAGTACTATTATCGCCACCGGCTGCCGTAACAATTCTATCATAATATGAACCCATAAATATGGTATAGATTGATACTGCAAACATACCAACCCCGCCCATTAAATTTAAACCAAGTGCGCCGGTTTCTGGTAGATTTTCGTTTACAAAGCCCAGCATAGTTGGCCAAAAATAGCAAACGCCCATCCCAAAAATGATAGCAGCAAAAAATACCATATTACCGGTAAGCGTACTTAATAAAAATATACCGGTTGCAGCCAGTATCGTCGAAATTAATAATAACAACTGCGGCGAAATGCGTTTTAACACAGGTTTGGCAAAAGCTCGACCAATTACCATAACTCCCGTATCGAGTGTTAAAATTAAAATGGCATTACTTGTCACATTTTTTAACAGCACATCTATCCATTGCCCTGTAAACAATTCGGTTATCGCCGTACCAATCATGCACAGAAACATAAAAATAAATAACGGATTCCACAAGGCTTTGTACATACCAGCTGTTGAAACGCCTGACGATACCCGTTCGGTAACCGGAAAGTCTAATTTTGAAAACAAATAGCCATAAATGACGGTAGGAACAAGCATAACACCTACCTGTACTTGCCAGCTAAGACCAATTTTACTTAATAGTAATACTACTAGTGTACCAATTACTATTCCTCCCGGAAACCATAAATGAAAATGATTGAGTTTGGTAGTTTTACTTTCGGGATATAAAGCTGTAACCAACGGATTACAAGCGGCTTCCACAGTGCCATTAGCCAAGCCAATTAGTAATGTTGAAATGTATAATGTCCAGAAACCGGTAGCAAAAATGGTGAGTAAAATTCCCGCTAAATGAAAGATAAAGGCCATTACGAGTAACCGTTTCATGCCGATAATGTCAACAATAATCCCGCCCAACACGACCGCGATAGGAAATCCGTAAAATGCGGTGGCGGTAATTGAGGCCAATTGGGTTTTATCCAGTTGAAAATCTGTGCCAAGCTTATTCAAAATTCCTGCCCGGATACCAAATGAAAGTGATGTTACCAAAAGGGACAAACAGCTTGCCCTAAATAGTTGAGTACGGTTAATGGATTGCATTTTTTATTTAGGTTTAATTAATTGGTTTATATGTTGGTTTGGTTTTTAAATGCCGAGTGTTTTCCGATTAAATGTATCATCTGCGCCAGACGCTGCGAAATCGTCAAATGCTTTATCGGTTACCCTGATAATATGATTTTTAATAAATTCGGCCCCTTCTCTTGCACCATCTTCCGGATGTTTGAGGGCACATTCCCATTCAAGTACCGCCCATCCTTTATAATCGTATTGCGCAAGTTTACTAAAAATGCCTTTAAAATCAACTTGTCCGTCGCCCAACGAGCGGAAGCGGCCTGCCCGGTCGATCCAGTTCTGATAGCCCCCATAAACACCTTGTTTCCCGGTCGGGTTAAACTCGGCATCCTTAACGTGGAACATTTTTATACGTTCGTGATAATTATCGATATATTCGAGGTAATCCAAGCACTGCAGCACAAAATGCGAAGGATCGTAAAGTAAACACGCACGGGCGTGATTATTCACTTTATCTAAAAACATTTCGTAAGTAATGCCATCATGAAGGTCTTCGCCGGGGTGAACTTCATAGCAAAGATCTATTCCGCAATCTTCATAAACATTTAAGATCGGCTCCCAGCGTGCGGCGAGTTCTGTAAATGCCGTTTCTACAATACCGTCGGGTCTTTGTGGCCAAGGGTAGACCATCGGCCAAAGTAGAGCTCCACTAAACGTAACCGATGCACTTAAACCTAAATTTTGCGAAGCCTTTGCCGCGTATTTTAATTGTTGAATAGCCCATTCTTTTCGTGCAGATGGGTTATTGCGGTAGGCCATCGGCGCAAAGCCGTCAAAAAGCTGATCATATACCGGGTTAACTGCTACCAATTGCCCTTGTAAATGTGTTGAAAGTTCGGTAATTTCTAAACCGCACTCATTTACTTTGCCTTTCAATTCATCAGCATAAGTTTTACTTTCGGCAGCAAGTTGCAAATCTATAAAGCGCGCGTCGAGGGTTGGTAACTGTACGCCTTTGTAGCCCAAGTCACTGGCCCATTTACAAATAGCCTCCAGGCTGTTAAACGGTGCCTGATCGCCTATAAACTGCGCTATAAATATTGCTGGTCCTTTTATTGTAGTCATTGGTTATTGGTCATTAGGTCATTGTCTTTTTATTTGTCCGGATCAGAATTTTCAGAATTATTGAATTTTCAGAATTCTGTTCATTCTTAAATCCTGAAAATTCTGATTCAGACAATTTATTCATCTGCACATTTCTAAATCACATAGTCGGTCCATTTTTCGTTGCTTTGGTTAGAGGCAACCACGTTTTCAATAAAGGCCATGCCCCTTATCCCATCTTCCACACCAGGGAAGTCGAGCCACTCGGGTTTAGGTATCTCATTATTTATTTTGGCACTTAATGATAGTGCAAAGTTTCGATACAAATTCCCGAAAGCTTCCAAATATCCTTCAGGGTGACCACCAGGTGTACGGGCATTATGAGTGGCGTATACAGATTCTCGGTCTCCATAATTCGAACCGGCCCTTAATATTTGCGCCGGCTTGTCTGACCATTTTAAAGTAAGCGTGTTAGGCTCTTGTTGCGACCATTCGAGGCCGCCATTTTCGCCATAGACGCGAATTTTAAGCGCATTTTCTTCACCTGCTGCAACTTGCGAAGCCGTTAGTGCCCCGGTTGCATTGTTTTCAAACCTCAACAAAATAGCACCGTCATCATCCAGCATTCTGCCTTCGACAACTACATTTAATGAGGCACATAGCTGTGTAATTTTTAACCCGGAAATATATTCGGCCAGATGTGCTGCATGTGTGCCGATATCGCCCATACAACCGCTTTTACCCGATTTTGAGGGATCAGTGCGCCAGGCAGCCTGCGCATTGCCTTCGCGTTCCGAAAGTTTACTTAACCAGCCCTGATGATATTCTACGTATATTTTCCTGATTTTACCAAACGCTCCCTTTTTTACCAGTTCCCTTGCTTCTTTAACTAAAGGATAGCCAGAGTAAGTATGCGTAAGCAATAGCATTAAGCCCGTTTCTTCAACTTTTTGTTTGAGCTGTTTGGCTTCATCTAAAGTAAAAGTAATGGGTTTTTCAATCACCACGTTAAAACCATTTTCGAGCGCAAGCATTGCAGGCGCAAAATGCGCGAAATTTGGTGTTACAATAGTGACGAAGTCCATGCGTTTATCAGCCGGAAGTTTGGCTTCCGCACTGATCATTTCCTGGTAATTGGTATAAATCCTATCTTCAGGTAAAAAAAGAATGTGGCCGCTTTCAATCGCCACATCGCGATTTATACTCAAGGCACCACAAACCAATTCTATTTGTCCATCCATATTGGCTGCAATGCGGTGGATAGCTCCTATAAAAGCATCTTTTCCCCCGCCAATCATACCCATGCGGAGTTTTCTGTGACTCATGTTAGTTGTTGAATTATTGAATTATCGAACTATTGAATTATCGAATTCAGGAATTATTGAGTTATTGAATTTTTTATTTTTGCCAAAACATTAGTCAAATCAAAAAATTCAATAATTCACTAATTCAAAATTACTAGGTTGCCCAGGCTTTGTCGCCTTTTTTGTAAGGTAAATTACCATCATAATGACCTGGTACAGCTATATATCGTAAGGCTTTTGTGGCTCCTATTTCCGATGAAAAATAACCGAGCAAAGTTAGCTCCTTCATTAAAAGGAAATAATGATTTGGAATATCAGGTTCTTCATAAAAGGGTTCGTCTTTATGCTTTTTCCTATCGGCATCCAATGTTTTATTTCTTTCTTTCGTAAAGTCTTTTTGTTCCTTGTCGAGGTCTGTCAGCAACTCTGTGCGTTGGGCAGCAGTAATGTCCATGAATTTACCGTTATATTTTGACTTGCTCGCTTCGTCTAATTGCGCCATACCATCCAAAAAAGTTTTTTGATTATAGGGCTTATAACAATCCTGAACCATTACCATCATAAACTGGCCTACTTTTGCCGCTTTGGCACCCGGTGTACTGGTTGTTGGTAAAATAGTCTCGGCAACTTCGTTTAAGAAAGCAACTTTGTCTTCAGTAAACAATTCGTTTACTTTTTTTCCGGGCGATTTACATCCTGAAAGAAAATAATCGGCACCAACAATGGTCCCTCCCATTATTAAAGCAACCCTGCTCAAGGCATCTCTTCTATTCATATTAATTATAGTGTTGTTGAATTTAAGAATTAGTGAGTTATCGAATTATAGAATTACTGAATTTTATCTTTTACAGAATTACTAAATCAATAATTCAGTAAATAAAAAATTGATTCAATTATAAGATTAAAAAATCAATAATTCAATAATTCTATAATTGAAAATTATATTGTCCAACCTTGCCTGTATTGGCGTTTAACATATTGATTTACAGCATCAAAGTTGGTTATTTTCATATTGTCGTTATCCCAAAGCATTTTAATGTGTCCGCCTTTAAGTTCGTGGCCCCTAACAGCCAGGTTTGCCATTAACAGTGCTTCGGTTAATGGCCCGGCTACGTCGAACGATGAACTCAGTTGTGTATTACCATATCCCGCTAAACAGCCCTCTACCCATTGCCCATAATGACCTTCAGCTTGCCCAGGAACACGTGCTATAGTTTGCGCTATATTTACCTCGCTGGTGCGCGAAGTTGGCAGTAACCGGGGATCGGCCCCATAGGTACTGGCCATCATTTTGCCTTTGGTGCCAATAAACAAAGTACCATTACCGTCGTCGCCAAAAAGTTCATCCGGCCCTAATTCGTCAGGTCTTTCGGGTTGAATACCGCCATCCATCCAATGCAAGGTAATATCGTTTTTTGATTTATGCGTTTTTGGGAAGGTAAGCGTAATATGGCTCGACGGTGGACAACTATCTGGAAAATGCCCTTGTTTAAATTCGCCCACATATACACTGCCGACACTTGCCTGCACATCTTTGGCGTATTGCAAGCCGAGCACCCTAAATGGTGCTTCTACCAGGTGGCAACCCATATCGCCTAATGCGCCAGTGCCATAGTCCCACCAGCCGCGCCAGTTAAACGGAACTAAATTATTTACGAAGTCTTTATAAGGGGCCGTGCCAAGCCATAAGTCCCAATCGAATGTTGAAGGAATTTCGGCCTTGGTTGTAGGCCATGCAATGCCCTGAGGCCAAACCGGGCGGTTGGTCCAGCAATAAACCGTGTGTACATGCCCGATTAAACCTGCATCATACCATTCGGCCAACTGTCGGGTACCATCGTTCGATGCGCCCTGGTTGCCCATTTGCGTAACTACTTTGTATTGTTTCGCTGCCTGCGTTAATAGCCGTGCTTCAGCAATATCATGGGTCAATGGTTTTTGCACGTAAACGTGTTTACCCAATTGCATGGCGTGATAAGCCACAATACCATGGGTGTGATCGGGTGTTGAAACAGAAACGGCATCGAAGTTTTTTGATTCTTTATCAAATAGTTCGCGCCAATCCCGATAGTATTTTGCTTTGGGGAAGTTCTTAACTGTTGTCGAAGCCCTTACATCGTCAACATCGCACAAATACGCAATTTCGGCTTTACCTGTTTTGCTAAAGTTCGCGATATCACTTTGACCTTTACCGCCAACGCCAACGCTTGCAATAATTAAACGATCACTCGGGGCTACATAACCCTTTCCGCCGAGTACAAACCGGGGGACAATCATGATACCCGCAGCAGCAATAGAACCTTTTTTTAGAAATTCGCGTCTGGAAGTATTTGAATTTTTATCAATCTCTTTTTCGTCACTCATTATTTTATATGTTGAGGGCGGTTAAATATTGTTCTTTTTCAATTGCTCAACTGCATAATTTGCCGCGCGGGCAGTTATCGCCATGTAAGTAAGCGATGGGTTTTGGCAAGCTGTTGATGTCATTGCCGCGCCATCGGTAACAAATACGTTTTTCGCATCCCAAACCTGGTTCCAACCATTAAGTACCGAAGTTTTAGGGTCGCGGCCCATTCTGGCAGTGCCCATTTCATGAATACCTCTGCCCAAATATCCGTTACCACTATAGGTTTTAATATTTTTAACGCCTGAGGCTTCCAACATTTCTTTGGCGTCGTTTTCCATATCAATGCGCATTTTCTTTTCGTTGTCCTTTATTTCGGCATCAAATGCTAAAATTGGCAATCCCCATTTATCTTTTTTTGTCTTATCAAGGGTAATTTTATTTTCATGATAAGGTAAAGTCTCGCCAAATCCGCCTATACCCATTGACCATGCACCTGGTTCTGTAAGTGCATCTTTAAAGGCTCCACCGATATTCATTTCTGCTATTTCCCTGCTCCAACCAGCTCTGCTGGCACCGCCCTGATAACCAAAGCCACGTATATAGTCGCGTTTTTCACCATTCAGATTGCGATAGCGCGGTACGTAAATACCGTTCGCCCGGCGGCCAAAATAATATTTATCTTCGAAACCTTCCACGATGCCGCTCGCGCCAACACCCAAGTGATGGTCCATTACATTGTGGCCCAATTCGCCACTGCTACTACCTAAACCATCAGGCCAAATATCTGTAGCCGAGTTCATTAAAATCCAGGCACTATTAAAAGTAGAGGCGTTAACGAAAACTATTTTCGCAAAAAATTCATAGGTTTGGTTTGTCTCGGCATCCAGTACTTCAACGCCTTTCGCCTTTTTGGTATCCTTATCGTACAATATTTTGGTTACGATTGACCATGGACGAACGGTTAGATTGCCAGTGGCAACAGCAGCCGGCAAAGTAGCCGATTGAGTGCTAAAATATCCCCCGAAAGGGCAACCCAGCGCGCATTTATTGCGGTATTGGCAGTTGGTACGGCCATTATGAGGCACTGTGATATTTGCCGTACGGCCTATAATAAATGACCTGGTGTCGTTATAATGCTCTTTAAAACGTGCGGCAACATCTTTTTCAACAACATTCATATCCATTGGCGGCAAAAAATCGCCATCAGGCAAAATAGAAAGACCATCTTTATTACCAGAGATACCTGCGAATTTTTCAACGTGGGTATACCAAGGTTCCAGGTCTTTATAACGGATCGGCCAGTCAACAGCAATACCATCTTTAGCATTGGCCTCAAAATCTATGTCGGCCCAACGGTATGATTGCCTGCCCCACATTAATGAGCGACCGCCAACGTGGTAACCCCTAAACCAATCGAAACGTTTAATTTCTGTGTACGGGCTATCTTTGTCGCTGGCCCAATAATCCAGATTGGTTTCGCTCAACGGGTAATCCCGTTTCAACACAGGATAATCCTCGATCATTTTTTGCGTACGTCCGCCGCGATGGGGAAATTCCCAGGGGTCCTTATTCGCATTTACATAATCTTTAATATGTTCAATATTGCGGCCCCTCTCCAACATAATGGTTTTCAGGCCCTTTTCGGTTAATTCCTTCGCGGCCCAACCGCCCGAAATCCCTGAACCAATGACTATCGCGTCATAAGTGTTTGCAGACATAATGAATAATAAATTGTTTAAATTCTATAAAATGGTTACTTCGACTAATGTAAGAACAAAATATTACCGAACAAACTTTTCATTGTGTTTTTTTAACGCAATGGAGTTCGTAATTGAGTTGTTACCTAATTTTGCTTATGTATTATAAAGCAACGTATAATTTCCGACTAATGACTTAATCATATGACTAAATGTTTCCTTTTTTCATTTCCTTAATGGCATAGTCAGCAGCGCGGGCCGTTAGTGCCATATAAGTTAGAGATGGATTTTGGCACGACGTTGAAGTCATGCAAGCACCATCAGTAACAAATACATTTTTACAGGCATGAACCTGGTTCCATTCATTTAAGATGGAGGTTTTGGGGTCGTGGCCCATTCGCGCGCCACCCATCTCGTGGATATCCAGCCCTGGGGCCTGATGATTTACACTTGGTTTTATATTGGTAAAACCTGCAGAAGTAAACATTTCGGTTAATTGCTCGATATAATCTTTCTTCATCTTTTCATCGTTATCGTCGTAATCAACCGATATTTTTAACAACGGCACCCCCCACTCATCTTTTAGTTTAGTATCCAGGGTTACAAAATTACTTTCTTTCGGGATGGTTTCGCCCATCATGTGCGAACCGACATACCACGGCCCCAAATCACCTTTTACCGTATTTTCTTTTAAGGTTGCTCCAACACCACTATAGTCATGTTGTTTGAAACGGTATGCGCTTAAACCCGAAGCATAACCTCGCAAGAAGTTTGTTTCCTGTTTATAAACGTTCCTGAAACGGGGGATATAACCTCCGCCCGCCGGGTTACGCCCATCAGTGGTCCAATCTTTAAAACCATCATATTCGGCACCGATATGTGCCGAGTAATTATGAAAAGCGAAGTATTTGCCCAAAACACCGCTATCATTTCCTAAACCATTAGGAAAACGATTAGATGTAGAATTCAACAACACCAGGTTTGAGTTTAAAGCAGCGGCATTTACGAAAATAATCCGGGCAAAATACTCGATGGTTTCTTTTGTTTGCGTATCTACGATACGAACTCCGGTGGCTTTGCCCAATTTTTCATCATAAATAATCGATTGAACTACCGAAAATGGCCTTAGTGTTAAATTCCCAGACCTCAGTGCCCATGGAATAGTTGATGAATTAGCACTGAAATAACCACCAAAGGGACATCCGCGCTGGCACAGAATACGGTTTTGACATTGCGTACGCCCCTGATCGATGTGAATTTGATTTGGTTTTGAAAGATGTGCGCAACGTGCACTTATTACATGCCTGTTTTTATAATTGCTTTTTACATGTTCGCTAAAATAGCTTTCCACATCGTTTAAAGGAAATGCTGGCAAAAATTCGCCGTCGGGCAATTCCGGTATGCCATCTTTATTACCCGATATACCCGCAAATTTTTCTACATAGCTATACCAGGGTGCGATATCTTTATAACGAATAGGCCAGTCAACCGCGAAACCATCCCTTGCAGGACCTTCAAAATCAAAATCGCTCCAGCGTTGTGTTTGCCTAGCCCACATTAACGATTTTCCGCCAACCTGGTACCCACGTATCCAGTCGAACGGTTTTTCCTGCACATAGGGATGCTCATGGTCTTTCACAAAAAAATGCATCGCATCTTCTTTAAAAGCATAACAACGGTTTACTATTGGGTTAGCTTCCTGTATTGCTTCGGCAACTTGTCCCCGGTGTTCAAATTCCCAGGGGTACATATTGGTTGTTGGGTAGTCTTTTATATGCTTTACATCGCGGCCACGCTCAAGCATCAAGGTCTTTAAACCATTGCCTGTTAATTCTTTAGCAGCCCATCCCCCACTCATCCCAGAACCGATAACTATCGCGTCAAAAGTGCGGTCCTTTACACTATCTATATTTAAGTTAGCCATATTTTAAACCGTCTTTTTATTTTTAACCGGCACATGTACATTATACCTTCCGGGAATTAATTCGTAAACTATTTGCTTGGTCATAAAATATTGGGAATTGGTGTACCCAAATAGTGTTTGTTTTTTTACATCCTGATAAAATACTATCAGGGGATCACTTGAATCTGTTTTTTGTGGATTCAAACCACTACCAGATGTTTGATTCTTTACCAGTTTCACTTTTGAACTATTTTCGATGAGCATTAAAAAAGATTCCCGCTCTTTACTATCCAGATCGCTGAAAGAACTGTTATATTTCTTTTTAACTTCATCGCTAAATTTATTCATACCAACCATAAAAATTTGCTGATCTTTCTTTTTATAGCAATCGTCCATCATTTTTAGGACAAACAAATGTAAATTCAGCTCTTTGGCTCCAGGCGTAGTAGTTTTTGGAATGATGGTTTCACAAATATCAGCGACCATTTCTTCCTGTTTGGCGTCTATATTCAGGTTTTTCAGGTGAACGGAAAGTTTCCCATTGCTATTAAAACACGAAGGCAGTAAAACTGCGCCCCCCATCACCAATGCCAAATTTTTAATAACTGTACGTCTGTTCATTTAAGTTTTATTGGAATTTAAAATCGATTTAGCGTACTAATTGAATTAGAGCCAACGATAACAACATAGAACACTATAATATTTCGAATTAATTGCATCGCAAGTTTATTACCTGCCTTGCACTGAAAGGAAACAAAATTAATTAATAATATTAAGGTATGACTTTATTATCAATATCCCCACTTTTTCATCATTTGTAAATCAATTTTTACACAATCGAAAGCGTCCTTACCCTGGTATTCCTCTTGTTCAATTATAAACTGCGAAGTTCCACCAATTTTTCTGGCGGTGTTTACAATTTCCTTTACGGGCATTACTCCAACTCCGAGCACGGTATTCACATATCCATCCATATTACCTTCCGCGTTGCTTTTTATCTTATCTTTTACGTGTAACAATTCAAAACGGCCGGGATATTTTTTTAAAAGTTCTAAAACCTCTGCTCCTTCGCCCGGGACGTTTCCAATATCCAGTTGCTGGGTAACCAAATTGGGGTCGGTATTCTTGAGAATATAGTCATACAATCGGTCATCTCCTATTTTCAAGGTGAATTCAAAGTTATGGTTATGGTAACCGAAGGTGATCCCCTGCGCTTTACATAGCTCACCGCATTTGTTAAATTTCTCTATATAACGCTTTAATCCATCAACGTCGGCACGCACATTTTCTTCAATCCAGGCGTTCATAAGGTATCGTTGCCCAACTGCGGCAGCATCTTCAACGGTGTATTTCCATTTGTCGGTAAAGTCGCCTTTCGCGGTATCCCAATCTTCAACCTGTAACCTTACGTGGCCGCTTGGCATTAAAAGCTCCAGATCGTTTAAAAGTTTCTTAAAGTCTTTTGCTGAATAACCATAAAATTTGCGGTCGATATAATTTGCATGCTCAACGTGCAAATAACCCATATCAGCAAGTTTTTTTAACGAGCCCTTTGGATCAACCTTCATGGCATCGCGAACAGAATACAATTGTAAACCCAACCTTTCGATCTTTCTTGAACCTGCAAAAAGATAATTCGGCAATATAGCTGAGCCTGCAACCGCTATCGCGCTGGTTGTTATAAATTTCCTCCGAGAACTATTCATTAGGTTAATTATTTAGCTATTGGAAATACTGGAAACAACAATGATGAATTACTTACGAAGGCCAAATGTTTGCTATCAGGTGCCCATGAAGGCGTGTTGATAGTACCCTGGCCCCCATACAAATAAGCGATCACGTTTGACGGCCCTCCGCCAACAGGCATTACCCGCAAGTAAACGTGCCTGTAAAAAGGATGATCATCGGGCCTTACCTCATTTTTGTTAAAAGTAATATATTCTATCCATTTTCCGTCGGGCGAAATATGTGGAAACCAATTATCATAATCATCGTTGGTTAACTGGGTTTGCTCTGATCCGTCTGCTTTCATCCGCCATACTTGCATTAATCCGCTACGTACCGAGTTAAAATAAATATATTTTCCGTCTGGTGAATATTCCGGGCCATCATCTAAACCGGGAGCCGTGGTAAGCCTTACTTCGGGGCCACCTGCCGATGGGATCCGGTAAATATCATATTCTTTATGGCGCGAGCCGCAAAACACAATGTATTTCCCATCCGGCGACCAACCATGCATATAAGACGGGCCGATTTCATTCATCCGGCGGGGCTCGCCACCTGTTATTGGCAATACCCAGCCAATAGAATTACCTGTTTTATCGGCGCTACTGATGGCCAAAGATTTACCATCGAATGAAATAACGTGGTCGTTATTGTTGTGAATTGCAGTGCCTGTATTTAAAACAGTCGGCGTAGATGTTGCAAGATTAAATGTATACAGCAACCCATCACTGTTAAAGAGCAGATTTTTGCCATCCTTCATCCAATTAGGTGCCTGAATGGATATTGGCGACTGATATATTATTTTACTGTTTTGGGTCTCTAAATCAAGCTCTTCGATAGCACTGCCTATATATTGGTGGTAAGGTACAAGGTCTGGTGGAGCAGGCACAACTATTCGCACGTTGTTAAAAACTGCTTTTTCTGTTACGTTTGGATTGTGGGCACAAACAAAAAGGCCCACATAAACATCATCACCCAAATCCAGGTCACTTATTTCCTGGCTTACAAACAAATCCCCTTTGCGTGCCACCGACATCGTATAGGTTTTGCCCCGCCTTTCCAGTTGGATAACGTCAGCCGATGTAAGTTCGAATTTCTTCTCTTCTGTCGCACCACCAATGTCACGACGAAATTGTAACGATGTTAAACCCGCGCCATGAACAACAGCACTTATATGTTTCGAATTTGTATCGAGCGAAGTGCGAACCATCCAACCGATTTTACGGTGTTCTTCTACGCCCTTACCTAGAAATGCCGCATTGGTTCGTAATATAAAATCGCCTTTCATGCGTTTCCATACAAAATGAAATTCGTCGTGCATGGCCCAAATGTTTGTGCCCGAGCCCGAAAGGTTATATTCCTGCGATTTGCCTTCGTATGTGCCGCTTCCGGAGTGTTTTACTTTGCCGATGTCATTTTGGCCATCAAATATGCCAATAGAGTTAGTTTGCGCAGCTACGTTTTGATGAACCAAAATTGCAGTACACATGAAAAAAAACAGGTGAGATATTTTTTTATTCATTGAGCTTTGTAATTTAAAATAGTGTAATTGGTGCACTAAGGTAAAATTACATTCGTAAATAAAGTAATACTTTTTTAACACCTGCGTCTTTTGCCTTAATTTATAGATAATTGTTACAAAAAGCCGGTAAACAAAAAAGACCGCGTTTTAGTCGCGGCCCCCTTTGTATCCTAAATCGAATCCATAACCCTTACATTTTTTCGACGGTTTTTTTATGCTTTACCTTATAGCCGCTATAATGTTTTTTCTTATGAAACACATTATGAACCTTTTGCGACACAGTAGAAGTTCTTTTTACTTTGTCTTCTTTTTTAACAACTGTTTGGGCAAATGATGATATACCAAAGGCACAAATCATCATCCACAATAAAATTATTTTTTTCATGGTTTATATATTTTATTATACAACCCCGAAATTGAATAATTGTTTGAAATATGGAATTTGTTGGCAGATTAACGTTGCGAAAAATCTTTCATTTTGTGATCCTCATCACATTTTGTGTTAAATATTGACCCTGATTTCAAGTTTTGGTAACTTAGCCGAAAAGGTTTTATTTTCTTCACCAACAAAGGGACTGGTTAATTTCAACCTATCCTTATCGGCGAAATACAAATCACGTCAGCCAATGTTCAAGCCCAAAATAATTGATACCCTTAAAAATTATAACAAAGCCCAGTTTTATAAAGATGTTATTGCCGGTGTTATCGTAGGTATCGTAGCCCTGCCATTGGCCATCGCTTTTGCAATAGCCTCCGGAGTTTCGCCCGAAAAAGGAATTTTTACCGCAATTATCGCTGGTTTTGTGATATCTGCCCTGGGTGGCAGCCGGGTTCAAATTGGTGGACCAACCGGCGCCTTTATCGTAATTGTATATGGTATTGTACAACAGTTCGGTGTTAACGGCCTGGTGATAGCCACTTTTATCGCGGGCATATTCCTCATCATCGCAGGTATTACCAAAATGGGCAACATTATAAAGTTTATACCGCACCCGTTAATTGTTGGTTTTACTACCGGGATTGCTGTAATTATATTTTCATCGCAGATGAAGGATTTCTTTGGCCTAAAAATGGGAGCTGTACCCGCCGACTTCATAAACAAATGGATTGCCTACAGTCATAATCTTGGTTCAACAAATTTTCACGCACTTATAATAGGTGCATTTACCTTGTTGCTTATACAGTTATGGCCGAGAGTAACACATAAAGTTCCTGGCTCATTAATTGCCATTTTGCTCACCACCGCAGCGGTTCATCTCTTTAATTTACCGGTAGAAACCATTGGCTCTCGTTTTGGTGCGGTGCCTACGCACCTACCCGGTCCGGTAATTCCGGCGATTAGCTGGGCCACTTTTCAGCAATTAATAAAACCTGCATTTACAATCGCTTTGTTGGGTGGTATCGAATCTTTGCTTTCGGCTGTAGTTGCAGATGGGATGATGGGCGGAAACCACCGGTCGAATACCGAGTTAATTGCCCAGGGTATCGCTAATATGTGCTCGTCCATTTTTGGTGGGATCCCGGCCACAGGGGCTATTGCCCGTACCGCCACCAATATCAAAAACGGGGGGCGCACGCCAATAGCAGGAATTGTACATTCCATAGTTTTGTTTGGTATTTTGCTTTTTGTGGGCAAATGGGCTGCTATGATCCCGATGGCAACACTAGGTGGTATTTTAATAGTGGTTGCCTATAACATGAGCGAATGGGAAAGCTTTGTTTCCATCATGAAAATATCCAGAAATGACGCCGCTGTATTAATAAGCACTTTCCTGCTAACGGTATTGGTAGACTTAACGGTTGCTATTGAAATTGGAATGATACTGGCTGCGTTTCTATTTATGCGGGATATGATGAAAACGAGCTCTGTTGATCACATAGATTTCTCGGCCGATACTCTGGATGATGAACAAAAAATGCTGAACCTGCCTTCGGGCGTTGATGTTTTCGAAATAAACGGGCCGCTGTTTTTTGGCGCTGCGTTTAAATTTAAAGATGCCATGAAAATAATTGGAGAACCTGCAAAAGTTCTCATTATAAGAATGAAAAATGTTCCGATAATTGATGCGACTGGAATCCAAATTCTTAAAAACGTAAATAAAGATGTCGCAGTAAACGGAACAAAACTTATTATTTGCGAGATTGGCAGCGAACAAGTAATGTCCGAATTGAGAAAGGCACGTTTGCTGTTCCAAATTGGGAAGGCAAATGTTACCGACACTTTTGAAAAAGCTATTAAACGGAGTAATGAAGTGCTTAGCCAGTAACTTTTTAGTCATTAACTATTAGCCAATAGCTGTTAGAATTGTCACCTCACAAGCTAATGGCTAACAGCTCAAACTAAACCTCCAATATTGGGTTTTTGATATCGATATTTTCAGCTTTCTTGCTTTCAATTGCCTGATTGCCATAGAACTTCATAAACTCTTTTTTCGAATCGTTGTAAGAGCTTACTGCACCTATTACACTTAAAAATTTAATATAGTACCAAGCCAGATCAACCTGATAAGCTTTGAAACCCGAACGGGCACTTTTAGGATATAGATGATGGTTATTATGCCATTCGCCTGCAACAAAACCGGGCCATATCTGATTGATCGACATATCTTCGCGGTTATGATCTACACCATCGCGGCGTTTATCTTTGCCCTTGCCGTGACCTTCATAATTAAATGTACGCACACCTACCGCCCAAATTCCAGCCGCTCCAAATACCGCGCAAACCAATGATGGACCGCCTATCAGAAATAATACAGCAAACCAAAAACCCCAGTTCAGCAATATCCCTAAAATTGTCCGGGTCGGGTTAGCGATAGTTCCCCATTTTTTGTATTGGGTGTATGTATTTGGTGTTATGCCAGTATGGCTCATCAAATTAACGCATTTGTTGTAATCCTTTTCGCTCATATTGCGGGCTATTGGCTGATGGTTAACGTCTGCGAGGAAACAATATAAAAACCCGCCTTGCGCATTGTAAGGATCGCCTGGTTGATCAGAAAGCGCATGGTGCACATGGTGCGAAATGGCATAAATTTCCTCTGGAATAATTTTCAGGGTCAGATTTTGGGTAAAAAACCGCCAAAAATTATTGGTGAATTTATAAGCACGGTGGGTACAATAACGATGGTGCCAGATGGTACCATGGGTACCCATAATAATCATACTATAAATAAACGCTATAATTAAGCCTGTGAAGCTAAAGAACTTAAAGATAAATAAAACCAGAAAGGGTGCCAGAAATAAAACCAACAACCAACTGGTAAAAGAAAGCCAGTTTTTTTTGTCTTTGAAAACGTTTAACCGGGAAAAAAATTCATTTGTTATTTCGGTGGAATTTGGTTTAGAGAGGTTACCAAATTGGTCCTTCCAGCCGTAAACAGGCGGCTCGAGCACGGTTTTTAAGAAAGTCATTAAATGGAGAGTTGCTGGATTTATATTTTTGTTAAATATAACGAGTTAAGGTGACAAATAGTTACATTTTTATGACAATAATGGCAATAGTTTAATTTAGGGCAATCTTTTACTCAACACGCAAGGTTAAATCATTTGCTATCAATAGCTTATAATTATCAACCAAAATGAATTAATTTTATATTTTTACATTCCATGTTAATTCATACTCTATAGTAAAAGAAAACTTGTCATTTTTATACCAGATTGATTTTAAGTTTTAACTTCACCCATCTTAAACATCACGAAAATGAAGCTTTTCTTAAAGATGGTTCCGACTGTTGTTATGATTTTTTACTTGTTCAATTGTTATGGACAAGATACGATTGAACGGAAAAACCGACTGTCTGACTCTGTTATTGAAAAATTCCATGTGATTAAAACCAACCCGACTATTAAACAAGGGGCATACAGGGCCATTTTCAGACACAAAACGGTGGTGGCACTTGGAAATTATAAAGACAATAAAAGAACCGGCATCTGGCATTTTTACAATACCATGGGGCAAGTAGTTGAAAGATACAATTATGACTCTCATTTGATAACTTTTGAAGCTCGGCTTAAAAAATCAGACGACATCGGTTATTTTTTTGATGATTCATTAAAAACCACCGATACGCTCACCCGCCCACTAAAAATTGGTGGCTGTTATTTTGGCTTCATTCCCTACTTAAACCAGTTTCAACTACCTTTTAGCTTGTACGATGCCAATGCGAATTATTTTGACGCCGATGTAGAATTGCTTATAAGTCCACTGGGGCGATTGGCAGAATATAAGGTTCATGTTATTTCCGATTTCTACCATTACGACCGACACTTTACCTGGGATGTGAGCCTTTTTAGTGAAGAAGACAGAACTTTTATACCCGCAACGCTAAACGGCAAACCAATTTTATCAAGAATTATTATACAATGCGTTGTTACCGATAGCGGTGGACTTGATTTTTATTGAGGAAATTGTTAATATAATCGATTTTCTTGTTAAGGGGGGGGGGTAAAAGCGATTTGGTTACGAATTCTTGGTTTTACTATGAATTTCCCTAAATAAGGCCTTGAATTCGCAATCGATTCCATCGTGTCAAATATCGGTTTCTAAATAGAATTCACGGATAGCCTCGCACGTCTTTCACCAAAATATCATTTTATTCCCTACTTATTTATCCTTATTTTTTATAATGGAATTTTTTTAAAAGTGATTTTGCTACGAATTATTTGCTTCGTTATGAATTTTCTAAATTAAAGTATACATTTGGCAATCGATTCCATAGCAATTGTTATCGATTACCAATTATAATTTATTGATAGGACAGCCTATTTTTTACCAAAATGACAGATTATACTCAAAAGATATACCGGTTATGCTTGCTGCGAATAAATATCAGACGGAGTCCAATATTCGGCAACAGATACAGGCCAAATATTGCTTTAAGTACTTAATTAAGGACCATTATTCATCACATATTAACATATAAAATTATCAAACAAGACTATGGCATTTATTGACACATCGAACAAATCGGGCGATTCGAAATTTCAAAGCGGAAACCCGTTTTATACAACACTGTTAACCCTGGTTGCAGCGTTGGGCGGATTATTATTTGGTTACGATACGGCAGTTGTTAACGGGGCCGAAAAAGCATTGGTTGGTTTTTATATCGGCGATATTGATAACAACAAATTCGTTTCGAATATAATTAATGTAATTAGTCAGTACAGGATAACGCTTGTGGCGGTGTTACTGATTGTGGCAGTTATCATCTGCGGACAAATATTTAAATTGTTAGGCAGGCAAAAAGGAATGATCACGAACATCATCATATTGGCCTTAACGATTGGCTGGGGCTATTTTTTCCTAAAAAAACCATTGCCTGTTGATATTACATCGATAAAAGATACCGCGGCTGCAGTAAAAGGGTTCGTAATTGCTAGCGCGCTCATCGGGTGTGTGATCGGCGGTGCTTTGGCCGGGTTTATTTCAAAATCATTTGGCAGAAAAAATGGGTTGGTTATTGCTGCCGTTGCCTTCTTTGTTTCTGCAGTTGGCGCCTGGAGACCGGAAGCCTTTAACTTTTTCGGCACATTAGATGTTTACTCTTTTGTTATTTACCGCATTATAGGCGGCATTGGTGTGGGCATTGCATCTATGATTTCCCCTATGTACATCGCTGAAATAGCTCCTGCAAAAATTCGCGGTAAGCTTGTTTCATTCAACCAGTTCGCGATCATCTTCGGAATGCTGGTGATTTATTTTGTGAATTATTTTATTGCAAAACAAGGCAATGAAGAATGGCTGACTACTGAAGGCTGGAGATGGATGTTTTTTTCGGGTGCTATTCCGGCTACTATCTTTTTAATTTTACTGTTTTTTGTTCCTGAAACGCCGCGTTATTTAGCCCTTCAAGGCAAGGATGAAAAAGCCCTTAAGGTATTGCAGAAAATTGCCGGTCACGAAAATGCCCCCGATATTTTAAGCGAGATCAAAGCCACTGTTCACGAAGCAAACGCTCCATGGCTCTCTTATGGCTTTGGTATCATTTTTATCGGCATACTTCTTTCGGTGTTTCAGCAATTTGTAGGTATCAACGTAGTACTATATTACGCCGGGAACATTTTTCGGAATATGGGATCGTCAACAGATTTTTCTTTGTTGCAAACTATAATTGTTGGTGTGGTAAATCTACTGTTCACCGTTATAGCAATTCTTACTGTGGATAAATTTGGCAGAAAACCATTGATGATTATCGGCTCTGTAGGAATGGCAGTAAGTATGGTGGCCCTTGGATTAGCCTTCTACTTTAACCAGGTTGGTTTAGTTGCTTTATTCTTCATGCTATTATATACTGCAGCATTTGCCATGAGCTGGGGTCCGGTATGTTGGGTGTTATTGGCCGAAATTTTCCCGAACAATATACGCGGCGCTTTGTCAATTGCTGTAGCAGCTCAGTGGATTGCTAATTGGGTTGTTTCGTTAACATTCCCGATGTTGAACGATAATGCCTGGTTAACAGAAAAATTCAATCACGGCTTTGCATATTGGATTTATGGGGTTATGAGTATACTTTCTGCCATTTTCATCTGGAAATTCGTTCCTGAAACAAAAGGCAAAACATTAGAAGAAATGGAAGGTTTGTGGACAAAAAAATAAGCATAAAACAAGCGACAAATTATAAGGCTATTGTGCTTTTGTAAATGTTGCTTAGTAAAAAAATTCAGTTAATCCCGCCAGGCCCTGGTGTCATACATTAGGCAGTGCGGGATTTTTTGTTTCTCCGCGCAAGCGTATAGTAAGATAGCCCCAGGCGAATTAGGTAAGTAGTCCTTAGTACAGGTTTGCAGATTATCTACTGCCTATTACTTTCTCTTTTTATCGTTGCGATCGGATTTTCTGTATGGATGTTAATATTTTCGCCGACGAAGACAGGATATTTTTCACCCTCTACATTAAACGGAAAAACATTTTATCAGGAGTTGTTATAAGATGGCTTGTCATCAACTGCGGAGGTTTTGTTTTTTTGAGGAAAAATAAAAAAACCGGATCAAAATTCTAAAAATTCAGATCCGGGCTAAAAATATTAACGGTTACAACTTTTCTGTTACCAAAAAAACCATTCACCACTCAGTTTTCACAACTCACCTTACCAAAACTTCACATAAAGT
>Ga0364866_10014_pt2 | contig 119331 bp, 80 predicted proteins | sample ExccelAu500001D3_3_FD_206913 | JGI IMG/M metagenome (GOLD analysis project Ga0364866, IMG submission 206913) | Enriched cells from Trout Bog Lake Hypolimnion, Wisconsin, USA - BchlTB.Aug13.5000.01.D3 | ecosystem: Environmental > Aquatic > Freshwater > Lake > Hypolimnion/Profundal zone | place...
ACGTTATTCATTTGAAAAAGTTGTTCTTCAAAATAAAAACGAAAGTGCCGATGTGCATGCCTGGGTTTTAGTTAATTAAGAGGCATTAAAAAAATTAATGAGGAGGTCATGTTGAATGCCGTTGGGGATAATTATCGCTGTAGTGAATATACCCAAGGGAACCGATTGGAGCATTGTAAAAAAATCAGTAGCCGCGATGCCAACCGGTATTAAAAACCTGGTAGTTCAATTAAAGGGCGATGGGAATGTAGAGGTGGACTGGGTAAGTTTCGAATAGGACTGTTGCTTAACAAAAAATTTAATGATGAGCCGTTCGTTTTTTAAATAAGTGTTAAAATAAAATTAACCGCTATAATACCAATTATGAAGAAGTTGTATACCCTTTTTGCTGCATGCTTGTTAGTTTTTGTTACGAACCATTCGGACGCGCAAAATCCTAAGCTTACACTTGATTTAACTAAACCCGGAGCAAATGTTAGCCCATACTTGTACGGACTAATGACCGAAGAGATTAACCATTCGTACGATGGTGGCTTGTATGCCGAATTAATCCGGAACCGGATATTTAACGACAATTCAAATACGCCCGAAGCCTGGAGCCTGATCAAGGAAGGAAGTGCAAAGGCATCTATTCAATTAATCGCAGCAAAGCCCGACAATGTCCCCTTCGAGCAGCGGCACCAGGCAATTAACGGCGCGCTAACTACCTGTTTACGGCTTTTGGTTGATACCGGCGGCGGCAGGGCGGGTATAGCAAATGAAGGTTATTGGGGTATACCAGTACTCCCTAATACAACGTATAAAGCATCGTTTTACATTAAAGGTACAGATAGCAAGCCATATCCACACAACTCCTGGGAACCTGCGCCAACAGTTGTCCTGCCTGTAATTACCGACAACACACCTGGGCCCATCACTGTAAGTATAGAAAGTTACGATGGTAAAACGGTATACGCTTCGGGCACCATCAATTTGATCAAGAGTACCTTTTGGAAAAAATACGAACTCAACTTGACAACTACCGCTGATGTTAAACCAACTACAGCCGCGCGTTTCGTTATTTCAACCAACCGCACTGGCGTTTATTATTTTAACCTGGTATCATTATTCCCCCCTACCTATCATGACCGCCATAACGGCAACAGGATAGATATAATGAAGTTACTTGCGGATATGAAACCACGTTTTTTGCGTTTCCCCGGGGGCAATTTCCTGGAAGGACCAAAATTGAATGATGCTTTTCCATGGAAGACCACCCTGGGGCCGCTTGAGGACCGCCCCGGGCATACTGGCTCATGGGGTTACCGCCCGACTGATGGAATGGGCTTACTGGAGTTTTTAGAATGGTGCGAGGACCTGAAAATGGAACCGCTGCTGGCCGTTTACGCCGGTTACTCGCTCGACGGCGACCACGTGGATGCCGGCCCTCTTTTACAGCCTTATGTAGATGACGCTTTAGATGAAATAGAATATGTTACCGGCGACATTCACACGTATTGGGGGGCTAAACGCGCCGCAAACGGACATCCAGCACCTTTCAAACTAAGTTATGTGGAAATTGGCAACGAAGATGGATTTGACAGGTCGGGCAGTTATGATGGCCGTTTTGCTCAGTTTTATGATGCCATTAAAGCCAAATACCCAAGCCTGCATTGCATCGCGACAATTGGCGGTAAAGATTGGCTCGGAACGAGAGGTAAATTGACTATACGCACTCCCGAAGTTGTAGACGAACATTATTATCGGAATGCATGGGAAATGGAGGAAGATGCCGCGCATTATGATAATTACGACCGCAAGGGGGTTAAAGTTTTTGTTGGCGAGTGGGCGACACGAGAAGGCGCCCCGACAACGAATTTAAAAGCCGCCCTTGGCGATGCCGCCTGGATGACCGGTATGGAGCGCAATTCCGATCTGGTTATCAGGTCGTGCTATGCGCCCTTGTTTGTAAATGTGAATACTGCCACAGCCACCGCGCCGAAAGCCTGGCAGTGGGATTCTGATCTTATTGGTTATAATGCATTAACAAGTTTTGGATCACCATCCTATTATGTACAAAAAATGTTTGGCAGTTATATCGGCAATAAGGTAGTGCGTGTCGACGGCATTAATATTCCTACCCAAACCAGACCAGCTACCAAAGCCGACAGTGCTGCCAACAAATTGCCCCAGCCAATTCCCGCTTTGTTTTATGTGGCTACTAAAGACACCAAAACGGGTAAGTTGTTTCTTAAAGTGGTAAATACAACGGGTAAGCCGCAACAGGTAGATATCAGTTTAAATGGGGCAGGAAAATTATCGCCGGAAGGCACCCTCATCGTAATAAAAGGTGAAAAACCTGAAGATACAAACACCATTATTGATCCTGAAAAAATTGTCCCTGTTACTTCTAAAATCAAAGGCATTAGCAAAAAATTCACCAGAACATTTGACCCGTACTCGGTAAGCGTATTGCAAATTAATATGATAAACAACAAAATGTAAACGATGAGGAACCTGATCTACCGGCTTTGCATTACGGCTTCAATCGTCACAATTTTCCTGACGAAGTTGAGCGCGCAAAAAGCTGCCAACCCCATCATTTACGCTGATGTGCCAGACATGAGTATAATTCGGGTGGGTGATATCTTTTACATGAGCAGCACTACCATGCACATGAGTCCGGGTGTCCCGATCATGAAGTCAAAAGACCTTGTGAACTGGAAGCTTATAAACTACGCGTACGATACTTTAGCCAATGTTGATGCATTGAACCTCACAAACGGTAAAAGCACCTATGGGAGGGGTTCGTGGGCAAGCAGTTTGCGTTATCATAATGGGGTATATTACGTTACCACTTTTGCCCAAACAACCGATAAAACCTATATATATTCTACAAAGGATATTGAGAAGGGCCCCTGGAAAAAAGTTTCGTTTAAACCGGTCCTGCATGATCATTCATTATTTTTTGATGATGATGGAAAAGTTTACATGGTTACCGGCGCAGGTAAATTAAGGATAATTGAACTGAACGAAGATGTTTCGGGTATTAAACCCGGTGGAATAGATCAGACACTAATTGAGAATGCAAGCTTGCCTTCAGGTAATAAGGGCGGACTTCCGGCCGAGGGTTCTCAACTGTTTAAAGTGAATGGCAAATATTATCTTTTCAATATCACCTGGCCCCGGGGTGGTATGCGAACAGTGGTAATACACCGTGCGGATAAAATTACAGGCCCTTACGAAGGGAAAATCGGCCTGCAAGATTTAGGCGTGGCGCAAGGGGGATTAATCGATATGCCTGATGGAACCTGGTATTCCTATCTGTTCCGTGATTATGGCGCAGTGGGCCGGGTACCCTATTTGGTTCCTGTTAAATGGGAAGATGGATGGCCCGTTTTGGGCGATGATGGTAAAGTACCTGCCACGCTGGATCTTCCCGATAGCAAAGGTTTGATCCCCGGTATCGTTGCTTCCGACGGGTTTACCCGTAAAAAAGGGGAACGGGCGTTGCCCCTGGTTTGGCAATGGAACCACAACCCGGATAATAGCTTGTGGTCCGTTACTGCCCGGAAAGGCTATTTACGCCTCGCGACTGGCAGAATTGATACCGATATCTTAATGGCAAGAAACTCACTAACCCAGCGTACAATTGGCCCGGTATGTTCGGGGACGATATCGCTCGATGTCGCTGGCATGAAAGATGGCGATTTTGCCGGCTTTGGCCTTTTACAAAAAAACTATGGTCTTGCTGGTGTTAAAATTAACGGGGGGAACAAAACAATTACAATGGTTAATGCCAGCACAGGAAAACCCGAGGTAGTACAAAACCTGCCGCTTACACAAAATACAGTTTATTTTAAAGCCGAATGTGATTTTACCGATAAAAAAGATGTTGCAGATTTCTTTTATAGCCTGAACGGGATAACATGGGTGCAATTGGGTACGCAGCTAAAAATGGCGTACACCATTCCACAGTTTATCGGCTATCGGTTTGCGTTGTTCGCCTATGCTACCAGGACATCCGGCGGGTATGCCGATTTCGATTTTTTCAGGATTAGCGATAAAATTTCTGGGGTTAAATGAGATGGAAGGAAAAAATTTGAATACAAAGGCCAACGGACGGCAGTCGAATTGTGAAAACTGCCGACGAAACGCAAATGAAATTTAAAATAACAAAACAATAACCAATTAAAATATAAACTGTGGACTTAAAAATCAATTTACTTATTGCTGCGGGGATGTTGTGTGGGCTCTCTGCCGCTGCGCAGAAGCTTCCCTATCAAAATCCAAATTTACCTGCAGAAGTGCGGGCAAAAGACCTCGTATCGAGACTTACCCTTAAAGAAAAAGTGGGTTTGATGAAAGACGTTTCGGAAGCGGTGCCCCGTTTGGGTATCAAGAAATTTAATTGGTGGAGCGAGGCTTTACATGGCTATGCCAATCAGGGTCCTGTTTCCGTTTTCCCCGAACCTGTTGGGATGGCCGCGTCATTTGACGATCAGTTGGTATTCCATGTTTTCGATGCCGTTTCTGATGAGGCGCGTGCCAAGAACAACGACTATAACAAACACGGGGAAAGCACCCGTTTTCACGATCTTTCTGTTTGGACCCCAAACGTGAACATTTTTCGTGATCCCCGCTGGGGCCGCGGGCAAGAAACTTATGGTGAAGACCCATACCTCACTTCGCGGATGGGTATCCAGGTGGTTCACGGATTACAGGGCCCGCCAAATTCCAAATACCGCAAACTGCTGGCCTGCGCCAAGCACTATGCTGTTCACTCAGGCCCTGAGTCAACCCGGCACCAGCTTAACCTGACTGACATAGCTCCGCGCGATCTTTGGGATACTTATCTCCCCGCCTTTAAAGCGCTTGTGCAGCAAGCCGATGTAAGGGAAGTAATGTGTGCTTATCAGCGTATTGATGATGAGCCTTGTTGCGGCAACAGCCGGTTGCTGGGTCAAATATTGCGCCAGGACTGGGGTTTTAAATATGTAGTGGTTTCTGATTGCGGAGCTGTAACCGATTTTTTTCGTAGTCACCACTCGTCGTCAGACGCAACCCATGCTTCGGCGAAAGCTGTACTGGCTGGTACCGACGTGGAATGCGCAGGCTATGCTTATGATAAAATACCCGATGCTGTTGCCCATGGTTTAATTAAGGAAAAAGACATTAATACGAGCGTAATCCGCCTGATGACACAACGTTTTGAGCTTGGCGAAATGGATAAAGCCGAACTTGTGCCCTGGACTAAAATACCTATGTCTGTTGTAAACTCCGAGGCACATCAAAAGTTAGCCCTCGACATGGCGCACGAAGCGATGACCCTGCTGCAAAACAACAACAATGCACTACCGCTAAGCAAAAACCTCCAAAAAATAGCCATTATTGGCCCGAATGCCGATAACCCGCAAATGCTTTGGGGAAACTACAACGGTACGCCCCTTAGTACAATAAGTATTTTGGAAGGTATAAAAAGCAAGTTAAGCCCGGGACAGCTTATATACGAAAAGGCTTGTGATTTAACCGAAGACAAGATCACCGAAAACGCTTTTGAAGAGTGTTCCATAGATGGAAAAAAAGGCGTACGCGCTACCTACTGGAATAACCGAAATTTTGAAGCTCCGGTCGTAATTAATGATCAGATAACCAGCCCAATTTCTCTGACTACGTTAGGTGCGCATCAATTTGCGCAAGGCGTTAACACGGAAAATTTTTCTGCGAAGTATGAAACAGTTTATAAACCATCGGTAAGTGAAGATATCGTATTCAAACTGGAAGGTACGGGTTCGGCAGAGTTGTTTGTTGATGGGAAATCTGTTTTAAGGACTGGTAGCTGGAGGGCAATCCCAAGACGGTACCCTTTGCATATTGAAGCCGGCAAAGAATACAAAATTGAAGTGCAGTACAAACAATTAAATAATTGGGATGCCAGCTTAGGCTTCACTTTTGGTAAGGAAGTCCCTGTTACTTTTGATAAATTGGTTGATAACGTAAAGGATGCCGATGTGGTAATTTTTGCCGGCGGTATATCGCCCCGTTTAGAAGGCGAAGAAATGCCAATCTCATTGCCTGGCTTTAAGGGCGGCGACCGTACCGATATTGAATTACCTGCTGTACAACGCAGTTGCATGGAAGCACTAAAAAAAGCGGGTAAAAAAGTGATTTTTGTGAACTGCTCCGGTTCTGCAATCGCAATGGTGCCCGAAACACAAAACTGTGAAGCTATTTTACAGGCATGGTACCCTGGCCAGGCTGGCGGACAGGCTGTAGCCGATGTGCTTTTTGGTGATTACAATCCAGCCGGCCACTTACCCGTTACTTTTTACAAAAACGTACAACAACTGCCCGATTTCAGCGACTATTCGATGAAAGGCCGTACTTACCGTTATATGACTGCGGAGCCATTGTTCCCTTTCGGATATGGCCTCAGTTATACAACCTTCAATGTTGGCGACGCTAAAGCAAGCAAAACACTGATTGCCAATAACGAGAGTATTCAATTAACTGTCCCGGTAGCCAATACAGGTAAACGCGACGGCATTGAAGTGTTGCAAGTATATGTGCGAAAATTGAATGACACTATCGCTCCGTTAAAAACGCTCCGCTCGTTTAAGCGCGTAACCATTTCTTCAGGAAAAACGGAATCAGTAACGCTCAACCTTCCTGCTAAAACATTTGAATTCTTTAATGAAACAGATGGTATTGTACGGGTAAGCCCAGGCGATTACGAATTGCTGTATGGAACGAGCTCGGACAATAAAGACTTAAAACCAATTAAGATAACGATTAAATAGCTTACAAAAATATAACCGTTCAGCATGACTGGGAAATCGCTATTAAAATATTTCGTTGAGAAGGGGAGTAAAAAAGGCTTTAATTTAAAAACCCCATCGGGGTTAAAGGTCGGTAGAAGGATAGCCATCAAGCATTAGCGTGCCATTAAGTTAAGGAAAATGGGACATCACCAATGCTTTTAGCCCCACCTAAATCCTCCCCGGAAGGGGAGGACTTAAAAAAAATGATCGCGGGCGAAGCTAAAGTCTCCCCTTCCGGGGGAGATTTAGAGGGGGCTGAATCATCAGGTTTTCTTAACTCAATAACATTGACCTACGCATCTATATCAAAACTATTAAGTTCAAGATAAACAAATGACCAGGCAAGCATGAAAAAACTAATTTTACTATACGCGGCAGTTGCTTTATTGCCCGGTTTGGCAAATTGCCAAGTCCGAAAAGCAAAAGGAAAAACAATAGATAAACCAGCTTTTATTTCCGGCATTTACCCCAACCTTTTTCTTGAAGCTGGTTACAGCAAAATGGATATCGACCAGAAGGTGGCTAAAGCCTATCATGATGTATTCGAAGGCCCAACCAGGGTCTATTTCGAGGTTGGTGATTCTATGGCCTATGTATCTGACGTTAAAAACCACGATGCCCGGACAGAGGGCCTTTCCTATGGTATGATGATCGCTGTCCAGCTTAATAAAAAAGATATTTTTGACCGGATATGGCGATGGTCAAAAAAATATCTTCAACATCAGGATGGTCCAAGGGAAGGCTATTTTGCCTGGAGCATTAACCCGCAAACCATGAAACGCAACTCGGAAGGGTCCGCTTCTGACGGAGAGTTATACTTTGTTACCGACCTCCTATTTGCGGCTAACAGATGGGGGAATAATACCGGTATCAATTACTATCGGGAGGCCAGAAGGATATTGGATGCGATGTGGAAAAAAGACGGCACAGGGGATATTCATTCAATAATAAATATTTCCGCCAAACAAATCTCCTTCGTACCCGAGGGTGGTGGTTATAACTGGACCGATCCGTCCTATGATCTGCCTGCGTTCTATGAGGTGTGGGCGCTTTACGCGAAAGATGGTCATGAACAGTTTTACCGCGATTGTGCGGATACCGCGCGTGCTTTTTTGCACAGGGCCTGCGACCCGGTTACGGGACTTAATCCAGACAACACCGACTTTAGCGGTAAAGCACATGGAAAGTGGATGAAGCCTGCTTTTCGTTTCGATTCCTGGCGGGTGCCCATGAATATCGCCATGGATTATGTTTGGTTCAGGAAAGATAAAACCTGGCAGGAAGAGTATGCGCGGCATTTTCAAAATTTCCTCCGTTCAAAAGGAATAAATACGTTCGAAGACCAATTTAACCTCGACGGTTCCCGTCCGGAATTTATTTTGCCAGCGGGAAACGTTAAAAAACTACGACATTCCCTCGGTTTAGTAGCCACCACAGCAGCAGCATCCGTTGTAAACAAGAATGACGAATCGCTTGATTTCGTGCATGCCCTTTGGGATGCAAAACTGCAGCCTTATGACGACGGCTATTTCGATCCTTATTACGATGGCCTATTATATGTATTCAGCCTCATGCATTTGAGCGGCAAATATCAAATCATAAAACCACAAACATATTAACCAATTGAACCAACCAATAAATACAAATTACAATGAAAACATTATTACAAATGAAGCATTTACTTTTTGCGGTAAGCTTCCTTTTATTGTTTAGCGTTCCAGCTTTTTCGCAAGGTATTGTTAAACAAGCGCGGACCGGCTTTGACGCATTTCGTGCAGATATTGCGCATGGCACTATCGACACTATCACTTATGATTCCAAGACTGTTGGCAACACCCGCCGGGCGCTAATCTATACGCCACCCGGTTATTCCACAAGCAAGAAATATCCCGTGCTGTACCTTCTGCATGGCATCGGCGGTGATGAAAAAGAATGGTATAACGGCGGTACCCCGCAGGTAATATTGGATAACCTTTATGCGCAAGGTAAAATTGAACCCATGATTGTGGTGTTGCCAAACGGCAGGGCCTTAAAAGACGATCGGGCGACTGGCGACATAATGGCACCCGAAAAACAGCAAGGCTTTGCCACTTTTGAAAAAGACTTATTAAATGATTTGATACCTTTTATTGAAAGTAAATATTCAGTTTATACGGATAAGGACCATCGGGCCATAGCGGGCCTTTCAATGGGCGGCGGACAATCATTAAACTTTGGTTTGGGCAATTTGGATACGTTTTCGTGGGTAGGTAGTTTTTCTGCTGCCCCGAATACAAAAACGCCGGAGGCATTGGTCCCCGATGCCGATGCCGTAAAAAATAAATTGAAATTACTTTGGATATCGTGCGGTTCAAGTGATAGATTAATAACATTTAGCAAACGCACCCACGATTATCTGGTAGAGAAAAATGTTCCGCATATTTATTATATCGAACCCGGCGTACACAATTTTAAAGTTTGGAAAAATGGCTTATACATGTTTTCGCAATTAATTTTTAAGCCAGTTGATGTTTCAACTTTTCCTCAATATGCTTATAATGAAGTGGGTGTACCGGCGCCTACTAATATCCCCGGTGTACAATACCCTCAAATATTTCCGGATAACACCGTTTTCTTCCGAATTAAAGCACCCGATGCAAAAAACGTACAGATAGATTTATTGAAAAAATACCCCATGACCAAAGACACTGGCGGCTACTGGACAGTAACTACAGATCCTATCGTATTAGGCTTCCATTACTATTCGTTGATAGTCGATGGTGTCTCGGTGGTAGACCCATCAAGCCAAACATTTTACGGTATGGGAAGAATGGCAAGCGGGATAGACATTCCCGATCCGGCAGGGGATTACTATACTATAAAAGATGTTCCACACGGCGAAGTGCGCTCCGTGAGTTACTATTCAGAAATAACAAAAGCCTGGAGACGGGCTAACGTGTACACCCCTCCCGGTTATGATGTTAACTCTGCAAAAAAATATCCGGTGCTTTATTTGCAACACGGATCGGGTGAAGATGAAACAGGTTGGCCTACCCAGGGTAAAATGAATTTCATATTAGACAACCTTATTTCCGGGAAAAAAGCGGTACCAATGATTGTCGTGATGGACCGGGGGTACGCCACCGATCCTGCGAAACCTGTTGATAATTCTACGATGATGAAGGCAATGGCAAGTAATGTTTTCCCGGACGTGCTTGTTAAAGAAATTATTCCAATGATTGATAAAAAGTTCAGGACATTACCTGACCGCGACCATCGCGCCATGGCGGGCCTTTCTATGGGTGGTTTTCAAACATTTCAAACCACAATGACCAATCTCGACAAATTTGCTTATGTAGGCGGGTTTAGCGGGGCAGCTTTCATGCAACCGGGCTCAGACATAACTAAAATGTACAATGGCGTGTTTGCCGATGCAAACGCTTTCAACAAAAAGGTAAAAGTACTTTATTTAAGTGTCGGTACAGACGAACCTGCAAGAATGCAAACCTCTATAAAAGGGTTTCATGAAGCATTGCAAAAAGCTGGCATTAAACAAGTTTATTATGAATCGCCGGGCACTTCCCACGAATGGCAGTCGTGGAGAAGGTCTTTAAACCAGTTTGCAAGCCTGATTTTCAAAGATTAATAAAAGGTTCAATGGTTCTATCAGGAAAATTATGAAAGTTAAAATAATTGTTTTCGCCGTCTTCGCTTTTTCTTTGCTGAGCTTTAAAGGCGCGTCGCAGAAGTCTAAGTTTTACATCTTTATCTGTTTTGGCCAGTCAAATATGGAGGGAAACGGAAGAATTGAACCACAGGATACCGTCGGCATAGACAGCCGTTTCAAAGTATTGTATGCAGTTGATTGCTCGGATAAGGGCCGGATAAAAGATACATGGTACACCGCAGTCCCGCCCCTGGCCCGTTGCAGAACAGCCTTAACCCCTGCCGACTACTTTGGCCGTACCCTTGCTGCTAACCTAAAGAAAAAAATAAAAATCGGCGTTATCAATGTCTCTGTCGCTGGGGCGAAAATTGAAGTTTTTGAAAAAGACAGCTATCAGACCTATCTGGCAACATCTCCGGGCTGGATGAAAAACATCGCAGCTGAATACGGTGGGGACCCATACGCGAGGCTGGTAGAACTGGCCAAAATTGCACAAAAAACAGGAACCATAAAAGGTATTTTATTGCACCAGGGAGAATCTAACCCGAATGACACGCTTTGGACAAAAAAAGTAAAAGGAATATACGATAACCTGATCAGGGACCTGAACCTCAAACCCAATAAGGTGCCTTTGCTTGCCGGGGAACTGGTAAACGCCGATCAGGGAGGGGCTTGCGCCGCTATGAATAAGATCATAGCAACATTACCCGACATGCTTCCGAATTCTTATGTTATTTCATCTGCCGGGTGCCCCGGCAAAGGCGACCACCTGCATTTTACTGCCGAAGGCTACAGAATGCTTGGAAAAAGATATGGCGCAAAAATGCTGGAATTGCTCGGCTATAAAATGCCGGTTATTGAATAATAATGGGTGCTGGCCTCAATATTTGAGAGTTTATGTTAATGGAGATTAGTGATGATAGTAATTACATAATTAATAAAAACTGTGTATGAGATATTTGATTTTATTGCTCGCTTTAGCATTTTCAAACGAAATTGCTGATGCACAATCTGCACCTGTTAGGGTGACAGAGGGATTATTGCGGGGGACCGTTGAAAATGGCCTTACAATTTATAAGGGTGTCCCTTTTGCCGCCCCACCGGTTGGGGCATTGCGCTGGCGCGCCCCGCAGCCGGCTGCTAAGTGGGATGGCGTGCGCCGTGCCGATAAATTTGCCCCGGAACCTATTCAGGGCGGCAACGCTGTTTCGGGAAAAAGTGAAGATTGCCTTTACCTGAACGTATGGACACCCGCTAAATCACCCGGTGATAAAATTCCGGTGCTGGTGTGGATATATGGTGGGGCCTTTAACTTTGGCGGTACTGCCGAACCTACATATAACGGTGAAAAACTGGCCAAAAAAGGTGTGGTGCTGGTAAGTATCGCCTACCGTTTAGGCCAGCTCGGATTTTTGGCACATCCTGAACTTAGTGCCGAGAACCCCAATCATGTTTCAGGGAACTATGGTTTGCTTGATATGATTGCCGGTCTGAAATGGATCAAGGAAAACATTGCCGCTTTCGGTGGCGACCCGGATAAAGTTACAATTTTTGGTGAATCGGCGGGAGGCATAGCTGTGAGCATGTTATGCGCAAGTCCACTGGCCAAAGGGTTGTTCAAGGGGGCTATCTCCGAAAGTGGTGGTTCATTTGGCCCCACGCGTAGCACAACATTTCCCGGTGAAAATATGAAAACCTTACATGACGCGGAAGCTGCGGGTGAAAACTATGTTAAAGGTGCGGGGTTTTCTTCAATCGCCGATCTGCGAAAAATACCGGCGGATAAGCTCCCCGCTGTGCGCGGGCTTGCATGGCCGATTACCGATGGCTGGGTTATCCCCGATGATCAATACAAGCTATACGAAGCCGGAAAATATAATGAAACGCCTATCCTCGTTGGTTATAATTCTGATGAGGGTGCCAGTTTCTCCCCTCCAAAAACCCCGGATGATTATGTAGCCGCTGTAAAAATCCGCTATGGTAAATTTGCAGATGAACTCATTAAGGCTTACCCGGTAGGTACAAACACTGTTCCAAAAACCGCCCGTGATCTCGCACGTGACGCAACGTTTGGCTGGCATACATGGAGTTGGGCAAATTTGGAGGCAAACCGGGGTAAGTCTAAAGTTTTTTTTTATTATTTCGATCAGCACACTGAGTATCCCGAAGGCTCGCCGCAGGCTGGTTATGGATCGCCGCATGGTCAGGAAGTAGCTTATGTTTTCGGTACGCTCGATACTTCAAATCCCCAAACCACTAAAACAGACCTCGACATATCGGATGCAATGGGCATCTATTGGACAAACTTTGCAAAATATGGCGACCCAAATGGCTCGGGAGAGCCTAAATGGCCGGCATTTAATGCAGCTCACCCGGTTGTGATGTATTTCTCGCAAACCGCGCATACTGGCGTTGTCCCGAGCGCGGAGGCACTAAAAGTATTGGATGGCTATTTCAGGTGGAGGCGTTCGCCTGAAGGGGAAGCATGGGCTAAATAACGCCTTATTTGTATTATAACAATTATGAACGAGGTTCGGTAATTAATAAGAACAAACCAACAACTGCAAAATGAATATAAAGAATTTATCGCTGGCCCTGCTAACCGCCGGTACAGTAATGCTCGTCGCCTTTAACCGGCCGGCCAATAAAACAACGATAACAAAATCTATAAAAGATAGTGTTATTTACGGAAAGCTTCCTGCCGATTCAGGCTTTGAAAGGACCATTAATGGTAAACAAACGCATTTATTTGTCCTAAAAAACAAAAATGGTTTGGAGGCGGCAATTACCAACTATGGAGGCCGTTTAGTGAGCTTGCTGGTGCCCGATCGTGCGGGTAACACGATAGATGTTGTGGTTGGCTGTAGCAGCATTGATGGTTACATTAAAGCTGGGGGCAGCTTTTACGGCGCAACTATTGGCCGCTATGGCAATCGCATCGCAAAAGGGCACTTTATGTTAGACGGTACCGATTATTCGTTGTTTCTCAGCAACAGACCTAATAGTCTGCATGGCGGTAAGGAAGGGTTTGACCGTAAAGTTTGGGATGCAAAAAAAATAGATGACCAAACATTGGAACTGACATATCTTTCTAAAGATATGGAAGAAGGTTATCCGGGTACATTAAGTGTTAAAGTGGTTTATAAATTAACTAATAATAACGCAATAGAGATCAGCTACCAGGCCATTACTGATAAAACCACCGTGGTAAACCTTACTAACCACACCTATTTTAACCTGAATGGCGAGGGTAACGGTACTATATTAAATCATACCGTTCAATTGGATGCCGATAATTATACCCCGGTTGACGCAACACTGATACCTACCGGGAAAATTGAACCGGTAAAAGGCACACCCTTTGATTTCACCATGCCGACGACTATCGGTGCCAATATAAACGACAGCAACGAACAAATAAAAAAAGGCCACGGTTACGACCATAATTTTGTATTAAACAAGCATAGTTTTACTACCGCAGTTGCTGAAGTTAAAGGGGATAAAACCGGCATTGTGATGAAGATTTATACCAAAGAACCCGGCATTCAATTTTACAGCGGCAACTTTATGAGCGGTTTTAACACCATGAAGTATGGTGAAAAAGACGAACGTCGTACAGGGTTCGCCATGGAAACGCAGCATTTTCCTGATTCGCCCAACCAACCGCAGTTTCCAACAACCACATTAAAACCCGGTCAGGTCTATAAAACTCAAACGGTATATAAGTTTGAAAAGTAAGTACAAGTATATATTTTATTAACCTTTTAAATTATTTATTATGAAAAAGAAATCTTTATTATCAGCTTTATTAGTGTTGGTTGTAGTTACCATTTGTTTTGCGGCCGACATCACCGGACACTGGACCGGACGGATTAACGATCAATTTGACGTTTCTTATGATTTCAAAGTAAACGGCACAACGCTGACCGGAACAAGCACGGGGCCCGATGGAAATATCATAGACATAAAAAACGGCCTTATCAAAGGCGATAGCGTAAGTTTCACGCTGCATATAATGGATAATGATGTTCCTATTAAAGGCGTTGTGAAAGGAGATGTAATGAGCCTCTCTATGTCTTTCAATGGCAATCCTATGTCGTTCGAACTTAAGAAGGCTGCTAAATAGTCTAAACTGTAAAAATCTATTATGAAAATTAAACGCAAAGCATTGTTACTGGCGGTGGGCCTTGTAATATCAGCAGGATTAGCGTTACAAGGACGTTCCTCCACCTCACGCGGCAAAATTAATCATACCGCCCAAAGGGACACCGCAAGAAGTATCGCACCATACTTTATCCCGGCAACGGCATCAAAAAAGATGCCGAACCCCGAAGGGTTCATTCAACGTTGGCTGCTCCTGGAACCGATCAATAAACCAATCCGCAGCAACGCTGTTTTTACCGATAGTTATCTCAGGACAGCATTTACAACCGAATATTTTCCAGGTCAGTTCACCATTACCCCTAAAGACGGAGAAAAAGTAAAAGTTGGCGAGCAGGAACTAACGTGGCATGCCCTGGAGACCACAAATTTCAATGTCAAATTATTCCGTTTTGCTTATGGGTTAAGAAAACAGACCTACGGGGTTTTGTTTTGGGCAGTAACCATAGTTAATAGCCCCCGGGAAATGAAAAATGTAAGAATGGCGGTAGGCTCAAATTCAGGATCAATGTGGTGGCTAAACGGAAAGGAAGCCGTAATACTTTCGGGAGATCGACGTATGGTAATGGACGATTGCACCTCTACTCGTCTAACACTTAACAAAGGACAGAATATCATCCGGGGCGCGGTAATCAACGGCCCCGGTATGAGTGATTTCTGCATCCGCTTCCTGGACGAAAAAGGAGAACCGATAAAAGATCTCACTATTAGTTGCAAATAAAATTCGTTGGTCGCCCTGTTTAATAGCTGAAATAGAAGTTGGAATCATTATGAAATTAAGAATTAAAATAATTGGCACAATAGCCCTGTTTTCCGTGTTTACAACGGGCACAGCGGTAGCGCAAGTCGGAAAACCGTTTATACATGATCCATCAACAATAATGGAATGTGACGGAAGGTATTACACATTTGGCACGGGCGGAGGCGGTTTAATATCCGACGATGGCTGGACATGGAACGGTGGTGCAGTAAGGCCTGGTGGAGGGGCCGCTCCCGATGTAGTAAAAATTGGTGATCGCTACCTTATAGCATACGGTGCAACGGGCGGTGGCCTGGGTGGTGGACATAACGGGCGGATACTTACCATGTGGAATAAAACCCTCGACCCTAAATCGCCTGATTTTAAATATTCCGAACCTGTGGTAGTTACTTCATCCGATGGCATCGAGGATAATGACGCGATAGATCCAGGGCTTCTTCTGGATCCAACTGATGGACGGTTATGGTTATCTTATGGCACCTATTTTGGGTTCATTCGCCTGGTAGAGCTTGACCCCGCAACAGGAAAACATATAGAAGGCAATAAACCAAAAAACATAGCCATTGATTGCGAAGCGACAGACTTGATGTATCAGGATGGATGGTATTACTTGCTCGGAACACACGGAACATGCTGTGATGGCCCAAACTCAACCTATAACATTATTGTTGGCCGCTCCAGAAAAGTAACAGGCCCATATTTGGATAATATGGGGCGCGACATGTTAAAGGGTGGCGGAAAAATGGTTCTTGCAGCTGGCGGGCGGGTTACCGGCCCCGGACATTTTGGGCGTATGATTATTGGCGAAGGCGTTCAAAAAATGTCTTGCCATTATGAAGCAGATTTAGATCAAAGTGGCCGCAGCGTGTTGGGTATCCGTCCATTACTATGGAAAAATGGCTGGCCTGTTGCAGGGGATAATTTCAAAGAAGGAACTTATGAAATTGAATCTGAGAGACGAGGATACGCCTTAGAATTAGGGGTTGATTTTGTACGGATGCCAGGCGGAATGCGGTTCTTTAATCGTAACAATGATGAACCGGTGAAACCCGTTGCTTCTCAGGAGTTGTCAGATGTAATTAAAACCTGGCCAGCAGGAAACATCGGTGTAAGAATGGGAGATTACCTGTTTCGCCCACATCAAAAATGGACTATTACACCCGTTCCTGATGCTGGAGGATATCCCGGAGGCCCATATTATAAGATAGTAATAGCCGGAACAGATAGGGCATTGGCCGCTACAGCGGAAGCCGAAGTAATAACAGTTCAAACGTTTACCGGTGCGCCGGAACAATTGTGGCGGATCGATCAGTTTACTGACGGAACATATAGAATTATGCCTAAAGTAGTTCCAGGTTCAAATGAGAAGTTAGCACTGGTGTCGTCAGGAGATAGCACACCTACACTTTCAACTTATGACGCGAATAGCGACAATTCCAAATGGAATTTTAAGGACCACTAAATTATAAATTTATGAAGAGATATCTTTTAAGTTTAATCTCATCCTTCTTGTTAACTACAATTTTCGCGCAGGTCCCGCCTGTTAGCTTAACACCACCAGCGCAGCCCGTGCCGCGCATCAATGGACCGGGTGTTTTTGGTGTAAGGCCAGGATCACCGGTAATTTATAACATCCCGGCAACCGGTACCCGGCCCATTAAATTCGAGGTTGAAAACTTGCCAAAGGAACTAACGGTGGATGCCAGTACTGGTATTATAACAGGTACACTAAAAACCCGTGGCGAATATGCTGTCACATTGAAAGCTACGAACCAATTTGGCAGCACTCAAAAAAAGTTCAGGATAATTGTTGGCGACCGTATCGCCCTGACACCACCAATGGGTTGGAGCAGTTGGAACGCGTTTGGCGAAACTATTACCCAGGAAAAAATTGAAAACACAGCCCGGGCGATGGTAAAAAGTGGATTAAGTCAGCATGGTTTTACTTATATCAATATGGATGATGGATGGCAGGGTAAGAGAGCAGGTAAATACATGGGGCTACAGGGAAATGAAAAGTTTCCGAATATGGGGGCATTAGTTGATACAATACACAAATTAGGGTTAAAAGCAGGGATTTATTCAACGCCCTGGGAAACATCCTACGCAAAATTTCCTGGCGGGAGTGCCGAAACAGCTTCGGGGGAGTGGAAAAAAATCGGGAACAAATTCGGGGCGGTATCCTTTACTAAAAACGATGCAATGCAATGGGCGGCATGGGGTATGGATTACCTAAAATATGATTGGTCCATAGATGTACCACATGTTGAAGAAATGAGCAAGGCTTTGCACGCAACCAAGCGGGATATAGTTTTTAGTTTATCAAATAGCGGTAAAATAGCCGATGTAGATGCTTATGCGAAACTTGCCGAGAGCTGGCGCACAACTGGCGATATTTATGATGCCTGGCAGGATGGTGACGCGTTTTGGCATTTCTCAGTATCTGAAATAGGTTTCTCACAAGATAAATGGGCACCTTATGCAGCCCCCGGCCACTGGAATGACCCGGATATGTTAGTAGTTGGCCAATTAGGATGGGGCCCAACGGTAAAACCGACACGTTTAACGCCAGATGAGCAATACAGTCATATCACCCTATGGTGTATGCTCTCAGCTCCATTGATTTTAGGTTGCGACCTTGATAAATTGGATAATTTTACGCTCGGATTATTGACTAACGATGAGGTGTTGGATATAAACCAGGATGAGTTGGGCAAACAAGCAACACGCACAGGCAGTAATGGTGCAATAGATTTTTTTGTAAAACAACTTGCCGACGGAACCTATGCCCTGGCTGCCTTTAACCGCGGAGATACCGCTAAAACTATCACTTTGAATAAGGCGGGCTTTTCCGGCATAACAGGCCGGATTACCCGGGTGCGAGATTTGTGGCGACAGCAGGACATTGCAGCATTTAGCACCTTCAGAACGCCATTTACGATACCACCGCATGGTGTAACCCTATTGAAACTTTGGGTGAATAAATAAAACCAGAAAACAGTGGACGAGCTTGAAATTTTGTAAATGCAACATGGGTTCGGCATTCTAAAATTATAAAAAACAACAAACTTATTATTTATGAAATCTATCCCCATTGCAAAAAAATGTAGATACGGTGTTTTGTTTTCAGCAACGGCATTCGTTACTTCCTTAACTATGCTGTGTACACCGAGGCATACGGTAATGCCAACTTCGGCGGATGCCGTTAAAATGGTTGATTCTGCCAAGGGGTTGAAAGATTATTATAAAGCCTATTTCCCGATCGGGGTTGCGGTAAGTATGGCTGCCCTGCATGGCCCGGATTCTGCATTGATAGTGAGGGAGTTTAATAGCGTGACTCCTGAAAATGACATGAAGATGGGACCGATACATCCATCTGAAAATGTGTACAACTGGAAAAATGCGGATGCAATTGTGGAATTCGCCGTTAGCCACCACATTAAAATACGGGGCCATAACCTATGCTGGCACAATCAGGAAGCTGCGTGGATGTTTACCGGACCCGACGGCAAACAGGTTAGCAAAGAGTTGTTGTTACAACGTTTAAAAGACCATATTTTTACGGTTGCAAAACGGTATAAAGGTAAAATATACGCATGGGACGTAGTAAACGAGGCCGTGGATGACAGCGATGACACCACACAGGTTTACCGCAAAAGTAACTGGTACAAGATATGCAATGGCCCCGAATTTATAGAGGCCGCTTTCAGATACGCCCATGAAGCCGATCCGCAGGCCAAGTTATTTTATAATGACTATAATAGTGAACATCCTGTGAAACGAGAGAAGATATACAAACTATTGAAGTACCTTGTTGATAAACATGTGCCAATTGACGGAGTTGGTATGCAGGCACACTGGAAATTAAATGACCCATCGCCGGAAGATTTACGCAAAGCACTGGATGAAGTAACTTCTTTAGGGTTAAAAGTGCAGTTTACCGAACTGGATATCACCATTCGCATGCCGCGGCCAAGGCCGACACCAGGCAGTGTGCCAACTGCCAGCCCAATGCCGGCAGACTCGGGGTACACAGCCACCGCGGAGGCCAGGCAGATTGCGCAGTATAAAATGGCATTTGACATTTTCAGACAATATAAAAAATCAATTACCGGGGTCACTTTCTGGAATGTATCTGACAGGAGCAGCTGGTTAGACAGCAGAGGTGGTGGCTTAGCTGGTGGCGCGGCCGCTGGTGCTAACACGCCAAGAGTGGTAAGAAAAGCATACCCTTTGCTGTTTGACGAAAACAGGCAGCGCAAAAAAGCCTATTGGTCGGTTGTTGATTTCCAGTAGCCGGTTTGATTCAAAAAACACTTATTAAAACTACCAAATGGATTATTGCAACGTTATATAATTGCGAGCCCAATAATTTCAGGGGAGATTAAGATAGATGTTGACGGGAGTTGAAATAGCTTATAACGGCAAGCATTTTAATACAGCCATTAATGGTAATCGTGCCAAAATTGCTACTGGACCCGAATGCGACCTTTAAACTGGGACCCAGGCGCAGGACGATTTAAAGGATCGCAGTAAGACACCGGATCTTTCAATGCGAATCCCGACAATCTGCAATCGCAGGTGTACGAATCCCATTGGGTACTAATCAATTCCGGTATTGCGATTACGGTCGATAAATTAATTTAACAACAGATTTATTAACCGCCTTTTCGGTCAAGTTCCTGTTAAAAAGGGTCCGGTCAAAAACCAGGCCCCTCTTTTAATAAAATCTTAGGTTATCTCACCACCTAAGTTTCTTTATGGATAGTTTACTTATTGTTGAATTTATTTTCTAGCATTTTCATAAAATAACCTCCCACCACACTCCGTGCCTGAAACCCAACTTGCCTCCCATCAGTAGTTTCGTGCCAGTCGCTCAGCGGAACATGCGATACTGTTTCGGTCGCGTATTTATATACAGGATCTATCAATGCTTCGAAGTCTTTCTGATTATCGGCTAAAGTCGCGCTCCATAGTATCCAATCAGATTTCGTATATGTTTTGCGGCTGTCTAAAGGCAAGCCAAATTTTTCCTGTTTGGTTAAATAGTACTTTATTTCCTTATCATAAACTTCATCTGGGAATAAGTTGAGCCCAAGCACTTTATCCCATACAAGGTTATACTTTTGGCTCCACGTGCCGCTATTACCAAAGGCGAGCGCATAGTGGTCGCCATCAGCTGCCAGCGGCATCCATTTTTTAACCATCCCTTTTGCAATTTCCCGGTATTTTTCGGCTTTTTGTTTTTCTCCCAGCTTATCAGCCAAGTCGGCGTAGCAAGCAATCCCCACGATGGCTTTTACCGATAAATTGGCATTTCGTGCCAGGTGGCCCGCAAAATCATCGGTACACAATTGATTTTTGGGATCAAACCCTTCATCTACTAAATAATTAACCCATTTGCTTAACGATTTCCAATGAAGTTTGGCGTAACCGGCATTCCCTTCGGCTTTAGCGATCGCGGCAGTAAGGATGATCATATTACCCGATTCTTCAACGGGCATCCCCTCTCCATATAATTGGCCATTTGCAAAAGGATACTCCCCCAAATCGTGCGCTGCAAAGCCTTTGTCAAACTTTCCGCTTTCACTGAAATAGAATATCCCGTTCAACATTCCTTCCAATAACTTAGGGTTATATAGCAGATATAGCGGGGCTGAAGGATAAGTTACATCAACGGTGTTGATAAAACCGCCGCTAAAATTTTCTTTTGATAGCCATAAGATTTTACCCTGTCGGCTTTTTACCAGGGTATGCGCGGCAATGCTTTGGCGATAAGCCAGTACGCATAGTTTAGCATATTTTTCTCCGCCAGCCTTTGCAGCTTCTTTATACATGGCAGCATTAAATACCCTGCATCTGCGTATCACAGATTGGTATTCTGCTGCGGATTTTTCCAATACCTGCGCAATAGTTTTTTGTTGTCCGTTTTGCCACCATGGGCTTAAATTGGTATGAAAGTATTGGATAGGGCTGATATCATCATACCCCATTTCCATAAATTTCTCTACGGGGCTTTTACCTACAATGCCAAATGCTACTACTGTATTTAAAACTATATCGGTGCCTTGTTTAGCGGTGGATTTGCTATCGTTATTTATAAAAGAACTAACAGCTCCTGTACTGCTGCCAGTGTACTGGATCGTATTAATATTCTTTGGAACAGCTACATACATGTACCCCCAGTCGATACGCAAATCGTCACCTTTTTTTTGCAATACAGGTTGTTCAGTTGTACCTGCTTTTAATATGGATAATGATGATGATTTAACTTTTTGTGTTACAACAGGCTGCGAGGGCCTATTGCGGGCAATATCTGCCGACGCGCTGAAAAATACTTTAACATTGTGTTGCTTATCATCGTTTGATTTTACCTGATATGAGATGTAAGATACAGGCCTTGATAAAAGTGCTAGGTCATTCAATAGTAATGGCGAAGTGAATGTTACCTGAAGATCTGCTTTACCAGATATAAAATTGTAAATGGTTTGCGTCGCATTAATCACCACGCTGGTTTGTTTAGCCAGTTCAACTTGTTCGGTTTTTTTTGCGATTAGGTCAACCAGTCCTATATCCAGCCTGGATCCTCCGCCGGTATTAATAACATGTACAGCCAGTAAATTTTCTCCATTTTTCAAGTTATTGGTCACTGCCACCATTCCATAGTCATCGGTAACACCCACTTTTTGATATATCCGTTCTCCGTTCAGGTAAACATCTGCATCGTCATCATGTGAAAGTTTAAGGATCAGTTTATTGATTGAATTAATATTTGCTATAGAAAATGTTCGCCGAACCCAAATATCCCTGGTTTTCCAGATCACCTTGTCAACAGTTTCATCAGTGCCTATCGGGCCGGTACCCAATTTCCAGCCGCCAGTATTATATTGTGTTGTCATCCAATCGCCTTTGGGTTCGGTTTCAGTATATTGTACCGTGTATGCACTTTCGTCCGATGCAGGAAGAATGGTTTTATATACTTCGGGCTCTTTCCCCATAAAACGGTACACTTTACCGTCAACTTTAATTAAGCCCAGCAATGACTGGTCTTTTCCAGTCCAATGATGAGTTGTTGACGCGTTCAGCGTATCGGAAAAAGACCAAACACTGAAATACGGATTATGTGTAATGAGCGGATAAGCTGGTGCTTTATTTAATTGCGAATATCCAGGAATACAGCTTAATAAAACACCAACCAGGCATAAATAACTAACAATTGATTTCATAGTAAATTTTTTGGGGCAAACATTTAATAATAAACGCAGGCCCGGTGTATTTGTTAAAATATTTGACAATTTGCATGGTTTGCTAATTATTGTGCACCGATCCGGGCCAGGCGTGCATAAATTTCAATCATGGCGGCCTGGTCAATCAGGCTTTTTGCTGGGTGTTTTCCCACCAGGTTATTTGCATCCCGTTCATCGTTCCAAATAGCATCGGCATCCTGCCGGAAAAAGTCTATCCAGCTTTTATTGCCATCGACTTTATATAATTCTTCGTAACCACGCAACATCACCGCGTTGAACCAATATCCTTCGGGTAACCTTCCGTTTTTAAAAAAATATCCTCGTCCGGCTTTTGCAATTCTTTCGGCTTCATCCAGGTATTTTTGATCTTTCGTTATTAAAAACAGCAATACATTTGATTGCAGCATGGTACCAGTATTATAGGTGATTTTAACTTTACCGATATTGTGGTTTGTTATATTGATATTGTCGTAATACAAGCCATCCGGTGCTTGAAGCGTATTGTTTGTCCACTTGTACAATGCAATAGCCGTGCTGAGGTATGCTTTATTATGCGTAATATTATACAATTTCAGCAGCACAAGGATACCCGGGCCATTTGAACATGTGTTTTTAGACGATTTGTTATCCTCATTCCAATAAATCCCTCCGCCGGCAACAGTATCTAACCCACCAAGCATAAAGCGACCTATCATTTCTGATTTTTCGAGGTATTGCTTTTTGTGGCAGCGTTTGTATGCATCCAGGTACGCAAGTGCGACCCACTGGTTATCATCGTAAAAGCGGCTATCATGTTTTTCTTTGGTCACATAAGCCTGGTAACCGGCATTTGGCAGTCGGTCGGTATAGTACTGGTCGATCGCTTTAACAACTGGCAACATAAAATCCTTTTTAGGATATAGCACATCCATCTCATTGGCAGCTTGTATGTAAGCACAAAGGGGCCACAGATAAGAATGTCTATTTTGATTTTTGGCAGTATCGGTTGTTTCGTAATAAAGCCCTGAAGTGCTGTCGCGCAGCTGATGGTTTATCTGCCGGTAAAGTAAACTAATGCGCATTTTATCCTCGGTTTTTTGTGCGTTCGCATGTGCAGCTAACAGCATCGGAAAAACAAAACATAGTAATAAATAGTGGGTTTTCTTCATAAATCCAAAGTTTGAAATTGATTTTTGAGGATGTTCTAAAGGCCGCATCCTTTTTTCGTAGTTATTGCTAAAAATTAGTTATGCCAGCAAATACGGCTTGTTTTTGTAAGTTTCCCATAAAAATTCGCCGAATAGCGTATTTGCCCAGGCAAACCACTTACGGCTGAATTTATTTGCATCGTCTTTATGAAACGACTCATGCATAAAGCCCGTACCTGCATTGCTGCTTTTCAAAATGGTAATACAGTGTTTTATTTCTTCTTCGTTATTACTGGTTAAGCCGCGGATAATAATACCCAATGGCCAAATCATATCTCTGCCCGCATGGGGGCCGCCTATACCTTCGCCGGCTTTGCCCTTAAAAAAGAAGGGGTTGTTTGATGACAATAACATCTTTCTCGTATTTTGATATACAGGGTCGCTCTTAGGCACAGCACCCAGGTAAGGCAGGCTTAACAAACTCGGCACATTCGCATCGTCCATCAAATTATAACTGCCAAAGCCATTAACTTCATACGCGTACACTTTACCATATTCGCTATGATTTATTACAGCATGTTGTTTTAAAGCATGCTCGACCTCGGTGGCCAGCACGTTTAGCTCATTTGCTGTGGCGTGATCACCCATAATTTTTTCAACCATTGCCGAAGCTTGCCTTAGGCTAACAACCGCAAAAAAATTAGAAGGAATCAAAAATGAAAAAATGGTGGCATCATCACTTGGCCTGAAGGCCGAGCAGATTAAACCCACAGGTTTTATGGGGTAGCCGTAGCCATTCATTGGTACACCATCAGTAGCCCATGAGGTGTTGCGCTGAAAATGGTAAGGGCCTTCGTTATCCTTTCGTTGTTGCTCTTTGAAAGTTTTTAGTATCAGCTTTATTGCCGCCAGCCATTTTGCATCAAAGGGTTTAGTATCGCCGGTTAATTGCCAGTAACGATACGCCAGCCTTATAGGGTAACATAGCGAGTCTATTTCCCATTTCCTCTCATGCAAACCGGGTTTCATATCCGTAACATCATTTTTCCATTCCCCGGTTTTATCGGGGTCGTTGTAAAAAGCGTTGGCATAAGGATCGCGTAAGATGCAAACTGCCTGGCGGTTTATAACGCCCGCAATTAATAGTTGGAGGTTTTTATCCTGGTTAATAAAATTTAGGTAGGGCCAAACCTGCGCACTGCTATCCCGTAGCCACATGGCATCAATATCACCGGTTATAACATAAGTGTCGGGCCTGTCATCTTTAATATTATAGGTTACTGTGGTATCCAGTGTGTTGGGAAAGCAATTGCCAAAAAGCCAGCACAGTTCCTGATCCTTAACCCCGGTTTGAAAATTGAGGATGGTGTCTTCGATTACTTTACTGCTAAAATTCCGCTGTGTTGCAGGGACCCTGACAACCGGGAAGCCAGGGCCCGAAAAAGCAGGCAGTTTACGCAGGGAGAAGCCTGCACCGAGTATTGCTGAGTTTTTTACGAATTTTCGCCTGTTCATTAATTTGGGGTCAATGTGTTGATAAAGGATAAAAATTTAAAATTTGGACAATTTCTACATTATTGAATATCTCCAGCCGTTTTTAAAGCCGCCGCCGCTTCTATCATCATTACTCCGCTTAACTGGGTAGTAAAGTCGGTACTGCCCGATGGCTGCATTGTCCAGTCGGGACTGATCATTAGCGATGGCCTGGCAATTCCTTTAACGTAAAGCGATTGCGCGTTTCTTTGCAAAAAGGCAACGTACTTGGTCCGATCGGCATCATCAAGGGCTGTCAATTCTACCAGGTTTGTGAGGTAACGCACTGCCACACCTTTAAACAAACCGCCATCCCCTTGTCCTTCACTTTTTAAAATCCCGTTCACCGTAAGGTTTGGGTCTGCGATCAAATTATTGGCGGTAAGTATGGCATCCTGCAAATAACCGGCATTTTTGGTGCAATTATAAAGCTCAACAGCCGAACCAATAAATAGGCCCTGGTTGTAAGTAAAATCCCAATTATCTATTGCCCCATCCTGGTTACGGTTAATGCCGTCATACACTAACCCCGTTGAACTTACCAAAGTAGTTTTCATCCATGTGTACAGGTTTTGGGCCAAAGCCAGGTCGGAAGGGTTGGCCTGCAATTCATAAAACCTGGCTGCTAAAATGGTTGCATTGCCGGTTGCCGCTATATTTTTATAATACAACTGTGTTCTTTGCCAGGCTATGCCCCCCCCGGCAACGCTATTTTCGGCGCCTTGTATTTGGCTATATAGTGTTTGGGCTACGGTTAAATAAGCCGGATCCTGAAGTATATTATAGTCTCTCATGCATGCGTTAGCCAGCCAACCCATATCGTCATAAAACTCATTTGGATATGCCCCGCCGTTTGTTACCGCGATGCCATTAAGCAAGGCCTTCATCCTTGCTGTGTACATTGTGGCTTTTGTCCTTAAATAGCCATCTGTTAAAACATCAAGCATGTGCGCCTGCGGCCAATAATTAAAAGCAGTATTGCCTGCATTGTTTTGGACAAAATAATTGCGATCTGCCGATATAAAGGTATTATAAGTGGCGGTTTGTAATGAATCGGCAAGCGATGCGTAATTATAAACAAAAGGCTTCGTGGTATCCTGGACTACAGGATGCACAGGTACTACATCACTCTTTTGGGAGCAGGAGCAAAATGCCAGCAAAATAAACGGTATTGGCACCGCACGGAGAAGATTTAAATATTTCGTTTTCATAAGTATAAGTTAAAAGTTAAAGGGATTACTGCCGGTTTGGCTGTAATCCCTTTAACTTTCTATTGAGGGGTTATTGTGTTGATATAGTAATCCAAAGCCGGATTAAAGTTTACGTTAACATTCACATTGTGACCGGTGTAGGATGGCACAATTTTAAAACAATAATTCCATTGTGAACCATCACACGGGAACATATACCAGTATGACAATGGAGTAGTGAGGGTAGGGTCGGAGTTATCAGAATTTTTACTTCCAAACCATTCAACAGATGCGTTTCCTTGTGAATCCATTACGTTAAACTGGTATTTAGAACGGCTTTCGGCTCCCCATGATTCCTGAGGTATTACTAGTGGCCAGTCGTCACGTTCCCACTGGCTGTTGCCTATGTAAGGCATTGTAAACCAAATGCCATCAGCATCGCCCGACCAAAAGCCTACGGAAACAATTTGGGTAAGAGTGGCGACAGCATTACCAAGGTCTATTGATAGCCTGTAAACTTTTGTACTACCGGTTACAGTTGTACTGCCGCCTGCTATTACACCTTTGCTGTTTTTTATTGAATAGACGGTTGGGGCCGCTCCCCTATTGTCTACGAGACTATAAGTGCCTGCCTGTAATGAGGTGTATAGTTCAAAAACGCCATCGCTGATCTTTTTAAAGTGGATAGCTTTAGAAGCAACCGCACCTTGCTCGGTTGCCGTTCCGGTTAGATACAGTGAATCGGGCAGTATGGCAAAACCGGCAGGTCTGGTGACCTGGATGGCGCGGTTTGTTGTACTAAGCTTTGCATTAGATGATTTGGAAACAATAACTGCCCATTGAAGTGATCCGGTACTCAATGATGCGATGCCTGCGGTCGACGCAATAGTGTTTAATTGCTTTTGTGATATTGTTGCTTGTGGCTGAACGCCATTACCATCAGAGAGTACTTTATAAACCGGGTTGCTAAAATCGCCGCCTGCTTTATCAAAAGCCACTTCGTACAATACGAGGTCTGGAGTGGGGCTGGCTGCCCACTTAAATACAATACTTGCGCCTGTTGCCGGGGCGAGCGTTACGCTGGTATCTATGGCCGGCGCCGTTAAAATACTTACGGGGGGGACACTCAAGTTAAGGGATTTTGTTTCCTCTTTACATGAAGTAAAAGCCATCGCAGTTAATAGCACCACAAAGCTTAACAGAATTAATTTTTTCATTGTTGAATATTTTAATTATACTATCGTTAATTAGTAGCCTGGATTTTGGGTTAAATTTTTGTTAAGACCTATGTCATTGCTGGGTATAGCCCACAGGTAATTCGTCTGGGTAAATTGCCTTTTCTGAGCTCTGATGTACCCATTATCGGTACTTAGATCTCCGGAGAATCGGGCCCCGTGCGCATAACCGTTTAAAACAGTTTGGGCCGTTTTCCAACGCCTTATATCATCAATTCTTAAACCTTCCATGGCAAATTCGGCCCTTCTTTCACGCCTTATGATATTGGTTATATCACCGGGTCCGGGGTATGTCAATGCTCCGGGGTCTGTAAAGCCTGCCCTTGCGCGCAAGGCCCCAATGGTACTATTCCAAATTGCAGCATTCATTTGCCCCAAACTATTTTCGGCCTCCGCGTAATCAAGTAATATTTCAGCATACCTGAATAAATGAAGGTTTAAGCCTGATACATAACCAATCTGCGCGTTCGGATCGAAGTATTTGCGGTAATAATAGCCTGTTGGCGACGAGCTTTGCCTGCCACTAACATACTCATCAGGGCCGTTGGGGTTAGTTTGGCTGTCTGAAGGGTCGCTCCCTGGCTTTATATAAATAGTTTTACTTGGGCCGTTAATGCTACCCTCATTATTCCAGGCGTAGCCGTCATATACAACTGTAGCGGCAAGTCTCGGGTCGCGGTTTACATAGGGGTTCGTTTCGTCATATCCCGAACCGGCATTGGTTATGCTATCACCGTTCATCATAATATAATCATTAACCAATTCTTGTGTCGGCGCCATCTGGCTTACACGCCCGCCTACCGACACTGGCGCAAAATCCCAAAAGTTATTCCACGTAACCACGGTCGGCACATACTGCAATGAAAGTATAGTTTCGTGATTGGTTTTGTTTACGGTAGCACTGCTAAACAAATCGGAGTAATTTGGATTTAATGAATAGGTGCCGTAGGTTGTCGGGTTAGTCATTAGTTCCTGACAAATGGTTACTACGTCGGCCATTCGGTTTCCCTGATATAACAATACTCTTGCCTCGAGGGCTAAAGCGGCTCCTTTGGTTATCCTGCCGTTCTCGCCGGCGGCAAGCTGATCTTGTGATGGCAGATCGGGAATAACCGCAGCAAGTTCGGATAGTACAAAGGCAATTACAGTAGCCTTTGGGGTACGGGCTATCACCTGTGCTTCAGCTGGTGTAATATCGTCTGTAACCAGAGGCACACCACCGTACCAGTTTGTTAAGTTAAAATGCTGATAAGCACGCATAAAGCGTGTTTCGGCTATTAACCTTGCTATAGTAGCCTTAGGCAGGGTTGTGTTTTGGCCAATATTGGCCAGGAACCCGTTACACGACTTTATACTTGAATAATAATAAGACCAATTATTTGCAAACGTAGGTGTAGCGGAGTTAGCACTTCCGCTTGGTATAATACCGGGGTCCCCTGCTAAAGTCACAGCATTATCAGAGTAAGCCTCCGCGTTAAAATACAGGCCACTATTACTAATTAAATGGTAATTATTATATAAGGCATTGTAAACGTTAGCGTCAACCTTCCAAAAAGTAAGACTTGAAAAATCGTTGGTCGGGGCAATGTCCAGTTTTCTACATCCGGATATTACTACTGCCGTCAAAACTACAATGAAGAGCTTATTTATAAGTTTCATATTTTTATAATTAAAATGTTATTATTAAAATGTTAAATCGAGCCCTGTTCCATAAAATACTGGCATTAAATAGCTGCGGGCACTGGTCGAACTTGAGGATAAGCTTACATTGTTGCCAAATTCGGTTGTTTCCGGATCAACAAACTTTAGTTTGGTAAGAGTTGCCAGGTTTTGCCCGATAAGGTAAATCCTGATTTTTTGCACCCCCAATTTCCGAACAATGTTTTTAGGGATAGTATATCCAATATTTACATTCTTTAATCTTGCATAGGCTGCGTTAAATGCGAAAATATTTGACCCATTGGCCCAGTTATTTTGTTGCGACGGCGAACCGGATAAAGCTATCCTTGGGTATTGGGCATTTGTGTTTTCGGGCGTCCAGAAATCAGTTTGGTTCTCGTAAAGAGTACCTCCATAGCCACCCTGGTAAGGCTCAACCTCTTCTCCGCGTAAAAACTCGGTTCTCTTACCAACTCCTTGTATAAATACCGTTAAATCAAAACCCGCCACAGCTATGCGGTAAGTAAACCCAAATGTATAGTGTGGAAAAGGGTCGCCCAATTCGGTTTTATCCCCGGCATCAATTAGCCCATTATTGTTCAGATCTTTAAACTTTAAATCGCCTATGCCAACAACAGCTCCGGCTGGTTTAGGTGAATTATTTATATCGGCCTGGTTTTGGTAAAAACCATTTGTTTCGTAACCATAATATTCTGTTATAGGCAGGCCAACCTTCCTTATCAGTTGAAATACATCCTCGTTACCAATTTGCTGGGTTGACCCGCCGGCCAATTGTAATACTGTGTTTTGATTGTCGGCTATGTTTGCGCTAAAGCTTTGGATAACTTTTGGCGACCTTAAATTGTAAGTCACTTCCGCCTCCCATCCCTTGTCCTGAACTTTAGCTACGTTAGCATCAGCCGCCCGAGCCCCATATATCAGGGGGATATTAGATGGTGGCTGTAAAATATTACTGGTTATTTTATTAAAGTAATTAAATGAACCCGAAAGTTTACCGTTAAATAAACTAAAATCGGCGCCTATGTTAAATGTTGCGGCACTTTCCCAGGTTAGGGCTGGATCGGATTGGTTTGTACCAGCGCCGCCTACAGGCACGTTATTAAAGCCATAAGCACTGGCGTAGTTAAAATAGGTAGTTTGGTATTGGAAATTATTAACGTTTTGGTTTCCTAATACACCATACGATGCCTTTAATTTAAGACTGCTAACAATATTCCTGTATGGCTGCATAAAGGATTCATCGGTTATGAGCCATCCCGCGTTTGCTGATGGAAAAAAGCCGTTCCTGTGACCTGCCGCAAATTTAGATGAGGCATCATCACGGAAAACAAAATCTAAAAAATACAGGTGCTCATAGTTGTAATTTATACGGCCAAATGCCGAAAGCAGGCTATTTGCTTCAATATCAGTACTCGTAGATGAACCCGAAGGGCTTATGATGGTACCTGTTGTAGGGGTGCCTAACAATGGATCTACCAGGCCTTCCTGTAATTGAAAACCACTGCCACTATAGGTTTCGCTTGATACGCCTAGTGTAGCACCCAAATTGTGCTTACCAAAAGCTTTATTATAATTGGCATATACCTGGGTGTTAAAAATTTGGGATTTGTAATTACCATCGATAACAGTTAAATCATTACCAAATGACCCGATGGGTACAAAATTAAGTTCCTTGTCGCCGTAAACACTCCCGTTGTTATCGAGTGTGCCGCCAAACACCGCGGTTAACTTCAGGTCCTTAGTAATACTTAACGTTCCGTTCAGGTTGCCAAATATCTCATCATTGTCAGTTTGGGTAAAACCGCCCTCTCTTATAATGGCAAGAGGGTTTAATTGCGATGATACCGAATTAGTTAAATAATTACCGTTAGCATCCTGGAAGTTAAAATTTGCAGGTACGCGGTTTACGTCTGCAAAAAGATTATTATCGCCGTCGGCATTAGTTTTATTACGGCTTTTAGTATAGTTAAGTATAATATTAAATTTAAACTTGCCAATTATAGAAGTTTGATTTAACCGCAGGTTATATTTTTGGTACCCGAAACCATCACCCGAACCTCCATTACCAACAATGTTACTCATTTGGTTTTGATAACCGGCCGATATAAAATAAGAGCTGGTTTCGCTGCCGCCAGTTACACTTAAATTTTGGGACTGCTGTGGCGCATTGTATAATACATGGTTTACATCCCAGGTACCGGTACCTTCGGCGGCAATTTGCTGTATTTCTTCGGGGGTGTAAACAGGTGCCAGGCCCGAGTTAACACTTGCTTCGTTATAATAATATGCGTTATCTGCCCCGCTTACCTTTTTAAGCAATACATCAGGCACTTGTAACCCATAGCTACCATCGTAGTTTACGGTGGGTTTTTGGTTTAGCTTGCCGCTTTTGGTAGTAATTAATATTACACCATTAGCTCCACGCGAGCCGTATATGGCAGCCGAGCCTGCATCTTTTAATATGGTAACACTTGCAATATCGTTCGGGTTTATAGTATTTAAACTGCTGCTGCTTTGTGATGCAATACCATCGATTACTACCAGGGGATCATTATTGCCCAATGTGCCTACGCCCCTTATATTAACCACAGCGTTACTGCCCGGATCGAGCGCGCTTTGCTGGATAATTAAATTAGGAGACTCGCCTTGCAATGCCTGAAATATATTTGTTACTGGTTTATCTCCGATATCTTTGGCGCCAACGGTACTTATAGCACCGTCAACGTCTGGTCTTTTCTGGGTACCATAGCCAACCACCACTACTTCCTCAAGGCTTTTATTATCTGCTTTAAGCCTTATATTAATAGTTGTATTGCCGGCAACCACTGTCCGTTGTGTCGTATAGCCAACAAAGCTAAATTCAAGTATTGCATTATTATCCGCTACTGAAATACTGTAATTGCCGTTGATATCGGTTGCAACAGCGTTACTGGTATTCTTTTCTTTTACGGTAACACCGGGCAACGTTGCACCGGTACTGTCGGTTACTGTACCGGTAACCGCTTTGCGTGGGATATTGAAAACAGGCGGAGTGCTTCTTTTGGTAATTAGTATCGTAGTATTTTCAATGGTGTAAGCCAGCGGCTGGTTGGCAAAACAAATATCGAGCGCTTGCTTCAAGGCTGTGTTTTCCAGGTTTAAAGTCACCGGTTTAGCCAGTTTCAAATCGTCTGCATTATATAAAAAGTCGTAACCTGTTTGTGCTTGTATTTTTGCAAACACTTCCCGGATGGTGGCTTTTTTAACATTTAAAGTAACCTTTTGGGCATACGTTGCTGCAGACACCTGTAAAAAGGTAGCCGTAAGCAATATGAGGGTTAATTTCATGACGAGCAGTGGTTTATATAGGTAGCAAGGTTGCTTACTGCCTATGAAATCAGTAAAATTTTTGTACATTTGAATGTTAGGTTAGTTAATTGATTGTATAAGCTGCAATTGGTTTTAATTATCTGACATAGCCATGGGCTTTTAACCAGGGGCGGTACGAACGCTTCTGGTTAATTTTTTTACAGATAAGCCGTTATTAGGTGGTAGTAATTAATTCATAACGGTTATCCTCCTTCCTGTAATCACAAAGTGGATTCCGCCGATTTTTTCCAGGTGTTGTAGCAATTCCGTAATGCTCTTTTTCCGGTAAAATGTACCGCCGAATTTCTGGGTATCGAAATTGCCCTTATAAGAGATGTCGACATCATACCAGCGCGATACCTTTTTCATGATGCTGGCAATGTTCTCGTCATTGAAAATAAAGTAGCCGTTTTTCCAGGCCATTGCATCATCAATATTAGCATCAGATACGGCAATATTGTCAGACGTATAATTTACCACCGCTTGCTGGCCGGGCTTTAATAACGACTGGGATTTGTTTTTTATAACCTGCACTGATCCTTCCAATAAGGTTGTGGTAACCGCGTCATCGTTACTGTAGGCTGATATATTAAAATGCGTGCCCAGTACCTTTACCTGCAAATCGTTAATATTTACATAAAATGGCTTCTCCTTATTTTTTGCCACTTCAAAGTAAGCCTCGCCTGTTAGCTTAACATGGCGCTCGTTGCCCTTGAATACTACTGGATAGGTGATTGATGACGCCGCGTTAAGCCAAACTTTTGTGCCATCGGGTAAAATAACCTGGTACTCGCCACCTTTTGGTGTTGTTAGCGTATTATAACTAACATCGTCATAAGGAACGTTTGCGCCATTTTTTATATCGTAAACGATTTGCCCATTATTCGGTTTTGTTATTTTACCAGCACCTATTTTTGCAAGTACCCCGTTAGAGGCATTGTTAAGCACTATAACACTGCCATTGGCCATTGTTAAGGTTGCTTTTTGGCCGCCAGGAACAATAACGCTCGATTTTAGATTACCCTGGGGGTTTTCAGCATTGCTTTGCGCGGCATTTTTATACCTGTTTATAAATAAACCTACCGTACACAATACTAAAACGGCGGCCGCAACTCGCAGCCATGACCGTTGATAAAGCTTATATGCCTTTGGTACACTAACCTTCGGATTATCGTCGATGTTGATAAAGCGGGGATCGGATTTGATAAGGTTTAATACCTCCAGCGATTGTTTTGCGCTGAATTCTGGAGCTTCTTCCAAATTTAACAAATCTTCATCAATAGCATTTGCAATTTCATCGGTGCTTGAACTACTCAAATACTCCATTAAGTCGGCATAATCCGATTCAGTTATCGTATTATTAAAATATTGTTGCAGTAAGCGGTGCAGCTTCGTTTTTTTCATCTTTAATTGGTTTATACCCACCTCAGAAAAGAGGGATTATATGTATGGAACAAAAGAAAACAGGGGGAGGACTAGTTAGATTAAAAAGAATTATTGATAGAAGATAATAGCCAAAAAGAAGATAAGGTCGGCAGATTTGAGATTAGCTTTTAAAGTTTTCAAAGCCTGAACCATGTGGTTTTTCACCGTATTTGGTGATATGTTTAATTCTTCCGCTATTTCTTTGTAGGAGAGGCCATTATCACGGCTGAGTTTAAAAACCAACTGCTGTTGGCGGGGGAGCTTATCGATGATTTTTTGCGTAAATACTTCAAGATCGTAGGCTATAACATTTTCTTCGGTTGTATTATGCACCTGTACAGCATTTCTGATTAATGCGCTCAGTTGATCGGTAGATTTGCAAATCTGCTTTAAAGAATTAATAGACAAGCGTTTGGAAATAACATAAAGGTAAAGCCACATATCCCCCTCCGGCTGCAGCCTGTCCCTGCTGAGCCATAGCGATATAAAAGTTTCTTGCACAATATCTTCACTTTGCTTCTGGTCTTTTAAAAACCTATAAGCCAGCCTATACACTTTTTCGCTATAAAACATGTATATCGACGTAAAGGCAGTTTCATCACCGGCCATTAATTGTTTAATACTATTACTATCGATAAATTGGGGCTTCACTATTGTAAAGTAAAATAATTGGTTGATTAAATATAGTCACTTATTTTCAATTAAGCAGAATTAATTATCGCTACCGCAGCCTATTAAATAGTACCGAGGTAGCAATAATTAATTTGTAACAAAAAACAGACGGCAATTGCCTTAAATAATAGCTTGGGTTTAGTGGTACAGATAAATATTATTTACCATAGCAACGCCACAGGATGTTTGCCACGAATTTAATATAACAGGAGTCTGTGGGGTTTGTGTTTCCCATATGTTCCACATTAATCCATTGGCATTTCTTATAGACCAAGCCTGTGTGGCATTAGCATCTAACCACGGGCCATAGGTACTTTGCGTGCCGGAAGATTGAACAAATGCACAGGCCCAACGGGCAAATATCCCTTTCATACCTTGAGTATCTGCGGTTTGATTTTCATCGTTCAATATCCCGCCGGGTGTAATGCAAAGACTGCTACTCGTGTAACTCATTGCTTGCTCCCCCATTCCTAAATAATTAACTGAAGGGTAATAACTTTTCAGCAACATGCATGCTCCAATAAATGTACCCTGAGTATATGAAAGGGCACCCTGTGTTATATTGCCATTATTATCAATTGCACCTTGCACCTCACCTGTTGATAGGTAGAGTTTGCTTACTATCCAGTCCATTATCATTTTTGCTTCGGTTAAATAAGTCGTGTTCCCGGTAGCTTGATAAAGTTCAACCGCACAGATAACGGCAGGCGCATTTACACAAGCATTTTTAGATGTTTTACTTGTAGTCCACCAAAGCCCACCCAATGAGGTGTCCCATGCACGCGCCCACATCATGTTGAAATTATTTTGGGCCATAGTTAACGCTCCGCCATCATTGGTAATTTTATACTCCCGTACACACATTAATGAGCCCCATGTAACATCATCATTATAGATATTATTAGTCCACAAAAGGCCAAACCCATCTCTGACACCATTATATAGATAAGAAATTTTATTTGCAAAATCAGCATTCGGATTAATATTGTAAGCATCAATCAAGGTTTCAATGGCTTCATTTTGCGTCCAGAAGGTCATTTTTGTCGTCTTATTTTGGTCTAACCAATAGTTTGCCTTATAGCTTGATCCATACGTCCCGTATTGATTGTAAAAGGTGTTATTAAAAACCTGCATAGCCACGAGCGCGTCGCTTTTTTGGGGGAGAGATGCCGCTGTACTGATTTTATAGCCCGAAGCAAGTTTGGGATTTTGAGGTGACTGATTAAGCGTTGCGTCTTTTTTGCAGCTGCAAACACAAGTAATAATACTCAATGCGGAAATGACAACTGTTCGTCTTTTGTGTAGCAGAAATGACTGAATGTTGATTTCATTAAAAGAAAATAGCATGCGGATTGGTCTTTTCATAATAATTTTTATAAAGGTCAAATAATCGGGTTGGTTTCAACTTGATGATCGGCTTGGTAACAAATTTTCAATACAATGGCAACATGCCGCCTGTTATTGGTTTTCATTTTAATTGGTTATAATGGGCCAGGATGGCTGATTTATATTGATAGAACAATAAATACCGCGGCGAGGACTACCTGAATTAAAAAAAAAATATTTTCAATTTGAAAATTTGTCATTTACGAGGTAATAATGTGCTGCTTTTTTGTAGCTTTTGATACGGCATACCCAATATATTTTACCAGCTCGCGATAGTATTCATCTATATTGTGGTCATAGTGAGTTGACTTAGGGGCACTAACTTTGAATATATATCGCGAGATTTTTTCTTTACCACTCCTATTAGGGTCGACCCGATGTTTTGTTATTGCTGGTGAATGCGTAAGTTGTTAAATGGCGAATTTCCTGAAACAATAAGGGAGATTTTGAAGCAGTCCAGTATCGTTTGCCTGTTCTCTTGTACTTCCAGCAACATCAGCAATCTAATAACGACTGCTAGTTTATAGCAACGGTTTCCTCACAAGCTTTTTGAGGTTTTTGGCCCTTAACGCCAGTGCCTCCGGCTCCATTGATTTCAATATCAAAACTGGATAAAACACTGATAATAACACGATTACCGACTGTTTTTTTTAGCCAAACAGCTATTTTATGCATCAATTCCCTACAAAAAGGTGAGTTATTCGGTGAGTCTATTTTTAGCACATTACGACTCTCCGGGGAGTTTATTTTATTGAGTATCCAAAAGTCGTCAGCATAATCACCCAGAGTAATATACTCAATAGGTGGGATGAATTTGTAACCGTTAGATGGGAAATTTAAAAAGCAAATAATGGCCGACAAAGAATTAAAACAGATAAAACAAAAGAGTTTTATTTTCATTAAGACCTCTCCTCGATATCCTCCAAATGATAACCAGCACCTGCCAGGGAAAGCCTGAATAGGCGGTGATTCCAATAAAACTTGTTGTTTATTCACGAAAATTTGTATCTTCATTTTCTGAAAATTTTCTAACTTGGCAATTATTTAACTAATTTTAAACCAAGTAATTATCTTTGATTGCAATAGATTTTGGGATACTTATTATGAATATTTCAGGCCAGTTAATTTAAGGCAACGAAAAAGTAACTATGTCTATAAAGCCACTTTTTAATAACAGCGAACTGCTGGCAAAGGTAGCGGAAGGAGATCAGCGCGCGTTCAGGACCCTTTACGACTTTTATCATCATCGTATTTATGCTTTTGCGTTGCATTTACTCAAATCGGATATTTTGGCAGAAGAAATTGTGCAGGAAACTTTTCTAAAATTATGGAAACAAGGATATGAGTTAAATAAAATTGTTAACCTGGAGAGTTTTCTGGTTACAATTGCCCGCAACCGGTCACTCGATGTGCTCCGCCGTACCAAATTAGAGATTAAAACAGACCAACACCTTATAAAAGAGTGGTCGGAAACACATAATGATACCGAAGAAAGTATTATCCTGAACGATACCCGCAGGGTCCTTCAAAATGCCGTTGATCAGTTGCCACCCCAACAAAAACAGGTTTATCAGTTGTGTCATCAGGAAGGGTTGAAGTATGAAGAAGCCGCGCAAAAGCTAAATCTCTCAGCGTTAACTGTCCAGTCCTATATGAAACTCGCCTTACGTAACCTTCGGAAACATATAAAAAACCATTCAGACTTATCGGTTCTGCTGATACTGTTAAAATTGTTATAAATTATTGTTTATTCAGTAGTCGGATATAAGTGGATGATGTTTCTTCAAAAATAACTTAACGGTGAGAATTGATTTCATTCAAAACAACCGGCTACTTTGGTATAATTGGGTAAAATTGCCACTCAGCAATCACTAACACATGGCTTTTCAAGAAAAACAAAAGATAATTGGCTGAAATTATACTTTTTTAATATTTTTTTCTTTTCAATACCCCCGAAAGTTTAAACCGTACGTCTTTATTTAAAACGAACATTAATTTGGTGTAAATAAATAGGATACTAAATTTTTGTGTGATACAAAGATGGATAAAGAAAGAATAAATTATTTGTGCAACCGCTACCTCCAAAATGTCTCCACCGCTGCGGAATTACAAGAGCTGGAAGCAATGTTGGCTGATGCTCGAGTGGACGACCTGGTGAAAGATGTTTTGGATGACATTTACTTAAACATGCCCGAAACCTTTTCGGGCAATGATATCAATGCGGAAGCTAAAGAAAGGATATTTCAATATATTATCGCCCAGCCGCAAAATCGAAAGCCCGTGAATCTTTTATGGCGCAGAATTTCAGTCGCCGCTGCTGCCGCGATTATTGTTACAGCAGGATTGTTTTACGTTAAACAAAAGCAATCGAACGTACAAACGGTGGCATCTCATGCCATCAAAAACGATATCCTGCCTGGCGGGAATAGGGCAACGCTTACGCTGGCTAATGGTCAGCACATTTCGTTAACCGATGCTCATAATGGGGCACTCGCAAAACAAACCGGCGTGACAATCACCAAGGCTGCCGACGGCAAATTGGTGTATACGCTAACCCACAACGGTGCTCATTCCGCTACAACAGAATACAATACAATAGAAACCCCCATTGGGGGGTTGTACCAGATCAACCTGCAGGATGGGACTAAAGTTTGGCTAAACTCCGCTTCGTCCATCAAATACCCGGTATCTTTCGCGAATAACGAACGCAGGGTTGAGTTAACCGGTGAGGCTTATTTTGAGGTGGCACATCGTAAAAATATGCCATTCCGGGTTGTTTCAAACGGTCAAACGGTTGAAGTACTGGGCACCCATTTTAATATTAATTCTTACGCCGACGAACGCGAATTAAAAACAACACTTTTAGAAGGCAGTGTAAAAGTAAGTTCTCAAGGCGCAAGCGAGCGACTTAAACCCGGACAGCAGTCGCAACTGTTTAAAGGAAGGTTCACCGTGGAGGAAGTAGATGTTAACGAAGCCGTTGCATGGAAAAATGGATATTTTAACTTTAAAGACGACGACATCCAAACTGTAATGCGGCAATTAGCCAGATGGTATGATGTAGACGTGAAATATGAAGGCGTTATCCCACAAAAAGAATATTCCGGGCAAATTTCGATGAACTTAACTGCGAATCAGATACTTGACATCCTCAGCTTTAATAAAATTCATTACCGGATAAATGGCAAAACAATAGTTATAACACCCTGAAAAATAATTAATCAATTTTTAAACAAAACCTTAAATCCGAAAAATATGATAGAAAAATAACCTACCCAACCCGGCTAATAAGCCTGCAAAGGTTAATCAAAAAAAAACGTACCCCGACTGGCATCAGGATACGAATGTATTTTGAGTTAACCCTCCCGAATAACGGGAAAACAAGTTTAGTTCCACTAATCAAGTATTAACCCAAACATAACAAAAGTATGAAATATAATGCTTTTTCTCAAGCCGTGCATAAAATACGGCTTCCAAAAAAAATTCTATTGGTTATGAAATTGACTACGTTACTCATGGTAATAGTCTTTTTGCAATGCAGCGCATCCGGATTCAGTCAGAAGATTAATCTGGACGCCGCCAATGTTCCTTTAAAAACGGTTTTACAACAAATTAATAAGCAAACAGGCTACGTATTCTTCTACGAATCGAAGGCTGTACGTAAAAAAACCGTATCGGTAAAAATTCAGAATGCCTCGATTGAGGAAGCTTTGGCCGAATGCTTAAAGAACCAATCCCTTAAGTACAAAATCATTAATAAAACTATCCTTTTGCAGGAATCTGATCCACAAGCTTCAGTCCCGACTGTGAAAGAAATTGCCCCCGCAATTACTATCGAAGGAGTGGTTTATGACAACGAAAAACTACCCTTGCCGGGAGTAACAGTCAAACTGAAGGGAAGTTCTGTAGGTACCGAAACAAATATTTACGGAAAATTCACTATCAAAGTACCCGGAAATGACGCTGTACTGGTATTTTCGTTTATAGGTTTTGTAAAAAAAGAAGTGCCTGTTACCCCCGGTACAAGCATGGCTGTTTACCTGGAACCCGACCATAGCAGCTTAAACGAAGTTGTTATTGTTGGATATGGCTCTTCTACGAAAAAAGAATTAACCAGTGCAATTACCACCGTAAAATCTGAGGACTTTAACGCCGGCGTTGTATCTACACCAGCCGATGTATTAGAGGGCAAAGTAGCAGGTTTAAATATAACCAATGACGGTAACCCTAACGGGACGGCTACTGTTACATTGAGGGGGCCATCAACCGCCAGGGCCGAGGGCGCATCTCCGTTTTATGTTATTGATGGTGTGCCGGATGCAGATTTTACCCTCATCGCGCCGGCGGATATTGCCTCAATAGATGTTTTAAAAGATGCTTCGGCTGCTGCAATTTACGGCAGCAGGGCCACCAACGGGGTTATTATTGTTACAACAAAAAAAGCTAAGCCCGGCCAGTTAAGAATGACTTATGATGCCTATGCTGCTACCGAAAATATATCCAACCAGTTTCAGGTTGCCAGCGCGTCGCAGTTAAAAACATTTTTGGCAGCAACGGGCCAAAGTTTAACGCCTGCAAATAACAATGGTACTACCAACTGGGAAAATGAAATTGAACGCAGCAATGGCTTTTCAACGAACCATAATTTGTCTTTTGGTGGCGGTACGGATAAAACAACATTCGGCGGAAGTGTCAATTACCTCGAAAATCAGGGTATTGTTAAAACGAGCGATTTGAACCGGTTTATAGGAAGACTTAACTTATCGCAAAAAGCATTAAATGATAAATTGAAATTAGATTTCTCGTTAAGCAATTCAATAACCAATCAGGATCTTTTCGTAAATGATATCCCCTTGTATAGTCCAAACGGTGCTAACCCTAACGTATTCAGAGCAGCTGTGCAGTCACTTCCCACGCGTGCTGTTTACAACGCAGATGGTACTTTTTATGACGATCCTACTTTAGTATTGGGTTTTAACCCTTTAGGCCTGCTTGAAACCAACACTTACAAACAAAAAGTTAACCTTTTGCTAGCCAATGCAAAGGCCGAATTAAAATTGCCTTTTGGGTTTACCTATAATTTAAACCTGGCTTACCAGGACAAGAATATAACAGATAATACTTATCTTAATTCAGCATCAGAATTGGCTATTGGCCAAAATGGGGTAGCCACCCGCTCACAAGATGAGGAGACTAAAAAGTTATTTGAAAATTACCTGGGCTATGAGCATAGCTGGAACAATGTGCATAATTTAAAAGCCATTGTTGGTTATTCGTTTGACGAAAGCGAAACAGGCAATGGTTTTGGGGTAAGCAATGAAGGTTTTATTTCTGATGCAACAAGCTATTATAACCTTGCTTTAGGCCAAACTAATCTTCCTTATTACCAAACTTTCTATGATCAGACCCAGCGTATAATTTCATTCTATTCGCGGGTAAATTACAGTTATTCTGGTAAATATATTTTACAGGCTTCAGTTCGCCGTGATGGTTCAAATTCTTTTGGCAGCAGCCATCAGTGGGGGTATTTCCCGGCAGTATCAGCAGCATGGCGGGTTATTGAAGAATCGTTTATGAAATCGCAAAACCTGTTCGATGACCTTAAACTTCGTATAGGGTATGGTCAAACAGGTAATGCTATTGGCTTCAACCCTTATACGCCTTTAACCCTATACGGTGCTACAGGTTCATTTTATGGCCCTACCGGCACATGGATAAGCGCCATCGGCCCTACCCAGAACCCCAATCCTGGTTTGCAATGGGAAGCCACTGCTACCATGAACGCGGGTATTGATTTTTCGTTGCTGAAAGGCAGGTTAAGCGGTACAATTGATGTCTATGATAAAAAGACCACTCAAATGATCTATGATATTCCTGTTTCAACAGTTACAAATTTTACAGGTACTACCGTTGCCAACGTTGGCAGTATGGATAATAAAGGTGTTGAAATAGGATTAACCGGCACCCCGGTAAAATCGAAGGACTTTACATGGCAAAGTTATGGCAACATAGCCTTTAACAAAAATAGGATAACCTCGCTGGGTAATGATATATCCCAAATTTTTGCCGGCGATCCTGAAGGGCCAGGTCAAAGCGGCACCACGGTTTCAATTATTAAAGCTGGATATCCGCTTGGCGAGTTTTATACCCTTAAATATATTGGCATGACGAATGGTGTATCTACCTACTTAGGCGCCAACGGCCAGCCTACAACCACTCCTGCCAGCACCGACCGTACTTATGCCGGCGATGCACAGCCTTCTTATACATTTGGCTGGGGGAATACCATTACGTATAAAAAGTTCAGTTTCAACTTCTTTTTCCGCGGACAGGGTGGCAATAAAATAATGGATGCTTCACTGGCAGATTTTAACACGCCTTCTTCAGCATCAACCCATAACGTTCCGTTGATAACTTTGAGTGAACCGGTAACAGATGTAAACGCCAACTTATACTCAACCCGCTACCTCGAAGATGGCGCGTTTATCAGGTTAAGTAACGCAACATTGTCGTACAAATTTAAAGTGCAAGGTAACTATATCCATGGTGTACGCCTGTACGTAACAGGTACAAACCTGTTCATCATAACCAAATACAAAGGTGTTGACCCGGAATTGAATTTGAGTCTTAACGGTCAGGCAAGCGGGCAGTTTATTGGCGTTGACATGAGTAACTATTATCCAAAAACACGCACGTTCCTTGGTGGCTTGCAAATAGATTTATAAACCTTTAATATCAAACAAGATGAATAGTTTTAAAAAATATATGTTTTTGAGCATTACGGCCCTGTGTACATGCGCAGTTTACCTGTCGGGCTGTACAAAATTGGATGTGAAACCTGTTTCAGCACTCACGCCGGCTAATTTTCCAACTACTCCTGCGCAGTTTGTGGCAGCTACCGGGCCAATTTATACAACATTTCGCGGAGCCCCCGGTCGGCAATGGTGGTTGGTCGAGAATTTAAGCACCGACATGGAAGTTTTGGTGGCCCGTGGCGGAAACTGGTTTGATGGCGGTAGTTATTCTACCCTGAACCTGCACACCTATACAGGCGACAACGGTAACCTGGAAACTATGTGGCAATGGGGGTATGGAACTATCAGCGCCTGTAACCAGGCTTTAGCGCTGTTTGACCCGGCACCTGCAAGTGCTGCTAAAACCCAAACAGTTGCTGAGATAAAAACAATGCGCGCTCTTTGCTATTATTTTATGATGGATAATTTTGGTAATGTACCAATAACCACAACTTTTGGCGATACCTCTAATTTGGGGACCCAATCGAGGGCGAAGGTTTTTGCCTTTATTGAGAGTGAACTGTTGGCGCAAATCCCAAACCTCAGCAGCACAGTTGGTGTTTCAACTTATGGGAGGCCGACTAAATACCTCGCTTATGCTATACTGGCTAAAATGTACCTCAATGCAGCTTATTATACCGGTACATCACGATACCAGGATTGTGCCACCATGTGCGATAATATAATACAAGGCGGCCAATACGGCCTCGATGCCGATTATCTGGGGATGTTTAAGCCCAATAACGGCCCCCAGATTAAAGATTTTATTTATGCTATTCCTTATGATGGGGTTTATGCACAAGGAATGTATTATGCCCGCTGGACTTTACACCCGGCTTTGGCCCAAAAGTACAGTATGCCTTATTCCCCGGACGGCCCTGTGTACACTTATCCTTCGTATTATGCCTATTTTAATGACCCCAATGATATTCGTAACGGGCAATACCTCACGGGAAAACAATATTACTTTGATGGCACCCCAATTAACATAACAACTACCAATATCGGGCTTGATGCCAGTTACAGCGGCCCCTATCCAAACGCTACAGTAATACACCAGTTGGAGTTTACGCCAAATATCGTTTGGAGAGATCCCACAACGTTTGATATTGGTAATGACGAACTTGCTAACGAAGAAGGTTACCGTAACAATAAATTTTATCCGGACAGCCTTGCGCCAACCCGCAACCAAAGCAATGATGTTCCGCTATTTAGGTACGCCGATATTTTATTGGAAAAAGCCGAAGCCATACTGCGCGGTGCCTCTGCCACAAACGGTGATTCACCATTGTCATTAGTTAACCAGGTGCGTTCCCGTGCAAAAGCTGCTGCTTTTACAACAGTAGATTTAACAACACTGCTGCAAGAACGCGCAAGAGAATTTGCAGACGAAGGGTGGCGCAGGAATGACCTGATAAGGTTTGGCATGTACGAAAATACCTGGGGCATAAAAACGGACGCTGATCCAAATAAGCGGATTTTCCCTATCCCGAATCCCGAGTTGCAGTTAAATAGCAAACTGATACAAAATCCGGGTTATTAAATTATTCAGCACTCTGCATATTCCTGATGCAGAGTGCTTTTTTATCTCCAGCTAATTTACTATTATGAAGAATACGGGCCTGCTTTGCGTGGTGATGCTTATGCTGCTGTCGGCAAAACTTACAGCGCAGAAAAGTTATTTGATTACTGATTTTGGCGCGAAACCGGATGGCATAACTAACAACGCGGACGCAATACAGAAAGCAATTGATGCAGCCAGTTCAATTGGCGGGGCCAGGGTCATCGTACCGGCGGGAGATTTTATGACAGGTGTAATTCGCCTAAAATCAAAAGTGGAGCTTCACCTTGATAAGGGTGCAAAATTAATCGCAAGTCCAAACCGTTTGGATTACGGCCCTAAAAAAGCTTCCGCATTAATTGTAGCCGACTATGCAAACCATATCGCTATTACAGGCAAAGGTACTATTGATGGCAATGCGGTAAATTTGCTGGCCGATATTTATAGGCAGCTGAATAATGGCACACTAGAAGATTCGGAATGGAAAACTTATAACGAATGGCATCAGATAAGGCCCGCAGAAAAGAACAGGCCGCATATCATTGATTTTACAGACTGCAAAGATATCGTCATAAAAAACATCACCCTAAAAAACGGTTTATGCTGGATTCAGGATTATTCGGGGTGTAAACATATTGTAATTGACAGTATTAACGTAGAGAGTAATACTTTTTTGAACAACGACGGTGTTGACCTCGATGACTGTAAAGATGTAAAGCTGACCAACAGCTCGTTTAATGTCGCCGATGATGGAATATGCCTGAAATCTTACAACGCGAAAAGCTGTTGCGATCATATTTACATCGCCAACTGCAGGATCAGATCAAGTGCCAGTGCATTTAAACTGGGCACCGCCTCCCGCGGTGGCTTCAAGCACATTATCGTAAAAAACATTCAGGTTTACGACACCTTTCGCTCGGCTATCGCGCTGGAAACTGTAGATGGGGCATTTATCGAAGATATAACCATTAGTGATGTTACTGCTAAAAATACAGGTAATGCTATTTTTATCCGTCGCGGGCAGCGCAATACAAAAGTTTCTCCGGGTGTATTGAAGGCGATAACTATCAGCAACCTAAAAGCCGAAATACCTGCCGGCAAGCCCGATGCCGGTTACCCGATGGAGGGGCCCTCAGAACTTTACCAGCATCATGTTTTTCCCGCATCCATAACTGGCATCCCGGGCTACCCGGTTAAAGGTATTACTTTGAAAAATATTGAAATAACCTATGAAGGGTCGGCCGAACCAGGATCAAAAGAATACAATGCTGATGAAATCAAGAATATCCCCGAAAAAACAGGAAACTATCCTGAATTTTCTATGTTCGGCGAATTACCATTTTGGGGATTATATATAAGGCACGCGGAAGGGATAAGCTTAACTGACATCAAACTCAGTTACCTAAAAAGAGATAAACGGATTGCCTGTGGCTTTGATGATATAACAGGAGTATCATTAACTCATTTTAATATTGCGAAAACTGAAAATTATCCGGTTTTGCTTTTCAACAACGTCAAAGATAAAGTACTTAAAGATTTACGGATACCCGGCGACACCAACACTGCTATACAAGTACGGTAACCGGTAAATATCTTTTATAATTTCATAAAAAATGAATAAAAAGTGGTTCTTGTTCCTGATGGCATTTGTTCCTCTGGCAACCTTTGCACAGGGCGAAATAGCAACATCGTATGCCCTCATTAAAAGGGTAATTCCCCGTTACAGCAATCATTTTGTCGTGCAAAAACTTTCGGGCGACACGGCAAACGACGTGTTTGAATTGGAAAACCGCGACAATAAAATAGTATTAAAAGGGAACAACGGGGTTGCCATTGCATCCGCTTTGTACTACTATTTAAATAAATATTGCCATTGCCAGGTGACCTGGAACGGTACCAATTTAAATTTCCCTGTTAAATTGCCGGTAATACCGCATACTATACACAAAACAACGCCTTATACTTATCGGTATTACCTCAATTATTGCACCTATAACTACAGCATCAGTTGGTGGGGCTGGAAACGATGGGAAAAGGAAATAGATTGGATGGCTCTGCATGGCATTAACATGCCGCTTGCATTAACCGGGCAAGAATACACCTGGTACGAAGTTTACAAAAACATGGGTTTTAGCGACAAAGAACTGAGCTCTTTTTTTTGTGGTCCGGCATATTTCTCATGGTTTTGGATGGGGAATTTAGACGGCTGGGGCGGTCCTTTGCCATTAAGCTGGATGACAAGCCATCGCGATCTGCAGCAAAAAATATTGGCGCGCGAAAGGGCGCTTGGCATGAAACCAGTTTTACAATCCTTTACAGGGCATGTGCCAGCTTCGTTTAGCGCACATTTCCCATCGTCCAAACTAAAAAAAACCAATTGGAACAACGGGTTTAGTGATACCTATATACTGGATACCAACGACCCTATGTTCGAAGAAATCGGAAATAAGTTTTTGGCAACTCAAACCAAACTCTATGGTACCGATCATTTGTATTCGGCAGATACCTTCAATGAAAATGAACCGCCAAGCGATGATCCCACTTATTTATCGGCATTAAGTTCGAGAGTATATAAAGCAATGAGCAAATTTGATCCTAAAGCGACCTGGGTAATGCAGGGCTGGTTGTTTTTTAGCGATCGTAAATTTTGGAAAACGCCTCAAATTAGGGCATTGCTTAAGCCTATCCCTGATAATCACATGATTATTTTAGACCTGGCAACTGAGATCGAACCAGTTTGGAAACGTACAGACGCTTATTATGGCAAACAGTGGATTTGGAATATGCTGCATAATTTTGGTGGGAATATTTCCATGTTCGGCCGGATAGAAGAAGTGGCAAAAGGCCCGGCTACTGCCTTACATGATTCCACCTCGGGGAAAATGACTGGTATAGGTTTAATCATGGAAGGCATTGAGCAAAACCCGGTTTTGTATGAATTGATGACCCAAAATGTGTGGCAGGATAAACCAATTAATTTAGATAACTGGCTGAAAGAGTATATATTAAACCGCTACGGCAATATAAACCCGCATACCGTTAATGCCTGGGCTATTTTAAGAAACACCGTGTACAATGGTAAAGATATCCGCGATGCTGCGGAGTCAATTATAACGGGCAGGCCAACTTTTGACTCGGTTACGGTTTGGACAAGGACTCATTTAAATTATTCCCGAAAGGATTTGATTCCCGCCTGGGATGAGATGATAAAGGCGGTACCATCCTGCAAAACTGACGGCTTTAATTACGATTTGGTAGATGTATCCCGGCAGGTAATCACCAATTATGCCGGAATATTACAGGCCAAATGGGTAAAAGCCTATCAGGATAAAAACATTGCCGATTTCAAGAAATACAGTAATCAATACATTCAATTGATAGCCGATGTTGACACCCTCTTGGCAACCCGGAAAGACTTCTTATTAGGCCCGTGGGTTCGAGACGCACGGCTTTGCGGCTTCACGTCGGAAGAAAAAAAGCTTTACGAGCGTAACGCAAAAGACCTGATTACTTTATGGGGCGATGAAAACAGTCCGCTGCACGAATACTCCTGCCGCCAGTGGAGTGGTTTGCTGAACGATTTTTATAAAGTGAGGTGGCAAAAGTTTTTTGCCGTTGCTAATCAGGCTTTAGCCGCAAATAAAACCATGGATATGGATGATTTTAATAAATCGATAAGTGAGTGGGAGTGGCAATGGGTAAATACAGAAAAAGCCTATCCTGTTGATGCAAAGGGAAACAGCATTGCAGTTGTAAAACATTTATACAAAAAATACCGTCCACTTGTTGATGCCGGATTATAAACCTTAAGATTAAAATATATGCCCGAAAATACTTTCACTTCAGATACTTCGACGTTGGCAGCCGACGTGAAACCAGTTACAAAATTACCGCGACTACTGTCCTTGGATGCTTTACGTGGTTTTGATATGTTTTGGATTATGAGTGGGGAAGGGATAGTTCATGCCTTAGCCAAAGCAACTCAATGGCCCTTATTGCTGTGGATGTCGGGGCAATTACATCATACGGCCTGGAACGGAATTACCTTTTACGATATGATTTTCCCGCTGTTTTTATTTATAGCCGGTGTTTCCATGCCATATTCAATGCATAACAAAATGCTTAAAGCAAATGTGAACGATGCCGCAGCACTACCAGGTGTTGAAAAGCGAAAAATATATTTGTCGATGCTCCGGCGCACCATTATTCTTTTATTTTTAGGGATGGTGGTTAACGGACTTTTCAAATTCAATGGCTACGAAAACACCCGTTTTGCCAGTGTACTCGGACGTATAGGCTTGGCCTGGTTTTTTGCAGGTATAATATATTTAAACTTTAATATTAGAGGGCAGCTTTTATGGTTTGCTGGTTTACTGTTGGGTTATTGGGCTGCAATGATGTTTATTCCGGTACCGGGTTTTGGTGCTGGGGTATTAACCATGGATGGTAGTTTAGAGTCGTATGTGGATAGACTGTTGCTACCAGGCAGACTCCACGACAAAATTCACGACCCGGAGGGCGTTTTATCAACCATTCCAGCTATCGGTACTGCCTTATTAGGGGTATTTACCGGTCAGTTTTTAAAGCTTGAATCTTTAAAGTGGCCCATGTACAAAAAGGGCATCGCATTATTTGTTGCTGGCTTAGTTTTAATTGTTTTAGGAAGTATCTGGAATTTAAGTTTCCCGATAAACAAACGCTTATGGACCAGTTCATTCGTGTTATTTGTTGGGGGCTGGAGCTTAATTTTCCTCTCCGTTTTTTATCTTATTATTGACGCAGCGGGTTATCGTAAATGGGCCTTCCCTTTTATTATAATTGGTGTAAATTCCATTTTAATTTATTTGGCAGCCGAAGCCGGAATAATTGATTTCGCGTACACGGCTAAATTTTTGTTTGGCGGTTTGATTCAATATACGTCCGAAAACTGGCGTTTAGTTTGGACTGCAGTCTCAATTACAGTCACACAACTTATATTGCTGTATTTTTTATATCGGAATAAGATATTTCTAAAGATTTAAAGTAAAGCATTCAATATGAACCAATAATGAAAGACTAAAATTTATTGACATCGAAACTCAAAAATTCAAATTTAGCTCCACGGGTTATTTTTTAGAGAATGTTAAAAAGAGGCTGTATCAAAAAAATCAAATACGTGTTGTCTTTTCAACTTATTCAACTTCGAGCTTGTACAGCGCTGCATCACTGGCACCCACCTTTAATGGGGCTGTTGATTGTTTGTTCCTGAATATTTCAGTGATCTTATATTGCTGTTTTGTCTGAAGTCCAAATCTTTTGAGATCAACCGGAAATTCTTTTGGTTTATCGGCGTAATTAAAAACAGCCAGATAAAAGTCCTTCCCAATTCTACTGGTGAACACTTCGCTTGCGCCGGTGCCGGTATTGCCCCCCAGGGGTTCAAATGCTTTGCCGTTTTTTATTATTTTAAGTAATTCAGGGTTTTGGTAGAGCGATTTTGCTACCGAAGACCAATTTCCATTGACCGAGAAATCGTCTCCCGTAATAAATGTGCCTGTTATCAGCCCCGATAATATCCTCGCCCGGTTTACCCCTTCCTTTTCTGTAGATAAAACAATCTGATCCGCGTCGATATAATCGTACAAATACGTTTGCCACCATCCATAATTCAAGCTATTTAAGGTGTATTTTGTATCATTTATGCTTTTGAACGCATCGCATGCAACCCTGCGCATGTGGGCATACCTTCCGGTTGCCAGACTGGGGGATATCGCCGCATAAACCAGCATCTGGCCACCCAATTGGTCGATTAAAAACTCCATACCTTTCCGATAGGCCTGCATACCTGTGGTAACTGTGGTATCATAAAAATGGCTTGATTCAATGGACGCGTGACCCAAAAAATCGATCTTAATCATTGTAAAACCACAATCTCTCAGTTTTTTTATCATAAAAGCTATCCGCTGTTGTGTTCCAGGATGTGTTGGATCAAGTGCCCGGGCACCATCCAGGTCGTGATACCCATCGGCTACTTTTGTCCACATATCGCCGAACTTATAATCGGTTCCGTCGGCACCCCTATTGGCTCCATCCTTATAACCCCAATCTGTAAAAGGTGCCCAATAAACACCCGGCTGCAGGCTTTTTTCTTTACAGCGATCGGTAAATGCCTTTAATTTTGAGCAATCGCCTTTTATTCCCCCGTTAAGCATATTGTCCCAATAGGAATCGAGGTCAATAAAAGCGGTATTTCCCGTTCTGAAACCAGGCAGGCTATCTGCAAAAAAATCAACAACTTTTACAGCTTTGTCAAAAGTCAATTTGTCCTGAATTACGCCCCAGCTATTCCAGCCAACTGGAGTAGCGCCCGTCCAGTTAAAGATGTAGGGTGGGTCGGCAATCCGGTTTGCTTTACCATAATCTTCAAGCCCCTTTCTCCAATCGTCGCAACAGCTAATAAATACAAGCGGTGATTTTAATGAATCCCCTTTGATCGTTCCATGCTGCATTCCATCTCTGGTATTTTCCAGCGCGGTATAGCCTCCCCATGCCCCAATAAAATTTCCGCTGTCTTTTTTTGAAGATGAAAGTACACCCGTTTTCCAGGTACCATGCTCAACCGAGCCTACCACTACTCCTCTCCTGCTCGTGTTATCATAAACCGCACCAACTTCGGCACTTATATTCTGCAAACCCTGGTCGAACGGTTTGGCATCATAGCTTATAAAGGTGTCATTATCAAAAGGGGCAAATAAGGTTCTGGCATCTCCTGAAATAGCCGCAAAGTTTCCGCAAAAAGGTGCCATATAATTACTCTTCAGGTCATGGCCCTTTATTATTGTTTCGGTAAGAAAGTATTCCCTGTTGGTGTAAGTATAAAAAATCATGTCCATTTCCGGAAGGTTTTGGCCGACCAATTTGATCAGGTATTTTTCGCCTTTCCCAAAACCATTATTTATGGCTGTTTTTATATAAATCTTATCGGTATAATCTTTTGAAGAAATAATCTTGTCATTGATTTTAACCTGTGCATGTACGTTGGAAAAAACAACTGTATCGTTTTTATAAATGCTTATCATGCCTGTTCCGAGGTCATACATTATAACCCCCGTTTTTCCAAAGGGGATATGAAGCTTGTCGTCATTTGTACGGGCAAAAACTGGCAGCACTATAATAAACAATAAAACGACGAGAAATAAACGGCAGCATTTATACATACAATGTGTTGATTTTAAATTTTGTTCGCGGATCAGTTAAGCCTTTGAAGCTGTTATTTGCTTTAAAACGCCATTAACCATTACTTTAACTTTACGAGGTGATGAAGAAGTAACATGGTATTTTATTACTTTACCATTTTTCCATTCCATGTCAACCGTGAAGTTGCCCCTGGCCCTTAATCCTTTCACAATTCCGTAGGACTTCCATGCATCGGGGATTGCCGGGAGTAAGTTGATATACCCGGCATGGCTTTGAATTAGCATTTCAGCAATTCCAGCGGTCGCGCCAAAGTTACCATCAATCTGGAACGGGGGACATGCATCGAGCAGGTTGGGGTAAATACCACCTCCCGATCCATAATTGATGTCGGTGCGGAGGGTTGGCCTCATCAGGGCAGTATAAAGTTTATAGGCCCTGTTTCCATCGTGCAATCGTGCCCAAAATAATATTTTATACGCTATCGACCAGCCTGTGCCATCGTCACCACGTACGTCAAGAGTTTTTCGGGCGGCATCGGCCAGCTCGGGCGTTTTCTCGGGCGTTATTAAGGGTGCAGGGTATAAACCATATAAATGCGCAATATGACGATGCTGTGGGTCTGTTTCTTTATAATCTTCCAGCCATTCCTGGATACGACCATCTTTTGAGATGACACCTGCCGGAGGTAATTCTTTTAACTTTAACATCAATTGATTCCTAAAGGATACATCTATGCCTAATACTTTTGAAGCAGTAATAACATTATCGAATAACTCTCTGATAATCTGATTATCAACAGTTGCCCCCATACATATACTTGAGGTTTTACCGTTGGCCATGTAAAAAGAGTTTTCGGGTGAAGATGACGGCGAAGTTACCTGCCAGCCTGTTTTGGGATCTTTTACCAAAATGCTGTTATAAAACTGTGCCGAACCTTTTAGTATCGGATATATACTCAGCAGGTATTTTTTGTCGCCAGTAAAAGTATAATGCTCCCAAATATTGTTGCACAACCAACCTGACCCCGATTTTGAGATTCCCCATGAAGCACTTTCACCAGGCTCGGTAAAATGCCATGGATTGGTAATTACGTGTGCCACCCAACCATCGGCATTGTAATAGGCTTTCGCTGTTCTTTCGCCATTTTTTACCATTCCCCGCACCAATTCAACGAGCGGTAAATTAAGCTCAGAAAGGTTTGCAACTTCTAAAGGCCAGTGGTTCATTTGCACGTTTATATCTAAATGATAGTCGCCGTTCCAGGGAGTTTGTATTTGATTGGCCCATAAGCCCTGTAAATTCGGCGGCAGCAAACCCACTCTGGTACTGCAAATACTCAAATATCGTCCATATTGAAAAAACAAAACCGCCAAACCATTGTCAGCAGACGGGTTCTTACTAAAGGATATAAGTCTTTTGTCGGTTGTTTCCTGTGTGTTATCAGTATTTCCCAGACTCATATTCACCCTGTTAAACATTTTTTGAAAATTGGCAATATGATGCTGCTTTTCTACCATGTATGGGGTCTTTAAAGCAGCTGCCAGTGTCATACTGGTTTTTTGCTTAAACGACTGGTCTTTGAAATCGGTACCAGCCGAAATGTAAATAATTGCTTCGGTTGCTCCATTTATCGTCAACGTGTTGTTTGAGGTATTAAGGGTTCCACCAATTAATTTAGTTTTTACCCGGGCGAGGTATTCCATGCCTTTTCTATCGGTGCCGCTCTCCAGTTGACCGCTTAGCTGCAATTCATCCCCAACGAGAGACACGGCCCCCTTTTCGGGCCGGCTGATAGAAATATTGCAATTAAGCTGGCCTGGTTTACTTGCTCTGAGTTTTATAATGCTTACATCATTATCGAAGCTTGTAAAATATTCCCTGGTATAGGTAACGCCGTTTACCTGGTATGTACAGGTTGCAATAGCTTTATTTAAAGATAATTCGCGTTCATAATTTTCAAACTTCACATTGGTACTGTCGCCATTGTTATATTTATATTGGATACTGAGGTTACCCAGCACCTGAAAACATCCAAACGGAACACTACCCCCGCCTTTTCCCTTACAAACAAAATCTTTATCGATCAGTTCCTGCGCCTCGTCATTCTTCCCTTCTACAAGCAGTTTACGTATCTGCGGCAAGGCTTTATAGGCGTCGTAATTATTGGCATCCTGGGGTGCACCCGACCACAAGGTAATGTCATTCAGCACAATATTTTCTTTTGTGACACCACCGTCAGGCATCATACCAAGGCGGCCATTGCCCAGTGGCAAGGTTTCCTCCCAAACCTGCGCAGGCTTATCATACCATAATTTCAATGGATGTTGTTGTCCGAGGCACAGGTTGGTTAGAGATGTTAACGTTATTATTAATAGGGGAAATCTTCTTTTCATAGTTTATATATTTTTAAACCTTATCAATTATTCGTTAACTAAAAAATTAACGATCCTGCAGGCATTGCCCTTACTTGCTTTATTTTTTTGTTCACTTATCCTGATTTTTAAAACGTGGTTGCCTTTTTTTAAATCGCTGCCAAGCAACACATACCATGGCAAATGAAGCATGCCGCTCCATGGTGTATATAAGTCGATGTTTTTGAATTCGGCCTTATCGATGGCATAGGCGATAGTCCCGGCATCGGAGCCAGAAACGATGGCTATTCCAACCGCTGTTCCTTTAAAGGATAGCATTAATTCCGCCCCAGGTGTGGTGGAACTCAACACAGGCACATTTACAAAACCATCACGGGTATATAGTCCATCGGTGGGCTGCCACTTTTCGGTAATTGCCCAGCCGTTTTTATATACCGCATTTTTTATATTGCAGTATCTCCCATTTTGGAAACTGGCCTTATCAAGAGGTTTTGGTAAAGATGTTTTAACGCCTGTTGTGTCGTCATTTTTATCATCAAAACAATCCTGAAGCAAGCTCTTAATTGTTGCAAAATACAGTTCCTGCCCAAAAACTGCCGGATGAAGATCTTTAAAATCATCGGTCCAGGTGAATTCCTTATTATTCATTTTATCCCTTACTTCTTTGGCGAGATTGATAAATGGCAGATGATAATAATGTGCTATTAACTGATGGTTTTTGATTTCTTTAGGGGTTATTCCTTTGTTATAATCGCTAGTTTTTTCAGGATCGGCGAAAGCCATCATAACGATATCTATGTCCGGGTTACTTTTTTTCGCGTGCCTGATGATACCTTCCAACGCACGCACCTGGGTAATGCTATCTGTGCCGTTTACCTTGTCATTCACGGCCGACTCGACAAATAAAAGATCGGTTTTCCCGGAATCGAGCACATCCCGTTGCAATCTGAATGCATGAGGGAGGCTTCCCAATGAGGGTATCCCTGCGGCTATAAAGTGGAATTTTACATCGGGGAACCGCTCTTCCAGATACCTGCATACCTTTTGCCTCCATCCGGGGTTATAGGTGATCGAGCCCCCGAGAAAAGCCACAGTGGCATTTTTTTGGGTTTTTACCACCTTATAAAAGTTGGTTAGCCTACCAGCTTTCTCATAATAATCGTTGTAGGGAAGTATTTTCTTTACAGGAAAAGAGTTATCGAAAATAAATTCCGCATAATAATCGGGCCTGTCTATCGGAAAATGATGACCCTGTAATTCCTGCGGACCGATTGTGACTGGCGAAATACTCATCGGGCCTCCAGCAGCTATATATCGCTGTGCAAAAAGATATGTATTTTCGGCTGGTGGTGCCAGCTTGTCGTTTAACCCAATGATATGTAACACCGGCACTTTGAAGGAGGCAAGTCCTTCAAGGTTATCAACAGGGTTGTCATTGTACGCTATCGCCTGGCTTTCAGTAAAATGATAAGCTACCTTAAGTTGACTCCATAAAGCAGTATCACCGAGGCCTTTTTCTTTTCCTCCCGGCCAGCTTTTAATGTCACACACCGGGGTTTCAGCATAAATACAGGTTACTTTGTCAGGATTCCTTTTTGCCCATCCGTAGGCATAGAGCGCGCCGCGGCTTACTGCTTCTAGTGCCACCCTTGGTGCCAATAATATTTTGGTTGTCAAACAATTATAAAACTTATCCCAAACTTGTAAAGATTGCGGGCTGCCATACTGGTCATCAACATTTATATAGGCAACATAAAAGCCCCTGGCTAGCAAAATACTGTCCATATCGGTATGCCAGTCCGGGAAAGATGCTCTCCAAACCCATGGGTTTCCCGGCAATGCATGCGTAGGTTTTACATAATAACCACTATGGCCTTCTATTGAAACCGTTATTTTTTCGAAGCCTTTCCATGAGGCAGATTGGGGCTTATCCTGGGCGCTTACCCATAAATAGCTGATTGCAAACGACAGGGTAAAAACAAGTTGTTTGAGCTTTTTTGGCACTTTCATTAATATATTCCGATAAAAATTAGTCACATTAAGTTAAACCATCTTTAATAGATAGCGCCTATAGGTGAAATAACCATTCGAAAGACAACCAACAGGCCATTCTGTTCGAACGACCTATTGGTATCCTATTGTTGAGATGTAGTTGAAATTTATTATCGCTTAATTAAGCACATTATAAAACATGGTAATTTGGCTCATATTGGTATAATTTGGCTCATTATCTGCATTATGAATAACCCTGATCCTGATATAACGTACAGGGATATTGGTAACATCCAGGTTAAATTTCATTGCTGCCTGTCCGTCATCTGTTCTTTTACATTCTTTCAGTAATGTCCATCCCTTAGCAACGGATTCAGCCGGCCAACCCGAATCATTTGGTTGAAGCGTTGTTGCGGCATTTGTGATATCGGCAATGCCCCATACTTCAAAATCGTCGGGGTTATGGCAACAGTTACGCCCGGTTTCTTCTATCTGCGTTACGCTGTTGTACACTTTACCCATGTCAAATGTTAATGTTTGGGGTAGCGAGTGTGCGCCGTCGCTGTGAAATATGTTAGGGAATCCCTGTGGGCCAACACTGCCATCCCATAGCTTGTCGATATCGGTATCCGATTCATACGGATTCATATCGTTTGGCAGTTTTACCTTTGCGAACAGCGATTTATCACAAGGTGCGTAGCCGAATATTTGTGGAAAAACAGTATAAGTATTGACATTAAAAGTATCAATAGCCCCCACAACGGGTACATAAGCTGACCTGTAATCCAAAGAAGATCCTCCCTTAAAATCTGTTATGGTAAACGCGCTATCCCGGTAAAACGTTTTTTGAGTTGCCACTCCACTCCTGTTTGTGTAACTCACGGTGGTCGAAATATTGTGGGCAAAACTTAACGACTCTAACGCTGTGTCGAGTGGGTAAAAATTAAGCGTAACATTCCCATTTGCAGAAACTGAATATGGGTTTGCTACCTTAAAACCCCTGTTAACAAGTGATGCCTGGTAGTTAGGGCCGTATACCTTAACATTATCAATTTCTTTAGGGATTGACTTGTTGCCACTGCCATCAACAGAATAAACGATAAAAGAATAGGCATATTCGGCCAGGCTGGGCACGATCACTTTTAAGGTGTCGGCCGGGTTATGGTCTGATGATGTATAAACAAGGGAATCTACTTTATTATTCCAGTAAACCACATATTTTACTATACTTGGATCGGGGCTTGGGTTCCAAACTAACTCCGCGCGCAAATTACCCGGTTTATAATTAGGATTATTTACAACTCCCGGATATACAAGTTCTTTGCCGTTTAAAAACTCCCTAAATTCCGTATCCCTTTTCACACAACTGATGAAGCCGACAATAAGCAACAACACCATCGATATTTTGAAAACTACTTTCATATTGTTTTATTTAAAACATTAATAAATGTTATTGCGGGTTTCCATAAATTGAAAATTCCATTATGTGGGCAAAATCGCCACCCGACCATGTGTCATGTACCAACACACGGAAGATATGTATCTTGGGCGAGCCCGGGGTGATGTCAAAATTAACGCCAGCTGATACAAAAGCATTGTCAGCTGCGTTTGTAAAGCCGGGTGCAAGGCCTGACGGCGGATCCGGATAGTGATAATTACCCAAGTTCACCCAATCACCTACTACAGCTCCTGCGGGCGCTAATTGCGGCAACAATGCATCCTGAGGTGCAATTTTACCAGATCCCCAGATACTAAAATCTTTTGGGTTACCGTGTGAGTAGGCATATTCATCGGGCCGTTCCCACATAATAAAACGGCTCAACTGTGCAGTTACCCCCAAACTAAACGTACACTGCATTGGTGGCGGTGCACCAGGGAGTGTATGCCATCCGGCGGAATAATCGTCTGTTTTACCATCCCATAAATTCGACACTATCCAACCGTAACCAATGGGGCTGTCGGTTGGTAATGTATAGGTGGAGAACTGGCTTTTATCCAGCAATGTTTCGAATATTGGCGTGATAGTCATTAAGGTTGTGTCGGAAATATTGCCGAATTGATCAATACAATATACCCCAAATTTTTGCGGAGTTGCCGGATAACCTCTAACAGAGTAGTTTACCGTATCAACATTGGTGTAATGCTGGTCTTGTACTTCAAGTGCCTGAGTGGAACTATCGAACGAAATCAAAATAAAGCCCAGATTACTTTTCCCGCGATTTAATGCTTTAATATTAACTCCGCCAAAGTCGGCAGTCATTTGAATAGTTGGTTTTGCAAGCAAATAATATGGGGTATCGGGGTGCACGGTTACCGTAACCGGATCAGACTGTACGTTGGCACGAGTTACAGTCCACAGTGTTACCTGATAATCCTGGCTCTTGGCAAAACCTTCAACCAATACAGTATCGGTATAATAACTCGCTTTGGTTTGGCGAGTTGTTTTGCCATTTATGTTGTATTGAGCCTGCACATATAAAAGATTAGGCGAATTCGGCAGCGTATAGGTTATGTACGCCGCACCATTCAGGTTTTGAACTTTTATATTGGTAATTACGCCAGGCTTTGTTTTATCAGTAGAAACTGGCTCATTAAACCCATCATTCCTTTTACAGGAGCCCAAAAAAACAATCACGATAACCGGGATTACCGGTAACAATTGTTTTAAATATCTATATATTTTTATCATAACTTTAATTATTAAAAATTAATTAATCGGACTCGATTTTTAGTTACCAATAAGCGTTTTGAACCAGGTTAGGATCAATGATCAAATTATTATCCTGAATAGGCCATAGATAATTTTTTATCCCGAAAACTGGTATGAGCGCATTAGTGGGTTGATAATAATTACCCGGATCGGTCTCATAAATATGCCAACCTTGCTGCGGCGAACTTAACACGGTCTGCATTTCTTTCCACCTGCGGAGGTCCCATCCGCTTTGGGCTTCAAAACAAAGTTCTATTCTTCTTTCCTGGTGTATGATTGCCCTTAAGCCTTCCTTTGTAGAGGGTTTGGATGGGTTATTTGAATAGGTTGCCCATGAACTGATTACACCTCCCAAACCGGCCCGGGCCCTTACCATATCAATATATGATATAGCGTCGGCCGTTGGGCCGTTAGCTTCGTTTGAGGCTTCGGCATATAGTAAATATAAACCAGCCAAACGCATTACCGGCAAATGAAAATCAATCGGTACAAACCCGTCATCATAAACGGAAAGGTAGTTGACGAGTTTTTTTGGCCAGTAACCAGTTATGTTTAATGTATTTAAGTCGTGTGGCCCGGCCAAAGCTGAGTTACCGCGCGCCTCAACGTGGTACATATCGCTGATGGTTGTTTTTCCATTTCCAAACCAGATGCCGCCATCAAAAGCAATGTTTGCATAAAATCTTGGCTCCCGGTTAAAATGCTCATTTATGGTTGTGTATCCCTTGGCAACGTAAAACTGGCTGGCAGCGTCACCAACACGCAAGCCATATCGGTTTGCATAGTCAAAAGTATTGTCCTCGTTTAAAGGAACCCCTTTATCGGTGTAAAAAAGCTCTGCAGTATTTATCGGCACCGCAAAAGTTGAAGGATTTGAAAATATATTAACAGCCGACAGTTGTGTAAGCCTTGGCGTGGCATATCCCTGAACCGGAAAAACGGGATTTAAAGCCCATATCAGCTCCGCGTTTTGGTCCCATTTTTCTGTTACCGCATTTTGGATAGTTAAGACTTTGACCAATGAATCTGGCAGCGTCCCTATAGTACCAGGTGCATTAAAGGTATACAATTTTAATCCCGCAGCTGCACATGCGTCAATTGCGGCTTTCGCGGCCGCTGCGGCTTTTTGCCATTTGGTGGGATCGTAAGTACTCGAAAAAAGGAGCTGGCCGTTTTTATTTTTTACGCCCGCATAATCGGGGTTGCCATTAAAAAGCGGGCTTGCCTGCGTTGCCAAAACTTCGGCTTTAACAGATAACGCTATAACTGAAGTTATCCGCCCCAATTCCTGCGCCTGGTTTGTAATTGTGGGTGGCAGGTCTGCCGCTGCCTGATCGAGCAAATTAGAAATATAGTTGAACACCGAATCAACCGGCACCCTTGAAACCCTAACCTGAGCGGTGCTCGCGGTGATATCCAGGTTTGTGTCAACAATAGGTATTGGCCCATATAAACGCAACAAGTAATAATGGTAATAGGCTTTTAAAAATTTGGTTTCGCCTATCCATCGCTGCTTCTCGGCGGCTGTAAGGTCAACCGGCTCATTAATATTCGCAAGCATAGTATTGCACCGGCGTATCGACCGCCACATATCCTCTCCGCCGTTTATACCATCCCAATAATCAAGGCCAGGGTTAGCGCTGTTCTGACTTCCCCGTACCAGGTCAAAACCGATTTCAGAAATGGGATGCTGGGTTAAATTATTGGGGTAAATAATCTCAGCGGAACCGGTAAACCCGGCGTTGGTTGTGGGATCGTATAGTTGTTGTAAAGTTGCATAGCAGGTAAAAAGATAGTTCTCTGCTTCGTTGCGGTTACGAAAAGCATAATCAAGCGTACCGGTACCGTCAGGAACAACATCAAGGTATTTTTTACACGATAGGCCCGAAAATAGCAGTAGTGCCAACAGTAAACTTTTATATTTTTTCATGATTTTATTAATTATAAATAATCTATAAAGTTGCGTTTATACCGATATTGAACACTTTCTGTATGGGGTAGTTAAATCCGTTGCCCCCAAGTTCGGGGTCCCATAATTTAAAGGGTGCCCATGTGTACAGGTTCAATCCATTAAAATATAACCGGCATTTTTTAACGGCTAATTTTTCTGATATCAGTTTCGGCAAAGTATAACCGATCTCCAATGATTTCAGGCGCAGAAAACTTCCATCGCGCATCCACCAGGTACTTTGTTGGCGGTTGTTCTCAATCTGAGCACCCGTAACGCCAAGGCGCGGATATTCGGCATACAGATTTTGATTATCTTCCGACCAATGGTTATCGGCAAACGCTTGTAATAATTGGGTATTGCCTATCACATAAGGATCGGGACTTTGAATAAAAGGGCTAACCCTGCTTGGATCAATAAAGAATGATACCATTGCTTGTCCCTGGAAAAATGCTGACAGATCGAAATTCTTATATCCGGCAGATACTCCGTAACCATACACTATTTCGGGAACTGTAGGGTACCCGATAAATGTTTCATCGGCCCCATCAATTTTGCCATCGCCGTTTAAGTCGCGGTATTTAATATCGCCACCCATAGGTGCTATGCCTCCTGCCGAAAATATTTGACTCGGTGAATTTCTGGCCTCAACATCATCGACAAATAACCTTTCTGCGATATACCCGTACTGACGACCAATGGGCTGCCCAATTTCTGAACGATATGCCTCGTTATATTGCGGCTCTTCAAAACTGGCATAAACACTTTCGGCGTAGGTAAAGCTGCCACGCGCCTGCAACCAAAAATCCTTGTTGAATGCGTGTTTGTAATCCATTTGAATATCAATACCTTTTGTAATTGCACTTCCATAATTGGTTGATATTGGCGCTTCGAGCCCCATAGTTACGGGTATTGAGTTCAGCGTTTGCAAAATATTATACCTATAGAATCTGTAAACCTCCGCTGTCACATTCAGGTCTTTTAAAACGGAGAACTCAAGGGCCAGATTGAGCTGGCGCGATGTTTCCCAGGTAATATTCGGGTTAGCATAGTTATTAATAGTTACCCCATTGCGTGTATAACTATTATTGGTACCAAAAGTAGCGGGGTTGCCACCATCAAGATTTACGTTTGATGTATAGTAAAATCTCTGCGAACCAATATTATCGTTCCCAACAAGGCCATAACTTGCACGTATTTTTAGGCGTTGGAAGATGTTGCTTAGGTCGTTGTCCCACCATTTTTCGTTTGATAATACCCAGGCCCCACCAATTGTAGGAAAAAAGCCAAAACGGTGTTCCGGGGAGAAACGTTCTGTCCCGTTATACCCAAAGTTGAACTCAAGGAAATACCGGCTTTTATAAGAATAAGTGGCCCGGCCCGCTACTGTTAAATTGCGATATGGCAATGAAGATTCTATGTCGTAGACCTGCGAATAAACTGTTTGCTGCTCTGTAGAAATTAACGAGGCGCTAACCGTATGATTCCCGAATTTCCTGTCGTAGTTCAACATACTTTGTAAAAAGTAAAAGGAACTCAAGTTATCGGTACTTGGGTCCCGCGATAATAGCAAATACTCCCTGGCCACATTATTTCCGCTGGTTTGCGGGTTTAACCAGTCAAGGGTATATTGATTACTTGTTTTGTCGTAACTTCCTACACTATAATAATAAGGGGAATAAGACGCTGACGACTGCCAATATGAATATCGGTTGATATGAAATAAAGTACGAAACGTAAGGCCCTCGGTTATGAACTTTAAATTTTGATTAAGTTCCAATTGAGCGGATATCCTCGACTCTGAATAATTTTCATGACCACGCAACAAGGCCGCATAGGGGTTATTATCTTGTATATCATTACTGGCAGAGCCTCCTGGGCCACTGTAATTGCCAAATAAGATATGTTGCGTATGTGCATTGGCTGAATCAGCCGGAAAGTACGCCGGGAATAATACCGGGCTCGTATGCATCGCTATATTGTACAAGTCTGTCTGAAATGCGCCGTCAGACGTAATAGGGCCATTGTACTCGTTAAACATACCTTCCATCCGAACAACAAGCTCTGTTGTTTTGGTAAGGTTAACGTTAACGTTCGACCGTATCTGATAGTTGGTGAAATTCACGTTATTATCGACATTGTTCTGTATGTTTTCTTTTAACAGACCATTATCAAGACTATAGGAACCTGCGACATAATATTTTGCAAGTTCATTCCCGCCACTTACGTTCAGGTTAACCCTTTGGGTAAGTGTTGATTTTTTGAACAACATATTTAACCAGTCAACCGCAGGATATACATAGGGATTACTACCCGGTGCATTTGCCAAAGTGGCCTCAGTATTATCGATTTTGTTTTGAGAGAAAGGCAATTGCGCTAATGGGTCGCGTGTTGTGGTAGCTTCGTTATAAAGCTTCATGTAAGTTATCGGATCTGCCAGTTGCAAAGTTTGGCCCGATTGCGATATGGAATTTTCATACCTGAAGTTTACAGTTGTTTTACCAATTTTACCTTCTTTGGTGGTAACTAAAATTACACCATTAGCTCCCCTCGCTCCATACAGCGCGGTAGCGCTTGCATCTTTTAAAATAGAGAAACTGGCTATATCATCTACCTGTAAACGTGCGAGGTCATCAGTTGAGAGCTCGACGTTATCTATTAATATAAGGGGCGTGTTGTTGTAGCCAAATGTAGTTACCCCTCTGATAAAAAATTGCGCGTTATCCTGGCCTGGTTGTCCGCTTGGCTGAGTGGAAATAATACCTGCCAATTGCCCCGCAAGAGCATTTGTAAGATTGCTTGCCGGAATCTTCAGTTCAGCTGGGTTTATGGTAGTTACCGATCCAACCACAGCTTCTTTGAGCTGTTTTCTGCCATAAGCGGTAATCAGTACTTCTTGTGTTTGCTTAACATCATCCAGCAATACGATGTTAAAAACCTTATTGTCCTGGTTTACGGTAAAGGTTTGTGTAATAAAACCAACAAACGAAACGCTTATTACGGCACCGTCTTTTACATCTAAAATGAACTTACCATTATTGTTGGTTACAGTACCCACTTTAGGATTGCCCACTACCTGTATATTCACACCTTGCATGGTTGCCCCTTTGCTATCTCTTACCGTTCCTGTTACAGTAATATCGGCGATAATAGACGCTAAAGGGATGTTTGTGTTAGTAGTTGAGGCATCTTTAATAATAATTGACTTTCCTTCAATAGTGTAGGTAAGTTTAAAATCTTTTAAACAGATGTTTAAGGCTTCTTCGATAGAGTTGTTTTCGAGATCGACATTTAATTTATGGGTATTTTCTATGCTTTTTGGTGGCCAGAAAACGTTGTACCCGGTTTGTTTGTTAATTTCTATCAGCACCTTTTTTAACGAGACATCATTTTCCTTGTACGTGATTTTTTGAGAAAAAACCGCAGCGCTTGCTTGCATAATGGCAAGAAAGAGGATAAATGTGGTAATCTTCATGGTGAGCAGAAATTTCTTGGCGTAGCCCGAAGGCGTACAAATGTTTCTAGTAAAAATTTTATACATTTGTTAAGGCTTTTTAAGTAAGAAATGTTATGACAATTGCATTTGCGTTTAATTAAGCTATTGAACAGGGGCATCGCGAGTGCTCCTGTTCTGCTTTATAAACTTTTTTTATCTTAACTTCTAAGGTGGAGTTTCTTTATTTCTCATCGATTTATTGGTTTAATTGGGTTTAATTATTGGTTTTGATCAGTGGGGTCTATTTTTTTCTGGTTATTCTGATAGTTGAGCCTTCAATGCGGAACTGGGCATCGCCTGTTTGTTCCATAATATGGAGTAGTGTTGAAATATTGGCGAAACGGGTTGTTATTGCGCCAAATGTTTCTCGTTTTAAACTTTCATCTTCAAAAACAACATCGACGTTATACCATCTTGTTACACTCTTCATTATGTTTTCCAATTTTTCATCGTCAAAATTGAAATAGCCGTTTTTCCAGGCGATCACGTCTTCAGTGTTTACTTCCGAAACTTTTATACCCGTTGCAACCGCGGCCTGCTGTCCTGGAATCAACGTGGCAACTTTATCACCAGCCGCTATACGCACCTTGCCTTGCAACAAAGTGGTTTTTGTACTTGCATCATCGTCATAGGCGTTTATATTGAAATGTGTTCCAATATCTTCCACAACCTGCTTATCGGTTACTACCCGAAACGGACGAGCTTCATTATGAACCACTTCAAAATATGCTTCTCCTTTTAGCTCAACACGGCGTTCGTTTTCGGAACTAAAATTTACTGGATATTTGATAGAAGAATAGGCGTTGAGCCATACTTTTGACCCATCGGATAAAATCACCTGAAATTCCCCGCCTTTAGGCGTTTCTATTGTATTATAACCCGTTCCAAGCGTGGTAGCTGGAGAACCTGCTGCAACATTTACATTTCCGGAAGCTTTTATAACATAGACCAGTTGCCCGTTAGCTGATTTAGTAATTTGGATACCCCGCTGATTTGCAATTTTTCCCTTCCCGGCATCGGTTAAAGATATTTTTGAACCATCAGCAAGCGTTAAAATCGCCTTGTTACCACCAGGGGCAATATCATTTTTATGCACAGATGCGTTGCTGGCTTCATTTGTACCGGTATAAAACTTGGAAACAAACAGCCACGATGCGCCGCCAATTAAGAGGACCGCGGCGGCAGATAACCATTTTCTGTAGGGTAAACTTCTGGCAGGCGGGTTTATTTCGCTATTAAGTCGCGAGAGCATAAAATCGCCAACGGCATTCTCGCTTTCAGGGAATTCAGCATCCTGATATGCCATTTGGCGATACCATGTTAGCAATTCCGCTTTTTCAGTTTCCGAGGCAGTATTGTCCCTATACTTCTGAATTAAAATGTAAATACGTTCCTGGTTCAATTGGTTATTGAGTGTTTGTACAGGGGTGTACCGCAGGAAAGGCTTAACCCTACATGGTTATTGAAATATTTTTAATAAAATTAAAATATTGGGGAATACGCCTATTTAAAGAGGGAATAAATGGCGTGGAGCGTGATGAGTACCGCCCATCCGTAATTTTTAAGCTCGGTGCGTATAATTTTTAAAGCCCTGGTGAGGTTGGCTTCAACCGCTTTTTCCGTAACGTTTATTTTATCGGCTATTTCATTGTTTTTCATGCCCATTTCGCGGCTGTAACGAAAAACTAACTGACATCTCTCCGGCATTTCTTCAACAATACCATTGATGTATTCCTGAAGAAACAGCGCGTCAAGTTTCTCTTCATCATGACATAGCTCGTTAAATTCATAATTCTGCCGGGCAAGTTCCGTGCGGCGACTTTCACGCTGGTAGTATTTATAAATGCTGAATTTAACCGAGGTAGCTAAAAAAGCAGGCAAGTTTAATATCTCTACCTGGTGTCGGCGCTCCCACAAAGAAATGAAAACCTCGTGTACAATATCTTTGGAGGCATCATTATTATTGCTGTGGTTCCAGGCTATTAACAGCATTTTTTTCCAGTACCTGTTATAAATTTCGGTAAAAGCTTCGTGTTCGTCCTCTTTCAACAAAAATGTCAGTTCATGGTCAGTATGTCCACTGTAGTTCAACATATAGATTTAAACTGAATCACATCAAGAAAAAAAATCCATTAAAACAAGCGAAGTCAACACCGGAAAAGGAGAAATATGGTATCTAAGAAAAAAAATATGAAACACAAAAAGTTTTCCCTGAGGTAAAGCTCTTTCCATAAAACTCAAATTTAAATTAGGTTTATCTGAAATGAAGAATTTTCAGATTTAATTTACAAGAATACGAATTGTTATAGAATTGTTGCAATATAACCCAAAAATTGTTGGGCATAACCATTATTTAATCGCCCCCTAAAAGGCTACAAACCGAAATTTATTTAACCTTTTAAGGGACGATTACTAAGTCTTATATTCAAACTTATCATTCACAGAACAACCCCGCTATCCAGAATAAACTAAGACTACCCATTATTACGTTGGACCGAAAAAAAAGTTGTATTATTTTACTTCATTTAGCTGCACGACCACACTTGTTCTGTTGCTGTTTACCTCAGGGTTAATGCCAATCGTCATTAAAAAATCACCTGAATAAATTTTTCCATTTTCGATTGCAGGGGTTGTACCCGGGTACAGGTTGATCTCTTTAAGCTGATAGTTCTTTTGTGGATCTAGTCCTTTTAACTGTACGGGTAGTTTGCTTTCGGCTCCATAGCGGTTATTAACAAGGTAATTAAAAACCACAGCAGACGATTTTGTGGAATCGACATACATCATAGATGCAACGTTGTCTTTTCGTGGATCAGACAATCTATACTGGTCGCCTTGCCAAATAACATGCTTTATGCCATTGTATAACTTCACAGCATCCTGGCAAAACTGCCGGTCATTATCGTTTTGTTTGTTGATTACAATGTCAAAACCCATCCTGCCCATCATAGCCACATCAATGCGGAATTTTAAAGGCTCTTTACCCCAATCTGTTACGTGATTAGCACTCGCAATTGCCGGGTAGAAATAAGAATACTCCCATTGAATAAATATGCGCTCGAGTGGTTCTGTGTTGTCACTTGGCCAATATTCTGTAAAGTATTTCAATGCGCCATAGTCAACGCGGCCACCACCGCCGGAACAAAGCATCATAGGCACAGTTGGGTATTTCGCGCGTATCCTTGACAATACTTTATAAAGGCCATTCACATAGTCAACATAAAATTGGGATTGATTCTTTTTAAGATATGGTGAATAAGCGTTATAGATTACGGCATTACAATCCCATTTAATATAAGCCAGTGCCGGGCTTTTGATAAATAATGAATCAACGATTTTAAAAACAAAGCCCTGTACGATAGGGTTTGCAAGGTCGAGCACAAGCTGGTTTCTGAAATAATATTCATCGCGTTTCGGCTGCTTTATTACCCAGTCGGGATGTTTAGAATAAAGCTCACTTTTTGGGTTCACCATTTCAGGCTCAATCCAGATACCGAATTTTACGCCATCGCTTTGCGCCTCTTTTACCAATGAAGCAATTCCGTTCGGTAATTTTTTACTGTTCTCCTGCCAGTCGCCCAAGCCTGCGTGGTCATCATTCCGCGGATATTTATTGCCAAACCAGCCATCATCTAGTAAAAAAAGATCAACACCAAGTTTTTTGGTGTCTTTTAAAAGTCCGCTCAGTTTTTCTTCGTTAAAATCAAAATAGGTTGATTCCCAATTATTCAGCAATGTATATCTTGAGCCTTTGCCATTAAGAATTTTATAATCACGGGCCCAGCGTTGGAGTTTTCTGCTGGCATCGCCCATACCTTTGTCAGAAAAGGTGTATAAAAATGCGGGAGTTGTAAAATCCTCACCCGGTTTAAGTTCATAAGGCGAAGCATAATTGTTGATACCCGCTATAATCCGCAAATTGTTCTGCGGGTCGACTTCCAGGTCTATCTTAAAGTTACCGCTCCATTCCAGCGAACCATAAAGAACACTTCCTTCATCTTCGGTTGCAGGTTTATTCAGGGAAATCATAAAAACGGATGGCTCAAATAAATTAGCCCGGGTGCCCAATTTTGAGTCGATAGTTTTTATGCCGTGCGTGAGTTCACTTTCTTCCGGCTGCATTTCTTTGGCCCAATCGCCATGATACTGCCTTAACCAATAACTACTTGCCTTTAAATTCAAGTTGGCCGAGGCGTACTTGTCCAGTACAACGCTGCCTTTTTCCTGGTGATTAATTACACTCCATTGCTCTATTACATCTTCCTGATAATACAATTTGTAATATAAGGTAACTTCAAAGGCATAAACCGGATCTTTTAGTTTTATGCTTAGCAGCGAAACATCATTGTCAATCTTTGTTAACTGATGACTAACATATCTCAAATCAAGCGATTTATTACCATCATTATGGGTTACTGAAATTGCAGGTTCTGCCAGGTTCCTTGACCCGGAAGGTGTATAGGCCGAAGTAAGCAAACCTGTGTAATCTCCCGAATTTTTGTCTACATCGGCGATCCTTTCGTATTCACTACTGTTTGCCAGTTTTTTTCCAAAGTAAATTGTAGTCAAGTCACCAGCTTTATCAGATTGCAGCACCAGGACATTATGAGCTGTTTCTATGGGGATAATAACCTGGGCCGATACAAGGCCGTTTATCGAACACAAAAGGGACATAACGACCGGTACCGGCCGCAACATTTTAGTTAATCTCATATTATAAAATAGTTATTAGGGCAAATTTCTGGTAAAAAAGCAAAGATCACTTATTTAATTCAAGATAATTATCTATATCACAAGCATACTTGTCATCATTACGGTTATTGGCAAATTTTTTAAAGTTAGCATTAACTCAGCTCAAATTAAATGGATTTTTCAATTGAAAAGATGGATAATTTCTCTTAGGCAGCTTATCCCGTGCTTTTTGCGGTAACCCGGTACTGTTCAGGCGAAATGCCAATGTATTTTTTAAAGACCCTCGAAAAATAATAGGGGTCATCGTAGCCGACATCTAAGGCAATGGCTTTTATCTTTGCGCCATTAACGTATAGCAACTGACAGGCCCTTTGCATTTTTAAATGTATAAAATAGTCGATAGGCGGCATTCCTGTAGATTTTCGGAACAAGCTCGAAAAATGTGATGCAGATAGTTTATGCATCACCGCCATATCTTCAACCGTGAGTTTTTTGGCTAAATTATTGCGCATATTCATTATGGTTTGGGTAATGATGTCACCTTGTTCATTTTTGTCCTTTTTGATATGCCGTTCAGGAAATAAAAAGGTGGCAATTATATGGTATAGGCAAAAACAAGCACTGCAAAGATTTTCAACACTATAACCCATTTCCAATGTCTGATAAATATTCTGCCATATTTCAATCGCTTTTTCATTAAATGGTATACTCACAGGGCCCTGGGCGATATTTAAATCAAGCGATTTGTTAAAGCTATCTATTTCATTACCTGTAAAATGCACCCAATATATAGTCCAGGGGTCTGTTTCATCGGCCCAGTAACGCAAATACCGATCGGTAGCGGGCAACAGTATAAATTGATTTGGATGCACTTCAAACCGTTTATCATCTAAAATATAATGGCCTTTTCCTTGCAGGCAGTAAATAAGTATATTATCTGCACAACCCTTTCGTCGTTCACGATAGTGAAAAGATGCTTTAGGAAAATAGCCAATGTGAGTAATATAAAACGGAAAAAGTGTCGGGGCTTTGTCTGTGGCATCTTTCCATACCTTTGGAGGAATACTGATTAACCTCTCTCCTTCAAAACCATCCCGCCTTTTAAAGCTGTTGCTCATCAAACCTCGATTAAATTATTTTAATAGAATTTTCCATTACCTACTGATTTATATTTGAATTGGCTATTGTAGGCAAAATAATTTATAAAACAATCATCCACTTGCCTCAACAATATCCATTTTAATTTTCAGCCAGCAAAAAACTTATTTTTTATTGATAATAGAATTATCCATCAAAATAAATATTTTGCCTATTACAGGACTGTTTGCACGAAGCTACTTTTGATATCAAATAATAACCAATATAAACAAGCAGAAGATTGTAAATCCAGAATTACGTTTCGGGTTTTAATCCCAACATATCTAATGTCAACGCGTGGCCGGTAATTTTCTTTAATACAACGAGATGCTATTAAAAAATAAAGTGATTTTTTTGACGGGTGGCACAGAGGGAATCGGCTTTGAGTGCGCCAAATTATACAGGGATGCAGGTGCAATGCTCAGCATAATTTCCAACTCCGAAAAAAGCATTCAACAAGCTGCTGCGAGCCTTACGGGAGATAACATAATATTTATCAAGGCTGATGTTTCGGAACCAAACGAAATCAGCAAAGCAATAGCCGGAACTGTAAATAAGTTTGGAAAAATTGATGTGATCCACAATAATGCCGGTATATCGAACCCTTCGAAAACCGCTCATGACACTACCGAACCCGAGTGGGACCGACTATTTGCCGTAAATGTAAAAGGGATTTATAACACAACCAGGTTTGGTATTGATGAACTGATAAAAACAAAGGGCTGTATTTTAAACACGAGCAGTCTGGTCGCCGATATAGGACAAGAAATCCATGCAGCTTACAGTGCCACCAAAGGGGCGATAAATGCTTTAACAAAATCCATGGCATTGGATTACGCGAAATACGGCATTAGGGTAAATGCCGTTTCGCCAGCGGGTGTTTGGACGCCCATGTTGCGCAGCTGGAGTAAACAGCAGCCCAACCCCGCCATGATTGAGAATTATCTCGACGAAATACATCCGCTGGGCTATTGCCCCGAAGGAGATGTGATAGCAGATGCCTGCCTTTTCCTGATATCAGCTAAGGCAAGGTTTATTACCGGTTGTATATTGCCAGTTTCGGGCGGAGCCGAATTGGGCTATCGTAAGCTTATTAACTCAACTATCCAGAAAGAACAGATTTGATATGATTAAAAACATTAAAGTTAAGGATGTACGTTATTCGTTGGATGGCAATGCTGGAAGCGATGCTATTCACCGTGATCCGATATATTCTTATGCCGTAACCAATTTGATGGACGACAGCGGCTTAACAGGGGTTGGGGTTGCCTTCACCCTGGGTGAAGGTAACGACCTGGTTTGCAAGGCAGCCACATATTATGCAAATAAGCTAACCGGTAAGGATATTGAAGAAACGATGGCCAGTTTTGGCACATTGTTTAACGAACTATCCAATGATCAGCAGTTCAGGTGGTTGGGACCGCATAAGGGCGTGGTGCATCTTGCACTGGCCTCGGTTACGAATGCCTGTTATGATCTTTGGGCAAAAAAAAGGGGCGTTCCCCTATGGAAATTGCTTATTGATCTTTCGCCTGAAGAAATAGTAAATACACTCGACCTTTCTTACATAGAAGATGAATTAACCCGTGGGCAGGCCGTTGAAATGCTGCGCTTACAAAAAACAACAAGTTTTCGGAGAGAAAACATATTGCAATCGGGCTATCCTGGCTATGATACTTCGATAGGATGGTTTAATTACCCTGATGAAATGGTACGAGAAAATTGCAAAAAAGCCATAGCAGAGGGATTTACAGCCATGAAGTTGAAAGTAGGTTCACAAGACCCTGAAAGGGACATCCGCCGGGCCGAAATTGTGAGGGAAACAGCGGGCAATAATGTAAAAGTGATGCTCGATGCCAACCAGCAATGGACACTGCCACAGGCAATTTCTATTTGTAACCGCCTGAAAAGTATCGACCCGTATTGGATAGAAGAGCCCACACATCCGGATGATATACTTGCCCACAAATTACTTGCGGACGCGATTGCCCCTGTAAAGCTGGCTTTAGGTGAACACGTTCCAAACCGGATAATTTTCAAAAATTATTTGCAAACCGGCGCGGCATCTTTTATACAGGTAGATGCGGTTAGAGTGGGTGGTGTAAGTGAGTTTATTACGGTGAGTTTGATGTGTAAGAAATTTGGCATCCCCGTAGTACCGCATGTGGGCGACATGGGCCAGCTTCATCAGCACCTGGTTTTGTTTAATCATATTGCCGTTGGCCACGAGGCATTATTTTTAGAGCATATTCCGCATTTGCAGCGGCATTTTAAATATCCCGTGCAAATTAAAAATGGTGTATATACAACACCGCAGCAGCCAGGCAGCAGTTGCGATTTGCTTGCTTTAAATCACTGATCCAACATTATTTTAGCGGCAAAAATGGTACAAACTCCCGATCTTATTATAAGCGCCTTATATGTCCTATTGATATTTGCCATAGGGCTCTGGACAGGGCTCCGTCATAAATACAAAACAGCGAACAAAAATGCCGCCGATGAGTATTTTTTGGCGGGGAAAAAACTTCGCTGGCCCATGATTGGATTGGCACTATTCGCAACCAATATTTCGTGTGTGCATTTGGTAAGCCTCGCGCAAAGCGGCTTCGACACAGGTTTGCTGAACGGAGATTTTGAATGGATGGCGGCCTTTACATTGATACTATTGGCGCTCTTTTTCGCCCCATTTTATATTCGTTCCGGGATTTCAACATTACCGGATTTTTTAGAAAAACGGTATGACCGGGCAAGCCGCGACTGGCTGACCATTATATCGGTGGTATCTGCGGTCATCGTACATATCGCTTTTTCGTTACTGGCAGGCGGTATTGTGTTGCATACGCTGTTTGGTGTTAATTTTTACCTGAGTGTTATTGTAATCGCTGTAATTACAACCATTTACACCATCGCCGGAGGTTTAACCGCAGTAGTTATTACAGAATCCATCCAAACTATTGTGCTTTTATGTGGGGCAATAATTATGAGCATTACGGCTTATAACAAAATGGGCGGGTGGCAGCCAATGATCGATACTTTACAGCATACAGGCCAGTTAAATAAATTGTCGATGCTGAGGCCACATGGCGATGCGAGCAACATGCCGTGGTACGCTGTTTTCCTTGGCTATCCGGCACTTGGGATCTGGTATTGGTGTGCCGATCAGACTATCGTACAGCGCGTATTAGGGGCAAAAGACGAAAACCATGCACGCATAGGCCCATTGTTTTGTGGTTTTATAAAAATTTTACCTGTTTTTATTTTTGTTATGCCCGGTTTGTTCGCCTATACGCTTTCACAAACCGGGCATCTGGACATATCGGGATTGAAAAGCATACAGGCCGGTAAAGAAGTTGTAGATAGTAAAGGCATTTATACTTTAATGATAACCCAATTAATTCCGACGGGTTTGGTTGGTGTATTGGTTGCGGCTTTACTATCTGGTTTAATGAGCCAGATATCGGGTGCGCTGAATTCTATAGCCACATTGGTAAGTTACGATATTTACAAACGTTATCGCCCGAACGCGAGTGATACCAAACTTATCAATGCCGGAAAGATCACAGCCGGCATATCACTAATAGTGTCATTGGCCCTGCTCCCATTGCTAAATAATTACGAAAGTATTTTTACCGGACTTAATGATATTATTGCCCATATAGCCCCGCCAATAACCTGTGTGTTTTTATTAGGCATTTTCTGGGGGAAAGCCTCCGCTGCTTCGGCAAAATATACTTTATGGATAGGGTCTGCTATGGGGATCATCGCGTTTGCGATCAGCAAACTATGGCCCAACACCGCGTTTTCGGAAATACCATTTATGATGATGGCTTTTTATCTTTTCAGTGTGTGTGTTGCAATGCAAATTACGCTGTCGTATATCTTTCCGGTTCAGCATACAGCTGAAAGTACGAAGCTGTTTTGGAGATCGCCATTCGAACCCCTGAGCAGCCCGGCATGGAGCGGATTGGGCAATTATAAACTTTTATCGGTGATACTTATTTTGATTATGTCGGTACTATTTTGGATATTCAGATAGATCTCATAGCCATAATAAAAATGAAAGAGTAGTTTACAAAATCTAATAATCCAGAAATTATCTCGAAAAGAGGCTGCATCAAAAGTATTTAACAACAAAAGGCAAGCAAATAAAATATTGTCATCGTGTGAAACCTTTGCGCCCTTAGTGGTCTATTTTTTACCACAAAGGGCACGAAGAATTCACAAAGGGCACGAAGATTTAAAAAGAATAAAGTATTATTTGACGTTAGGGCTTGTTCTTTTCCTTTTGATACAGTCTCTTTATTGTTTTTAACCATGACGGAACAAATGTCCCTTTTACGTATAACCTTAAAATTTGGTCAGGGTATTGAAATAAATAGTAGTCCCCCCTGGAAATAAACTCAAAAATTCAGCAACAAAAAAATTAAAAGTAATCTTAGTTTGTCGCAGACCTATAACTTCAACTTTAAAACCTATTTTATCCCAAGTTCCTCCTGTATCGCTTCCAGCGATTTACCCTTGGTTTCGGGCATTACCCGCCAGATAAAAATCAGCTGAACTACCATCATTACACAATAAAATACAAAGGAGTAAAAGCCACCCTTTGAACTACTTTCAACAATTACCGGAAATGTCCACGATATGATAGCGGCCATTATCCAGTGGGTGAAGCTCCCTAATGAACCACCTTGTGAGCGTACGGAATTTGGAAATATCTCCGAAATAAAAACCCAAATAACTGCTCCCTGCGAAAAAGCAAAAAAACCGATAAAGCCTATGATATAATACAAAACATTGCCGTTTACACCTCCGCTACCAAATGCATTGGCGGTTAAGGCCAGAAAAATAATCATTCCGACAGAACCAATCAGCAAAAGGGTTTTACGTCCGAATTTATCTATCAGGGTCATGGCGAGCAGGGTGAAAAACAAATTGGCTGCACCAATATAAACTGGCTGTAAGTAGGCTTCCGCTTTACTGAACCCTGCCATTTCGAATATCCTTGGCGCATAATAAAGTATCGCGTTTATACCCGATAGTTGATTAAACATTGCCAGTAACACAGCGTACATAATAGGTTTCGCATATTTTTTTTGAAACAGAGCCTCTTTATGTTCGGCAACAGAATTGCGAATGGATTGTATTGTCGCGGTCACATTTTGTTCGCCGAGTTTTTCCATAACAGGGATAGCTTCCGCGTCGCGGTTGTTCAGTATCAGCCATCTTGGGCTTTCGGGTATATAACGTAATAAAATAAGGAATGCCAGTGCCGGTATTACCATTATCCCGAGCATCCAACGCCATGATTCGTTACCCAGGCCTACAAACAGGAAATTAGTAAGATAAGCTATAAATATACCAGCCACTATGTTTAACTGGAATGAACCGGCGAGCCTGCCGCGCAATTTGGCTGGCGATATTTCGGAAATATACATCGGCCCTACCACGGACGATGCGCCAACAGCCATGCCGCCAATGAAACGGAACAAAACAAATAATAACCAGGCCGATATGGATGAGCACCCTATAGCCGAAAATAAATAAATTATAGCAATGACCATTAAAACTTTTTTCCGTCCGTATATTTTGGCGGGGATACCAACTAACAATGAACCAAATACAGTACCAATAAGGCTGGATGCAACAGTAAAACCTTGCCAGAAAGAAGACAATGACCACAAGCTTTGGATAGTTTTTTCGGCGCCGGATATAACAGCGGTTTCAAAACCAAACAAGAACCCGCCTAACGCGGCAATAAGTGCTATACGAACTGGATACGATAACATAGTTTACTGAAATTTAAGATTATTTATAAAAGGTAATTAATGGGCTCTTTTTTAAAGCTTCATCAGCTTTAAAAGGGCCTCAAGGTAATAATAATCTTCGTAAACTCCAGACACATTTTTCGTTACACTCCGGCTTGTGAAAATTACAATCCGAGTAAGTCCGAAGCAATTATAACCACGCCCGATGCATTTTTTGGCGCATAAGGAGCCGTTTGGCCGTCGAAATACCGTTAGCGCATCTTATCGGTGCCATGATACTCAAGTGTTCTGACGCTTCAAAACTTATTGATTCAAAATCAGTTGTCAAAAACGAATCAAATTATTCATGATCTATCGTTGAGCCCGGTTGCTTTTTAACTACGCCTTTAAATTGTTCTTTAATAAAATCGGGGTTACTGTTGTTGAACGTAGGGTTGGTGGAAAAAAAGCCAAAAGGCATCAATGAAAAACCCATATGGTGTACAGGCATAACTGGCCATTCTTCGGGCCTTACAATATGTGTTATACCGGCAACATACCACAACACGATATCGTTATTATCAATAGCCCGGTTTTTTGCGGTCCACTCGGGTAATCCATCGTAAACTTTATTGCTGGCAGGGTATTTTCCTGCGGGATAAATTTCATCATCATGGTATTGTGTAACCCAAACCTGATGGTTTAAAAAGCCTGCCTTCTTTCGCAATAGTGACCCTTCCGGTACAAATGCGTTTGCCTGTGTGCCCGGCATTAACATATAACCTACATGCTGACCATAGTCGTTCATCTCGTTGTTATTCATGATGTGCCAGTTACGGGCAGTTTCGTAATTCACAGACCGCTGTGCTTCTTTTTCTGTTTTAAACTTTGTGTGTTCGACGTAAAATGCATTGCCATAAGGGTTTTTATCGCCAACGGGAACAAGTTTACTGTTCATCTCCATTACACTGTTGTTTTGGGAGCCATCAATGTCCATATCGAGCCTGAAAACAAAAAAATGTTGGTGATTGATGGCCTCGACATGCGGGCGCACAAGCGTCCCAAATGAATTTCCCTGGTACGAATAATCATCCTTATCTGGTTCATCCATTTCATTTGTGCGGTGAACACCTTTTACTTCAACAATCCCGGTTAATTCAACATCAACGTCAATAGTCCCGTCTTCTTTAAACCTCCATGTAAATCCATAATCATAATTCTCGATCATGGTATAGTATTTAATTGCAAGGACAGTGGCCCTGCGGGACACCGTATCGTGACGCCACAATACACCTCCGTTTTCTTCAAATATGGCAACTGCCCTATCCATCTGGAATGGAACACCATTTTCGGTATGTAAAATTGCAGGCATATATTGTGCATTCTCAGGAGCATCTGCACCCGGACTCATAGAATGCGCTATTCCCTGTCCCAGGCGGTATTCACCTGCATCAAAAAAATTATAGGCCGCCTGCAAAAGATCCGGTGCTCCGTAAGGGACAACCATTTCGGGCATAGAACCTCTGTACATAACCGACCGTTCTTTTCCATGATCTACGTAACGTACATCGTAAATAACAAGACCTTCGCGATTATCAACTCCATAGCGTAATTTCCAATTCTGCCAGGTTATTTCATGTCCTTTTACTTCGAATGTGTGCCCTTCTGGCTGGGTAATAATTAAAGGTTTTGCTGCTTTGTTAAGTTCTTTAACAGAATCCGGATTGAAATAATTCAAGTCTACCTTGTCGTGAAAACCATTACTTTCATCCACTATTTTTAAAACTTTGCCGGTCGTGAAATCTGTATAGGCCATTAACCCTTCAATTACCATGTTGCTTTTTTTATACTTCGCAAGTACTAATTGCTCCCTATGCCCTATTGGAGCAATTCCCATGTCGCCGGTAAAAATACTTTTATGGGTTACCGAATCAATCGAAATACCCCGTTTGTTTAAAGCGGCTATCCAATTTTTATCTTTTCTCACAATGGCATCGCACACCGAATCGGCATCAAGGCCCATCCCAATCACATTTGGAATGTTTTTAACAGATAATACTTTGCCCGCGTTTAAATCCACCACCGCTTCGCTAACTCCGTTTTTACTGTAATCATAAAAACTGGTAAATGCCTCCCGCCTGAAAGGATCGCCATGTTTATAGGCCAACACTTCTCGTTTTGGTGGCCCCTTTAGATTAATGATGTTAAAAATGTCGTTGCCAGTGATGGTTTTGCTGTCCTTTAATATCTGGACAACTTTTCTCATCTCATCCGCGGTAAGCGGATCTAATGGGTAATCGATAGTGCTGGTTTGGGCTTGCGCTTGCCCAATGCAAAAAAGAAAAGCCAAAATGGCACTTAGTAAAAGGGATCTGGTCATAGTTTCAATTTTATTGGGATAAGGATTAATAATCATCTGATTTCATATTGCTATTTTCCGAGCCATAAAATGGCATCTTCAAACATTTTATTTTGTATGGTTGAGTAAAAAATTTGGTCGCCATGACCCATGTTCATATAAATCATTTTATATGTGGTGTTCGTCCACACTACCGGAATATCGCCGCTGGTAATAATGTCTTTTTTCCCTAATGGATAATTTGTTGGGGAAAGTGTAACCAATACCCGGACATTTTTATTGTCACGAGGATCAGGTTTCCATCCGTACCACTCATTTATAGGAGCTGTGTAAGTTTTAGGCAAGCGTTTCGTTGCCGGATGTGTATTGTCGTCAACAATTAATTTAGCAGGCAACGGCGGCCAATTGTTATTATAAAATACGGCCCCTCCCAAAAAATCAACATACCATGGCCAATGGGTCGACTCATCGTTATAACCCGCCACATGAAACCCAAGCCAGCCACCGCCGTTTTCCATAAATTTTTCGAAAGCCAGCTTTTGCGGTCCAGTATGTGGGAAATCATTCAGCCATATAACAACCTTATAATTTTTTAAATTTTCTGTATTAAGCATATCCCAATTTTGAGTGGTATCAAAAGCAAAACCCTTTTCTGTAGCCATTTTACTATAAAATACAATCGCATCCTTGGCAAAATCAACATGGTCAGCTTCTACCGTGGTTGAGTAAAATGCCAGCACCTTGAATTTAGGTGCCTGAGCCAATGCCATCCCGGTAAACATTAAAACCGACAGCAGACAACAGGCAGTTTTTAGTAGATTTTTTATCATCGACAATAATTAAATATTTAAGCTCTATTTATTACTTAATTTCATTTTCAAGCGAACTCATCAGTGCAGTTTCACCTGATGCAATTCCCTTAAACAGCATTTCATCTTCTACCGACCAGGGTTTGCCCTGCCTGTAATCCCACCAACGGTATTCTATTTTTGAATACGCGTTAGATATGCCGCTTTCAATCGGTTTTTCATAAAACTCGTCCGCAGTAAAGGTGTAACCGCCATCGTATACCTTAATATTGATCGCAAATCGCACAAAGTAATAGTTCCCGGTGCCGCTGGTCACAATTTTAAATATAACGCTACCTGATATTTCGCCGGTTTTGTTATCATCTGATATCTTTATCTTTTCTGTATTGGGAAAATCCTGCTTAAACCATACTAACACCCTGCTAAACAACACTTGCTGTTTCAAGCTGCTATTCGGTTGGTAGCTTTCTTCGTAATAAACTTTCCCGTTCTTCATAGGAATGGCTATTTCGCTTTTTTGAGCAAAACCACTAAATGCGAACAGGATCAACAAGATGGAAAATTGTATTTTAAACATTTTTGTACGCTGATTATCTGTAGTATAGGGTCTTTAAAAATTGTGTACTCTCAAATATCATAAACCTTATGTTTAAACTTAAATTACTTAACCCTACATCAGTACTACAGCGGGTAATTTGTGATAGGTAGAAAATTAATGTGTGTTCTATCCGCTATTTTCGCCTTACAAATCCAATTTAAATGAAACAACTCACCTCATTACTGTGCTTTTTTCTAATAGTCGTTCTTGCTTATACCGCACATTCACAAACCATTAACAAACCCAGGTTCAAAGTTGTGGCTATTGCCGAAATTGGCGGCGGGCATGCCCGTTTTGATACTGCGGCGAAAGTCTGGCTTAATAAATTAGCTGCCGACAGTAACTTTACCATCGATTATATTACTGATACAAAACCTATTAATAAAGCTTTGTTACGCAAATACCAGTTATTCATCCAACTGGATTATCCTCCTTATCCATGGAGCCCGGTCGCGCAAAAGGCATTTGAAAAATATATTAAAAAAGGTAAGGGAGGATGGATAGGCTTTCATCACCCAACGCTATTGGGTGTGTTCGATGGCTACCCAATGTGGACATGGTACTCACAATTTATGGGTAACATTGAGTATAAAAATAATATCCCCGGCGGTAATGCCGCCCTGCTTACCATAGAAGACCGGAACCACCCTGCTATGAAAAACATACCGGCATCATTTGTTACCAAGGATGAATGGTACATTTATAATCAAAGTCCGCGACCGAATGTGCACGTTTTGGCGAGTATCGATGAATCAACATACGATCCACAAAAAAATGTAAAAATGGGCGATCATCCGGTAATCTGGACCAATGATCACGTTAAAGCAAGGAATATTTATATTGCCATGGGACATTTCCCGAGCCTTTTTCAGGATGAGGCTTATACCACCCTGGTACGCAATGCGATATTTTGGGCTGTAAAAAAGTAATTTTACAGCCCTGAATAGTGTTGTGTCAACTATAAATTTACATGTAGTCTTAAGTCGAAAGCCTCAAGTTCTAAGTCAAAAATGGACAAAATCTGACTTAAGACTTCCGGCTAAAGCCTATTGACTTATTTGCCTGCTGCCCAAAAAATGGCGTTTGTAAACAACGTTCTGTAATTCTTACTCTGAAATAATATGGGTGAGTGTCCCATAAATATGTAAATATTGCGGGCTTTATAATTAGGATTTGTCCATACAACCGGGTGGTCACCGCCCATTTTAATATCAGAATTGGGTACATAAGTTGATTCGTCCACCGTGGCCAGTACATGTACATTTGGCCGGGGATCTTTATCGTATGTATACCATTCTTCTTTTTCTACGATAAAGGAGGCCGGGACACCCTTCATAACAGGATGCTGTTTATCTTCAATATCTACCCTTGCCTTTGCAAAGGTTGCTATATAGTTTTTATACCTGATGCCACCCATAAAGTGGCTAAACCAATCCCACATCGGGTAACCGTCAAACTCGCCTAACAATGTGGCATGATGGAATCCTATCCATCCTCCCCTGCCCTCTGTGATATAATTTTGGAAAGCTATTACCGCTTTATCCTTCCACGCATACGGTGGATAATCGAGCTGTATAAACAATTGATACTTTGTTAAATATTTATCGTCAATGCTGTCGGTATTCTGAATATAATCAATCGAAAAGTTGCTGTCGGCAGCCAGTTTATCGAGCCATATTCTTGCTGCTTTGGAGTATTCAATATGGTGTCCGCCATTTTCATAAAGGGCCAAAACTTTAAACCGTGGTGCTGCTGTTTGTGCTTTCAAAACACAAGCGCCAAAGAGGAATACTATCAATAATAAGAGATTCTTTTTCATATTTAACCTTTAAAGTAATTGTTTTATTTTGATGCAGCCCATATAATCGCATCACGCATTAATGTGACATAGTTTTGGTTAGTAAAATCGTCCGGGGAATGCCCAATGCTAATATATATCATTCGCCGGAAGCTTTCATTGGTCCAGATTACCGGGTGATCGCCCATGGGTTTATTCTGCTTATACGTCGATTCGTCAACAGAAACCAACACCCGCAGCTTGCCACGAACGCTTTTATCCCACTCATACCATTCGTCCGAAATTTCGAAATTCGGAGGCAGATGTATTGTCGCAGGATGTTTATGATCCTCAACAATAACAGTCGCTTTTTGAAACGCCGGATGCGGTGAATAGAGTACACCGCCCATAAAACCCTCAAACCACTGCCAATAAATTGTGTTTTTTGCTAAAAATTCTTTACCCGTTAAGCCGGCGGCGTGTATCCCGACCCAACCTTTACCCTGTTCGGCAAATTTTTGCAACGCGGCCTGCTGGCCGTACGACATATCAAAAGGCGCCAATTGCAGCATTACAAAAACCTGGTAATTCGCAAGGTTGGCATCATTAATTTTACTGGTATCATCGGTAAAATCAACATCGAAACCATTCTTTTTACCTAATTCCTCAAAAAATGGTCTGGCTGCAGCAATCATTTTTAAATGATCGCTGGCACGCGATGCCTCAATAAGTACCTTGAATGGATGCGGCTGGGCATTAACTTTACATCCAATCGCCAAAAGGCAAAATAAAGTTAATATGGCCCCGTTTTTAAGTAATCGATTTATCATTTGCATAATTAGTTTTAGCGTGTATATTGGGCATTTCGATTGATCAAATGTGCGCATCCAATTAGCTAAAGCCAACTTGTTTGACCCTACATTAGTACTACTGACCACATTTAAGCTTATTAAGTAGCTTGCAAATTTCAAAAAGCAGTATATTAACCTTGATTTAATATCATGATGAGGTTTTCGTAATGAACAAAGCATTTTTTTTGACAGTCTTTTACTTGTTTTTCATAAACCTGGCAAATGCACAAACAACAATTGGATTGCCGCCCATAAGGAATTATAAAAGTACCGATTACAATGCAGCTACACAGATTTATGATGTAAAACAGGATAAGCAAGGTATTTTGTATTTTGCAAATGACGATGGGCTGCTCACATTTGACGGTAGTTACTGGAAGGTGTATCCAATGCCTAACCACACATCAATCAAATCATTGGCGATTGATCAGAGTGGTAAAATTTATGCTGGTGGCCAGGACGAGGTGGGCTATTTTTATCCGGACAGTTACGGCGTTTTAAAATTTCATTCCCTGAAACAATTACTCCCGGAAAAGGCCAAACAGTTTGCCGATATATGGGATGTTGTTATTGATGGCGATCAGGTTTTCTTCCGCACTTTTGAAGCACTTTTTCAGTATAAAAACAATCATATCACCGTTTTTGACGCAGATGGCGGCTGGCGTTTTTTAACTAAAGTTAATCAAACGGTATTTGCTTTTGACAAGGATAGTGGATTAAGCGCATTCATAAACGGACACTGGAAACCTTGTTGCGAGAAAACGCCTGCTGCTGTTCAAATAACCGGGATTGCAAATTTTAGAGGTGATAGCCTACTTGTATCCACTTTAAAAAGTGGATTTTATTTATTATGTGGCAAGGTACTTTCCAAAATGCCTGCCCCAGTTGATCCTATTTTCGCCAAAGATTTGGTCAATTGCATACAAAAAATAGATTCTAACCGATATGCAGTTGGGACAGCCGCTAATGGTGTATTAATTATTGACGCAAATGGGCAGCTTATTCAAAAGTTCTCGAACGAAGAAGGGCTTCAAAACTCAAATGTTTACCGGATATTACTCGATCACGATAAAAACTTATGGGTTGGCCTTGAAAACGGTTTGTCATTTATTAATTACAATACATCTATAAAAAACATATCGCCTGTTAAAGGAAACAAGACAGTAAGTACTGCTATCAGAATTTTTGATCAAAAACTATATATCGGGACTTCAAATGGATTGTATAATAGTCCGTTAGATATTTCTAAAACCGATATAAGCTTTTGCAAAGGTACTTTTACCGAAGTTGCCAATACCAAAGGGCAGATCAGGAGCCTGAATGAAATAGACCACCAACTTTTTTTAGGACATGAGGACGGGGCTTTTTTGATTGAAAATAATACAGCCATATCGCTGATGACCAAGCAGGGCGTATGGTCCTTTCAATCTTTCCCTTCCTCGTCGGATATTATTGCCGGCACTTATACCGGCCTCGAACTTATCAAAAAATCAAGTGGCGGTAGTTTTAGTGATGGGGGAAAGTTGGACGGTGTTTACGAATCATTAAATAATGTTTGTATCGATAACCAGGGTAAGGTATGGGCATCACACCCTTACCGGGGAATTTTTAAAATACAGCTTTCTGCGGATAGGAAAACGATTGCACATTATGTAAAATACACCAGGAACAATGGTTTGCCATCAACTCAAAACAATCGCGTTTATTTTATAAATAATAAAGTACTGGCTGCAACGGAAAAAGGAATTTATGAATATGATGCTTCCAAAGATAAGTTTGTAGTTTCGGCATTTTTCGTACCAATATTTAAAAACACTTCCGTTGAATATTTTACAAGGGGGTCTAATGGCAACCTATGGTTTGTAAACAACAGGCGTGTTGGTGTAATTGATTTTAATAAAAAAACGGCCCAAAAGCCTTATGAAGTTATTTATTTTCCCGAATTAACAGATCAAACGTTAAAGGCATCCGAATTTATATACCCATACAATAATGAGAATATTTTTATTGGTTCGAACGATGGTGTTTTTCACTTAAATTATAGCCGCTACACGCAATCCACTACGCCGATAAAAGTTGTACTAAGTACCGTAAAAGCTATTGCCGAAAAGGACAGCCTTATATTCGGGGGGTATTTTTTTAACATGAATAATCCGGGTCCTGATCAAAGCCTTAAACAGGTTATAAGTTTGGCTAACCGATGGAGCTCTTTTCATTTTGAATACTCGTCTGGCTTATATGCGCAAAAAAACAATATCGGCTTTAGCTACAAATTAAAGGGATTTGATGATCGCTGGTCGGCCTGGTCAACTAAAACGGAGAAAGACTATACCAATTTGCAATATGGCATGTACACGTTTTCGGTAATTGCACGCGATAATTTGGGCAACGAATCGGCACCGGTTAATTATACTTTTATAGTAACCCCTGCCTGGTACCAAACCGCCTGGATGTATCTATTTTATATAATGTTAGCTGTGCTACTGGTAAGAGTCATGATTTTATGGCAGCGGAAAAGATTTGCCCAGCATCAAAAAAAATACGAGGATGAACAAGCCCGGCTAAACTATTTGCACGGCCTGGAACTTGATAGAAATGAAAAAGAAATTATTGCGCTCCAAAACAAGAGCCTTGAAGCCGAAATTCAATTTAAAAACAAAGAACTGGCCACCATTGCCATGCACCTTGTTGAACGCGGCGGTATTTTATTAAATATTAAGCAGGCGCTACTCGCTGTAATACAAAAAACAAAAATCCCTGATGCCCAGCACGAATTCAAGAGTGTTTTCAGAACACTTAATGAGATAGAAAAAAATGCCGACGACTGGAATCATTTCGCGATTTATTTTGACGAAGTGCACAATGACTTTTTAACGATCCTCAAATCCAGATTCCCTGATCTTAGCTCGACTGATTTGAAGTTATGCGCGTATTTAAGGCTTAACCTGAGCTCAAAAGAAATAGCGCAGCTGATGAATATTTCCCTTAAAGGTGTTGAAATCAGCCGGTATCGGATGCGTAAGAAACTTAACCTGACTACCGAAGTTAATTTATACGATTTTTTAATTGAGGCAGTAAAAAAACCACAATAGAATTCTATAATGGTTCAAATTTATTTTGCTGAATTCAATGCTATTTGTATATCCTACCCATTGAAGGATCATCAAAAATCACCTTCCTTAATTCGTCGAAATCAATTTGTCCCTGGTGCGAGTACACAATTTTACCATTGGGGTCAACCACCATTGTGTAGGGCAAAGCGCCATCCCAGTCAGGATCAACCGCCTCAATCATTTTATATTTATCATCTCCGGTGTATATATAGTTAGTACCCGAAGATTGTTTACTCACCAAAAAATTCAGCACTTTATCTGTTCTTAAGGGGTCATCGGCACTAACGCTTACAAACTCCAGTCCCCTATCTCGATACATGTGGTTAAGGGTAACAAGGTCCGTGAATTCGGCCACGCATGGCCCGCACCACGTGGCCCAAACATTAATTAACCTTAATTTATCAGTCCTGTTTTTTACCAGTTCATGTAATCCTTTTACATTTATGGTATCAAGATTTACGCGCTCTTTGCCCCATTGAACAGACGCTTTTCCAATCCAGTCATTTTTCTCTTTCCATTTTATAGAACATCCAAATGTTTTGGTGATTGAGACTGGCACATCTTTGCCAATTAACAAGGCATCTATAGCATTACGCGCATCTAACGAATGGGGAGCCTTAGATGGGTTTTCCATATCATCTATGCGACCCTCGTAACGCAATTTCCGACTTGCATCAAAAATAAAAACATGGGGTGTTGCTATAGGCCCATATTGGTGCGATGCTATTTCAGTATCGCCATCATATAAATAGGGGAAGTTATAATGAGCGTCCTTCGCCCGTATTTTCATCTCCGGAAACGAGTCACCTAAATCACTGTAACCCAATTCATCCAAACGAAGTGCCCCGGGACTATTGGGATTAATTGCCACAACACTTACGCCCTTTTCAGCATAATCGCTTGTTAATTTAACAATTCGGGCTTCATAAGCCTGAGATGTTGGGCAATGATTGCACATAAACACAACTACGAGCACTTTGGCATTTTTGAAGGAGGCGAGGGTATATGTGTTCCCATCAATGCCCGGCAAGTTAAAATCGGGGGCACTTGCACCGATAGCCAACGTTTTATGATCATATTGATGAGCAACATCCTGGGCAAATGCAAGATTTCCCAGTGTTAGCAGCAATGTTATAACGAAACCTTGAATGATATACTTTTTCATAATTTACGATTTCCTTTTATTTATTATTGATGTACCGAAACAGCAAATAAATACCATGCCGCGTGCGGAAGCCATTGTTCGGCCCAACGCCAGTCATAGTCCTTGCCGGTTATTGTATAAGGCACATTAAAATCAATATCATTTTCATCATTCAAGCCCGATGTTATGCCATTAACTATACCGCCCGGAGCATTATTGTATTCAAATGTACCAAAAAAACCGTAAGCCGGGTTATTATGTCCGCTGCCTTGTAACATACACGAATCAAACGGGTTAAGGCCCAATATCCAATTCAGCTGATCGAGCGCGAAACTTTCCAATTGATCGTGATATGGTTTGTCGTCGATAAACAAACCGGCTGCCATTCTTGCGGCAGCAGCCATGGAGGAAAGGCGGGCATTTTCGCCTTGCCACCATGGTGAGGCATCGCTTCCGTGCGGGAAAAAGAATGAGCTGCGCCGGTTCCCCAAAGTGTCCTGCACCAACTGGCGGCTGTAACCGAAGGGGTTATTTACCTCATGTGTTACGGCTAATTCAAAATCCATTGATTGCCTTACAGTTTTTTTAATCTGCTCTTGCGTTTCAGGGTCGGCATACGGAAAATAGCTGATTAAACTAACCAATGGCAAACCTGCATCGGCCGGGTGAAAGAATGGCCTGTCGATATTGTCGGCACGCCAGTAGTTTTTATAATTGCGCCAGGTTACCAACCGGCTCATCAGGCTATTGGCACGTTTTTTTGCCGCGTTTTGATAAATATCCTGATGGGTTACCTTATAAAGTTCAGTTGCCGCACTTAATGCACAATAATCATCAACAATATTTTCTTTCCCATCGTAATCCATCAGGAGGTTATCTTTCTCCAGAAAATCGAATGCTTTTTCGGCAGCCTTTAGGTAACCGGCGTTACTAAAATCGCCTGACGTTTGATATGTTGATGCCATGGCCAAAGCGGCAATAGCAATTCCTCCTCCCGAACGGTAACTGGATTGGTAACTGCGCCAGTTTCTACTTGTCGGATTTTTATTAAAAACCGCGTCTTTTGTTTGCTTAATCCGGTAGCTGCCTTCATCTGCCTGTATCACCCTATCCTTCGGCAATTTCCCCGGCCCAGGTGCCGAAACTGAACGATAGAACGACCCATCTTTTGCCTGTATCCGAACTAAATAATCAGCACCGTACATGGCCTCGTCCAATATACGCCTGTCTATTTGCCTAAAATCTGTTCCCGACCGATTGGATAATAATGCATAAGTTTTGAGTAAACTCCATGCCGTTAATGATACTTGTTGAGGGTTAAAATAGTTGGAAAATGATAAGTGCGAGAGGTGCTTGCCATAATCGCCCGTGGCATCATACCAGCCTCCGTGCGCGTCAATGGTATCGGTGGTTTTACCGGCTAGCAACAAATGATGATCGGCTTTATCCAACAGGCCCGAGCTCCGCTGTCCCTTAAAGTAATAGACTAAATTCGATATGGTTGATTGCTCCAATACATTTTTTCCGATTATAAAAGGATAGGATGAAACAACGCTATCGGGCAATTCAATTTGTAACCGATAGGTGCCGTCGGTTATATAAGGACTAAAATCTACCGTCCAAAATTGCCAATTTTTCCATTTATCAACCGGCCCGCTAAATATCGGTTTGCCGGTATAAACGGCCCTTCCGGTTTTAGTTTCTATAAGGATAAAATTTGTGATATTTATTTTATGATCAGTTACAATAACGGCATGTTTTGCTTTATCATCCTCATAACCCACATGATTGGTGAGTACTTTTATAGATTGGGCATTGGTTAAGAGCGGAATATTCAGCAATAAACACAACAACCAGTTTGTTTTCTTCATTAAACCCATGAATTTATTATATAAAATAGTTTGCAATTGGAATCCTCTAATAAACGGATAATACTTTTCACAAATCTAAAATATTCTATTAACTGAGGTGCTTTTTAAAACCCTACATCAACACTACTGTCACGAAACATTATTTCAACCGTCTTATCAATAGGCTCTAAAAAGCAACGTGTAGGAAACGATTATCGAAAAATAAATTTTTACCAAATCTTTTGGCCATAGTTTTTTTTTGATAAAGGCAAGTTTAAAGCCAATGTTTTCAGTTAAAAAAACCTTAATAATTATAGTAGTGCTGATGTAGGGGCTCAAAAATAGTATATCATCAAAATTTAGGGGATAATTGTACCTCTTTATTGAACCAATGCACAACACACGAAAATATTTAATTGCAACACATGGTACTTTTTCGGCCGGAGTTAAGTCGTCGCTGGAAATGATTATGGGTAATACCGAACACTTGTTTATTATCCAGGCGTATATTGATCAAAACATCGCCGTTGAGGACGAAATCAAAGAGGTTTTGGAGCAAATTAGTGCGAACGACGAATTGATTATTTTCTCGGACATATTAGGCGGGAGTGTAACCAATCAATTATTACAACTGGCATTAAAACCCAATATTCATATTGTATCAGGTTTTAATTTACCACTATTGATTGACGTTTTACTCGGTGACACGGAGAGATCCATTGAGGATGTTATCAGCAACGCTATTATAGATGCAAAGGAACAGATGGTTTACATCAGCAAACATATAAATCTGGAAAAACCAATAGAAGCAGAATGATCAAGTTAACAAGAATAGATGACAGATTGCTACACGGACAAGTCGCGTTTGCATGGGTACCTGCTTTGGGGACAAATTGCCTCGTTATAGCTAACAATAAAGTAGCAAATGACGAATTTATGAAATTAACGCTTGGCCTGGCAAGACCCGCTACATCGAGTTTGTTAATTATGTCGTTAAAAGATGCTGCAACTTTTTTAAATGACGACAAAAACAAGCACTTAAAGGTATTACTGATCATTAATAGTGTAAAAGATGCTTACACCCTGGCCAATGATATACCAGAAATCAAATCGGTAAACTTTGGCGGCCTCCGTTCAAAAAAAGACTCAAAACTTATTTCAAAAGCTATAGCGATTACCGATGACGATATATTGGATATAAAGAAGCTCATTAAAAAGGGAATTGAGCTTGAAATAAGACAAGTACCAACAGACAGTAAACAATTGGTTGAAAATTTTATAGATTTAAATTAAATACCTAACGAATGCACTCATTTTCAACCTTTAAATACTCAATATAAGTGTCGGCATCATTTATTCTAATCGCGCTTATAGCCATGTTTGGTCATTCCGAAGATTTTCTCGGAACAACCCTGCTAAGTCGTCCGCTCGTGCTCGGGCCATTGGTTGGCTTGGTACTTGGTGATTTGAACCTGGGCATAATTATCGGCGCGACACTCGAGTTGATATTTATGGGTAATATTAAAGTTGGTGCCGCTATACCTCCCGATGTAGTAACCGGGGGGGTATTGGGCACCGCGTTTGCTATTCTCTCGGGCAAAGGCCCTGCTGTCGCCCTCGCCATTGCAATACCTGTATCTATATTGGCCGAAATGATGATAAGTGCTCTTTTTGTACTTAGGGCTATGCTGAACAAAAAGTTCAATCAATATGCGGAGGAAGGCGATTACAAAAAAATACAATGGTTACATATCGCATCGGGACTTGTACGGCCCCTGTTGATGGGATTCATTGTTTTACTTGCCTTGCAACTGGGAGCTAACATAATGAAAGAGTTCCTGGATATGATACCCGCCTGGGTACAATCGGGCCTGCAGGTGGCCGGCAATATGCTTCCCGCCCTGGGGTTTGCACTTTTGATGAACTTGATGTTCAATAAAAAAGTGGCACCTTATTTTTTCCTCGGTTTTATGCTGGCCGCGTATTTAAAATTGCCCATCATCGCTATTGGTGGCCTTGGCGTTATTATCGCGCTTATCACAACACAAACGATATCTAAAAATCCGGATATTGAGGAACAAACTGAAGAAGCACCCGATGAAATAATTGCTGTGCAAAAACTCACCAAAGGCGATATCCGGAGCATATTTCTCCGTTCATTAGCCCTTGAAGCGAACTTTAATTTTGAGACCTGGCAAAACACCGGGTTTGTGTTCTCTATCATACCTGCATTAAAAAGACTTTATACTGATAAAGACGATATGGCAAAAGCCTTGAAACGTCATTTGCAACTATTTAACACCAGTCCTTACGGGGCAACGCTGGTATTTGGCATCACGGCGGCAATGGAAGAACGAAATAGCCAGGACCCTGATTTTGATGAAGAATCTATCAGCTCGGTTAAACTGGGGCTAATGGGCCCCCTCGCCGGCGTGTTTGATTCGTTGTTTTGGGGCACGTTAAAGGTGATTGCAGCGGGAGTTGGTACCTCTTTGGCAATAAAAGGCAATATATTGGGTCCTGTAATTTTTATACTGATATTTAATATACCCCATTTGCTGCTCCGGTATAACCTTACTTTTTTAGGCTATAACGCAGGCACTCGTTTTTTGAGGAACCTGGCCAAAAGCAATTTGATGGATAAATTAACTACCGGTGCCTCTATTTTAGGCCTTATAGTTGTTGGAGCTATGCCCGCCACGCTAATGTCTATAACAACGCCAATTACCATAGGTTCATCAAAATCGGCTATAACGGTACAGGGGATTCTGGATCAGATTGTACCTGCTGTGATACCGTTGGGGCTTACCTTCCTGGTGTATTATTTTGTTAAGAAGAATGTTAAAACCACGTACTTACTACTTGGCTTGCTTGTTCTGGGTTTCGTTGGCAGCATGATACACTTATTTGATTAGTAATTTTATAACATGAATGGAATTGGCGTTTCACCCGGCATCTCAATAGGAAAAGCCCGCGTTATAAAAAAAGTTCAAATAGCTCTAACGGGCACGTCTTTAGACAATGAGGCAGACATTACTGCCGAAATTGAACGTTTTGATTTTGCCGTTAGTAAAGCAATAAACGAGCTTGAATCTCTCAAGCAAAATACCTGCCTTAATCTACAAAAAGAAGATATTGAAATTTTAGAAACTCAAATCGAATTACTATCGGACCCGCAGATCAGGGAGGATACTGTAGAAAAAATATCTTCTGATAAACAAAATCTAAACGATGCTTTAATAGGTGTTATTGCCAACATGGTAAAGATGTTTGAAAATATGGATGATGAGTACATGCGTGCGAGGTCGGCAGATATCCAGGACATAGGCAACCGTATTCTAAAGCATTTAAATATACCCGGAGATAGCTGTTCGCAGGAGTTTGAGCCTGACACCATTATTATTGCTGAAGATATTTCACCATCTGAGACCATAACGATGGACAAGCAGGTTACCGGTTTCGCCACATATACAGGCAGCAAAACCTCTCATGCGGCTATTATCGCCAAAGCAAAAGGCATACCTGCCGTAGTGGGTTGCGGTAATGGTTTGGAGAGTATTAACAATAATGATGTGATTATTTTGGATGGGATAAACGGTTTGGTGTTGGTGAATCCCGATCAGCAAATGATTGCAGATTATACGGAAAAACGAGAAGTATATATTGAGAAAGCGGACCAGCTAAAACAGTTAAGGGAAGTTGAACCGATTACTATCGACGGGACAAAAATAACGCTGATGGCCAACATCGCGAACGCCGATGACATGGAAGATGTTTTTGATTTTGGCGGCGAGGGTGTGGGCTTGTTGCGAACAGAACTGCTTTTTATGAACCGTGATTCGTTCCCAACAGAAGATGAACAATTTGAATTTTACAAAAAAGTTGTGCTGCGGTCAAAAAACAAACCTGTAATTGTCCGGACGATTGATATAGGAGGCGATAAACACCTTCCCTATTTTAATTTACCAGTTGAACAAAATCCATTTTTAGGATACAGGGCAATACGAATTTGCCTCGACAGAACCGGCCTTTTTATTACCCAGTTAAAAGCCATATTAAGAGCAGCCGTATTTGGTGATTTAAAAATCATGTTGCCCATGATATCTAATGTGCAAGAGGTTAGGGAAGCGAAAAACATCCTCGCGCGAGCAAAAGATGAATTGTTGAGGGAAAATGCTTCATTTAAAACTGATATTGAACTTGGGATCATGATAGAGATCCCTTCCGCAGCTATAACCGCCGATATTCTTGCTAAAGAAGTCGACTTTTTCAGCATTGGAACAAACGATTTATGCCAGTACACCCTGGCCGTCGACAGGATGAATGAAAAAATAACCCATCTGTACGATCCCTTTAACCCTGGCGTATTACGTTTGATCAGCTATGTTATCGACCAGGCACGAAAACAGAAAATACATGTTGGTATGTGCGGCGAAATGGCCGCTGACCCTCGGGCTACTTTGTTGTTGCTTGGTATGGGGCTAACTGATTTCTCAATGGGTGCCGCTGCCATCCCCCTGATAAAAAGCATCATTATAAACAATAATATATTCACAGCGGAGCATGTTTGTAACCATGTAATGGCCATGCATAATTCGGAAAACATTATCAAATATTTACAAAAGTTCAATGCCTGATGATTTCAAAAGACTATGTAATTATGTCGCCGCAAGGCCTACACGCACGGCCTGCTACCACGCTTATCAGGCTGACCAAAAACTTTAAGTCGACTATTAGTTTAAAAAAGAACGATAAATTGGTACGCCTTAACAGCATGTTAAACATTCTTTCGTTGGTAATAAAAGGTGGCGAAACAATTTCAATCGTCATCGACGGTGAGGATGAAATCATTGCCACAGAAGCCATTGACCTGTTTTTTACTCAGCAATTAAAAGAGCTGTAAACTTATAAGATATGAAAATTACGATCACAAAAAACGAGCAAGAATTCGATACAACGGCAGCCTGGAGAATTATTTCGCAAATGCTCCAAAAGCCCAATGCGGTGATCGGCCTTTCGACCGGGCAAACTACAATGGGTATGCATGCCCTTGTATCGGAAATATACGCAAAATATCCCTTCGACGTTTCCAATATAACATTGTTTAACGTTGATGAATTAACAAACCTGCCACGCGAATATGCCGGCAGTTGTTATACCATGATACTAAATCAGATTGCGGGACCATTGGGTATACCCGAAGAAAACTTTATTATGCCGCCAACCCAGTCTGCTGATTTTGAAGCCGAATCATTGTTGTTTGAGAAACGTTTGGCAGCACGTGGAGGTGCCGATTTGCAAATGCTCGGACTTGGCAGCAACGGCCACATTGGTATTAATCAGCCCGGCACACCGTTTGAAAGTGAAACATGGGTATCGCCTATGGACCCCGATTTTGAAGCTCGTGTGAGAAGAGAAACTCAAGTGCCAGCGGGCACCGAATTAGGAGGATTAACACGTGGTGTTAAAAACATTATGCATACCCGTAAACTGATTTTAATCGCCAAAGGAGTGCACAAAGCAGAGATCGTAAAACAGGCCATTCTCGGACCAATAACTACAGATATTCCGGCGTCTGTGGTACAGCTGCACGCCAACTGCGAAATTTTGCTGGATGCGGACGCCGGTTCGCTGATTGCCGACTATGCTGAACAAAGAGGGTTTAACTGGTAAGGTTTGTTTTGTCTTCAGTGTTTTGTAAAGCATTGTTTCACAAAAACATCCCGGAATACTAGCTCTATGAAGGAAACTTCTTAGAAAAAACGGGGTATTCAACTTATGAATGCTACCGATGGCATACTAATTTAGCCCCCCTTTTTTTACCCACATTATGCTCCGATGGAGCAACCTCTAAGTCAGTTTTCATTTATGTTTTTAATATTTACTAAAAACAGCAGTGCTTAAACGCTTTATTCTATTAATTTTTCAAAACCATATAGCTATACGGATCCAAATGAATTGTGCTACCTAATTTTGTTCTCAAACCATTAAACGCATCTTTCCATGAGCTGTTTTCCAAAGCCGACGGAATTGTGTAGGTAACTGGCTTGTCCCTTAAATTAGAAAGCACCAATACTTTTTTGGATCCTTCTATTTTGGTAAACGCACATACATCATCACTGCTGTACGACGTTAATACGCCTCTCCTAACGGCTTCGTTTTTGTTCCGGAAAGCAATTATCTTTTTATATTCGGCTGTCACATCCTGGTTATTCAGCGACCAGTCTATATGGCTATTTGTAAAAGGAAATGCTAACCTGAACGGGGTTCCTATTTCTTGTCCGTTGTATATCATCGGGATCCCTTGCATATAAGCCACAATTACAAAAGCGGCCATTGATCCTTTTTTCCCGCCAAATAAGTCAAGAGGAGTACCATCTGAACTGTTAACGTCGTGGTTGGTAAGATACCTTACGATTCCCTGCCCGTCTGCCGCTCCTTTATAATCTCTTGCGTTTACAGCATCGATTGATTTGACGGATTTGTTGTTCTTATAAATACCTTTCAGATTTCCGAAAAAGTTGAACCCAAAATTATAATCAAAACCGGCGGCGTAATTTGAGTCCCGACTTCCCTCTGCCAAAAACAAAAGTCTATGCGACTTCATATTCCTTAATGTATCAATTGCCTGCTTCCAGAAATCAGCCGGTGGCCCGTCGGCAAAATCACAACGGAAGCCGTCAATGTTGGCCTTTAATACCCATAATTTCATTGACTTGATCAACGCCAGCCGCATATCGTTATTTTTGAAGTTTAGCTGCGCTACATCCTCCCAATCCCTCGGGTATTTGATATTTCCGGCCGTATCCGTTACATACCATGATTTGTTTACGATCCATGGATTATCCCAGGAGGTATGATTAGCCACGATATCAAGCATTACCGCAATCTTCCTTTTGTGGGCACCGTCGATCAATGCGCGAAGATCATCCAATGTACCGAATTCACTGCCGACGGCGTTGTAATCTTTGGTGGCATAAGGTGAGTTTTTAGCTTTCAATATACCTACAGGGTATATCGGCATAATATAAATCATGTTAATGCCCAAGGCCTTAATTGAATCCAGACGGGCTGTAACACCCTTAAAATCTCCTCCCTTACTGAAGGAACGCATGTTGACCTGGTACATGGTTATATCCCGGCTATCCTGGAGATATTTAAAGGGTTTGCCATATTGTGGTGGGTATGGCTGATTATCTTGCGCTGCTGCGGTGAAAGTTGCAACAGTAAGACAAAAAAATACTGCCGATGCTAATAATTTGGCAACGGTGGTGCTCATTGCATTTAAACTAATCGATCTCATCTGTTCTGTGTTATATATAAAAGCGTTTTAATACGCTGATTTTTTTATAATATTCCGGACCAAAAAAATAACCACGCTTGAAAACTGACTAATATGACGACAAAATATTGACAGATATTTAACGTCACTCAGTGTTTGATTAAAAAAGCGTATTAATAAAATTAGGTTTCGTCATCCGCCGATCAAAAATCAGCATGGTCAAAATAAATGTAGTTCGCCGGGATAAACAATGATCAGGATAGGCAATATAGAATATAAACTAACAGTAAAATTTTAACAATTTGACTGTTAATAAGTTAAACCAAATATGAGATTATGGATTATAAAAAATGTTTGCCACATATCCTTGATAATATCGCGGTTGAAAGACGAAGTTGTTTTGGGAAATATATCATTTTAAACTTTATTATCGATCAATCCCTCTCCGATTCGCGCCGGGTGCATTAATAGGTTTCGAGGCCACATAAAAAAATTCTTTTTTTTTTGGGGAGCCGCATTGCTTCGTAGAGAAAAACCGGTTGCTTAATCGGTTAAACTTCATTGTAACGAGTGCCGATATTTTACAATTAAATCATATACCGTAAGGGGATGGGAGCCCTTTTTAATTGCTTTAAAATATTTTAATCACAACCGACACTTTAATACAAAGTTCATCAAAGCAGCATCATATTATCGTAAATCACCTTGCCGCCATAAAGCAGACAAAGCACAGATGTCGCAATAATGAGTGCAGTTTGCAATACCGGTGCCTGGATCAATTTTTTTGAGAAGGGAACGCTGAAGAGACCAGCGGCTACCAGCATTCCACCTATACAACCAGCGCTGAAGATTAACAGGTAAAGTAACCCGTCGAAAGGGCTTTTGATTTGCGCCATTACCAATACTACCAATGCGCCGCTACCGGCCAGACCGTGTACCAAACCAACTCCATAAGCCAGTTTATGCGAATGATCGTGGGTATGTAAATGCAATTGCGTATGCTGGAAGTTTTGTTTCGGTGCAAAATGTACATGCAGGTGTTTGTGCTCACCATCAGCGTGACTATGCGGGTGGCTGTGCGTATGTCCATGGGTATGAATAATTAGTTTTTTTCCGCGAAAGAATTTCTGTAACCTATATACGGCCAGGGCAATGAGCATCAATCCAACAGTGGCTTCGAAATAATGAAAGCTATGTTCAGAAATTCCCACTTTAAACAAGATCATTAAAATTCCGATCAAAAAAATGGTGGAAGAATGGCCAAGGCCCCAAAAAATACCATCTTTAACTGAAAGCCAAATATGATCGCGCCGCGATACAATATTAGTTACTGCCAGTAAATGATCGGCTTCAAAAGCATGGGTGAAACCGGCGTAAATGGTGAGCAAAAGAGGGAAAGTGAACATAAATTATCTGTATTTTTAATTTATAGAATGTATTTCGATTTTATCAGCAAATTCTTGGCAGCTGTTCGCCGGGCAGCATATTAACGACCCTGCGGCCACCAATTAAACTTTTCATGATTACCTGCCGGGGATGATCCATGGTCATCTCACCTATTATACTTGCCATTTCGCCATATTCCCATTGTTTCAACTTTTTTAATAAATCATCGGCAACAGAACAATCGACAACAGCAACAAACAATCCTTCGTTGGCAACATACATCGGGTCGAGGCCAAGCATTTCGCAGGCACCGGATACCTCTTCTTCAACGCTCATGTTTTTTTGTGCGATGTCGATACCCAATTTCGCACCTGTGGCTATTTCATTTAAAACAGTTGCCAGTCCGCCCCTTGTCGGGTCGCGCAGGAAATGAATTTTTTCACCGAATTCATCCAAAAGAGATAAAACAATTTGATTTAGCGGTCGCGTATCACTGCTGATGGTGCTTTCAAACTGCAAACCTTGCCGGTGGCTCATGACGGTAATGCCATGTCTGGCTAAAGGGCCGCTTAAGATAATTTTGTCGCCTGCTTTTATGTTTTCGGCATCAATATTTGCATTTGTATGCACAATGCCAATGCCGGTAGTATTAATAAATATCTTATCCCCTTTGCCTCTTTCCACCACTTTGGTATCGCCGGTAACAATTTTTACCCCGGCTACCTCGCAGGCAGCTTTTATGCTGAGCAGAATCTCCCAAAATTCGGTCATTTTTAAACCTTCTTCCAGCACAAAACCAAGCGTAAGGTATTTTGCCGCCGCGCCGCACATAGCCAGGTCGTTAACCGTGCCGTTTATGGCCAGATCACCAATATTGCCGCCCTCAAAAAATATCGGGGAAACTACATAAGTATCGGTACTCATGGCTACTTTCCCGTTGAGGTTAAAAATAGCGCCATCGTGTTTTTTATTGAGCAAGTCATTTTCAAGCAGTTTAAATACGCCAGCATCCAACAGCTGACTGGTTAAGGTGCCACCGCTGCCATGCCCCAGGTTAATGGTGTCAAAATCAAGTTTTGGTAAAGGACAGGAGAGGGTCATATTGGTGAGTGGTGAATAAAATGATTAATTAAAAACGATGCAATGAACAATGACTTAATGACCCAATGACTAAATGACTTCCTCAACCTGGTTAAAATAATAATAGGCCGCACAGGCACCCTCGCTGCTAACCATTGGCGCGCCTAAGGGCTGCACTGGGGTACATTTAGTACCAAAATTGGGGCATTGGTTTGGTTTGATCTTTCCCTTCATGATATCGCCCGACAAGCACGATGGATCTTCATGCGATTCGGCCATATCAAATTTGAACTTTTTCATGGCATCATAGGCCCTGTAGGCATCCTTAACGCCATATCCACTTGATGCTATTTCGCCGATTCCCCGCCATTCGCGGTTGGTGACTTCAAATACCTGGTCAATAGCCTTCATGGCACTGGTATTACCGCCAGCCTCAACGATGCGGGTATATTGATTTTCTAGCTTATACTCCCCTTTTTCCAGTAGTTTTACGGTTGCTAAAATGCCTTCCAGTAAATCAACCGGCTCAAAGCCGGTGATGACGATAGGGATTTTATACTTTTCAACAATCGGGTAGTATTCGCTCATACCCATGATGGCGCACACGTGGCCTGCACCCAAAAAGGCGTCAACCTTACATTCCTGATCGCTCATTATGGCTTCAATCGCGGGTGGCACCAATACATGAGAAGTTAGGATAGAATAATTCTTGACCCCAGCCTGATGAGCTTGAATAACCGATAGTGCATTGGCCGGCGCAGTTGTTTCAAAACCAACTGCAAAAAAAACAACTTCTCTATCAGGGTTTTCTTTGGCAATGTTTACCGCTTCGAGTGGCGAATATAAAATACGCACATCCGCGCCCTTTGATTTTGCTTCGAGAAGGCTCATTCCACTTCCGGGGACGCGGATCATATCACCATAAGAACACAGGATAACCTGATGCTCCACCGCCAAGTGAACCGCTTTATCAATCAGGTTAACAGGCGTAACGCAAACCGGGCAGCCGGGGCCATGCACCATTTGTATATTAGATGGCAGCAGGTTCAGGATACCATTTTTCACGAGCGAATGCGTTTGCCCTCCGCAAACCTCCATAATATTCCAATTCCCTTTTACCGTTTGCCGGATCTCTTTCAGCAAGGCCTCCACTATTTCCGGTGAGCGGAATTCTGATAAATATTTCATACCGCTAAATCGTAAAAATTGTTAAACTGTTCTTCATTTGTATTTTTCCTGCTTGATATATTTGCTGCAAGAGGTTTGCTCTTTATGCAGTTTTCATGATAAACCATTTGCCCAAAGGAAATATTTTCATCATTCGGCGACAGGTTGATGTGAAAGTACAATTGGTATTTATTGGCATATTCAATCTTAATCCAATCGACCAGCAGCTCATTCTGGAACACACCGCCACTAAAACAAATATGTTTGATGTTCAATTTTTCGGCAATAGTGCCTATCAAACAAACCATCGAATAATGGAATTTGGCGGCGATATAGTTTGTGGGCCTCCCGCCCGTAATATCAACCAATAAATTACTCATCATTTCGGTGGTTGGCACCGGGCAATTAGCATTCCAGTCGTTTATATAAGTTTCTTTTATATCGAAGCCATTTTCCAAAACATATACCGATGCCGCTTTTTGCAGGTACATGGCCGCTTCGCCTTCATAACTTTGCTTATCGCAAATGCCCAATAACGAGGCAACCGCATCGAATATTCGCCCGACCGACGAAGTAAAAAGCTTTGCATTTGCGATTAAAACATGGTAATTATTCCATTCCGCATCAGTGAATTTCTCTTTGAGGAGCTTGGGCTGATGGTCCGATTTGCTAATGGCGCACAAGGCCGCTATGCGCGGCTCCATCGCCGTTTTGTCGCCGGCAATGGTAGGGAAATAACCAAAATGGTTAACGCGCTCCATCCGATTATCGGCGTAGGTAAAAAATTCGCCGCCCCAGATATTTTGGTCGGTACCTAAACCTGTGCCGTCCCATATCACACCCAAAACCGGCTCTGTTTTACTTAGCAGCTTGTTTTCGGCCAATACTGCGGCAAAATGAGCCTCATGGTGTTGTACCTGTTTTAATTCCACCTCAAATTTTGCGGCAAGCTCGCGGGCATATTCATGCGAGAAATAGCCGGGGTGCATATCGGCAACAATAATATCCGGCTTAACCGCGTACATTTCAAGCCAATGTTCTAGGGTTTGCTTGTACATTAACTGCGACTCAAAACTTTCGCCGCTGCCTAAAAACTGACTTACAAAAGCATTTCCATTAACAACAAGGGTAAAACTACTTTTTAAAAACGCGCCTGTGGCGAGGATGCATTGTTTCGTTTTGGGCCGATATCTTAAAAATGAAGGCGCATATCCCCTCGACCGTCTTAAAATGATCTGCTGGTGCGTATATTTTGAAACCTGCACCACACTGTCATCCTGCGGTATGATGATCTCGCGATTATTGGTCATTATATAGTCGGCGATATCAAATAAATAGGTCAGGGCATCCTCGTCTTTATAAATAATCGGCGAGCCGGAAATATTCGCGCTGGTGGCAATCAATGGCTTGTCAAAATCGGCTGCGATCAGCTCCAGCAAAGGATTATAAGGAATCATTATCCCCAAATGCTCTAAGCCTTGTGCTATTTCTTTAACAGCAAGTTCATCAAACTCCCCACTTTTGGGTGCCAATAAAACTATAGGTGCGGCCGGGCTTTCCAGTAGTTCTTTTTCCTGTTGATTTAATTCAAAACTATTTTGAACACTGTGAATATCCGGGTATAAAATGGCAAATGGCTTGCTGGGCCTGTGTTTACGGGTGCGCAGCGTGTTTATCGCCTGTGAATTATGGGCATCGCAAAGCAGTAAATACCCGCCTATTCCTTTTACAGCAACGATTTTACCCCGCTGCAAATAAATCTTTGTCCGCAATAAAATGGCTTCGGTATCGCCTGGTACAACGGTTGAGAAATCCCTGTAAAGGCTAAGGGCTATACCACAATCGGCACATGAATTAGTTTGCGAAAAGAAACGCCTGTTTACAACATCATGGTACTCATCGTTGCAACTTTCACACATTGTAAAAGCCTGCATAGCGGTTGTATGCCTTTCGTAAGGTAAGCGGTTCATGATAGAATAACGGGGACCGCATTGCGTACAGGTAATGAAAGGATAACGGTACCGCCTGTTTTCGGGATCGTTCAACTCGGCCCGGCAACTGGGGCATAAGGCCAAATCCGGCGATAATAACACCTGTTTTTCGCAGGTGTTATTATCTTCAACCAGGATGGTAAAATTGACATACTTCTGGTCAGCCGTTTTAACAAGCTTGGTCGAGATTATCTGTGATTTCTCCGGAGCCTCTATTTTTATTTGACTTAAAAATCCTTCTGCTTCCGATGCAGAGGCATTGAAAACAACATTAACGCCATCACTGTCATTTTTTACATATCCGTTTAGTTTCAGTTTTTTTGCCAAATGATAAATCATCGGCCTGAAGCCAACCCCCTGCACTATTCCGTTGATATGGATATGATATGTTTCCATCCTATGGTATTGTTATCAGATTTTGGAATGGAGGGTCTGCCAATTGCTGATCGTTAATCGGCAATAAGCATTTGATCTCATTAATTATATCGGGCACCACCGCCGCAATTTTTGACGTAAGCTCGATACCCTGCTGCTGGATCGACTCAATACTCACGACAAAAAGGTCGATTTCGGGCATCTTATCAAGTACCTGCAAGGCGCTTACCAAGTCCTTTAAGCCAATATCATGGGTGCTCATCGCAGGCGGAAAATCTGTGGCAAACCTGGGTTTTATTAACCTGATAGTACCGGGGGCATTGCCGTCCAGTGTTGCATCAACCAAAATAACGTGTTTGTAAATTTCGAAGTACTCAAGCAGATAAAACCCGCCGGTGCCGCCATCCAGCACGTCAACACCTGTAGGCAATTGCTCCTTTTCGAGTAGGTTGGCAATATGTACGCCTATGCCCTCATCACCCATCAGGTAATTGCCTATCCCCAAAATCAATGTACCCTTATTTCTTTTCATTTCTATTTTCAGGATTTGGGGTATGATGTGCATTCTTTTCAAACATTTCTTCTTCGATAAACTTAAAGCCACCCACCATACTGCTTGTTTCACCCCGGCCTTCTACATAATCATGATAGAATACCAGGTAAACATGGATCACCGCGAAGAGGATAAAAAACCACATCGACCAGTGGTGGATTTGCCGGGTAAGAATATCGCCACCGAACACAGCCGGAACCCAGGCAAATAATTTTGGCAGCCACCACGACGACATGCCTGCATATAAGCCAAAGCCAGTTAAACACTGAACCAAAAAGGCGATGAAAGTTAAGAAATAGATAAACCCTGCCATAGCATTGTGCCCGATACTTAAATGATCCTGTTCTTTACCGTTCTTTTTGAGCATCAGTATGTCAATTTTAAATACCACCCACATTTCTTTAAAAAACCGTTTTGATGTAGGAATAAATTGTTTCCAATTGGAAAATTTGTTGCCCACAAAACCCCAGTACAAGCGGAATAAAAAGTTAAAAAAGAAGATATAAGCTGCCGCGAAATGCAGGTACCGGAACCAGCCCATTGTATATTGGTGCGAAGCATCGTTGTGGCTTAATAAGCCAAGTGGGTTGGAGATATAAAACCCCGTGATGATTAAAACAACAATAGCCAGCGCATTTAACCAGTGGTAAAACCTTACCGGCAGTTCCCACACATAAACCCTTCTCAATCCGGGGATATGTAAATATTTGTTTGCCATAATTTTGTTTTTAAATTAATCGCCCAATACACTTACCCTATTGATTGTGTTTCCTTCTTCGTCATATAAATGCACAGCGCAGGCCATGCAAGGATCGAAACTGTGAATGGTCCTTAATATTTCCAGCGGCTGAGATTCATCAGCAACCGGGGTCCCTACCAAAGCTGCCTCATAAGCCGACATACCACCTTTGCTATCCCTTGGTGACGCGTTCCATGTTGTTGGCACTACCAACTGGTAGTTCGCTATTTTCTGATCCTGAATATTTATCCAGTGTGCCAGTGCGCCCCGCGGTGCTTCCGTATGCCCAACCCCAAAAGCTGATTTTGGCCATGTTGCCGGGTCAAACTTGCTCATTTCGGCCATACGGGTGTCCCCTGCTTTAATGTTGGCCAGCAACTGGTTAAAAAAGTCGAGGCCCCATTGGGCGGTTAAAGAACTTTCAAGTCCACGAGCGGCTGTTCTGCCGAGGGTAGAGAATAGCGCCGTGATAGGTACATTTAAATCTGTAAGGGCTTTGTCCACCACTTCTTTAAATTCCGGCCTTCCACGTCCGTAACCAACCAGTACCCTGGCCAATGGCCCGACTTCCATGGCATTGCCCTTCCACCTTGGTGTTTTCAGATAGCTGTATTTTTTATCGGTTTCGAGGTGATCAAATGGAGGGTTTGGCCCGGAATATTTCACCTTGCTTTCTCCTTTCCAGGGATGCAAGCCTTCATTATTCCCTCCCGCATACTCATACCAGGAGTGGGTGATAAACTCCTGCACTTCGTCATCTTTTCTTAAATCAACATCATAAATTTTGCTTACATCTTTATTTAGTATAGCCCCGCCGGGGAATTTATAGGCCGATGTATCGCGGTAGCCGTTTGTTGGCAAATCTCCATAAACCAAATAGTTGCCCAAGCCACCGCCAATAGCTCCCCAATCTTTATAAAACGAAGCAATGGCCATCAGGTCGGGGATATAAACCTGTTCGATAAAATCTTTTCCATCCTGCAATAACTGACCAACATAGGCAAGGCGCTCGGCGTTGATCATGCTCACATCATCCAAATTTATAGCGCAGGCCATACCGCCGACCAAATAATTAGGGTGCGGGTTTTTGCCACCGAAAATGGCATGTACCTTTACGATTTCCTTTTGCCATTCAAGGGCTTCAAGGTAATGAGCCAGACCGATCAGGTTGACCTCCGCAGGTAATTTGTAGGCTTTGTGCCCCCAGTAACCATTGGAGAAAATACCCAGCTGCCCGCTGGCGACAAATTTTTTGATACGGGTTTGAATATCGCTGAAATAGCCCGGCGAACTTTTTGGCCAGTGCGAAATACTTTGAGCCAGTTCTGATGTTTTCTTAGGATCGGCTTTCAGGGCGTTTACCACATCTACCCAATCCATGGCGTGCAGGTGATAAAAATGCACCACATGGTCGTGCATATATTGGCTGCAAAACATAATATTGCGCACGAGTTCGGCATTTGGCGGAATGGTGATATCCAGGGCATCTTCCACACACCGTACCGATGTTAAGGAGTGGATAGAGGTACAAACACCGCAAACTCTGCCTACAAATGCCCAGGCATCGCGCGGGTCGCGGCCCTGTAATATTTCTTCCAGCAGGCGCACCATTGTACCGCTGCTGTAAGCATCTTTTATTTTGCCGTTCTCAATATCTGCTTCTATACGTAAGTGACCTTCAATCCTGGTAATGGGGTCAACAACAATTCTCTTACTCATGATTATACTTTGTTATATGTGAGTTGATTAAGATTCCAATTCGTGTTCACTTTCATTTCCTTCGGCCTGGTGCTCGTGCAGGGTTTTGCTCTTGCCAAAATTGGTAGCCACCGCATGGATGGCAACAGCACCCACTGTTACGCCCAGGGCAACCTCACCCAGTTTGTCCGCATCTGCTTCGATACCAAAACCGGCAAATGAAGACCCTCTTTCGTATAACCTGCCATTATCCCAAAAATTCTCTTCGCTACAGCCTATACATGGGTGCCCCGCCTGAATAGGGAAGCTGGTGCCTCCGTTCCATTTGGTAACCGCGCACGCGTTATAAGTCGTTGGCCCTTTACAGCCCATTTTGTATAAGCAATAGCCTTTTTTAGCGTTCTCATCGTCAAAGCTTTCCACAAATAAACCAGCGTCGTAGAACGGGCGGCGGTAACAGGTATCATGTACACGTTTGTTGTAAAATGCTTTTGGTCTGCCGAGCCTGTCCAATTCAGGTATAACACCGAAGGTTAAATAATGAACAATAACCCCTGCCATTACTTCGCCTATTGGCGGACAGCCCGGCACTTTAATAATGGGTTTATTGGTGATGATTTTATGAATGGGTGTTGCACGGGTTGGATTTGGTTTGGCCGATTGCACACAGCCATTGCTGGCGCAACTGCCCCATGCAATAATGGCGGCAGCGCCTTCCGATACTTCATGTAATATCTGTAAGGAGGTTTTTCCGCCGATCATGCAATAAACGCCGTCAGCACCCAGTGGTACGCTGCCTTCCACGCATAAAATATACTGGCCTTTATATTTGGTCATTGTATTTTTTAGTGCTGCTTCCGCCTGGGTGCCCGAAGCAGCCATCAGGGTTTCACTATAGTCCAATGAAATTTTATCGAGTAGTATATCCGCGACGATTGGGTGAGATGAACGGATAAAACTTTCGCTGCAGCAGGTACACTCCTGGAAATGCAACCATATCACTGGCAACCTCGGTTTGGTCTCTAAGGCTTTCACGACCTGCCCCATGGCTGATTGCTCAAGGCCTATAAAGGCAGTCATTAAACTTGCAAACTTTACGAAATCGCGACGGGAATACCCTTTTCGCTCAACCTCTTCATAATAAGTAGGCTGCTTTGGTATAATATCATTATTCATGATGATGACTGTTTAAATAATTGGTTTATCCGGGCTGAGTAGCTAAATAGTTATCAAATCTACCATGGTATTTTTACCTGCTGATAATCAATGTCACTTTATAAAATGATCCTTGTCACACCCATATCATTTGCATTGAGATAATTTTGATGCAATGGTCACTTCAGCGTAACGCCTTTTCTCAGAGAGAAAATCTTACAAGTGAATGAAACAGAAAGCCACCTGATAACCAATAAAACCATGCATGAACTTTCAATTGTGATGGGAATTATTAAAATCGCTGAAGATCACGCGAAAGCGGCTGACGCGTCGGTTATTGATGAGATTGAACTGGATATCGGCACCATGAGCGGAATAGACATAGATAGCATGGAGTTTGCCTGGGCACAGGCCATAAAGGGCACCATGCTGAAAGATTCGGTTAGAAAGATCAACAGTATTTTGGCAAAAGCCAAATGCCTTGATTGTAATACCGAATTTGAAATAAAAAATTACTACGATGCCTGTCCCGCGTGCGGCGAGCATTTGATCGACATATTACAGGGGCAAGAATTAAAGGTTCGGTCCCTGCTGGTTTCGTGAAATAAATATCGAATTGAACTACTAAAACCCCAAATTATGTGTGCAACATGCGGCTGCGGCTCCGATGGAAAAACTACTTATTATTTGGTTGACAAAGCTCAACCGCATACCCATGATCATTTCCATCCTCATGATCCTGTTCACGACCATAGTCATCCACATGGGCATGACCATGTGCATCCCAGCGAAAAAAAGATCATTGATGTGGAACAGGATGTGTTGCACCAAAACAACTTACTTGCCGAACGTAACCGCGGTTATTTCGACGCGAAAAATATTTTAGCACTTAACCTGGTTAGCTCGCCCGGTTCCGGTAAAACATCCCTACTGGAGAGAACATTAAAAGACCTCAAAGGCGAACTCGAGTTTTCAGTAATTGAGGGCGACCAGCAAACCAACAATGATGCCGACCGTATTTTTGCCACCGGCACCAAAGTTACCCAGATCAACACGGGCAAAGGGTGCCATCTGGACGCTCACATGATATTACATGCCATGCAGGGATTAAAGCCAAAAGACAATTCTGTTTTGTTTATTGAAAATGTAGGCAACCTGGTATGCCCGGCAATGTTCGATCTGGGCGAAAAGGAAAGGGTGGTGATTATGAGCGTTACCGAAGGCGATGACAAACCACTGAAATACCCGGACATGTTCCATTCCTCAACCCTTTGTATCATCAATAAAACCGATCTCTTGCCTTATGTTCCGTTTGATATAGAAAAAGCAAAGATCAATGCAAAAAAAGTAAACCACCACCTGGAAATCATTGAAGTAAGCTGCACCTCCGGCGAAGGGTTACCCATTTGGTACAATTGGTTAAAATCGAAGGTGTTGCAACCGGAAGTTGTTTGAGCCTCACCTAAATCCTCTCCAAAGGAGAGGACTTTAAAAAAATGTTTAGAATATGAATCTGACTAATGCCAAACTTTTAAAACCTCTCCACAATGGAGAATAGTTGGAGTGAGGCTACAATTTAAATAAACAATATATGTGCCTCGCGATACCCGGTAAAATATTAGAGATTGATTCCCAACTTGACGACTTGTTCCGGACTGCCAAAGTATCCTTCGGTGGCATACAAAAATCCATCAACCTGTGTATGGTGCCGGGGGCGCAAGTAGGCGATTACGTGCTTGTTCACGTTGGTGTGGCGATAGGAAAAATTGATGAAGATGAAGCCATTAAAGTATTTAGCTATTTGAAGGCCATGGGAGAAGTTGAGGATCTGGATATTTGATCATCCAGCCTCAACTTAACCACGTTTATTATAACAGATATTTCTCTAACCCTTATTTTTCGTTACTCAAAGAAAACGGAAAATCAGCTGCCTTAATGCCCCTTTGGTAATTTGGCACAGCCGACATATTAAAATTGATAACTGCTCCCTGCATCAACGCGTCATGATCTAACCAATTAAAATCGTAAGGTTTTCCGTTGTAAGTAATGCTGTTCACATATTTATTAGCCGCGCTGTTGTTTGGCGCATTGATGATTACTTTTTTGCCGTTTTCTAAATTAAGCGTGATCTTTTTAAACAAGGGCGCTCCCAATACATATTGGCCACTGGCCGGGCATACCGGATAAAAACCCAAAGCAGAAAATACATACCAGGCCGAAGTCTGGCCATTGTCTTCATCGCCGCAATAACCATCGGGGGTGGCCCTATACATCTTGTTCATGGTTTCGCGTACCCAATACTGTGTTTTCCAGGGCTGGCCAGCATAGTTATATAAATACAAAACATGCTGTATGGGTTGGTTACCATGTGCATATTGCCCCATCCCGGCTATCTGCATCTCGCGGATTTCGTGGATTACACCTCCATAATAACTATCGTCAAAAACTGGCGGAAGTGCAAAAATTGAATCAAGCTTGGCAATAAACGGTTTTTTACCGCCCATCAAATTAATCAGGCCCTGCATATCGTGGAGCGCAGCCCAGCTATAATGCCAGCTATTGCCTTCTGTAAAGGCATCGCCCCATTTAAAGGGATTAAAAGGTGTTTCCCAGGATCCGTCTTTATTTTTGCCGCGCATTAAACCGATTGACGGATCGAATAGTTTGCGGTAATTTAAGCTGCGATTTTTATAAACGTCGGTCTCCGCTTTTGGCCTGCCCAGCATTTTGCCCAATTGATAAATCGCGAAGTCATCGTAGGAATATTCGAGTGTTCGGGCTGCACTTTCGTTAATTTTAACATCATAAGGCACATAACCAATTTCGTTATAATATTTTACGCCTAAACGGCCGATGGCGTCTATTGGGCCTTCATTATTAGCGCCATGCAGTAATGCCTGGTATAGGGTATTGATATCATAGCCCCGCAAACCTTTTATGTATGCTTCGGAAACTATAGAGGCTGAGTTATTGCCGATCATACATTGGGCATAGCCGGGACTCGACCACTCGGGCAGCCAGCCGCCTTCTTTGTAATCGTTGATAAGCCCCTCCTGCATTTCTTTGCTGATAGAAGGATAAACCAAGTTCAGGAATGGGTAAAGTGCCCGGAAAGTATCCCAAAAACCCGTTCCCGCAAACATATAGCCTGGCAAAATTTTCCCATTGTTGGGACTATAATGCACTACTTGTCCTTTGGCATCAAGCTCATACATTCTGTTGGGGAAAAACAGCATTCGGTACATGCACGAATAAAAGGTGCGGGTTTGGTCAATGCTGCCGCCTTCAACCGACAGGTGGTCGAGGGTTTTGTTCCAAACGGCTTTGGCTTTTTTTTCGGTTACATCAAATGCTTCTTTTCCAATTTCTCTGTCCAGGTTCAGTTCTGCTTGCTCAATACTGATGAATGATGAGGCTACTTTTAAATGCACCTGTTCGCCCTCTGTTGTCTGAAAAGTGATGACGGCACCTACGTGGTTATCTTTTAGTTCGGACAAGCCTTCTGCTATTTTGTAGTCACTCCATACTGAGGCGGCTTTAAATGGCTTGTCGATGTAAATCACAAAATAGTCTTTGAAGTTAGCAGGCACGGCATCGCTGTTGCGGGTGCTGTAACCTATAATTTTATGTTCATCGGGTAATATTTTGATATAGGAGCCTTTGTCGAAGGCATCTATTACAATATGGGCGCTATCTGTTTTCGGGTAGGTAATCCTGAAGTTTGCGGCACGCTCGGTGGGGGTAATTTCGGTGGTGAGGTTATAATCGGCCAGGTAAACACTGTAATAATAGGGTTTAGCTATTTCTGCTTTATGCGAAAACCAACTGGCCCGGTCTTTTTCGTCCAGCTTTAATTTTCCGGTTTCGGGGAAGATAGAAAACTGGCCGTAGTCGTTCATCCAGGGCGAGGGTTGATGGGTTTGCTTAAAGCCGCGTATCTTATAGGCATCGTAGGTATATTGCCAGCCATCGCCCATTTTGCCGGTTTGTGCCGTCCAGGTGTTCATTCCCCAGGGCAAGGCTATTGCCGGATAGGTGTTGCCGTTTGACAACTCGGGTTTCGACATGGTGCCCATCAGCGGGTTTATGTATTCAACCGGGTCTGTCAAATGCCGAACGGTTTGCGCGCTGAGGCTGGCCGCTGCTAAGGTGAACAAAGTAATCAGGGTGTATTTCTTCATTTTTCTTTGTTGTTTTATGAATAGTTCGGGGAAAAAATCATTCCCGAATAGCGTTTTTAATAAGTACCAATATTACGCAATCAAATTTAATTAGTTGGCGAACTTAGGCCATAAAAGTCTTTATTGATGTTTATAGTTATCAAATGTATGAATGGCAACGCTGCCCCATCTGAGATCATCCGTAACTCCACTTTGATCTATAGAGATTGAACTTTACCAACCCTTTAAATAGCATCACATCCACAAATAATAAAAAAAAATAACCGGGGGTCCAGCCCCGGTTAAATCAACAAAATAAATAAAAACAATCAATCAATATTATTTATGCCACTTCTCGTGGGCTAAGATATTGCACGCATTTTGCCTTCCACAGGCAGTCAGCAGCGCGCTAATATTTGCGTTGGATTTACGAATTGCTTATTTCGCTATCCATATTTTAGTGCTTGTAAGATCGGTTCCTCCGGTAGCGGCCTGCCAGTTAGCAAAATTGTAACTTTGTTCGTCACCGGGATATTGGTAACGTTGTAAGCTCCCATAATTTTGAGTGTATCCCGATGGATTACTTGTGTCCATAGGCGTTGCCCCACCTGTTCTCCTCATTAATGTCCATGCTACCCATGGCTGACGGAACAAGTCAATCCATTCCTGCGCATAAATCAACTGAGTGGCGTTTGCAGCATTAAAAGCAACCTTCGGATTAGTCAACACGGCAGCGATAGCAGCAGCACTTGGGGTGGCGGTAGCTGGCTTATTTTCCACCCAAATAGGGCTGGTATAAGCCATAGTGCTCCAAAAAGTTAGAGAAGCTGTTATTCCCGCCTCATATTCAGTTTGCGCTAGGGTATTGTTTTGGCCAACACCTGCAATTCCTCTGGCATATACTTCAGCTTTCAAAAAATGAACTTCGGCCGGGGTTATAAAAATTTCGGGCACTGTGCCAACTGATGACCCTGTATTGCCATCCCTGCCCCAGTAATAATTGAAATCTGAATATAAATTGCCGACTTTATCTAAGGTCCAATCCCCATCTCTGGCTTTATTATAGGGGTCCCCACCGTCAGTTAACGCCGTAACCGGATCTTGCGGATAAGGCACCCAGTTGCTAGTTCCATTTACCTCAAAATAAATCGCACATCTTGGATCGAATATACCGCTACCGTCGGCGTTATTATTATTGCTCATTAAGTTCCACATGGTCGATCCCATTCGTATACGGCATTCCTGATCAAAAGAAAAGCCCCGCCCCGCACTGTTTATGTCAAAAGATATATTGGGGATGTTTGTTGCATTAAGGCCAACCACATCTGCAACAGGGTCTGTTAACAGGGGTTTATTCAATGCATCTGCGATAATTGGCCCGGCATCTGCATTGTCTTTGTCGTACATCGTAAGTGCGTAGCGCAACCGGAGCGAATTGGCAAATTTTTTCCATTGACCGATATCATTCAATAAAAGAAATTCGTTTGAGCCAAACGAATATTGGGTACTGCCAGTATTGAAATTATTAACCGCCCAGGTTAGATCTTTTAAACAGGAAACATATATAGACTGCTGCGAATCATACGGTGCGGTGAGGTCCGCGGTATTTCCCGAAAAAGCTTTTCCTGCTTTAGAATAAGGCATAGCCCCGTAAAAATTAGACAGCTCAATGGCCTGGTACGCCCTTAGCACCAACAACATAGCTTTTGCATTGGTATAAATAGCAGAATCGGGGCTTGCAGCCATTGTGCTTAGCATTTGGTTTGTAGTGGCCAAATTAGCATAAAAGCCACTCCAATTTGCCCCCTGGCCGTAACTGTAGTCGGATGAGGCATATACAGCACCTTGCTGCGTTATGGGTAATAGCCACCTTGTGCCGGCATTGTCTTCCCCTTGGGCTGTGATATCAAGTTGGGCGCCAATACTCTGGTAACTCTGCGGCAATGTCGTAAAATACGAACCCACATAAGGCGTATTTTCTTTTTGAAAATCCTTGGTACAGGATGCAAGGACCGCAATAAAAAACACCGTAGTGGTTATTATTGCTGTATATTTTTTTATATTATAATACTTCAACATAAAATTATCTTTTTAAAAAAATTAAAAAACCCCATTAAAATCCCGCTTTTACAGAAAAACCATAAGAGCGCACACCAGGTAAACCTCCAAATTGAATCCCCTGAACATTTGAAGCACTTACAGTACTTTCTGGGTTAATTTTATCTGGCAGCGTGGTAAACAGGTAAAACAAGTTGCGCCCTACTAACGAAAACGACAGGGTTTGAAACACCTTAGTTTTCTCCACAAAGTCTTTTGGCAGGTTATAGGTAAGGTTTAATTCGCGCAATTTCCCCCATGAGTCATTAAATACAGAATTGCTGCGCACTATAGGGTCGTTATCCCATGATTGATAATTACCGGCGTATTTCCACCATGAATTTACAACGTTGGTGTTGGGTATATAAGTATTTGTTCCGGCTTGTTGCACAACCCCGGGTAAAATTACACCAACATTAGCTTTTGTTCCATCAGGGAAAGTATAGGGTAACCCATGCCCATCACGTTCATAAACGGTTTCAGGCGCCATCCCTTGTCCCATAATGGTTGCATAATCACCCGACCAAACCTGGCCGCCAACCTTAAAATCAGTTGAAACGTAAAGGCTGAAGTTTTTGTAGGCGAATCTTTGAGAAATACCGCCTGTTAATGCTGGTGTAGCATTGCCTATTTTAACGATATCGCTCGAAGTAGCGTATTGCGCACCAAGTACCGGCCCGTTTCCGGTATTCGTACCATCTGCGTATATCAGGTTCACTATTTTCTGGCCGTTTGGGGCATATTTATAACCATATCCATAAATGTCGCCGTAATTATCGCCAACATTAACTCTCATAGAAACGCCATCGCTCCCAAACCACGAACCTAATGGCAGGGCATTAAGGCCTGGCTCCAATGCAACAACTTTATTTTGATTATGTGCCGCGTTTACGGTGATATCCCACGAAAAATCTTTCGTCTTAATTACTTTTGTATTTACCGTTAATTCAATACCCCTGTTCCGTAACGCGCCAGTATTAATTAAAACGCTATTGACCCCCGAGGAATTGGCAACGTTGATGGGTAGTATCTGATGATCTGAATAAGTGTCGTAATAGGTAAAATTCACGTTCAGCCTGTCATTAAAAAAACCGAGGTCTGTCCCAATCTCGGTCGATTTTGAGCGTTGCGGGCTTATTTTAGTGGAATACTGGCCAGGCAAAGCTAAACCGCCTGTAAAGCCAGGGGTGGTTGGAGATTGATAAAACAGTCCATTCTGATAGGGTATATACGCATTGGCACTTGTCCCCTCGCTAAGCCTCAGCTTTCCGTAGCTTAACCAATCTTTTACCGAACCCATATTAAACGCATCTGTAAACACAAAGCTTAAGGATGCGGAAGGATAAAAATAACTCCAGGCACTGGGCTGAAGTGTGGAAGACCAATCGTTAGTGCCCGATAGATCTAAAAACAAGAAGGTTTTATATGACAGGTTGAGTAAACCATACACTGAGTTTATTTCCATCACATTTCTGGCCTCTGAAATGTTATCGATGGTAGTGCTGCCATGATTGTACAGGTTATCAGAATAAGGATAACTAAACGGGCCAGGGTTACTTACTGCCAGGTCGTACATATTTGTATAGTAATGCCTGGCACCCAACGTAAAACTGGTATTAATATTTTTTACTATTTTGTCTTTATGGAAAACTAAACGGCCATCAAGGTTCTCATTGAGCGTGCTGGACAAGTCATTTGAATAGGAGCCTTGCAACCCTGCTGCGTCTGTAGGATAGTTTTTAGTTTCATACTGGTTGGTATAATAGTCCAGACCAACATTGCCAACCGCTTTCAACCAGGGGGTAATTTCGGCGTTAAGCGAAATGGAGCCTACCAATTGATTTTGGGTTAGCGTTGTAATATCATTATAAACATTCCACCAGTAATATTGCTGCCCATAATCCCATGGGGAATTATTCAGTATAGTATTTCGCGACCCATCCGGATTTGTCGACAATCCCCTTTCAATGGGCTTATAATCTGCCGGTACATTATATACAGTATTATAACCAACGCCGATATTACCACTACCGCCGGATTCACCATAGACGTTTGGCGGGTTAAATTTGTTCAGGTTAATATAGCTGGCTGTCGCATCAACTTTTACTTTTGGGCTGATGTTTATAGACGAACCAATATTGAAGGTGTTGGTTGAGTTATTGCTGTTATAAGTTATCGCATCGTTTGTTGTCCTGGTATAGGAAACGCGTAGCGTACCGAAGTCGCCCCCACCCGAAACGGCTATATTTTGTGTTTGCGTATTGCCCGTTTTGTAATAGCTCTGGAAAATATTGGAGTTGGGCGAGTAGGGCCTGGTTGTGCCATCCCACCAAACTAACGGCTGACCCATCATTTTAGGCCCCCATGATGCACCATCTCCAGGGAAACCTATATAATTGTAAAACGCACTGCCAGCAGCACTGGTAACACCTGGGCTTACATAAGCCCCGGGGATATTTCCGTCGGGACCATAAGGATCATTTGCTATATTTTCTTCCCTGTTCTGTCCACTGCCATTTTGATAAAACGGTGGGTTTGCAGAATAAAGCGCCTCTGTCATCCCGTTGCCGTATTCATGCTGGGTTTGTATAAACCGGTACGGGTCATTAATACGCAATGAATAGCTATAGTCCACCCCGAACCCTTTCTTCTTTTTCCCTTTTTTAGTAACGATAATTATAACGCCGTTTGCACCGCGCGCCCCATAAAGGGCCGCTGCTGTGGGCCCCTTCAATACAGTAGTGCTTTCTATATCATCGGGGTTTATACTATTTAAAAAAGAACCGTCGTCCCTTGTCGGCTGTGAAACATCAGTGTTCCCCTGGTTCGTCTGATATACCTGAGATTGTATGACCCCTTTTGGTTGCACCGCCTCATTATCAATTATAACGTTATCAACAACAATTAAAGCCTGGTTGTTCCCAAAAAGATTATTGTTGCCCCTCACAACGATGCGGGTAGAGGCACCTTCAACGCCGTTTGGAACGGTAATATTAAAACCTGCCACTTTCCCCATTAAACCCTCGGCGATACTCGGCGGGGCGGCCTGGGTAATATCATCCCCGGAAACCGTCTGGGTTGAGTATCCTAACGACCTTGCTTCTCTTTTTATACCAAGCGCTGTTACCACAACTTCGTTAAGCTTACCAAGGTCTTCTTCCAAAATAACATTTAAAGTAGTGGTGGCTGAGGTAACGGGTATTTCTTTGGTAACGAAACCAATGAACGAAAAAACCAATACCCCATTTCCATCAGGCACATTTAATTTAAATTTACCGTTAATATCTGTCACGGCAATAACCTTAGTGCCTTTTAACGAAACAGTTACACCAGGGAGCGGCAATTTTTTATTATCGCTTACCTGTCCGGTAATGGTAGGGGGGGCGACATACAAATCGGAAGATTTGTTGACATCAGGATTCTCCTTGTGCTTAATAACAATAACATTATCGGTAATGGTATATACCAGTGGCAAATTCTTCAACGCCAGGTCCATTGCCTGTGGTACTGTTACATTTTTTACGTTGATGCTCACTTTGGCCTCGTCGGGCAAATCACCTTTATAAAAAAACTGATAGCCGCTTTGCTGTTGAATACTGTTAATTATTTTGGATAGAGGCGCGTCTTTTTCTTTCAGCGTAATACGCTGCGCAAAAGTTCGGGCTGATACCTGAAGGCAAGCAATGGTTATGAACAATACAGTAAATTTCATTACCATAATGATTTTAAATGCAGAAAGCCGTAAAGAATGATCAGCTTTCCCACATAAGTTTAATTTCATACTTTTGTAGAGTTTTGGGTTAATGGGTAATTCATTCGGTCACTCGATTTTTTTAGATTAGCCCGATACATTCGGCCGGGAGTGTTGCAAGCGCTTCCGGCTTCTTTTATGGTACCACCGTAGGTTACGGCTGGGACATCGGGAAATCTCTTGATTTGGGGGGGAAGAAAGTAGTTATTTATCCATATTCTATCTTTTTAGGGTTTAACCATTTGTTTATGTCTCGTTATTAAGGCAATACAATTATTTTTTTTCCATCTATACGGAAATGCACATCACCCAGTTCAAGGATATTTAATATTTTTGAAAGGTTATTGCTCTGTTTGATTTTTCCGAAGAACACATCCTCTTTCACCTTACCTTCGTATACAACGTCCACATCATACCACCGGGATATCTGACGCATTAAGGTGTGCAAATCGGAACGTTTGAATACAAACATGCCATCTTTCCAGGCCATAGTTTGTTCTATATCGGCATTATCAACCACGCTGAGTTTTTGATTAACATCACCGGTCTTTGCAAGTGACTGCTCACCCGGCTTCAAAACAGTCGCACCTGTAGCGTTTGATACTTTCACGCTACCTTCAAGCAGTGTAGTTTTCACGAGCGGTTCGTCGTTGTAAGCGTTCACATCGAAACTCGTGCCGATGTCTTCGATGGTTTGGCCCTTAACACGCACGCGGAAAGGCCGGGCGGAATTGTGTACGACTTCGAAATAAGCTTCGCCGCTTACAGCTACTTCACGCTCGTTTCCAGTAAAGGCTGTTGGATAAGTGATTGAAGATGCCGCATTGAGCCATACTTTGGTACCGTCGGATAAAGTGAGGCTCCATTTACCACCGCGGGGCGTGGTAATCGTATTCATGGCTACCACTTCAGATTTTAGCGATGATGCCGTATTGGCATTATACGCAACTTGCCCGTTAGCTGTTTTTTTAACAATAACATTGCCTTGTTGGGCGATGATGCCGCTTTTCGCATCTGTCAACACCACTTGTTCACCGCCCGCTAAGGTTAGTACCGCCTTGTTGCCGCCTGGTTTTATGTCGCGGATTTGATTGTGGGCAACTTGTTGGTATGGTTGTTTTCGTGAAATAAAATAATAACCTGCCGATAAAAACAGCAGGATTGATGCAGCCGCCGCTATGCGTGGCAATAGTGATGCCGTACGGTGTATGCCGGGTAATTTCCGGGCTATGTCATTTAAGTCCTGTTCTATTTTCGCTTCATCAATTTCCTGATGAAAAAGCTGTGCCTGGTTCACATACCAGGTTTCTAACAAAATAATTTCTTCGGGGCTGCAATTGCCTTCGTTATACTTTTTTATTAAAAGTAGTATTTCTTTCTGATCCATATATACGCGGCTTTCGCCTCTCTATGTTGTATAATACATCAGGCAGGTTAAGGGCGTAGGAGAAAAGCAAATTAATTGAGATATTTTATACTTTTTTTTAATCACAACGCGATTAATGAAGCACCAGCAGAATTAAAAATGCAAACATTCCAAATTTGACCCTTAATTTTTTCAGAGCATTATTAACTTGCTTTTTTACGGTGGGTTCCGCTATGCCTAATTTCTCAGCAATTTCCAGATGGGTATGGTTATTTTTTCGGCTCAACAAAAATATTTCGCGCATTTTGGGAGGTAAAGCGTCGATTTCCCGGTTAATCATTTCCTGCAATTGGTTTTCCCGGGCACGATAATCGGTGATACAGGTCCCATTGTTTACCGAATCCTGTATCGACGAAATATAATTACATTCCAGCCCTAAACGTGAAATCGCCCTGAATACCCTGTTCCGCACGGCTGTATAGAGATAGGATGAAAGATGGCTTCCCAAATTGAGCGTTTCGCGATTGTTCCATAACGAAACAAATAATTCCTGGACAAGGTCTTTCGCTTCCTCGGTGTTTCTTAGCTTATTATAGGCATGAATATATAGCGGCGCTTTAAAACGGTTATATATTTCAGTGTATGCACGATGATCACCCTCTTTTAGCAAAGCAGATAGTTCCTGATCATTAAGTTCACTGTATGCCGACATCTTTTAGTTTTCCAAAACGAATTTATGGAAAAACAAGCAAAAACAAAAAATGTATTTATTTATCAATTTATCTTATCTATTAATAATATAAAAAATAACCGCGGCTAGGCTCCGAATTTCGACGTAAAATTAACTAAAGAAAGTTTCTTTAATGTTTATTATCAAGCCCTTGTTATCATCTCCGTTCATTATAAACACCAAATTCAGCTATAGAAACCTGGTGATCAGCCTTATCAATCCATACACGCACCTTGTTTCCCCACACCCTATCAAAACGGTTTATTTTCACCGTACTTTTATTCTCACCAGTAAATATAGGTTTCCAAACACCGTTTTCACAATATTCTAAATGGTACTGAATAATATTGGCTTTTTCTTCAGTCAGTGTTATTGTGTTAAAAGCCAGCTCGTGGTCAAAATCAATTTCATACCAGGGGTTCTTGATTGCAGGGTTTGAGATCCACGATGTGCTGAAGTCATCATCGTTGGCAAAGTCCATAATATTAGAATCATCACTCCAGCTTGAATTACTGGCTTGTTTTTTGGCAAGATTGGTCGCAATTATTGGCGCGCCTGTTTCAGGTATTTTGGCAACAGGGCCTTCGTTATGCCACAATTTACCAATTTCTTTTAAAGCGGCCAGGGCGTTGTCATCAATTAAACCATCGGTATTGGGTGCCACATTCAGAATAAAATTGCAGGACGCATTGTTTAATGGAATAATGTCTTCGTTTACCAGCTTCACAGGGTCTTTTACTGGTTGGGTGGGGAATGTTGTTTTCCAGAACCATGCGTTGTTAATAGGCAAACAGGCTAAGGCAGGCATGTGGTTACTTTCTTTTGAAACACGCTGCCCCGCCCCCATTTCATAAGTTTTAATATCCGAATAAAACAGACCATTGGCGGGGTATTTCGCGCCGTTCAGATCCATCAAAACACAGTTGGCCTGCAAGGATTTCACTAAGTAGTAAATATCTTCAAAATGAATATCATCGTAAGATATTCGGGACCAGGGTGCATCCCAGCCGTCTATAATTAAAGCCTCTATCTTACCATAATTGGTCAGCAACTCAGTAATTTGGGCCTTCTCCATTTCAAAATCTTTTTGGGTGATTGAATTTGGGCGCAGTTTATGATGGGTATCCAAAATCGAATAGTAAAGCATCACCTTCAAACCATTTTTTCGGAAGGCATCGGTAAACTCCTTTACAACGTCCCGTTTCAACGGACTATTCATTACGTTATAATCGGTGGTTTTGGTGTCCCAGATGCAAAACCCGCTGTGGTGCTTGGTAGTGAGGCAACCATAACTCATATTCGCAGATTTTGCCGCCTTTGCCCACTGATCACAATTTAATTTTGTTGGATTGAATACCGACGGCGGGGTTTCAGGGTCGGGCCAATCGGCATTCATGAAAGTGGGTATATTAAAATGAATGAACATACCAAAACGCAGATCGACGAATTGCTGCTGAAGCTCCGACAA
>Ga0364866_10016_pt2 | contig 116103 bp, 86 predicted proteins | sample ExccelAu500001D3_3_FD_206913 | JGI IMG/M metagenome (GOLD analysis project Ga0364866, IMG submission 206913) | Enriched cells from Trout Bog Lake Hypolimnion, Wisconsin, USA - BchlTB.Aug13.5000.01.D3 | ecosystem: Environmental > Aquatic > Freshwater > Lake > Hypolimnion/Profundal zone | place...
GCTCCGCGGACGACGCCCGAAAACTTCCGATCTGCGTTCACAACTGCTAAAGGCTGGGGGACGTTCAGTCAAAAGATCGCCGACGGCAAACAAGTCGCTTCAATTGCCCTGACCTGGGGAAGCCTAAGCCTCAACCAGATCCGCCTGAAGTCCGATGTGACCGGCGATGCGGCAGTTCTCGTGCGAGGGAAGAAAGTCGCCGCGAAGTTCGAGCGAAAGGATGGCGCCCTAATTGCCACCTTCGAGCGCCCGATGGAGTTGCGTGCCGGTCGTTCGTTGGAAGTGCATATCGGATAGCGGTTAGGTCCGCTACAATCGCCTTGTGGTAACCGCTTCTCTTTTACTCTTAATTGCTGTCAATCGAGGAGCGGATGCCGATCTTACGTTCTGCTGTAAACCCGACAACGACCTTTACCGGATGGTTCGCCAAACAGGTAAGCACTGCGTCCGTTTCGATTCGCGCACCGAGGCGTTCGAACGGGCGAAACCCGGGTCGAGCGTTTTGCTGCTTGGGGATCAGGACGCCGAGGGGTACACGGATCCGAAAGCTCCGTCCAAAAACCTGAAAGTCTACGTCGAAGAGCCGATTCATAAGGAGCGGACGAAGGGCGGATTCGTTTTGGACACGTTGTGGCTCAGGGTGATCGTCACATCCGACCAATTCGGTCCCGAACTGGAGCAAGGCAGGATCCTCTCGATCGGAAGTCAAATGATTCCTGCCGTATCGGCGAAGGACCCGTTGCTATCAATAGGACGAGTAGCCGGATTCGACAAGCTTGCCTTCGGCATGCCTTCCACAACGAACGCTTTGCTATGGTCACCCGACAAGAGCACGTTGAAGAGTTGCGCCACGTTAAGTTCGTTTGGCACTTCACGATTTGCGCCTGCCAAGGCGTGGAAGCCAGTGATCCAGACAATCCTGCGATGGTTGGGAGCGCCAGAAACCGCTTCCCTTCTGCAGTGGAACCCGGGAGTTCGTCCCACGTTCAGCGCAAAGGAAGCTCTGCCAGGCGACGTCGAACGCATAGCCCAGCAACGCGCTGCCGCATGGTTCTCTCGATCGAAGCTTCTCGTTGCCGAGAAAAGGGTTTACAACTACAACACCGCCGAGCAATGGCCAGACCGTGTCGGCCCGATGCCAGATATTGCCGGCGACGGAACGTACGGAATGCTCGAAGGTTATTCGTCTGCGATCGATGCGCTCGGAATGCAGCCGGTCAGGTGGTATCGTCGCGCGGACTGCAACGCGGAGTCGGCGATGGCGCTCATTCAAGCGGGGAACAGAGACCAGAGGCAGATCGGCGGGAACATCGCCGATTTCATTGCCGGTCGCAGCACGGTATTGCACGACGACCCTGCGAAACAGTCTTTCGGCCTCGTCGGCTGGAACGACTTGGGTCCCTATCGCGGCACGTTCTACGGAGACGACAACGCTAGGTACATCTTGGGGCTCATCGGCGCCTCGGGAGGTCTCAAGCAGAACCGCTGGGACGACCAGATCTTGAAGTGCATCCTCGCGAACTTCCGCACTTCCGGAGCAAACGGTTTCAGGGGAGATTCGCTCGGAGAAGGAGATATCGAAAGGCAGGGTTGGCGGCATTTTTACGATGCAGCAACCGTCAATATGGCTCCTCACTTCGAAGCGTATCTTTGGGCTTGCTACCTCTGGGCGTATGACAAGACTGGATACAAGCCGCTGTTGGAGAGAACGGAAAAGGCGATCGCGCGAGTGATCGCTTCCGGCGAAGATGCGTGGACCTGGACGAACGGTTCCCAACAGGAACGGGCGAGGATGCTTCTTCCGCTGGCATGGTTGGTTCGAGTTCACGACACTCCAGTTCACCGAACCTGGCTTGCCGACATGGCGAAGAAGGTGATTGGATATCAAGCGGAATGCGGAGCGATCCGAGAGGAATTTGGGGATCTTAGCCACGGAATCGCAGGTCCACCACGCTCGAACGAAGCATTCGGAACTGCAGAAGCGCCCCTAATTCAAGAGAACGGCGATCCATTGGCAGACATGCTGTATACGTCGAACTTCGCGTTCTTGGGCCTTCATGAGGCCGCCGCAGTGACACGGGACGCGAAGCTCGTCCAAGCCGAGAATAAGCTGGCAGAGTTTCTCTGCCGGATACAGATCAAGTCTTCGACCCATCCAGAACTGGACGGGGCGTGGTTCCGAGCCTTTGACTACGGAGACTGGGATTTTTGGGCGAGCAACTCCGATCTCGGTTGGGGCGCTTGGAGCATTGAATCGGGGTGGAGCGTTTCTTGGATTACGACGATCCTCGCACTGAGAACCAAGCACTTGGCGTTCTGGGACGTTCACCCGGGATTCCGAGTGAACCAGGGGTTGGTCAAGATGATGCTGCCCTAGCTAGGGCTTGAGCATAAAGATGTATCTCGGCGTTGCTGCAATTCCGCTCCAACTTGCCGGGTCGAACGTCTTCTCGAATACGCGCTTGAGCGTTGGGTCGTATGGAATCAAGGCGGACCAGAGGGCGCCGGGAGAGTTCTTCCAACGCGCATCGACGGGACCGCCGTCGATGCGTTGGAACTTGGCAGTCGAAACTTCGTGGTTCCACATGAAGTCCCGGTTGGTGGCGACGAGTTTATCGATATCGCCTTTTGAGAAGACGAGGCCATGCTCGTATGCCTCCACTATCGCATCGACGTCGATTCCGTAGTAACCGCCGTTGGGGTGGACGCCAACCCAATGCTTCGTTGAACCGTCCGGCTTGTAGTCCCAAGGGCCGGCCGGTTCCCAGTAGTTCCAAACGAAGTACTTACCGCCCTCTCGCGTTTTGATTCTGGACTTCATGGTGCGAAACCACTGTTCGGCTCGGGCTTTGTACACTTCGCGTCCGGTAGCATCGTACATCGCAAGCAGCCACTCGGCGATGGCATTCTCCTTGTTGTCGGGATTGGAAAAACCGGAAGTTAGGCGATTCGAATACCCGGACGTCCATTGCCCTGACTTTTGGTCGATTCCAAAGGCGGGCACCACCCAGACTCCACCTACTCCAAGATCGCGCCAGCATCCTCGGCTCATCCACTTGATGTAAGTCTGTTCCGCCAGCCTCAGATAGCTGTCGGCCTTCGAACCGTACTTCGAACGGAGCGCGGGGTTGCTCTTGATCTCGGCGGAAATCAAAACTACCGGGCGGAACGCCATTGCTTCGCCGAGAAGGCTGTCGGTATAGAGTTCGTCCTCGATCAATCCACCGGTCCCAGATTTTGGCCAGCCGATGAAACCGTCGGGTTCCATGACCCCGCGTTTGATCCACGAGTCGGTCCAGTCGACCAGTCGATCGATCCAAACCTGATCGCGGGTGGCAAGGTAACCGTAGTAGTAGCCGTTTAAATACGGGGAAACCAGCCATCCAAGCTCTTCGCCCATCTCCTTGTCGCAGTAACGCGACTTCGACTCGGCAACGATGCTCTTCTGCCATCGGGCAAGCCAGTCCTTCGATAGACTCGAATCGGCCTGTGTTGCCGCGACCGAGGCAACTGCCACCGAGACCGTTCCCATCAATAAGCTGGAGATCCCAAGTAAGAACCGATTCATGGTCGGGTTTTACCTGTGAGCTCGGATAGAATCTACGGTCATGCACAAAGGCAGGTTGGAGGCATTTAGCGACGCAGTGATCGCCATAATCATGACGATCATGGTGCTTGACCTTCATGCGCCTCATGGAAATAAGGTTTCCGACCTTCAAGCAGTCTTGCCGACTTTGTTGGCCTACCTTCTAAGCTTCGTATTCCTCGGCATCTATTGGAATAACCATCACCATATGCTTCAGGTGGCTAAGCATGTCAGCGGTCCCGTCTTGTGGGCAAACATGCACCTGCTGTTTTGGCTGTCATTGATTCCATTTGCGACCGGCTGGATGGGCGGGCAGTGCACCAGTCAATGGCCGGTTGCCCTATACGGTGCGATCCTGTTGATGTGCGGAGTTGCATACACGATTCTCGCCAAGTGCTTAATCGCTGTCAACGGAAAGGACTCCGCCTTGGCAAAGGCCTTGGGGGCAGACTTCAAGGGGAAGATCTCGGTCGTAATCTATGCGGTCGCAATCGGACTGACGTGGATTAACCCAGCTTTCTCCTGCGCTCTGTTTGTCCTCGTGGCATGTCTCTGGTTCGTGCCGGATCGCCGGATCGAGACGCATATCGAACCTTAACTCGTCGAGGCGAACTCCCCTGGTGTCGAGCCCAATTCACGCTTGAACATCGCGATAAACGCGCTTGAAGAACTGTAGCCAAGCCTGAATGCGACGGATGCGATCGTTTCACCGGTCAGAATCTTCTCCAATCCGTCGAGCAGCTTGCGTCTTCGAATCCATTGACCGAGGCTCATCCCCGTTTCTTGAGTGAAGAGCCTCTCCATAGTCCTACGGCTGGCGCCGCATTCGCGAAGAACCAGGTTTACGTCGATTCTCGATTCAAGTCCGGTTTCGATCGCGTCGGCAAAGCGGCGACCAAGCACCGACCTTGGAAATGGAAGCTGCAGAGGCACTGTGCCGATGGTACGGATCTCGTGGTCAATCAGGCCGGCAAGATGGCAATGATGCGATGCCTTCGACTCGAGCGCCCCGATTTGAATGGTCCGGACGATCAGCTCTCGCAAGAGCGGGGAGACGCTAACGACGGCGCATCGGCTGCGATCGAAGCTCGAATCCTCTCGATCTCTCCGAACCTTCCTTACGTAGATCATCCTGAGCGCGGTCTGTCCCGACATCTCGAGGGTGTAAACGGTCTTTGCCGGCAACCAGACTGCGCGGTGGGGAGGGACGACCCATGCCCCGGCATCGGTCTTTACCGTTAGCACCCCTCTGATCGCGTAGACGAGTTGATCCCACGTTTCAGAAGACGGTGGAGCATGGGAGTTCGCGCTGAAGGTGACTCCGTAGCTGCGCACCAATACACCTTCGTCCAGTTGGCGCAAATTCGACATTAGTTGGCGTTATACCGTTATCGCGTCGCAAGGCCGACATTGGATAATACCGAGCATGGAATTCTTACCACCCCACGGTCAACTTGCCCATTTCTCAATCAACGTCGACGATATGCAGCGATCGCAGGAGTTCTACTCGGGCGTTTTCGGTTGGAAGTTTCAAGCCTATGGACCTCCCGGTTTCTTTATGATCGATACCGTCGCTGCCGAAATTGCCCAGATCCCGATGCGAGCTTCGATGCAGGGGCGTCGCGCCCTGGTGCCTGGAGTGAAAATGAATGGATTTGAGTGCACGATCTCGGTATCCGATCTCGATGCCGCGATCGAGGCGATCGTCAGGCTTGGCGGAAAGATCGTGATGCCCAAATGCACGCTTCCCGCAATCGGCCACCTCACCTTTTTTGAGGACCCGTCAGGGAATTTTGTCGGCGCCATGCAATACGATTCGACGGCGGAGTGACCACTTTTCATCGACAGAAGATACACTGGCCATAGGAAAGGAGGATCATTCTTATGGCCCGACAATGTCCCAACTGCTCGTCAACGATGTCGCCGGAAACGGCTCATGGAGCCCAGATTGACGTGTGCCCAAACTGTGGTGGAATTTGGCTCGACGGGGAAGAACTCCGCGCCATCCTCAGCAGCGACATTCAGACGATCGATGCGATCGAAGCTTCGGTACGACCTGAAATCGGTCAACACCATGCGGGAAGATCGAACCTATTGTGCCCCGAGAACGGCATCGCACTCGACGAGTATCGGTACCTGTACAACTCGCCGATTCCGATTCATGCGTGCCCGGTATGCGGTGGTATGTTCATTCACGCCGAGCAACTGCCCTTGATGCAGCAGTGGTTTGCGCGGACGCAGGAGCCGCCAAGTCACGACGAGGCGCTTCGGATCGCGATGGGGCAGGATATCGCCGAGCACGAGGCGTTTATGCTGCGTCAGCGACACCTGATCGGCATGTTCAACACTTTCAGATCCTATCGTCCCGGTTGGTGGGGATTGCTTTAGCACCGTTTGTGCGCATGCCTACTTAAATCTGAATCAAATCGAGACAATATACGGTTTGTACGCATTTGGCTTGCCTTTGCCACGGCTCATCGTTACACTTGACGAGTAACTCGTTAGAATGCCGTGGACGAACTGACTCAAAACTGCTGGAAATGTGACAGATCGAACCCGCATGTGGCGAAGTTCTGTCAATCGTGCGGTGCGCCCCTAACAATTTCGTGCCCGACCTGCAATTTTGTCAATCCGGCTAGCGCCAAATTCTGCAGCGAATGCGGAGCGAGTCTTGGAAGCAGACAGTCGCTGGCCGTCAATGAGCCTAGTGCGCCATATTCAGCTGGCGAACGGCGTCAGCTAACGGTCATGTTCTGCGACTTGGTGGGATCGACCGCGATTGCCGAAAGCATGGACGTGGAGGATCTTCGCGAGATCCTCGAAGCGTATCAAGAAGCCAGCATTCAGGCTATCCGACAATACGACGGGAGGGTGGCAAAGCGGTTGGGGGATGGGCTCGTAGTCCTCTTTGGCTATCCTCATGCACACGAAGACGATGCCCAACGGTCTGTTTTCGCCGCGTTAGGCGTTGTGTCAGAGATTGCGCGTCTTTCCCAAAGGTTCGAGGAGGAGCGTGGGGTGAAGATGGCGGTGCGGATCGGAGTGCATACCGGTCTCGTCGTCGCCGGCGAGTCGGGGTTCTCGGATCAGAGGGAGATTGAGATTGTGGGCGAAACACCCACTATCGCTGCCCGCCTTCAGGAGTTAGCCGAACCTGGCACGATTGCGATCAGTGCCGCCACTCACCGGCTCATCAGCGAGGAGTTCGATTTCGTTCCGTTAGGGCCGCAGTCGATCAAGGGGCTAAGGCGACAATTGGACGTGTATCGGGTGCTTAGCCCAAGAGCAAGGGCGAGGACCCTGATCTCACGCCAACTCCTGCCCGAGATTGTCGGCAGAGAACTGGAGTTGCAGGTCCTCCGAACTCGGTGGGGTTTCGCCGAAGCCGGAGAGAGTCAAACGGTGCTGCTCTCCGGCGAGCCGGGAATTGGCAAGAGTCGGCTTCTCGACGCGTTCAAGGGATTCGTCCAGGGGCGCGGAAATGTCACGGTGAAGGAGATCTTGTGCTCTCCGTATCATCAAGGCACGCCCTTCTATGCCGTGGTTGCGCGATTGCAGCATGACTTGGTTGGACTGAGGGTAGACGACGACTCTGACACCGCGTTGGCCAAGCTAAGGCGGTTCGCGGCGGAGTACGGGATCGATTCAGATGAGTCGCTCTCAGTTTTGGCGACCTTGATGTCGATCCCGCTCGGCGAGGACCGACCCCCGATTAGGTTATCTGCCGAAGGTCAGAGGCTCAAGACCTTGGAACTGCTTGCCCGCATCTACGCAGGCGAGCCGTCGGACGGTCCTGTTCTTGTCGTAGTCGAGAACGCGCAGTGGGCGGACCCTTCGACCCTCGAGTTGATCGGCCGGATCATGGATCAGAGCGAAACGAATCGGCTTCTGACGCTTGTAACGCTTAGGCCATCTTTCGAGCATCCATGGGTGGGCAAGGAGCGGCTTTGCCACCTCGAACTCAGCAAGCTTGAAAACCGCGATGTGGAGAAGATCGTGCTTCAGATCACGGCAGGTAGGCGACTCCCCCCAGAGGTCCTGCAGCAAGTTCTTACCAAGACGGATGGTGTCCCTCTTTTCGTGGAGGAACTCACAAAAATGGTGCTCGAATCGGGGCTCCTCGTCGAGAAAGGCAAGAGCTACGAACTCAACGGACCGATTCCGGAGCTGGCAATCCCGACCACCCTTCACGACTCGCTTATGGCACGTCTTGATCGGCTCTCGACCGTCAAAGAGATCGCACAGCTTGCCTCAGTGATCGGACGTGGCTTCAGTTTCCAGCTCTTAAGAGTCGTTTCGGAGATCGACGCGACCATCCTGCGTCGCGAACTGCAGCGGTTGGTCGACGCTGAACTGATCTACGAGTACCAGGACGACAAAGGCGAATTGGCGTTTCGGTTTCGTCATGCATTGATCCAAGACGCTGCCTACGAATCGCTGTTGAAGGGGCGCAAGCAGAAATACCACAGCGCCATCGCCCAAGCGATCGTTTCCCAATTCCCAGAAACGGCCGATACTCAACCCGAAATTCTCGCCGCCCACTATCTTGCCGCCGGTATGACCGAGCCGGCGATGGCGTTTTGGATTCAAGCCGGGCAGCGTGCCCTGGTCCGGTCGGCAAATCATGAGGCGATCTCAAACTTCCAAAAGGCGCTGAGTCTGCTCACCAAGACACCTGAGTCTCCCGAGCGATTGGCGAGAGAACTTACCGTGCAGGCGAGCATGGGTATGGCGCTCATTGCGACCAGAGGTTTTGGATCTTCCGAGGTGGGATTGTGTTTCTCTCGCGCAGAGAACCTATGCCTTGCTCTCGGCGAAACGGCGCAGCTCTTTCCCGTTTTGTGGGGGCTCTGGGTCTTCTATCTGGTTCGAGGCGAATTGCAGATCGCACAGGATCGGGCCGAGCACCTCCTTCATCTGGGCGAATCCACCGGCGATCTCGGTATGAGAATCGAAGGCCATTTCACCCTTGGAGACACTCTGTTTTGGCGTGGTGCGTTTGCCGAATCGAGGCGTCATCTAGAGCGACTAGCCGATCTCTACAGCTTCGAAGATCACGGAAACCACGCCGTTCTCTACGGCCAAGACCCCGGCGTAAGCGGTCTCTCGTATCTGAGCTTTACCCTTTGGGCGCTTGGCTATCCGGAGCAGGCGCTCGAGAGGAGCGCGCAGGCTCGAGAGCTTGCTACTCGTCGCGGGCATCCGTTTAGTACGGCCTGGGCGCTCGGGTGTTCCGCGCTGCTGAACCACTTCCGCGGCGACCCTGCCGAGACGCTTCGACATGCTCAGGAGACAATTCTCCATTCCAACGATCAGGGACAGCCGTTCTGGATCTCTGCCGGAACCTTCCTTCAAGGCTGGGCGAAGTTTCGGATGGAAGACCGTGTTGAAGGGCTTGCGGAGATGCGATACGGCCTGGCGTACTACCAAGCGATCGGATCCCAAGTCGTGCAACCGCACTTTATGGGCGTTCTCGCCCAAACGCTGGGCGAAGTGGGTGAGATCGACGAGGGAATCGACCTTCTGCTGCGAGCGCTTGAGAAAGCGAGGACGCACGGCGAACGGGTTTCTGAGATAGATCTGCACCGTGTTCACGCGAACCTGCTCTTGTCCAAGGGCGGAAGCGATCCTTCCGAGGCGGTTGAGTCGCTTCAAACCGGAATCAAGTTGGCGAAATCTCTTGGCGGCAAGGCCCAACTTCTAAGATGCCTCGCGGACCTGTACCGCCTAACCGACGATCCGGCAGTGGAGAAAGAACTGGAGTCGGTTGCCGACAGCTTCACAGAAGGGTTCAACGAACCTTCCTATATTCGAGCTAGGGCAACTCTAAGCGTTTCACGGAGAAGAACGGTATGAAGTACATCGATCGAGGCGGCGAACAGGTCTATTGTCAGCCGTTTGAGGCAAAGGGCGTCCATTTCTATGGATTCCTACTATCGGCGGATATGGGCGTCCTCCAGACCCAGCTTTGCGACAAGTATCTGAACGATCCGAGTGGGGGCGCGACCAAGTTTCGACCTGCGGCGCCGTTCGTTTTGCTGGCGTTCTGTAAATTGGACGGGCTGAATTCGAACGCGATGCCGTACAAAGATTACGGTTGGTTCTCGGAGCAGGAGACGGCAATTTGGGTCTTGACTGTCGACGAGCAGCGCGACACCGCGCTTTGGGCATTCCCCTACATCTGGGTCGATAACCCCTATGCGATGGCGATGGGCCGGGAAATCTACGGATTTCCCAAGGGGCTCGGGGCTTTCGATATTCCCGACTCTCCCGATAACGCGGACAAGTTCAGCGTGGACATCCTCGCGCTGAAGACGTTCAGCCCGGAGACCAAAGGCACGATCGAGCGTGTCATTCAAGCCAATCGAGTATCTGGGAGCGGAGCGACTTCGGAGTGGACGGAGGTCGGCGATGCCGGAAAGGCGATACTCAAGGGTCTCGCCGATGCTGCCGGCAACGAAGACATCTGGGACGATCTGAAACTTGCCTATAACACGATCGACAACCTCATTCACGGGCGCGTGCCGTTTGTGTTTCTGAAGCAGTTCCGGGATGTTGCCGACGGGACGAACGCCTGCCATCAGTCGATCGTCGAAGTGACCTGCAAAATGACGAAGTTCCACTCGGGCGGTTTACTGCTTGGGGAATATGAAGTCGCGATTGAGGAGCTTGCCAGCCATCCGGTGGTTGCCGACCTAGGGCTGGCGGGTCACAAGATCACTCCAATTCTCAGTTACTGGAACTACTTCGACTTCGAGATCGGCCCTGGCGTCGAGATTTGGAAGGCCCAACCGGGGGATAAATGACGGAAGGGAAGCAGAAGATTGCGGTTCTGGGCGGCGGCGCCGGATCGTTGACCACAGTATTCGAGTTGACGAGTCTGCCCGATTGGCAAGATAAGTACGACATCACGGTTTACCAACTCGGCTGGCGTCTCGGCGGCAAGGGCGCGAGCGGACGTGGGGCCAACGGCCGAATCGAGGAGCATGGCCTTCACGTTTGGATGGGTTTTTACGACAATGCCTTTCGCGTTATTAGGGCGGCTTATCAAGAGATGGGACGTCCGCCAGGATCGCCTTTGGCAACCTGGCAGGATGCCTTCAAGAAGCACAGCTTCATCGTCATTGGCGAGGACATCAAAGGGAAGTGGAAGACATGGCGTTTGATGTTTCCGACGAACAACCTCGTTCCAGGCGACGGGGGTGAACTTCCAAGTCTTGAAGAGTGCGCAGAGTTGTTGCTCGGATACTTGCACACTCATTTTCTCAGCGTGCAGCGAAATGCAACCGGGTTGTCGAAGAGTCCGCATCCCGATGAAGGCATCTTTAAGAGGATCCTGGACGATGCCGAGCAGGTTGCAGCGGCAGGAGCGATGACTGCCGGAGGCGCACTGCTCTTTACCGCTCACGAAGCATTGAAGGTAGTTCGCCTCGGGGGGAAGCCTGCCGAGGAGATAATCAAGCCGCTCGATACGTTCCTCCATTGGCTTTGGAGCATGATCGAGCAGGTTCTGGACGACGACGACGAACTTCGAAGGCTCTGGATCGAATTCGATCTGTTCGTAACAACCGTTCGGGGGCTCATCGCCGACGGGGTTATGTTCGGCCCAAATAATCTGGACTTTCTCGATCAGTGGGACTATCGGGAGTGGCTCAAGAAGCATGGCGCAACCGAGATCAGCTACAACTCGGGGGCTACTCGCGCTCTATACGATCTTGTTTTCGGCTACGAGAACGGCGATACGGACCGGCCTAACTATGGGGCAGGAGTTGGACTCCGGTCGGTTCTTCGCATCGGCCTGACCTACAAGGGTGCGGTGTTCTACAAGATGCAGGCTGGCATGGGGGATACCGTCTTCACTCCGCTGTATGAGGTTCTCAAGAAGCGGGGAGTGAAATTCGAGTTCTTTAGCCGAGTGAGAAACCTTGGGCTATCCGAAGATGGATCGCGTATCGAGACGATCTCGGTAGGACGGCAGGCGACACTCAAGAGCGGTTCGTACGATCCTCTAGTGGATTGTGAGAATCTCGCTTGCTGGCCGAGCGATCCGAACTACGACCAACTTGTCGAAGGTGACGCCCTCAAGTCGCAAGGGATCAATCTCGAGTCGTTTTGGACGCCGTGGCCAGACGTCGAGGAATTCGAGCTCAAGTTGGGGCAAGATTTCGATCTCGTGGTTCAAGGGATCTCCTTGGGGGCATTCCCGTTCATCTGCTCCGAGTTGATCGCGGCCAACGATGGATGGCGACAGATGGTTGAGAACGTCCAAACCACCCGGACCCAAGCGATGCAGTTGTGGCTCAATAAGGATATCGCCGGATTGGGTTGGACGCAGCCAAGCCCGATCCTCGATGCCTACGTCCAGCCTATGAACACTTGGGCGGACATGTCTCAACTCATCGACCGGGAATCCTGGAGACCGCCCAACGTCGTTAGGAGTATCGCGTACTACTGTGGACCGATGGTAGGCGGCATACCGGATCCTGCCGATCGAGGGGCTCCAGCAAAGGCACTTGCAGAAGTCAAGGAAACCGGTCGTAAATGGCTGAACGGTGCCAGCGGCTTCCTGTGGCCATTGGCTACAACACTGGGCAGCCAAACCGATTTGGATTTCGAACTATTGGTCGATTCAGCCGGTGGGACCGGCGATCAGCGCTACGATGCCCAGTTCTGGAAGGCGAATATCGATCCATCGGAGCGATACGTTCTATCTGTTTCCGGTAGCCTTGACTACCGCCTTGAGCCGGGTAAATCCGGCTTCGACAACCTGTTCCTAACCGGAGATTGGACACGTAACGGCTTCAACGCAGGATGTATCGAAGCAACCGTCATGGCGGGGATGCTCGCTGCAAACGCGATCTCCGGTTTCCCCGTCATCGACAGTATCGTTGGTTATAAGTGATCCGATGGCCGGCGGTGGGCGCCGCCGGCCATCTGTGATTGCGCCTATGGCGTAATCGTCAGGCTGTTATGAGTCGTTACGCCAAAGGTAACGGCAAAGATAGCCATTACCGTTACGCCGACTGGGCTGGTGTTGATCGTGAATGTCCCGGAGGTCGCTCCAGGAGGGATGGCGAATGTAGCCGGCACCGATGCCTTGCCACTATTTGACGTCACCGAGATCGATATTCCACTTGGTCCGGCTTGACCGTTTAGGTTGACGGTTCCAATTGCGGAATTCCCTCCTTGCACAGTGCTTGGAGAAACCACGAAGTTGAGCATTGCCGCGGGATTGACCGTAATCGATGCCGTCCTGGTTCCGGTGCCTAGCGTTCCGGTAAACGTGCCGACAACAACGGAATCGACACCGCTGGTGCTAACGGAAAACGTCGCCGAAGTTGCCCCTGCAGGAACCGTAACCGAGACAGGCACGTAGACGCAGCCGCTATCCGATGCCAGTGACACCGTTGTTCCACCCGTCGGAGCTGGCCCGCTCAGCGTTACCGTTCCAGTTGCGCTCTTTCCACCCACAAGGGAATTGGGGGTTGCCCCGACGCTAACAAGCCCTCCTGGAAGGATCGTCAGACTGTTGTGGACGGTGACGCCATATGTCACTGCGAGGATGGCCGTGGCAGTAGCCGGGACCGGAGAAGTGTTGATCGTAAATGAACCCGATGTCGCTCCATTGGGGATCACGAACGATGCGGGAACGTTTGCACTTGAATTGTTTGAGGTAACCGAGACGGTAACTCCGCTCGGACCTGCTTGACCGTTGAGAGTAACCCTTCCCGAAGCGGACGAACCGCCCATAATGCTAGACGGCGAAATCAAGAACGACGTCATAGCCGGTGGGTTCACGTTCAGACCGGCTGTTTTGGTCGTTGCGCCGAGAGTCGCGGAGATTGTCGCACTCACCGTGGAATCGACCCCCGAAGTATTCACGGTGAATGACGCCGACGTTGCTCCGGAAGCAACGGTAACCGAAGCCGGTACGGTCGCACAGGCACTGTCGGAGGAGAGTGCCACTGTGGTTCCTCCCGATGGGGCAGGTCCGCTCAGGGTTACCGTTCCACCAACCGAGTTTCCTCCCGTCACCGAGTTTTGGGAAAGAGTCACACTGGCCAAACCGCCCGGCGTGATCGTAAGGCTGTTATGAGTCGTAACTCCATATGTCACCGCGAATATAGCTGACGTCGTCGTTGTCACCGGTGTGGTTCCGATTGAGAAAGTGACCGAAGACGACCCCGAAGGGATTGTTACCGTTGCCGGAACTGTCGCGCTGATCGAGTTGGATGAGACGTTGACAACGATGCCGCTTGAGCCGGCCTTTCCGTTGACGTTGACTTTGCCCGATGAATTGGTCCCGCCGACTACTGTGGCTGGAGAGATGATGAACCCCGCCAAAGTGGCCGGGTTTAGCGTAAGGTTCGCTGTTAACGACGTGGTTGCAAGCGTCGCCGTAAGCGTCTCCGTAACGATAATGTCGACCCCCACGGTGCCGATTGGGAACGTGGCCGTACTTGATCCGGCAGGAACGGTGACCGTCGCCGGAACGGAGGCGTTAGGAGTGGAAGAAAGCGAAACAACCGTTCCGCCGACAGGGGCCGGTGCGGTTAGAGTCACGGTGCCAGTCGAGCTGTTACCTCCGAGAAGGCTTGTCGGCGCAACGGTGAAGCTTTGTAGCCCACCAGGAATGATCGTAAGAGAATTGTGTGTCGTGACGCCGTAGGTGACCGTAAAGATCGCCTTCGTCGTTGTCGTTACGGTGGATGTTCCGATCGTAAAGTTGCCCGAGCTAGCGCCCTCGGGGATCGTAAACGTTGCGGGAACCGTGGCGCTGGCATTGTTCGAATCGACGCTGATTTCGACTCCTCCAGGGCCGGCGGTTCCGTTTAGGTTCACCGTTCCAGTTGCCTCAACGCCACCGACAACGGTCGAGGGACTGACTTGGAAATTGAGCATCGACGGGTTCACGGTTAAGTTCGCCGTTTGCGAAATCGCGCCGATCGTACCCGTGATGGTTGCCGTGTAACCTGCGTGAACAGTTGCAGTGTTGATTGTGAAGTTAATGTAGCTCGAACCGTCGGGAATGAGCAGACTCGCTGGGACAGTCACCCCCGGATTATTCGATGACATCGTTACGATCAATCCACCTGTATTGGCAGGACCGGTCAGATCGATGGTGCCCGTCACCGAATTGCCACCGATCACCGGGTTCGGGTCAACCCTAAGCGCTTTAAATCCCGGCCTTTGAGGTGGAATTAATTCCCACATCATCCCGCCCGGATCCGTCGAGGCGACATTCGGCCCAGCATACATCGTGGTACCCATCAGCAGATTCGCATTCAACACACAGACGCTTGCTCCTGGGTACTTGCCATCCGGTCCTTGGGTGTGATTTGCGTTCGCAACATTTCCGCCGAAGTCGTGAAGGTCTTAATAGTGCCCGGTTGCCGTAAGCTCCCAGACCATTCCGCAGTCGTTGTGTGCCCCCCCAAATTGCGCAGTGCCATACAGGTTGCCGTATTCATCGAGGGCAGGGCTTGAGGTGCACGTGTAGCCGTCAGGATGACTGTTTCCACTCACGTCCGCCGCGATTCCGCCAAAGCTATGGAGGACCGTATAGGAGCTTCCAACCAAACTCCAAACGACACCCCCGCTCAAGGCGCCTCCTTGTTCCGAAGTCCCGTAAATATGTCCCGCTCCATCGAAGGCGACGCCACCGTACGGATATTGACCATCGGGACCCGTCGTGCTGTCCGAATATGTTGCAGTGCCGCCAAAGTCGTGTACATCGACATAAGCGCCCAAGGTAGTGATCTTCCACAGCATGCCATAGCTGTTTCGACCGCTATAGACGGTCGTGCCATACAAGTTGCCTGAACTGTCGAAAGTGACTCCGGTATAAGGGTGCTGACCGTCTGGTCCAAGCACGCCGTTGGCGTTAATCACGGAGCCGCCAAAGTCGTGCAGGCTTAAGTAGGTACCGGCCGGCGACAGTTCCCAGACCATCCCTGTGTTGTACTTGCCGCCGCTCGAAGCCGTGCCGTACATGTTTCCTGAACTATCAAAGGCGACGGGGCCGTACGAAAGAGCTCCGTCGGGAACGATCAATCCACCGACTGTCTGAACGAGATTTCCGAAATCGTGTAAGTCGGTGTATGTTCCCGATTTCGTCAGCTTCCAAATGACGCCGTTGGAGCCCGGTCCACCATATTGGGTAGTCCCGTACAGATTTCCCGCTGCGTCGATTGTGATGTTGCCGCAAGGATTCTGGCCATCCGGGCCCATGGTTCCATCGGCGTTCGTAACGATGCCTCCGAAGTCGTGTAGGTTGATGTATGAGCCGAATCTAGGCTTAACCCAGATAATTCCGCAGCCATTGGCGCCGCCTATAGTTGTCGCTCCGTAGCTGTTTCCGAAGTTGTCGTAGACGATGCTGCTTTGCGGTTTGATGCCGTCTGGGCCGGATGTTGCGTTTGCGTTCGTTACAGTCCCGCCAAAGTCGTGAAGGTCGACGTAGGTCTGTGCACGACCTACAGTAATGGTAAATATGAATAGCGTCAGATAGCAAAGCCGCAACCCCAATTGCGAAACTTCTGAGAATCCAATCCTGTGATTCGTCGATAAACAATTGCGCAGCTCATTCACTGCGTCGATCGAAATCCTTCTCAAGTCCTTCTCCTCGTCGCTCTCAACTACGCTGTCAAAAGCCTGTCGCCGATGGACAGCGAGCTTTGTAAGACAATTAAATTGCTATTAAGTTGTCACCCTGCACATATCGCGCGACCCAACGATAGGTGCGTGAAGGGCGGGAGCGTCAAAGGACGCCGGAGTAGCTGAGCAAGCTCCAAGCTCTCGGCGCTTCGCCCTTTTAACCCTTAGGCGGGAGGTAAGGCTTTAGGTGCGCAACGGAAAAGCGAAGTGGTTAAAAAACCAAATGAAAGTAGCAATAAAGGAACCGCAAAACGATCAGCCTCAGCCGAACCTGTTAAGTTCGACTGAGGCTGAAAATGCGTATACGAATTGCGTTACGGCGTAATAGTCAAGCTATTATGCGTCGTAATTCCGTACGTTGCGGAGAGGATTGCCTTTGTCGAAACGGCAACTGCAGTCGTATGGATCGTGAACGTTCCCGAGGATGCGCCCGCTGGAATACTCAACGTGGCCGGAACAGTTGCGGCAGCATTGTTCGATGCAACCGAAACGACTATTCCGCTTGGCCCAGCCAGTCCATTAAGGAGCACTGTCCCTATCGCGGAAACTCCACTGGCAACTGTGCTTGGAGAGACATCGAATCCGATGAGTACTGCTGGATTAATCGTCAAGCCCTGGTTTATCGAAGTTACTCCCAAAGATGCGGTAATCGTCGAGAGCGTCGTTGAATCGACTCCGAGCGTATTGATCGTGAACGATGCCGTTGTACTGCCGGTTAGGACAGTGACCGTTCCTTGAACCACTGCGTTAGGGTTGTTAGACGACAGATTGACAATGATCCCGCCGGGGGGCGCCGGAGCACTAATCGTTACCGTTCCGACCGTCGTATTCCCGCCGTAAACGTTGTTAACGGAGAGGGTGAAGTTGGTCAGTCCCCCTGGAGTAATCGTCAAGTTATTGTGCGTCGCCACCCCGTACGTGACGGTAAAGATTGCATTCGTCGTCGAAACGACCGGAGTCGTATTGATTGCGAACGTCGATTGAGTTGCGCCTAATGGAATGGTTACCGATGCAGGCACAGTCGCGGAAGAATTGTCGGACGACACCGTAACGAAAATGCCGCTTGGACCGGCCTGGCCGTTTAGCTGAATCGTCCCGGTTGCGGCTGCACCTCCAATCACTGAGCCTGGCGAGACGGTAAAGCCAGCCAAAACTGCGGGGTTGATCGTCAAGTTCTGATTGATTGAGATCACTCCGAGGGACGCAGTGAGTGTCGCCGTCGCGATGGAATCGACTCCGCTCGTATCGATGGTGAAGGAGACTGTGTTGGTTCCGGCAGGAACGGTTACGGATGTTGGAGGAATGGCGTTCGCGCTCGAAGACGAAAGGTCGACTACCGTCCCTCCTGCGCCTGCATTTGCAGATAAGGTCACAGTCCCTGTCGTCGGATTGCCGCCATAGACGTTGTTTACGGACAGAGTAAAGCCAGAGAGGCCTCCAGCCGTGATTGTAAGCGAATTGTGAATAGTCGAACCAGCCGTTACGGCCAGGATCGCTGTCGTTGTCGCCGTAACCACGCTCGTATTGATTGAGAACTGACCCGATGTTGCCCCAAACGGAACTGTGATCGATGCAGGACCGGCAGCAGCCGGATTGTTCGAAGAGACGGCGACGACGATTCCGCTTGGACCTGCCTGTCCTTGGAATGTCACTTTTCCTAAGCTTGCCGAACCTCCGACCACGGTGCTGGGCGAAATAAAGAACCCGTTTTGCACTGCCCGATTTATCGTTAATGCCGCCGTCCTTGAAGTTGCGCCGAGTGTCGCGGTTATGGTTGCCGTGAGCGTCGAATCGACGCCAAAGGTATTGACGTTGAACGTTGCAGTGGTGGCTCCATTTGGAACCGTAACTGTTCCAGGAACCGTTGCGCTTGCATTGTTTGAGGAAAGTGTCACAACCGTTCCGCCAACGGGTGCGGGAGCAGATAGTGTTACCGTTCCGACCGGGTTGACGCCTCCAAACACGTTGTTTAGCGACAGCGTCAGGTTCGCAAGTCCTCCAGGCGTAATTGCCAAGTTGTTGTGAGTCGTAACCCCGTATGTCACTGAAATGATGGCATTCGTTGAAGTCGACACAACGTTCGTATTGACGGTAAACGTGCCCGAATTCGCGCCCGATGGGATAGTGACGGTCGCAGGAACGGTAGCGGCTACGTTGTTCGAAGAAACAGAAGCGGAGATTCCGCTCGGACCGGCTTGTCCGTGAAGGAGAATCGTTCCAGTTGCTGCGGAACCACCAACTACGCTTCCAGGATTAACGATGAATCCGTTCAAAACCGCTGGATTTATCGTAATGTTCGCCGTTTTGGAGATTGAGCCAACTGTGGCTGTGATGGTTGCGACGGTAACTGAGTCGACGCCGGTGGTACTAACGTTGAAAGTAGTCGAACTGAATCCGTTCAGAACCGTCACCGAGGCCGGAACCGTCGCGCTTCCGCTGTTCGATGACAAATAGACGACGGTTCCCCCTATCGGTGCATTGCCTGACAGCGTCACTGTACCAACCGAGGTCGTTCCGCCATAGACGTTATTGAGCGAAAGGGATAGACCCGAGAGTCCGCCAGGTGTAACCGTCAGCGTTGCTGTCTGATTGTTGCCTGCGAGCGACGCGGTAATCGTAGCGGTCGATGTACTAGCGACAACTGGCGTGTTGATCGTGAAAGTCGCCGAACTTGCGCCCGCCGGAACTGCTACCGAGCCTGGGACGACCGCGCTTGCACTGTTTGAACTCAGGTTTACCGATGTTCCGCCAAGGCTTGTGCCACTTAACGTAACAGTACCGGTGGAAGTGCTGCCTCCTGCAATTGTGGTCGGTGAAACTGAAACGGATACGAGCGTTGGTGGAGGTAGTGCGGCAAGTTTCCAAAGCATGCCGGAATAGCCGCCGTTTCCTCCTCCCTGAATTGTTGTGCCGATGAGGTTTCCGGCGCTATCGAAAGCAACTCCAGTATAGGGGTTTTGGCCATCGATGCCGGTAGTGCCGTTCGAGAGTGTGATGTTGCCCCCGAAGTCGTGGAGATCGTAAAACGTACCTGCTGCGTTGATTTCCCAAACAATGCCGTTGCCTTTGGCGCCCCCTTGGTAGGCGGCGCCAAATAAGTTCCCTGCCGCGTCGAACGCGATTAATCCGTACGGGTCTCTTCCGTCAGGGCCATGCGTTCCATCGGCGTTTGTTACGTTTCCGCCAAAATCATGCAGATCTCTGTAGACCCCCGAAACCATAATTTCCCACACAATCCCGTCCTGGTACCCGTAAGGTCCACCATTGTAAGTTGTGCCGAACATATTGCCCAAGCGATCGAATATAACGCCTGCCTCTGGACTTTGACCGTCGGGGCCAGGATTGCCATTGGCGTTGAGGACGGTTCCACCGAAGTCGTGTACGTCTCGATACACGCCTAGTCTCGTGATTTCCCACACCATTCCGTAGTAGTAGTTTCCGCCGCCGCCGTACGCAGTTCCAAACATATTTCCGGCGGAGTCGAACGTGACGCCGGCAAACGGCTGCTCTCCGTCCAAGGCGTTTGGAGTTCCGTTAGCGCTGGTAACACGTCCACCGAAGTCATGAAGGTCGACATATCCGCCTGTTTTGGGCAATTCCCAGACCATCCCCAAACTCAGGTTGGGGCCGCCTTGAACGGTGGTGCCGTATAGATTTCCGGCGGCGTCAAAAGTCACGCTACAGTAGGGGTTTTGCCCGTCTGGTCCAGTTGTTCCGTTTGCATTGGTAATCGTGCCTCCAAAGTCGTGAAGGTCAATGTAGGCTCCTGCAGCGGTGATTTCCCAAACCATCCCAAAGCTGCCACCGTTAGGCCCGCCACCCGTCGCCGTACCATAGAGGTTTCCTGCTGCATCGATCGTAACTCCGCCGCGTGGGGCAGTGCCGTCAGGCCCTGAAAGGCCATTGGCGTTGATAACGGTCCCGCCAAAATCGTGAAGATCCTTGTAGACACCACCGGCTGTGAGCTCCCAGACCATTCCGCTGAAGTTGGCTCCGCCATCGTACGCCGTCCCGTACATATTCCACGCAGCGTCGAATGTCACGCCCGTATAGGAGTTTTCGCCGTCTATTCCCGCCGATCCGTTTGCAAGAGTGATGCTCCCACCAAAGTCGTGAATATCGGTTTCGTGTCCAAGATCTTGGGCACCTGCAACAACGGAAACAAGCGTGAGGGCCGTCGCCCAGACCACGCAAAGCGAATTTCGAAGTCGAGAGATACTACGAAGTGGACGGAAGGGAGTTAAACGCGCGGTGGAGGGCGCAGCAAGAGCGGGAGGGGCAATTATTGGCATGATAGCAACCTGTATCCGGATATTTGGCAGAGCCAACTCCGCTCCAGGTTTCGTCGGGCGCGCTGGATCTACAAAGTGCGCGATGAGAAGCACAAATAGGTTGCCATGTCGCCAGTGACGCAACTGTATTAACGGAATTTCCGAAATAGTATCGGATTCTCCGTTACAGATCCGTTACATCAGGCTTTTTGTGAAAAGCGAAGCAGAAAATTGCATCGAAGGTCCCTATTCCAGCGCACATCGAAGGCTGAGATTTAAGACAATAATGAAACATCGTCTCGATCGGCATAGAATGCCGATCGAAATGATGTTCGAACCGATCAAGGGGTGATGATCAGGCTGTTGTGGGTAGTGACGCCATAAGTGACGGCGAAGATCGCAGTGACGGTGGCGGCGACTGATGTCGTTGTTATCGGGAAGGTTCCAGAAACGGCAAAGGCAGGGATTGTGAACGATATCGGAACAGAGGCATGGGAATTGTTCGATTGGATAGTCACGAGGATTCCGCTCGGACCTGCTTGACCGTTGAGATTGACGGTTCCAATTGCCTGAGTGCCCCCGGTCACCGATGAGGGTGAGACGACGAAGTTGAGCATCGCCGCTGGGTTGACGGTTAAGGCTGTAGTCCTCGTCGTTTCCCCCAAGGTTGCCGAGATTGTGCAAGCAACTGCTGTATCGACCCCAATCGTTGTGATCGGGAATGGCGCGGAGACTGCCCCGTTCGGCACGAAAACCGAAATCGGAACCGTCACGCTGCTACTGCTAGACGACAGTAGAACGGTAGTACCGGTCGAAGGAGCTGGTCCGCTTATGGTTACTGTTCCCGTCGACCCTTTACCTCCAACCACGGAGGAAGGAGAAACCGAGACCTTTACCAAACCTCCCGGTGTCATCGTCAGGCTGTTGTGAGTCGTGACACCACAGATAACGGTGAAGACTGCGGTTGTTGGCGAAGTCACGACGTTCGTGTCAATATTGAAGTTCCCCGATGTTGCGAAGGCCTGGATCGTAAATGCCCCGGGGACGGTTGCGTTTGCGTTGTTTGAAGATACGGTGACTGCGATTCCGCTTGGGCCTGCCTGACCGTTCAGGTTTACGGTTCCAAGTGCCTGACTTCCTCCAGTTACCGATCCCGGAGAAACCAGGAAATTGAGCATTCTTGCCGGCGTAACTGTCAGCGTCGCAGATCTGTTCGTAGACCCTAGGGTTGCCGTTACGATTACAGGCGTCGAAGAGTCGACTCCATTCGTCGTGATGGGAAAGGTAGCAGTCAACGCGCCCTGAATCACCGGAACTGTCGAAGGAACGATCACGCTGGAGTTATTCGAGGATAGGCTGACCGTTGTACCGCCAGTTGGCGCAGGCCCGGTCAATGTGACCGTTCCCGTAGATCCGTTGCCGCCTATAACGGTCGAAGGGGTAACCGAGACTCCTTGCAGACCGCCCGGCGTCAATGTCACGCTGTTATGAGTCGTAACCCCGTAGGTGGCGGCAAGAATCGCCGTCGTCGTTGAAGCTACGGAGGAAGTCTGAATTGGAAAGTTTCCGGACGTACCCCCGGCTGCGACATTGCAACTCGTTGGAACTGTCGCGAGGGCAGAGTTGGAGGATAAGGCGATTGAGATGCCGTTTGGCCCTGCCTGTCCATTGAGGTTAATCGTGCCCGTTGACTGCAATCCACCGACGACGGTTTGAGGCGAGACCACGAAGTTCAACATCCCAGCAGGTTTGATCGTAATAGTGGCGGTCTTGGAGCTGTTGCCTATCTTCGCCGTGATGGTCGCGGTCACCGTCGAATCGACTCCGGTTGTAGAAACGGGAAAGACTGCGGAGAATGCTCCCTTGATAACGGTAACCGATTGAGGGACGACAACGGCAGGGTTGTTGGAGGATAGGGCAACAGCCGTTCCGCCAACTCCGGCTGGTCCGCTCAACGTAACTGTGCCTTTGGTGTTGTTTCCGCCGACAAGTGAGTTGAGGGATAGCGTAACACTGTTGGCCCCAAGCGGGATTTCCCAAATGATTCCAGACCCGATCCCATAGATGCCGGGGTTCGGACCTGCATTGTAGGTTGTTCCAAACATATTGCCGGATGGATCGAACGTTACCCCTGAATAGGGCTCCGTCCCATCGGGACCGACGCTACCATCTGCGTTGATCACCGAACCTCCAAAGTCGTGAAGATTCACGTAGCTTCCAGTCTTGGTCAACTCCCATACAATGCCTTGGGCATTGGAACCTCCATATTGACCACCTGCGCCTGTGACCCCAAACATATTTCCGAAAGAGTCGAACGCGACGCTTCCATTGCTGTACTGCCCATCTGGTCCGACAGTCCCGTCAGACCTTGTAGCGATGCCTCCGAAATCATGTCGATCAAAGTAGACTCCTCCCGAAGTGATTTCCCAAATCGTGCCGTATCCGCCGTATGCCGCACCGTAAGCGCCACCGGCAACCGTGGTGCCAAACATGTTTCCGTTGCTGTCGAACGTTACGTTGCACGTCGGGAATTGTCCGTCCAAGCCGGTTGATCCGTTGGCGTTTGTAGTTGTCCCTCCGAAATCGTGGAGGTCCAGGTAGACGCCTGCGGTTGTGATCTCCCAGATCATGCCTTGACGGTTTGGAAACGATCCGCCGTTACTGGCGGTCCCAAACATATTTCCGCTGGAGTCGAACGTCACGCCCGATTGTGGTTGGATTCCATCCGGTCCAATGTTTCCATTCGCGTTCGTAATCGTTCCGCCGAAGTCGTGCCGATCGAGGTAGGCGTCCGATGCTGTGATCTCCCAAACGATGCCATCGGTGTTGTTCGGGCCGCCGCTGATGGTCGTTCCAAACAGGTTTCCGGAGGAGTCAAAACAGATGCCACCATTGGGGGCAAGTCCGTCGGGCCCGGTTGTTCCGTCTGCATTGGTAACGATCCCGCCAAAATCGTGAAGGTCGAAGTATTGCCCGGAAGACGTAATCTCCCAAACAGTGCCTCCGTAATTGGCTCCTCCGCCACTCGTGGTGCCATAGAGTTTCCCCGAAGAGTCGATTGCTACACCAGGGTTTGGGCTATGACCATCCGGACCTGTGGCGCCGTTTGCGTTGGTTATGTTTCCGCCGAAATCGTGTAAATCGAGGTACGTCCCAGACTTTGTGATCTCCCAAACCATGCCCCCGTTCTCGCCGTACGGACCTCCCACGAAAGTGGTGCCGTACATGTTGCCGAAGCTATCGAAGGTCACGTTGGAATAGGAAAGTTGGCCATCTGGTCCGCTCTGGCCGTTGGCATTGGTTATCGTCCCGCCAAAGTCGTGAATGTCTACATACGTCTGGGCGGACGCGACGTCGATGCCGCTTGAAAATAGGACCAGTAGAAGCAGCCCAAGACGGAGCCTTAACAGAATCAAACGCAAGTGTTTCTCCTTGTCAACCTGGAAGCAGGCTCCCAAGATGACGCGGAGATGATATCGACGGCGCGTTAGACCACCGTTAGATGTGCGTTACAACCCGGTGACTTGCCGCAAACGGGTCGATGGACCTAGCGAAGAAAACGGCTATCGGTGTTTTTTTGGGGGCCAAGCAGAACTTGAAGTCTTTGGCTATGAGAACCGCCTCCCAGCGGTTCCCATAGCGAGATGTGCGTCGCCCGCTAGGCCGATCGCAATGGTCTTCGGAGCCTCTGGCTTGTCCCAGAACTAACACCGGCCGTCGCCGGGCAGAGCTTTGCAATGATGCCATCCCTGAAGGAAGTGAGATCCCGAAAGTGGGATGTCTTCGTGTCTGCAAAGCTAAACAGACCTCCAGGATTGATTGTAAGGCTACCGTGAGTCGTGACACCAAGTGTGACTGCGATAACGGCGTTGGTGGTTGATGCCACCACGCCAGTGTCGATTGCAAATGTCCCGGAGGTTGCTCCAGCGGGGATCACCACAGTTGCAGGAACGGTGGCTGCGGCCGTGTTTGAAGACACGGTGACACTGACTCCGCTCGGCCCAACTTGACCCTGAAGGAGGATCGTTCCCGTCGCCGAGGATCCTCCAGTAACGTTGATGGGCGCAATTGAGAACCCGATCAGCGCGGCTGGATTAATCGTCAGGCTTCTGTCGATCGAGGTCGCTCCAAGCGTTGCCGTGATCGTAGCGTTAACAACGGAATCAACGCCAACCGTGTTGACGGTAAACGACGCGGTATCGGATCCCGCCAAGACGGTAACCGTGGCCGGTACTGTCGCATTCGAGTTGTTTGAAGCCAGATTGACCACGACACCACCGGCAGGGGCGAGCGCAGATAACGTCACAGTGCCGGTGGATGAAACTCCGCCATGTACGTTATTGACGGAGAGGGAGAACGTCGACAAACCACCCGATGTGATAGTCAGGCTGTTGTGAACCGTTACTCCGTATGTCGCTGCGAGAACCGCATTTATGTTGGCGCTCACAACCGAAGTGTTGATGTTGAATGACATTCCAGTCGATCCTGCAGGAATCGTGACCGTTGCAGGAACGATCGCGGCCGTCGAGTTCGACGTTATGACAACCCCGATGCCGCTAGGGCCTGCTTGCCCCTGGAGGCTAATAGTCCCACTTGCTGCGTAGCCGCCGACGACGCTCGAAGGCGCAATGCCAAACCCAGCCAAGGCAGCGGGGTTGATGGCGAGACTTCGATTAATAGAAATGCCTCCAAGCGATGCCGTGATCGTCGAAGTCGCCACAGCGTCAACTCCAACAGTGGTCACCGTAAACATCGCGGAATTTGATCCGGCGGAAACCGTCACCGTAGCGGGGACGGTCGCGTTGGAATTGTTCGACGAAAGACTCACGACCGTTCCACCGCCAGGCGCAGGCGCGGATAGGGTTACGGTACCGACAGAGCTGTTGCCTCCATAAACGCTGTTGAGCGAGAGTGTGAAGTTACTGAGCCCGCCGGCAGTGATCGTCAGGCTGTTGTGAACGGTCACTCCATAGGTCACCGCGAAGATCGCGGTTGTCGTCGAGTTGACGACGCCCGTATTGATCGTGAATGTGCCCGACGTCGATCCGGCTGGAAACGCGACCGTTGCCGGCGCCGATGCTGCAGCGATGTTTGAAGCGACTGAAACGGAGATGCCGCTTGGGCCCGCTTGACCGTGAAGCGAGATCGTTCCCGTTGCGGTGGCTCCTCCGGTGACGGAAGCCGGAGCAATTGTGAAGCCGGCGAGAGTCGCAGGAGTGATCGATAGGACTGCCGTCTTCGAAGTCACACCAAGAGTCGCCGTGATTGTTGCCGAAACAAGTGAATCGACGCCAATGGTGGCAACGGTGAACTGCGCTGAGAGCGCCCCTGAAGGGACGACTACGGTTGCCGGAACCAATGCGCTTGCGCTATTCGATGAGAGGTTCACCGATGTGCCGCCTATTGGGGCGGGCGCAGAGAGGGTGACCGTTCCAGTCGTTGAGTTTCCGCCGTAGACGGAGTTCAAAGATAGAGACAGATTCGAGAGTCCGCCGGCTGTTATGGTCAGGCTGTTATGGACCGTGACCCCATAGGTCGCGGCAAGGATCGCAGTTGTCGTCGAGTTGACGACGCCAGTAGCAATCGTGAAGGCGCCGGTGGAAGATCCCGATGGAATCGACACCGATGCTGGAACCGTCGCAGATGAGGTATTCGAGGTCAGCGTCGCGACGACACCGCTCGGGCCGGCTTGGCCGTGAAGTGAGATTGTTCCGGTTGAAGAAGATCCGCCTACAACGCTTGATGGCGCAACGGTGAATCCATTCATTACGGCAGGGTTGATCGTCAATTCACGGTTAATAGATGCGATCCCTTCCGAAGCAGTTATCACGGAGGCAACGGTTGAGTCGACGCCAAAGGTGTTGACGGTAAAGGTAGCGGTTGAGGCGCCAGCAAGGACGGTGACAGAACCCGGAACTGTAGCGCTAGCACTATTCGAAGACAGGTTGATGCTTATCCCGCCGCCGGCGCTTGCCCGGAGATTGTAACGGTTCCAACCGAAGGCGTTCCCCCATAGACCGTGCTCAACGAGAGGCTCAAGCCAGTGAGTCCACCTGGGGTGATCGTTAGCGTGGTCTGAACCACAACACCGTAATTCGCTGTGATTTGCGCGGATGTGCTTGTGGTTACGACGCTCGTATCGATGTTGAATCCGCCCGAAGAGGAACCAGCCGGGATCATGATCGTCGCTGGAAGAGTCGCTGCGCCGGAATTGGATGCGAGATTAACCACAACACCACTGGGCCCCGCCGGACCGCTCAGGTCAAGGAGTCCGCTTGACGGCGATCCGCCAACAACTGTCGACGGTCGAAGCGTCAAGCCTCTCGCGACTGGTGGATTGATGGTCAAGGCGGCAGAGCGTGTAGTCGAGAACAGAGTTCCCGAAATGTTGGCAACGACAGGTGAATCGACTGCGGTCGTGTTGACGGTAAACGTCGCGGTCGTCGATCCATACGGAACCGTGACCGATACAGGAACGGTCGCATTGGAACTGTCGGAAGTCAGGCTGACGACGGCGCCGGCTGGTCCGGCCGCCTTAGACAACGTAACCGTACCGGTCGATGTCGACCCGCCGGTTACCGACGTTGGCGACACGGAAACGCTGACAAGCTGTGGCCCGGGAATCTTCCAAACCATTCCAAAGCCGCCATAGTTGTATTCGATAGGCGCCCCGTATGTAGCTGTTCCGTAAAGGTTTCCTGCATTGTCGAAAGTCACTCCGGAGTTGGGGTTCTCGCCATCTGGCCCAACGGTGCCATCGGCATTAACCGTCGTGCTTCCGAAGTCGTGCAGATCGATGTAGTTGTGTGCTTTGGTGAGCACAAAAATGATGCCGGTTCCGTATCGATATGGGCCGCCATAAGTGGTCTGGCCATATAAGTTTCCTGCGCCATCGAGGGTTATTCCACCGAACGGACTTGCTCCATCGGGGCCGGTTGTCCCATTCGCGTTGGTGGTCGTACCACCGAAGTCGTGGAGGTCGATGTAGTTCGAATTGCTCGTGATCTCCCAGATCATTCCGCTGCCATCGGTGCCGCCATAGGGCCCCCCATAGCAAGTGGTTCCAAAGAGGTTTCCTGAGCCGTCGATGGAAACGCCCCACCCCGGAAGTTTGCCGTCGTTGCCTACGTTGCCTTCCGCGTTGACGATCGTGCCACCAAAGTCGTGTATGTCATAGTAGGCGCCGTTTTTAGTGAGTTCCCATACGATTCCCAAACCGCCAACGTATTGCCCGTTGGCGCCGCCGTAATAGGTGGTGCCGAACATATTCCCTTTGGAGTCGAATGTCACCCCACCGTACGGAGAGGCGCCGTCCGGACCTGACGATAGCGACCCACCGAAGTCATGAAGGTCATTGTAAGTTCCGTCCTGTCTGAGCTTCCAAACGACACCTCGCCCGTTATAGACAGGACCGTATGGACCGCCTGTCACGGTTGTGCCGTATAGAGCGCCGTCAGGGCCGATGCTGACATTAGCGTAGGGAACTTTGCCATCGGGGCCATTCGTTCCGTTTGCATTTGTAACGGTCCCTCCAAAGTCGTGGAGATCTTTATAGACGCCGTCGTTTGTGATCTCCCATACCATTCCGTAAGTTCCGCTTGCTCCTCCGTAGAGGGTTGTGCCGTATAGGTTTCCTTGAGAATCGACGGTGACGCCTGCGTTGGCGATTCGGCCATCAGGGCCGGAGGAACCGTTTGCAGTTGTGATCGTCCCACCGAAGTCGTGCAAGTCGATATAGGCTCCGTCTTTGGTGATTTCCCACACCATTCCGTCGCCACTTCCGTAAGGGCCGCCATCGTTGGCAGTGCCGTACATGTTTCCTTGATTGTCAAACGCTATTGGGCCGACAGGGTTGTTGCCGTCCGGGCCGATTGTTCCGTTCGCGTTATTGATGTTAGCGCCAAAGTCGTGCTTGTCGACATATGACTGGGCGTGGCTGGCGCTACTGGTTAGTATCGACAGGATGGATACAAACAAGCCGAGCCGCCCTCTCCATGAAGTGCGGCTCGGCCCGGGATCGGCTGGTGTTAACTGGCCGGCTGTTTTCCCGAATTGGTTGGTAAAAGTCAATCTCAAGTCATTCTCCGTGAGCCCCATGACGCCGTCGTCAAAGTAGAGCGCAGAGAATGATATTTAGGTGTCCGTTACGCAACCGTTATATCATCGTTACAGTTTTGAATTGAGGCCAAGGTCCCGACATTTGTGTTCCGAAGAGGCAACTCAAAAGGTCCGGCTGGTTCAACGTCAGGGACGGAGGCGCACATCCGGCGGATGGCGACCATCTGAAACTCATCAAACCGCCTGGCGTAATCGTGAGGCTGTTGTGCGTTGTCACACCGAGGGTGACGGTGAATATCGCCGTCGTCGTACTTCCGACGACACTCGTGTTAATCGTGAACGAGCCGCTTGAGGCGCCCGAAGGGATGGTGACGGTAGATGGCGCCGTCGCCGATGGAATGTTGGATGACACAGTCACAACCGCACCGCTTGGTCCAGCAAGTCCACGAAGGGTGAGCGAACCTGTAACCGACGATCCTCCAACGACCGAATTGGGCGAAATCACAAAGCTCTGAAGAACAGCGGCTTTGACTGTCAAGCCGTCTGTAATCGAATTGGCTCCAAGACTTGCCGCTAGATGAGCGGTAACGTCTGCGTCAACTCCAACGGTGTTGATCGTAAACGACGCTGAATTGGAACCTGCGGCTACCGTCACCGTCGTCGGCAGCGTTGCACTTGGGTCGTCCGAAGACAGGTTGATTACGGTGCCACCGGCTGGCGCTGGCGCCGAGAGCGTCACCATTCCGGTCGATGAACTTCCCCCGTAGACCGTGCTTTGTGAGAGTGTAAATGAGGAGAGCCCGCCCGCTGTTATGGTGAGGCTGTTGTGGGTTGTTACGCCGTAAGTCACGGCGAAGTTTGCGAACTTTGTTGAACCGACGACGGTTGTATTGATGGTGAATGTCCCTGTCGTCGCGCCGAATGGAATCGTGACCGTCGCCGGTACGATTGCCGCCGTGTTATCTGAGGTAACCGCCGCAACGACTCCGCTTGGGCCAGCTTGGCCGTGAAGGCTGATCGTTCCGGTGGCAATGTCACCGCCTATTACGCTTGACGGAGCTACCGAGAAACCGCTGAGAACGGCGGCGTTGATTGTCAATCCCGCAGTTCTGGTGGTTGCGCCGAGAGTCGCCGATATCGTGTCGACCAGCGTCGTATCTACGCCGGTTGTATCGACGGAGAATGTGGCTGAGGTTGCGCCGCTTGGCACTGTCACGGTGGGAGGCACAGACGCGCCTGCGTTATCCGAGGCAAGGCTGATGCTCGTACCGCCAACTGGTGCGGGCGCCGAAAGCGTCACAGTGCCTGTTGAAGAGCTTCCTCCATAGACCGTGGTCACCGATAGCGACAAGCTCTTTAGGCCACCAGGAGTTATCTGAAGGCTGTTGTGAGAAGTTACACCGCATGTAACGGTGAACACTGCGTTGACCGTCGAGTTCACGACATTCGTGTTAATTGTGAACGTTCCCGAAGCCGATCCGTAAGGAATGACAACGGAAGCAGGAACGGTGGCTGCGGCGATATTCGATGAAACCGTCGCAGCGATCCCACTTGGACCTGCCTGGCCGTGAAGGATGATGTTGCCAGTTGCCGATGAACCACCGACGACTGTCGACGGGGAGACGCTGAATCCACTCATAACGGCTTGCTTAACCGTTATGCTTGCCGTTTTATTGGTCGAGCCAAGGGTCGCCGTAATCGTCGGAGTCGTCGTTGCATCGACACCCAATGTGGTGATGGTAAACGTCGCCGTAGTCGCCCCTGCTGAAACAACGACGGTTGTGGGAACAACCGCGCTTACGTCGTTCGATGAGAGATTAACCACTGTGCCGCCCGATGGAGCAGGTGCGGACAAGGTGATCGTACCGACCGAGTTTGATCCCCCGTAAACGGTGCTTGGCGAGAGGGTGAGATTAGTGAGTCCTCCCGGCGTGATCGTCAAGCTGTTGTGCGTTGTGACGAAGTCGGTAACGGCGAAGATCGCAGTCGTCGTTGCGTTGACGACATTGGTGTTTATCGTGAATGACCCGGATGACGCTCCCCCAGGAATCGTAAATGTGGCAGGAACCGTTGCGGATGCCGAGTTGGACGATATGGACACAACGACCCCGGCAGGAGCGGCCGTGCCGTTCAGACTGACCGTTCCGGTAGCAGTTGTTCCGCCAACCACCGTCGTTGGGTTCACAGTGAATCCGCTCATTGATGGGTTGACGTCGAGAGGTGCGACGATGGTCGTAGCGCCGAGTGTCGCCGAGATCTTGGCGTTTACGCCGGCAAGTAGTTTCGGTGTGTTGATCGTGAATCCCGCAGTTGTGGCCCCTGGGGCAACGATGATCGAACTGGGAACGGAAATGCTGGCCGTGTCCGATGAGAGGTTGACGGTAGCGCCAGACGCTCCTGCCGGGCCGCTCAAGGTGATCGAGGCCGTAACCGTGGTACCGCCGACTACCGAATTGGGTGTCACGGTGAAGTTCGTAAAGGCGATCGATTGGAGCTTCCAGACGATGCCGGCATTGCCGCCAGTCGGGCCACCGGAGTTGGTAGTTCCGTAGAGATTGCCGCTCAAATCGATGCCAATGTCGCCGTATGGGAATTGCCCGTCTACTCCGGCAACTCCTCCTGTGCTTGTTACAGTTCCGGCGAAGTCGTGAACGTCAAAGTAGTTGCCAAGATTTGAGATTCCCCAAACCATTCCATAAGTCGCTCCCAAGCCGCCGTAAACCGTACAACCGAACATGTTGCCGTTTGCATCGAACTTTACGCCGCCTTGAGGCGCGTACCCGTCGTATCCAACCGACCCGTTGGAGTTGGTTATAAAGCCGCCGAAATCGTGGAGGTCAACATACCTGCCCGATTTCGTGAACTCCCAGATCATGCCGTAGGCGCTTCTAGAACCACCGCTATAGGTCGTTCCATACAAATTGCCGGCTGAGTCGAGAGTTACGCTCGAGCGAGGATACTGACCGTCTGGACCGTAGCCTCCGTTTGATGTCGTTATGTAACCCCCGAAGTCGTGGAGGTCCTGATAGGTTCCGGTTGAGTCAATCTCCCAAACCAATCCATAGTTATTGAGCCCACCGGCATCGGTAGTTCCAAACATGTTCCCGCTGGAGTCGAATGTGACACCTGCATAAGGAAACTGTCCGTCGAGTCCGAAGCCGCCAGTTGTCGTCGTCAGTCCACCGAAATCGTGTAGGTCGATGTACTTTCCAAGCGACGTGATCTCCCAGACCATTCCGTAATTGGTATTTCCACCACCGTTCGCTGTGGTTCCATACATGTTTCCGACACTGTCGAACGTGACCCCTCCGTATGGAACCTTGCCATCCATGCCGCTAGAGCCACTGTTGTTGACTATGGGGCCACCAAAATCGTGCAGATCCTTATAGACTCCGGCCGAAGTAATCTCCCACACGACCCCATTGCCGTTTTGGCCGCCCTTCGAGCAGGTGCCAAACATGTTCCCCGCGTCGTCCAGGGTAACTGTCGCTCGTGGGAGGTTTCCGTCCGGACCAAGATTGCCGTTGCCATATCGGATAGTGAATCCGAAGTCGTGGAGGTCGACGTAGACGCCTGCCGGAGTGATCTTCCAGACGTTGCCCCCTGAATATGGGCCGCCGTTGAGCGACGTGCCGTAGGCGTTTCCGGCGCTATCGATCGTAACCCCGGCGTACGGATTGTGCCCGTCATAACCTAAGAATCCAAACGAGGTCATAACGGTTCCGCCAAAGTCGTGAAGGTCGGAATAGGCGCCAAAGGTCTGAGCCTCTGCCCTATTTGCCCCAAAAGCAAGAATTAGCATTGCCGGCAACCAGGCTTTCCCGCTATGCCGTTGGAAACCCAAAGAGATACCTCTGGGTACGGCGCCTTCCGTTCGCCGGCGCAACATCTTCGTTACTAAATCCGAAATCACTCTCAACTCAGTGTCCCCCTCTGTGACGCCTATCTCGTCAAGACAGATAAAGAATCATCATATCTATCAAGTGGATGAGTTTCCGCTACAGGGCGAGAATCGAGGCAATTCATAGCAAGAACAATGCAGCCGAGTACATTACTGGATACAGGCCCTGCGCGATCCGGTCGGCCCATCCGGTAGTTCTTGAGGGAACGGGCTTTGGCTACGGCTTATTGCGGATAAACGGGGAACTAGAGTGATGGGCGGTAAACTACGCTTTCCCACCCATGCGAAGCTATTCCCGCACGCCGATGACTGACGAGGACAAGCTGGTCAAGCTTTCTTTGCCGGGAATCACCCGATTGTTCAAACTCGTCGCTCCTTACAAATGGCGGCTGTTATTTGCAGGTGTGCTCACCCTGTTTTCGAGCGCAATCACGCTCTCAATGCCGTTGATTACGCAACGGGCAATCGACCTTGTGACGAAGACGCAGCGTCTGGATCAGCTCGATCGGATGGTGTACGTCATCGCCGGACTGGTTCTGCTTTCGGCAGGATTTGGCTTTACGCAGTACATGCTTGCCGCATATGCAGGGAACCGAATCGTCATGGATTTGCGGGTCAAGCTGTTCTCGCATATCCAACGTCTGCCGGTGGTTTTCTTCGACCGAACTCGGTCGGGCGACCTCACATCGCACCTCTCGAACGATGTCGGAATGCTGCAGTCAACTTTGACTGACGAAGTGGTGAAGCTGCCGGGCAATGTCGTCGTATTGGTGGGCGGGATGGCTCTTGCCCTTTATGTCGATTGGATCCTGACTGTGGTTGTGGTCGGAATCCTCGCCGTAACCATGGCTGGGTTCGTTGTTTCGGGGTTGGCGCTTAGAAAGCTGACCCGCAAGGGACTCGATGCCCTGGCGGATGCGATGGGCTCGATGACGGAGGCGATGGCGAATATCCGCCTTGTAAAGGCGTTTGCCCGAGAGCCACACGAAGACCGGCGCGTCAACGAGAAGCTGGTCAAGGTCTTTGGGATTCAGATGCGAAGCGCGGTCTGGGAAGGCATGATGGGAACAGTTGCCGCCGCTGGAATGACATTGGTGATTCTGGGAGTGTTTTGGTATGGCGGCCGCAGCGTGCTGGAGGGGCGAATTACGGTTGGCAAGCTCGTCGCTTTCGTGATGATCATCGTCTTCATCAGCGGTCCGATGGCATCTTTGGCGTCGTTCTGGTCACGACTTCAACGAGCGGTTGGGGCAGCCGATCGACTTTTTGCGATTTTGGACGAATCCGAAGAAGCTGCCGATAGTGACGAAGCCATCGCATTTCCGGTCGGAAAGGGCGAAGTTTCGATGCACGACTTGATGTTCCAATACGTCGTGGATACCCCGGTCCTAAAGAACCTGTCCTTGACTCTCCCCGCTGGGAAGGTAACGGCTATCGTCGGGCCAAGCGGTGCAGGGAAGACAACGCTCTCGGCCCTGCTTTATCGGTTCTATGAACTGCAGTCAGGGGTCATTTCGATCGACGGCATTCCGATCCAGGCAATCAAACGCCAATCGCTTCGCGAGCATATCGGAATCGTTCCGCAAGATACGATCCTTTTTGACGGTTCGATTCGAGAGAACATCCGATACGGACGCCTCGATGCATCCGATGCAGAAGTGGAAGCCGCGGCAAAGGCTGCCAACGTAGAAGAGTTCGTAAAGGGCTTTAAAGATGGATTTGAAACGAAGATCGGAGAGCGCGGGATCACGCTATCCGGTGGACAGAGGCAGCGCGTCGCCATCGCGAGGGTAATGCTCAAAGATCCGAGGATACTGATCCTTGACGAAGCGACCTCGGCGCTCGATACGATCTCAGAATCGCTCGTGCGCGAGGCGTTAGATCGACTGATGGAAGGACGTACGACGCTCGTGATCGCACATCGCCTGTCAACCGTGCAAAGCGCACACCAGATTGCCGTCCTTGCCGACGGGCATATCGTCGAGCAGGGAACTCACGGCGAGCTGCTTGAGCATGGAGGGCGGTACGCCGAGTTGTACGAGTTCATCGGAGCGTAATTTCAGCCGACGTCTCGCATAATGAGTCGATGAAGATCTTTGCTATCGGCCGGAACTACGCTGAGCATGCTCGTGAACTGGGGAATGAGATTCCCGAAGCGCCGGTCATCTTCATGAAGCCGGATACAGCCTTATTGGCCCCAGGCGCGCCATTTGCGTATCCAGAATTCTCCTCCGACATCCACTACGAACTAGAAGTCGTATTGAGAATCTGCAGAGGTGGTCGGAACATCGCGACCGAAGATGCTCGAACGCATTACGATGCGATCACGCTCGGCATCGATTTCACTGCACGTGATCTACAGGCAAAATGCAAGGCCAAAGGATTGCCATGGGAGATCGCCAAGTCGTTCGACGGGTCTGCCGCCCAGGGTGAGTTTGTTGACGTCCCCGCCGAATCGGAATATCGGTTCTCCCTACGGAAAAACGGTGTTGTTTGCCAGGACGGTAACACGAGAGACATGCTAAACGGGTGCGATTCGCTGATCCACCACATTTCGCGCTATTTCACCCTGTCCCCCGGTGACCTCGTATACACTGGCACTCCGAGCGGAGTCGGACCTGTAAGCAAAGGGGACTTACTTGAGGGATTCCTTGGCGATCGGAAGCTACTAACTTGTACTGTCGTTTGAGTTGAGTCTGACGCCCATCGCCGCCACTTACGGTGTAACGGTCAGCGCTGCTGACTTGCTTGCACCCGACAAAGTTGCGGTCAGGTTTGTGGTTGTTTGGACTTGCACCTTTTTGTGGCCCACTCGAAACGAAACCGAGCTCTTTCCGGCAGGAACGACGATTTTCGACGGAACCGTTGCTGCCAATGTATTCGAGCTGTCGAGGTTGACTGGCAACCCTCCGGGTGGAGCGGGGCCGCTGATCGAGACCGTTCCCGTCACAACCGTCGTTGCGTTTCCTTTCACTGCCGTCGGTGAAATAGCTAAGCTAACAAGAGTCGGTGGTTGAATCGTAAGCAGGGCACTCGCCGAAGTCAGACCAGTCTTAGCTTTCACGGATACGGATGTTGTTTTCGAGACTCCCGTTGTAACGATCGAGAAGCTTCCAGATGTGGCTCCCGGCGCGATCTTAACATACGAAGGAGTTCTTGCGGACACCGAGTTTGATGATAGGTTTACGATTAATCCACCGGTCGGGGCGGCGCCGTCAAGGGAAACGAGCCCGATAGCGGGCGTGCCACCCATCACCGCATTCGGGCTAATGGACAGGCTGGCAACGCTCGTGGGACTGATCGCCAACGTCGCAGATTTCGAGTCCAAGTTGAGCGTCGCGGTGATTTTGGTAAGAGCTAGAGTTTTGACTCCTGTGGTCGCCACGACGAATGTTGCCGAGTCGGAGCCTGAAGGGATCGTTACGGTTGATGGCACCGAAGTCCCCTTTAAGCTCGAACTGAGTAGAACCGTAGTTCCACCAGGCCCGGCATTGCCATCGAGCTTTATGCTGCCTGTCGGCGAGTTGCCGCCTGCGACCGACTGAGGCGAGACGGTGACGCTCTGTAAACGAGCCGTCAAGACATTAATGGCCGTTCCAAACGAACTGCCGCTACCAACTGTCTCCGCTGTGATGCCGAACCAAGTATCGGACGATACGGGCAGGGTGATAATCGTGAAGCTTGCCTGTTTTGCTCCAGCCGCAACCATAACGGATGAGGGCATCGTGGCGATGCTGCTTGGATCCTGCCCCGAAGCACTTGGCGAAAGGTCAACGGACGCCCCATTGGGGCCAGCAGGATCATTGAGCGTTACCGTGCCAATCGTCGGGTTACCTCCCGTGACGGGGTCGATCGAGAAGAATATGTTGTTAACCAGCGGCGGATAGAGAATGACGGTCGATGTGAGCGTTTTCCCTCCTTGGGACGCCGAGACGGTGACTGGGGTCATGACGTTAACCGGCAGCGAACTTGCACTGAACGACGCGGTCAGTTTTCCGATGACCAGATTTAGTGTCGATGGAACGCTTAGAGATGAACTGCTCGAAGTCAGGTTGACTGTCAGCCCGTAACTTGGGGCGGGGCTTGAAAGCGTGATCGTTCCTGTGATCAAACTGCCTCCGCTCACTTGGGTTGACGATAACCGCATGGAACCCAAAAGGCTAGGAGGATTCACCGCCAGAGTTCCTGTGACCGATGTCCCTCCGCCACTTGCCACGATTGAAGCCGAGACGGAATCAGTCCCTGAAGTTGAGATTGGGAAGGTCGCCGAAGATGCGCCTGTGGGCACTGTTATGCTAGGCGGAACGACCACGGATGGGTCGGACGATGAGAGCTGAAGCGTCATTCCACCAGCCCTTGCCGGCATCGTAAGCAACACCGTTCCTGTTGCCGATTCGCCACCGACAACCGACATGGGCGCGATCTCAAGTCGGAGAGGAGCAGGATTGTTCAACACCTTTGTGACAAAACCTGAGAATATAATCGGGCCCCATCCCGTTGCCGTATCCCAACCCACACCGGCGGAAGAGACGGACCCGTTTGGTAGAGTCCCATTTGTTCCCGTCTTAACATCGAAAAATACGTTCGGGTCGCCGTTGAACGAATAGAGCAGGTCTTGGATTCGACCAAATCGCTGTTTTCCAACTGCATCAGCCGGAAGCCCTCCCCCAGCAATAATCTGTTGTTCGCAGTCGGCAAGGGCGCCTGCAAACGTCGGAGTTGCACCGCTTGTGCCTCCGATCTGCACAACGAGAGTTCCGTTCAGATAGATCTGGTAACCGGTGTAAGGATTTGCGTCGAATGCGATATCGGGGATAAGTCGATAGGGAACATTCGTTGGAACACCCGTCCCTTTCTGGTAGGTGGGAAGGACGTTGAACGGATCTGTATTGACAACCCATCCGCCACCACTTCCGGACCAAGTCGATTCAGAAAGTCGATTGCCAGAGGCATCGATTGTAGGGGTTGTGCCACCGACAGCAAGAACCTCCGGATCTTCGCCAGGGTAGGGTCCGCCTTTGAGATTCGTTCCAAAGTCTCCGCTTGCGCCGGCATAGGTGATGCCTTGGGCGTTGAGGGCTAGGTGCAGGTTGTGAGCGGCTAAGTTGAAGGCAGCATCGCCACTCCATCCATAACTCTCGGAGATAATATCGGCGGAGTTGTCTTCCGCCTCAAGTGAGAGAACAGAAAGCAGATCAGAATCTTGTGCGTCGTCGTAAACGATGAGGTTACAAAGCGGTGCTTGGGCAAGGACCGTCTGGATATCGAGATCCCCTTCGACTCGCGCGTATGCCGTGTTACCGTCCCGTAGGTTGATTGACTTGACAGTGATATTGGTACCCACGCCACCGGATGGGGATGGAAGACCAAATTGCGAATAGAAGAGCGGGACGTTCGACAGCCTATAGCCATCGAAGTTTGAGATTGCGATCGTTCTGCCTTGACCCTTAGAGCCTCCCGAATATACGGGAGCAACGCCATAGAGCGTCCGTAACTGCGTTGGCGTTAGCGCAGCCTGTGGGATCGGTTGGGTGAAGTTCTCTAAACCGCCGATGTAGCTTATAAACGGCCGAATTGCAGCTGGAACGTTTGGTTGGGTTGTGAACGAGAACCGAGTCGCCCATCCATCTCGAGCGGGGTTGAGTGGTAAGAAGTCTTCGATTACAGTGTTGAATGCAAGCTGGGCCTGAGCAACAGTGGCATCGGCAAGGATCGATAGGTGGTTCCTACTCACAAGGCGGACGGTCATGCCCTGCGATTTCAGGTAGGCGGTAACCTTTTGGACCTGCGAATCGCCTATCCCAAATTGACTCCCAATTTGAGTCGGTGTGATGAAGTGCCGATAGCTCGGGCTCTTCGGGTCAGACACCGAATCGACGAAAGCCTGCATCGCTCCGGCGTTGCCGTAGGGCATTGCTATCGCCAGGTGGAGGATGTCGCTGGCGGGCTTAGCCCCTGCCGGCAATGCGAATTGAACACCTTTTGGCAAATCCGTGGACAGGGGCGTCCAATTCACAGGGCTCTGTCGGGCGTTGCCAAGCGCACCCAAACCAACGAGAGCCGCCAGAACGCATAAAGACCTCATGGTAATCCGCGCTCGCCGGCCACCTGCCTGAATTCAGGAAGAAATCTTGGAGAAGCAACTGTCGACTCGCTCCTCCAAGACGGGTTATCGGTTCTGGTTTGTTCAGTTTACGGCGTAACAGTCAAAACTGCCGACTTGCTCGTTCCGCCTGAACTTGCCGTGATTGAGATGGTCGCTTGAGCGGAGACGCCAACATGGCTCACCGAGAACGTTCCAGTCGTCTTTCCGGCTGCAATCGTGATCGACTGCGGAACGTTGGCAACCTGCATGTTTGCGCTGCTCAGACTGATGTTCAGCCCACCAGCCGGTGCGGGGGAGCCGATCGTCACCGTACCCGTCACTGCCGTGGTCGAAATGCCCTTGACCGTAGCCGGCTTAAGGACCAGTGCAGAGATTATTGGCGACTGAACGGTTAGGGTTCCCGATTGAGAGTTCGTTCCAAATTTGCCTGTGATGGTCACAACGGTTGTCGTGCCTACCGCCTTTGTAGTAACGGTGAATTTTCCAGATGTTGCGCCACTCGCCACCTTGACCATCGCAGGAACGGTCGCAGCGCCGGTATTTGAACTAGAGAGAGTAATCGTCGTTCCGGTTGAGGGTGCGGGACCTGTCAGGGTCACGGTTCCGCCAACCACAGTTTTGCCACCGACTGCGGTATTTGGAGAAACTGCAATCGATTTGACGGTGGCAGGAATAACAGTCAGGGAGCCCGATGTCGTCGAGGTTCCGTGCTTGGCCGTGACGGTCGCCGATACGTTTGAGGCAACCGCTTTGGTTGTAATGCTGAATGTCGCCGATGAAGTCCCTCCAGCCACCTTTACCGATGCCGGCACAGTAACGCTGGTGGAACTCGAGGTCAGTGTTACGGTCATGCCCGCCGCAGGAGCGGGAGAATTCAGCGTTACGGTTCCCGTCGCGGCCGTACCTCCGGTAACGGTCGATGGCGCCGCTGCCACAGTTCCGACTCCTGGAGCCTGAACTACGAGGGTCGAACTTACTGTCGTCCCGTTTGCAGTTGCCGAAATCTTCACAGTAGTGTCGGTCGTCTGAGCCGTGGTATTGACGGTAAAAGTTGCGGAAGTCTTCCCGGAGTTAACTGTGATGGTTGAAGGAACCGTTGCAGCAGAACTGTTCGACGTAAGCGCTACTGTCATGCCTCCGACCGGCGCAGCGGCAGTAAGGGTTACGGTGCCGACCGTTGATGTACCACCCAATACCGACGTGGGGGAGAACGTGACAGTCGAAGGCCCCCCACTTTGGGCTAAGACTTTGTTAACGAATCCGGAGAAGATAACTGGGTCCCATCCGGTAACCGTGTCCCACCCAGCCACAGCGTTTGATGGATTCTTGTTCGGAAGCGTCCCATTGCTACCCGAGATGACGTCGAAGAATACCGTCGCGTCTCCGTTGAACGAGTAAAGGAGATCTTGAATCCTGCCAAAACGCTGCTTGCCGGCACTGTTCTTGGGTAAGCCGCCTTGGGCAATGATCTGTTGTTCGCAAACCGCCAGCGCTCCCGCAAAGGTTGGGCTGGCGCAACTGGTTCCGCCCCATCCCGCCTGAAGTTGACCTTGGACGTAGATCTGGTATCCGGTTGCTGGGTCTGAGTCGAGGGCGACGTCGGGCACGAGTCGATAGGGAATATTCGTCGGAACCCCTTTTCCTTTCTGGTAGGCGGGAAGTTGGTTAAACGGATCGGTGCTGACTACCCAGCCTCCACCGCTGCCCGTCCATCCGACTTCGGATGCTCGAACTCCGGCTCCGTTGACTCCGACCGTTGTGCCTCCCACGATCAAGACATCGGGATCCTCATCGGGATATGGCGTGAAGTTTTTCGACGTTGGGTCGATGACTGTCGTTCCTTGGTCTCCCGAAGCGCACATATAGGTAATGCCTTCCGCGCTCATCGCCAAGTGCTGATTGTGGGCAGCCACATAGAAAGAGGGGTCGCCTGAAAACCACCCATAGCTCTCGGAGATAATGTCGGCCTTGTTGTCTTGGGCCTCTTTCGTCAACGTGCCGATTAGGTCGGAATCGCCACCGTCGTCGTAAACGATCAGCGTACAAAGCGGTGCTACAGCCAAGACCGTTTGAATATCGATGTCGCCTTCGGCATTCTCGGCTGTCGTGGAGCCGTCCATTCCGTTGATAGGCTGAATGATGATGTTTTTTGTAACTCCGCCCGAAGGCGTTGGCAGATTGAACTGGCTGTATTCGAGATTTACGTTCGATAGGCGATAGCCAACGAAATTTGAAATCCCAACGGTTCTGCCCTGGCCTTGAATGCCATTTGCATACGCAGCCGAAACGCTATAGAGCGTACGAAGTTGGCTCGGCGTCAATGCAGACTGGGCCTTCGGTTGAGTGAAGTTCTCCAGACCGCCGACGTAGAACGCGGACTTGTTGATCGATACCGGAAGATTGGGAGCGGTGGTAAATGAGAAGCGCTTTGGCCCCACTAGCATTCCGCCCTGAATCGGGGCGAACTCTTCGATCGAGGTGTTGAATGCGGCTTGAGCTTGGGAAACAGTTGCATCGGCCAAGATTGCTAGTCGGTTATCGGCGACGAGGTGGACCTTCATCCCGTAACCGGCAAGGTAATCGCTGATTCTTTTAACCTCGGCGGGAGAGGCGCCAAAGCGTGCGCCGATCTCCTTTGGCGATATGAACTTTCGGTAGTTCGGGCTCTTTGGGTCGGAAACCGAGTTTACGAATACTTGCATCGCCTCTGGATTTCGATACGGAAGTGAGACGGAAACGTGAAGAACTTCATCCTGAGACTTCGCCCCAATCGGCAACTAGTTCTCAATCCCTTTTGGCAAAGTCATGGGTAGAGGAACCCAATCGGATTGAGAGACTTGTGCCGTTAACGATGCCGCGACACTGAGGAACGAAGTTAGGGCAAGAATCCGACAGAGGTTTCTCATTATGTTTTTCGGATGCGCGTTATTGGATTCCGAGATCGGAGCGCAGATAGATGAATGAGGCTAGTTTACGGTAAAGATGCTGGACTTGCGAACAGGTTCGGGCCCAGAATGGGACCTTAAGTCCAAAAAATAGCAAAATCGTCGAGCCCCTCCTAACTCTGCCTAGCAAAGATAGAAGGAGCATCAACGTTCGAATTACCTAAGGAGTAACGGTGAGAGTCGCCGTTTTGCTGACGGTTCCGAGTTTTGCGGTCAGCGTAACTGCCGTTTGTGAGGTGACCTTTGCGTGGGAGACCTTGAAGGTCGCGGAGGTTTTGCCAGCGGCGATTGTGACGGTAGCCGGAACCGTTGCGGCCCCGGAATTGGAGCTTGCCAGGGCTATAGAAAGCCCTCCAGTCGGCGCTGGTCCGGAGATAGAGACAGTCCCGGTGACGGCGGTCGTCGAACTCCCTTTCACCGAACTCGGCGAAACTGCGAGTGACGAGAGCGAAGCAGGTTGTACGTTTACTGATGCTTGCTGCGAACTCGATCCGAAAGTCGCAGTCACGTTGGCTGACGTGGCCGACGCGACGGCCGATGTCGTAGCCGTGAACATCCCTGTGTTCAAGCCTGTCGTCACCGTTACACTTGCCGGTACTGAGACCGCTGTCGCACTTGAAGTGAGCTTAACGACGACGACACCGCTACCGGATCCTGGGGATGCGTTCAAGGTCACGGTGCCGTTCGACTTTGTGCCACCGACAACAGTCGATGGCGAGAAGCTAATCGAGGCGACCTGGAATGGGTTGAGAGTTAGGGTTGCTCCCCGGCTTACTCCGCCATAGGTTGCAGTAATGGCCACTGCTTCACTGCTTGTCACCAACTTGTGCGAGATCGTGAACGTAGCTGTTGATGCGCCTCCTGCCAACCTGATTGTTGCTGGCACGGACGCAACCTTAGGATCGGTGCTTGTCAGGGTAATCGTCTCGCCAGCAGCGGGAGCCGGGCCATTGAAGGTAACCGTGCCGGTGACCGTAGTTTGTGAACCGCCCACCACGACGCCAGGATTCAACCCAAGACTCTGGACTGCGTTGGCAGTGATGGAGAGCGTGGTCGTCTGGACACTCGTTCCAGACGTGGCGGTGACCGTTACTGTCGTGCCGCTGCTAACTGCTTTGGTGGCGACCGGGAATGTGGCGGTCGCCGCGCCACTTGGAATGGTTACACTGGCAGGGACTGTCGCTGTCGAACCGCTTGAACTCAGCTTGACCGTAACTCCAGAAGGAGGAGCAAAGCCAGACAAACTAACCGTTCCAACGGAGGCAACGCCTCCGATCACGGGATTGGGAGCGATCGAAACACTGGCAAGAGACGCCGGAGTTATCGATAAAGTTGCCGTCTTGGTCGTTCCGCTTAGCGATGCTGTAATTGTCGATGTGACACTAGTCGACTGCCCCGATGTCTGAACTGTAAACGTCGCGGTCGAAGACCCTGTTATAACGCTGACCGTTGTCGGCACCGATGCGCCGGCAGAAGCCGAAAGTGTTACGGTTGCTCCTCCGCTTGGGGCGGCCCTTGCCAACGTAATCGTTCCGACTGCCGTGTTTCCTCCGATTACGGAGGTCGGCGCGACGCTGACTCCAGCCAACAGTGGAACCTGGACGTTAAGCGTTCCGGTGGCGGTACTTGTACCGAACGTCGCTGTTATGGTTGCGGTGATGTTGTTCTGGACTGCCGTCGTCGTCGTCGTGAAGGTCGCTGACGTCGACCCGCCTGGGACGGTTACTGTCGCGGGCACCGAAGCATTCTGGCTATTTGAGGTAAGGCTTACCGTGATTCCAGAAGAGGGAGCTGTTCCCGATAGCGTAACGGTTCCGGTTGAATTCGTTCCCCCGGTGACTGCAGGTGGCGAGAAAGTTACACTGCTCAATCCAGGTGGATTTACCGTTAGCGTAGCCGTTTTGTTGCCCGAAGGCTGGGATGCAGTGATCGTCACAGGGGTAGAGGTGGCGACGCCAGTCGTCGTTACCGTGAAGGTGGCCGAATTCGCCCCCGCTGGAATGAGGACCGACGCAGGAACCGTCGCACAACTGTTGTTCGACGCGAGCGTCACAGTGGTGCCACCAGGGCCACTTGGGCCATTGAGAGTGACTGTACCAGTCGAAGGACTACCCCCAGGTACTGCCGTAGGAGTCAGGCTGATCGAGCTTAACGTTGGAAGTGAGATCGTCAGCGTCGCAGTCTGAGTCAGAACGCCTTGGGTTGCCGTGATCGTTGCGGTTGTCGCGCTCGATACCGCACTCGTCGTCACGGTGAACGTCGCTGTTTGTGCTCCAGCCGCGACAGTCACCGAAGTGGGGACAACCGCGTTGGAGTTGTTTGACGAAAGCCCGACCACGGTTCCGCCCGATGCGGAAGGGCCACTCAATGTAACGGTCCCGGCCGATGGACTTCCCCCGGTTACGGTTGAAGGCGTTAGCGAAACACTTACTAGCGAAGCAGGAGTAATGGTCAGGATTCCAGTTCCCGAGGTGCTGTTTACCGAAGCCATAATCGTTGCCGGCGTCGAACTGGAAACAGTGGTCGTGTTCACGGAAAACAGTGCCGTCGTCATTCCAGCCGCAATCGAAACGCTGCCCGGTACGGTGGCTTTTGGCGAACTTGAGGATAGGGTAACAACCACGCCGTTCGCAGGAGCTGCGCCGGTGAGAGTCACGGTTCCCGTTGAAGTGGTGCCACCGGTAACGCTCGACGGGGCGAGCGTCACCGACAAAATTCCTGTTGGATTTACAGTCAAAGTAGCGAAAGCCAAGGAGGTTCCGTCGGCGCAGCCAAGAGTCACTGCCGTGGCTGTTGTGACCGTCGTCGTGGTGACGGAGAAAGTTGCGGTAGTGCTGCCAGCAGGGATATTCACCGACGCTGGGACTGTAGCCACAGGACTATTGGAGCTCAATCCGATCGTCAGGCCTCCGGCGGGTGCAGGATTTGTTAGGGTAACCGTTCCGGTTGCAGGTAGACCGCCAACAACGTTTGTCGGGGTGACTGCGAGTTGCACTACGGGAACGACTGTCGTTGCCACGGGTAGCGAAGCGATTCCATTCGTGACAACCTGAATCGTCGACGGACCCGGCTCAATCGTGTTCGGTACCGAGAAATTGGTTGAAACGATCTGGTTGCCGGTGCAGATTGCCATCGTGCTGGGATTGAACTCTCGGCAATACGTTACGTGGCCAGTGGCGTTATTCGTGACTCGAATCATCGGGTAGTTCGTTGCGTTCTGCTGGTCGTCGCCGTAGGCAGAGCACTGTGACAGCCCGTTGAATTGAGTTCCCGAGATCGTGTAGGAGACGCCCGGCGTGATGTTCGAAGGGGCCGTCGTAATAGCAGGCGCCCACGCCGCCTTCGGCGATCCGATCGAATTGTACAGGAGCATCGTCGCGGACTGGTCGGTAAGCAAAACTTGCCCGCTAGGGAGCATCAGCATGTTGCCGACGTAGGAGGCGTCGAAGGGTGCATTGTCGTTCGTCGGAGCAGGATTTAGATTGGCGCCGTCCCATTCGAAGAACTGAGCCCCTGATCCGAAGTTCTCTGGACCCGACATGACGAGTACGTTGCCGTTCGTCAACAGACATGCAGGAGCATCGGCGCAGCATAATGCGGAAGGAAAGTCGGGCGCTTGCGACCAAGTCGAAGTCAGCGTGTTGTAGATGCAGTTGTGGCTTCCGCCTCCAAAGCAGATCACGGTACCATCCGGGCGTAGAACCTGCGGCCCAATCTCTTCACCCAGTCCAACCAAGCTCGCCGGTGTATTGCCGGCAAACGTCCATGTCTTCGTTGCCGGATTAAAGATCTCGGATCTGGGTGAAGACGTGTCGACAGTTAGGACGGTTCCATTTGGGAGAAGGGTGAGGCCCTCTTCATCGTTTCCGTCGTACTTACCTGTTCCGTAGGGCGACTGAAACGTATTCGTAGCTGGATCGAACAAGGCTGCTTCGGAATCGAGTGGATTGCAGACCATCAGCTTTCCGTTAGGCAGAAGAACGCTTCCCATGTCTCCAATCTGGCTCCATCCATCGGGAGGTAGAAGGAAGGTCCACGTATCGGCCACTGGATCATAGATGTAGCCCTGATTTTGCCAAATCTCGGTATTCCCTAGGTTGTATTCACCACCCATCGTAAACACTCGGCCATCTGGGAGGACTGCCGAAGCATAGTAAAGCGGTCCGTAACCTGGTGTCGATGCAAGCTGAGTCCAAGTTCCGTTGGCGTAGTTTCCGAACTGGTCAGGTGTCAGTTTCCACCAGTCGGAGTTATCAGCGTCCTGAACCAAAACCGTGCCGTCGGTAAGAAGGGTTGGGTTGTAGCCGCTGATGTTCGGCGTGTTGTTGATTTGAGTCCACGATTGCGCTTGGGAAATAGGCGCAAGACATGCCGCCAAGAGCACGAGGAAGATGCACAGGAGACGATGAAGATGATTCATAGAAAACAGCCTCGACCTGAAAAGTCGAAAAAGTGATTGTTCCACACCTAAGTGAACAATCGTTGATCAACAGGAAATCTGTCGTCAAAACCAATGAAACTTAATGCTGGAAAGAAATCCGCGGCTCAAGAGGGAGGGGCTCACCGGTAGCTCCAGCAACCCTGTTACACAGGGATCGGATCCCGCTTTAGGGGTTAGTGCCGAATTCTCGGCCGGACCACATCTTCAAGCCCACCCAGGTGACTCACGAATGGTCGGATTGTCGCCGGAACGCTCGGGGCAACCGTATAGCAAAAGCGTTTAGCGGCAACCTGGCTGCCAGGTTCGACTACGTTAAACTCCTTAATCGACGTCTTAAATGCCTTTTCCGCCTGAGCGACGGTCGCATCCGCCAAGATCGATAGCCGGTTGATAGCAATCATCTGAATTTTGAAGCCCTGGGAGACGAGGTAGTCGGAAATCAACTTGAGGTCCGAAGGTACGATGCCAAAACGCTGTCCTGCCTCTTCTGGGGTGATGAACTGGCGATAGTGAGGGCTCTTAGGGTCGGAAACACCATCTACAAATGCCTTCATCCCTTCCGGGTCGCGGTAGGGAATCGAAACCGTGATGTGCAATAAGTCGTGACCCGGTTTTGGGCCAATGAGCTTTGCGTTGAGGATCGGCTTCGGTATCTCCTGGGGAAGGACAGCCCAGTTCGTCTGCTTCGATTGGTGGGTCATGGCAATAGTCGCTGCCAGTAGAACGGTCGACAGAGAAGAGAGAGCCTGGAATGTACTCATTGCCGTGTACTGCATTGTGCCCGGTCTTTGGGCAGTTTGCGGCAACACTTCGATGGGAAGGGGCAGCCGACTTACAAAAAAGCGGAAGGCGATTCGATCGCCTTCCGCTTTTAGGGCAATTGGGTCGACCTTCTTTAGGGGGTGACCGTTAAGGTGGTGTTCACGCTGCCGGAACCGACTGTTGCGGTGATCGTCACGATCGCTTGAGTCGTTACCGTAAGGTGGTTCACCACGAACGTTGCCGTCGTCTGCCCAGCAGCGATTGTGACCGTCGCCGGCACCGTTGCCGAGTTCGTATCGCTACTTGAGAGGGTAACCACGATTCCGCCCGCCGGGGCCGGACCAGAAATCGTCACTGTGCCGGTGACGACCGTTGTGGAGCTTCCTTGAACCGTATTCGGTGAGACGCTAACGCTTACCAAGGTTGGGGGCGTGATCGTCAGTCCGTTATGACCGGTCACCGATCCGTACGTTGCTGCCAAGACCGCGTTGGTCGAAGTTGCGACCGGCGTGGTATTGATCGTGAATGTTGCGGAAGTCGCTCCGGCTGGGATGGTCACTGTAGCCGGGACCGTTGCATTTGCATTGGCCGAGCTAAGCGTGATCACAGCGCCGGACGGGCCGGCTTGCGCATTCAAGGTCACCGTTCCTGTCGAGGTGGAACCGCCGACGACCGATGACGGCGAGATGCTGAACCCGATCAGTGCAGCCGGGTTGATCGTAAGTACAACCTTTACGGTCGTCCCGTTGAGCGTTCCCGAGATGTTTGCCGTCGTCGATGCATCGACGCCCACAGTCGTAATCGTGAACGTCGCCGAACTGGACCCAGCAGGGACGGTCACCGATGTGGGTGTCGTTGCACTTGCATTGTCGGATGCCAGGGCAACCGTTATGCCACCGGTTCCGGCAGCTCCGCTCAAGGTAACAGTTCCAATCGTCGAAACTCCACCGCGAACGGAAGAGAGCGAGAGGCTGATTCCAGTGAGCGTTGCTGCGTTGATCGTCAACGGCGCTGAACTCGTATTGGATCCCTGCGTCGCGGTGATATTCGCCGTGACCGTGCTGGAAACCCCGAGCGTGGCGACTGTAAAGGTCTTCGATTTCGATCCAGCAGGAACGGTAACCGTTGCTGGAACCGTCGCGTTTGCATTATCGGATGAAATCGAAACGACGAAACCGCCCGATGGAGCAGGGCCGTTCAATGTCACCGTGCCCGTCGAACTGTTTCCGCCTGCTACCGTTGTTGGCGCAAGGGTCAAGGTCGTGAGCGATGGAGGAAGGATTGTGAGGCCGTTATGGACGGTCACTGTCCCATAGCTAACAGCCAGAACTGCATTCGTTGAGACTGCAACTCCGGTCGTCGTAATGGTGAATGTGCCTGATGTCGATCCAGCGGCAATCGTCATCGTAGCAGGGACGACCGCGTTCGCGATATTCGAACCCAGAGTGATGACAGCGCCGCCAGGTCCTGCCTGAGCGTTCAACGTCACCGTACCCGTGGCCGAAGTTCCACCGACAACGGATGTCGGCGATATGCTGAATCCACTCAAGCTTGCCGGGTTGATCGTCAAAGCAACTGTTTTAACGATGGAACCTTGGGTTGCCGAGATGTTAGCCGTTGTCGACGCGGTTACTCCGATTGTCGTGATGTTAAACGTTCCCGACGTTGCGCCGGCAGGAACGGTAACCGTCGTCGGAACGACGGCGCTCGAGTTATCGGAGGCAAGGGCAATCGAAATGCCGCTTGGTCCTGCCGGTCCATTGAGTGTCACGGTACCCACCGAAGTCGTGCCGCCACGAACCGTGGAAAGCGAAAGACTCAGGCCCGTTAGCTGGGCCGGTGTAATCGACAGACCGTTATGGACCGTCGTTCCGAAGTAGCTCGCGGCGAGGACCGCATTCGTCGTAGTCGAAACGGCGGTGGTTGTGATCGTGAAGGTCGCCGATGTCGAACCTGCCGGAATCGTCACGCTCGCCGGCACAACTGCGCTTGGCGAATTCGACGAGATCGTGAAGGCCGCGCCTCCAGGCCCGGCTTGGCCGTTAAGCAAGACCGTTCCAGTGGCAGACATTCCTCCCAGAACCGAGGAAGGCGAGATGGTGAATCCGCTCATCGAAGCCGGCGTGATCGTAAGGCTAGCCGTCTTCGTCGTCCCGGCTAGAGTCGCCGAGATGTTTGCGAACGTCGCCGCCGTTACACCGGATGTCGTAACGGTGAATGTGGCCGTCTTGGAACCGGCCGCAACTGTGACCGATGCGGGAACGGTGGCCGCAGCGTTGTCAGAAGCCAATGCGACGGACATCCCACCGGCAGGGGCGGCGCCGCTTAGCGTAACCGTTCCGATTGATGGTGTTCCGCCGCGAACGCTCGACAGTGAGAGCGACAACCCTGTCAATTGAGCAGAGTTAATCGTGACCGTCGCAGTGCTCGTCTGACCGCCCTGAGTCGCGGTGATTGTCGCAACCGTCGTGCTTGCGACGCCGACAGTCGCGATCGTGAAGGTTCCGGTGGTTGAACCGCCGGGGACCGTTACCGTTGCCGGAACGGTCGCACTTGTCGTGTTCGACGAAAGCGCCACCGAGATGCCGCCAGATGGAGCCGCCCCGTTTAGGGTAACCGTACCGGTGGAAGGATTACCACCAGCGACGCTCGTTGGATTTGCAACGAGGCTCAGAAGCGTCGGCGGGGTTATCAGCAGGCTGTTGTGAGACGTTAGCGAACCGTACGTCACCGCGAAGATCGCGTTCGTGTTCGCTGCTACAGGAGTCGTGGTGATCGTGAACGTTCCCGAAGTCGATCCCGCAGGAATCGTGATCGATCCCGGTACCGTCGCACTTGAGGAGTTTGACGACACGGTAACGACCGCGCCACCTGGAGGCGCCTGACCATTCAAGTTCACGGTTCCCGTCGCGGTGTTGCCGCCAATTACGGATGCCGGTGAGATCGTGAATCCGGCAAGGGTTGCCGGGTTGATCGTCAGAGCAACGGTCTTCGTAGTCGTTGCCAGCGTCGCGGAGATGTTGGCCGTCACCGTTGCGGAAACGCCCGTTGTCGAGACGGTGAATGTAGCCGAGGTTGCTCCCGCGGGCACCGTAACCGAAGCGGGAACGGTAGCGCTCGCATTGTCTGACTGGAGGCTAACCGTAATTCCGCCGGTCGGAGCAGCGCCGCTAAGCGTTACCGTGCCAACCGAGGATACGCCGCCACGAACACTCGAAAGTGAAAGTGACAGTCCGGTCAATTGGACGGGGTTAATCGTAAGAGTGCCAGTTTGACTTGACCCTCCGACCGTTCCCGTGATTGTCGCAGTCGTTGTGCTCGATACCGTGGTCGTCGAGATTGTAAAGGTTGCGCTGGTTGCTCCAGCAGGAACTGTTACCGAGGCAGGAACGGTGGCGCTTGAACTACTCGAAGAGAGATTCACAGCCACACCGCCCGTCGGGGCCGCGCCGGTTAGGGTCACTGTGCCGACTGAAGAGGCGCCTCCAGCGACTGTGTTCGGCGAAACCGTAAGGCTGCTGAGCCCGACTGGGTTGATCGTCAATGTCGCGGTCTTCTGGGTGCTTCCCTGAGTCGCCGTAATCGTCGCTGTGGTCGTCGTCGAAACGGAGGTCGTCGTGATGGAGAAGGTTGCCGTGGTTGCACCGGCAGGCACCGTTACCGAAGCGGGAACCGTCGCGTTGGATGAACTCGACGTCAAGCCGACGACCATTCCGCTAGATCCTGCCGGTCCCGATAGAGTGACCGTACCGGTAGAGGATCCTCCTCCGATTACATTCAACGGAGAAACGGTAACGCCGATGAGCGCAACCGGATTGATCGTCAAGGTCGCGGTCTTGTTGACTCCAGCTTGAGTGGCCGAAATCGTCGCAGTTGCAGTTGTCGATACCGACGTCGTGGTGACCGTGAAGGTCGCCGTTGTCGCTCCGGCAAGGACCGTAACGCTCGCAGGGACGGTTGCGTTGGCATTGTCGGAAGTAAGGCTTACGACGATTCCGCCAGGTCCAGCGGCACCGGTGAGAGTGACTGTCCCAGTTGAGGAGTTTCCACCGACCAATGTCGTCGGTGAAAGAGCGATGCTAGTAAGTGTCGCTGCATTAACGGTGAGCGTCGCCGTCTGCGTCGCGCCGCTTAGCGTGCCCGTGATCGTAACTGTTGCCGTCGTCGATACGGCGGTTGTGGTCACTGCGAAGGTGGCGCTGGTTGCTCCGGCCGGAACGTTGACGGAAGCGGGAACCGTCGCACAGGCATTGTTGGATGACAAAGTAACGCTGGTTCCACCCGGGCCGGCTGGTCCGGTAAGAGTTACCGTGCCAGTCGATGGGTTGCCACCGATAAGCGTCGAAGGGGAAAGGGTGATACTTGTGAGTCCGGCAGGATTGATCGTCAGATTGGCGGTCAATGTCGTGGATCCAAGCGTCGCAGAGATCGTAGCGGTCGCAGCCGTCGATACGGCCGATGTCGTGATATTGAAGGTCGCCGACGTCGTACCAGCGGCAACGGTGACCGTTGCAGGAACAACTCCGTTCGCATTGGAACTCGACAAGTTGATTGTCGTTCCGCCGGACGGTGCAGACCCGTTGATGAAAACGGTTCCTGTCAAAGACGTTCCGCCCGTTACCGTATAGGTTGAAAGGGTGAGACTGCTCAGACCTGGCGTATTGATGGTCAACGTGGCCGTTTGAATCGTCGTGCCTTGCGTGCCGGTTATTGTCACGGTCGTTGCCGAATTCACCGGCGTTGTCGAGACGATAAACGTTGCCGTCGTAGCACCCGCTGGAACGGTTACCGAACCTGTGACCGTTGCGCTTGCGCTGTTCGACGATAGGTTGACGACGGTACCACTAGGACCGGCTGGACCGTTCAGGGTCACTGTTCCACTGGATGTATTGCCACCCACGACCGAAGTCGGTGAAAGAGTGACGCTTATCAGGGAAGCAGCGTTGACCGTCAGCGTGGCCGTCTGAGGAGTCCCAGCCAGAGTTCCGGTGATTGTGACCGAAGTGTTCGACGAAACCGCGATCGTGCTAATCGGGAACGTTGCGGACGTCGCGCCGGCAGGGATCGTTACCGATGCTGGCAGTGTTGCGCTTGGCGAACTTGACGTTAACGAAACGACCGTTCCTCCAGGGCCGGCAGGACCGTTTAGGGTTGCCGTTCCCGTCGAAGGCGATCCGCCAATGACACTATTCGGTGAGACGCTGATTCCGATCAAGGATGCCGGGTTGATCGTCAGGGTTGCCGTCTTTGTCGTGCCTCCCTGAGTTGCCGTTATGGTCGCTGAGACGGTATTGGAAACCGCGATCGTCGTGACCGTGAAAGCAGCAGATGAAGACCCTGCCGGGACGGTAACTGTCGCCGGCACCGTCGCGCTTGCGTTATCCGACGATAGGCTGACAACCATTCCTCCGGGACCGGCTGCCCCCGTTAGGGTTACGGTTCCGATAGAGGAATTGCTGCCTATGACTGTCGTGGGCGAAAGGCTCACTGAGGACAGACTGGCGGGATTGATCGTCAATGTCGACGTTTGGGTGTTAGAGCCTTGCGTCGCCGTGATCGTTGCCGTGGTCACGCTGGAAACGGCCGTCGTGTTGACGGTCACTGTCGCAGTGGTTGCCCCTGCAATTACCGTGATCGAACTCTGGACGGTAGCGTTAGCATTGTTCGAGGAGAGGTTCACGACGGTTCCACCGGTTGGGGCGGGCCCATTGATCGTCACCGTGCCTGTGGATGCCGCGCCGCCTTGAACCGTGGTCGGCGAGAGTGTGAATCCGGTTAGCGAAGGAGCATTGATTGTCAACGTCGCCGTTGCCGTATTTCCGCTGAGCGTTCCGGTGATCGTCGCCGTTGTATTGCTTGATACCGGCGTCGTTCCTACAGGGAACGTTGCCGACGAACTGCCTGCAGGAACCGTGACGCTCGCCTGAACTGTCGCGCTTGAACTACTCGACGATAGCGAAACAGCCAAACCACCCGTTGGAGCGTTGCCGCTTAGGGTGACCGTCCCTGTCGAGGATATGCCTCCGATTACCGTAGTTGGTGATAAGGAGACCGTTGAAATCGACGCCGGATTAATGGTCAGGTTCCCGTTAACGGTGGTCGAACCGACCGTTGCCGAGATCGATGCAGTTGTCGATGTTCCTACAGGCGTCGTGGTGACAGTGAAGGTGGCTGTGGTCGCCCCTGAGGCAACCGTTACTGTGGCAGGAACAGTCGCGCTGGAGCTGTTAGAGGTCAGAGCGACGCTGACGCCACCGGCGCCTGCAGCCGTATTCAAGGTGACGGTGCCGGTAGATGTGTTTCCTCCAACGACTGTAGAGGGAGAGAGCGTAACCGAAGTGGGAACGCTGTTGCTTAGAACCTTGTTCACGAACCCGGAGAAGATCATCGCTCCCCAACCGGTTGCGGTGTCCCAACCTACAGTTGCGCTCGATGTTGCACCACCGGGAACGGTTCCGTTGTTTCCGGTGGTGACGTCAAAGAAAACAGATGCGTCGCCGTTGTAGGAATAGAGCAAGTCTTGGATGCGCCCAAACCGCTGCTTTCCATGAGAATCCGCGGGCAGACCACCGTGAGCAATAATGTCCTGCTCGGCGTCGGCGAGCGCTCCCGCCATAGTCGGACTCGCGGCGCTCGTTCCGCCCCATCCATACCCCAGTGAGGGTTGGTACACACCGTCGATATAGATTTCGTATCCCGTGTTGGGGTCGGCATCGAGCGAAACGTCGGGGACAAGACGATATGGAATATTCGTCGGGACGCCTTTACCTTTTTGGTAGCTTGGAAGCTTGTTAAATGGATCCGAGTTGGGAGCCCAACTTCCACCACCTGCCCAATAAGTTCCCGAGATGTAACCGTTGTTCCAAGGGGTTTCCGATGTGCGGTTGCCGGACCCGTCAGTTGTGACGCTCGTTCCGCCGACGACGAGTACTTCCGGATCTTCGTCTGGATACGGGTAGTTCTGAACGTCTTGCGCACCGTGATCTCCGGATGCACACATGTACGTGATTCCTTGGGCGTTCAGGGCAACGTGCTCGGCATTCAACTGCACAAACAGGCTTGAATACCCGGCAGGGAACCCGTAGCTTTCGGTGATGATGTCGGCGTTGTTATCTGCCGATTGTTTGTCGATCACGGCGAGAGGGTCGACGCCGGAATTGCTGGCATCGTCATAGATGATGAGATTACATAGCGGCGCCATTGCGAGGGCGGTTTGCATGTCGAGGTCGCACTCGCCGTCGGCCCCGCTCGATACGCTTCCGTTTTTGCCGTCGATCGGGACGATTGTGACGTTAGAGCCGACTCCTCCGGGAGGAGTCGGCAAGTTAAACTGCTTGTATTCGAGTGGGATGTTCTCAAGGCCGTAAGTGACGTAGTTGGTAATACCGATCGTTCTGCCCGTTCCTTGATAGCCTCCCTTGTAAAGCGACGCGACGCTGTAAAGAGTTCGCAACTGATCCGGTGAAAGGAGCGACCTGTGCCTTGGCTTAAGGACGCTTTCCAGTCCGCCGATATACTTGACTAGTTTCGCAAGGTGAGCGGGAACACTGGGGGGGATCGTGTAGGCGAAACGCTTTACACCCTCGGGTTTTCCAGGTTCGGGAACGACGACTTCCGAGATTGAAGTGTTGAATGCCGCCTGGGCTTGGGCTACAGTGCCCTCGGCGAACATCGCCAAACGATTCTTGCCCACTCTCGTAACTTTCATCCCTTGGGAAGTTAGGTAGTCGGAAACCTTTTTGACGTCCGAATTGGAAAGCCCAAACCGACTGCCAACCTCTTCGGGAGAGAGAAAGTGCCGGTAATTTGGATTGTGGGGATCTGAAACCGAGTCGACGAACTGCTGGATGCCATCGGCGTCTCGATAGGGCATGCCGATCGAGATATGAAGCACGTCGGTTTGTGCCTTTGGTCCGGCAGGTATGGCTCGTGCCAGTTCGGGAGGTGTGTCTTGCCTCAATTGAGCCCATTTAGTCTTCGACTGAGCCATCAAGGAAGTGGATAAGGCTAGCAAAGCCGGTAAAAGCAAATATGCACGAAGGTTCATGTTGGTATCCGGGCCGGAATGTTCCGACGATCCGAGAATTGAACCTAAATTGTACGGCAAATGGGCCCTGAGTGCCGCAATACAATGTGACAAATGGGACTGCCTTTACGAAAACAGAGCAAAACTTAATAAGCTTCTGCTGAAAGAAGCATCAGTAGTCCGCCTGAACCAAATTGCTTGATGTTAATGGTGTGGCAATCAAAATCGACTGGATCGATCCGGTGCAACATCAAAATTAATAACGCTAGGGTTCAGGGCCTATCTCATCGCTACGAAGAAAACTGAGAAGGAATAAGCCGATGCCGGCAACAAGTGCGGACAAGATGCATCCCAGGCGGGCCATACCAATGACGGATTGGATGTTTTGGAGCTGAAGCGCCGACTCGCCATGCGCTTTCAAGTAATCGATATCCAACTTTGGCAACCCTGTGGCAGTCTTGTTCTTTAGAAATGCCGCCGGGTCGTCGACGATCATCATTGAGGGTTCGCCGATATCGATCGTAATTGGCCCTAACGGATTATGTTGACTTGTATCGATCCTAACAGGCTGAACCCGTTGTGCGCGGGCAGTGTATGTCGACTCAAGTGCAAAGGTGCTCGTAAAGCCCAGAAAGGCTGCGCCCATTAATATCCATAGCGCGAGACGCATGAAACGCATGGGGTTCCTTAAGAGTTGGCGAGTTGACCGACCTTAGCCTAGACGCAGGCCTTCGTGAACTCGATGATCTGGTCAACAGCCTTTTCCAGGATGTCGTCTGGGACTGCATAACAGCATCTGACGTGACTTCGACCGGTTTCCGAGTCGCCAGAGAACCCTGTGAACGCGGTCCCGGGAACGACCAGGACCTTCTTTTCCTTTAAAAGACGCTCGGTAAAAGTCTCCGAGTCGAGGCCGGTGCTCTTTATGCTTGGGAATGCGTAAAAGGCGCCCTTCGGCAGCTTGCATTCAAGTCCGGCTCGATTGAGGCCGTCGACAAAGAAATCGCGCTTTGTGTGCATCGCATCGACGAGGGTGTTTACGTATTCGTCGCCATCGCGCAATGCCGCTTCGCAAGCGATCTGACTGATCGTAGGCGCGCAGAGCATCGTGTATTGGTGCACCTTCATCATGACTTCGATCACAGCGGCCGGGGCGCATGCGAATCCAATCCGCCATCCCGTCATCGCATGGGCTTTGGAGAAGCCGCCGAGGAGAATAGTTCTCTCCCACGCGCCGTCCAATGCGGAAATGCATGTGTGCTCGACGCCGTAAACGAGACGACCATAGATCTCGTCGGAGATCAGCCAGAGATCGAATTCGTGGGCGATCTTGACGATCTCCTCGAAGATCTCTCGACTTGGAGTTGCGCCGGTCGGGTTGCTCGGGTATCCGAGAACGATCGCTTTCGTCTTGCTCGTGACCGCTTTGCGAATCTGATCGGGATCCGGTTCGAAATCGTTCGCGGCGCTCGATGTGAGGGCGACGGGAACGCCGCCGGAGAAGATGATTGTCGGACCGTACATCACGTAAGCAGGTTCGGTGAAGATCACCTCATCGCCATGCTCGAGGATCGAGCGGAGGGCGAGATCCATGCCTTCGGAGACGCCGGTCGTTACCAGGATCTCGTTCTCAGGCCGGTAGGAGACGCCATAGTGGGCGTTTAGGTCCGCAGCAATGGCTCGCCGGAACGACAGGAGACCATAGTTGGAGGTGTAGGCGTCGTTGTCGTGCTCGATCGCTTCGATCGCTGCCTTTTTGGCCACCGGTGGACACGGGTAGCGTGGTTCTCCGACCCCTAGCGAAAGAACCCCCTCGATTTGCGCTGCAAGATCAAAATACCGACGAATTCCAGAGGCCGTAACTCCAGTAACAGTTCGCGCGAGAGGCTTCACAAGTTCATTATGGCCAGAACGGAGGTTCTTCGAACTTACCAAACGCTTCTTGCCTGGTGGCTCGTCCTTAGATTTAGCAATGCTGAAAATGCGACCGATCCTGTTTATGGCAATCCTTTGGGCTGGACTAGGAGCGACGTACGCCTGCATTTCGATCGGAGCACTCGGGGTTCCGGTATCCACCTCTTCAGAGACGGCGATCATCGTGTGGAACGAGGGGACCCACCAAGAGCACTTCATCCGGCTGGCGAACTTCAGAACCGCCGCGACGAAAGTAGGATTCCTCGTTCCGACACCAACTGTCCCTGCGTTGGCTGAAGAGAAAGAGGATGTATTCAAGACTCTTGCTGAAGCGGTCAAGAATCACCAGCCGAAATCGTTGTGGGAGCGTCTTTTCCCACATAGTGAAGAAGCAACTGCGGGGGCTAAAGCGGCTACTGATAGTCCGGTCATTAAGGTCGCCGATGTTGCAGGCTACGAAGCAAGTGTCCTTTCGCTTAAGAACAGGACGGAAGTCGATAAGTGGCTGTTCGACCATAAGTTCCCAATCGACAAACCTTCGAGTGATTGGCTTGACGTTTATGTGAAAAAGGGCTGGGTTCTCACTGCGTTTGTAGTCAAGGAACAGGATGGCGAAGCAAAGCTGAAAGCAGTAAGAATGACCTTCCAGACCGACCGGCCGTACTACCCATACCGAGAACCTCCTTCACAGCGAAGTCCATCTTCAGGCCGAACGCTTGAGGTCCACTTTTTATCGAATGGCCCCTTTTTCGCACAGATGGGCAACAAAGACTGGGTAGGCAAAGAAGAAGTTTCGGATCGACTTACCGATCCTGAGGTGTCTGCCCTCTCGAGAGATCTTCCCGGCATCCATATGTCGGATCCGGTTTGGCTCACCTCATTTCTAGACTGGTCCGATCCTCGTATCGGAACCGCCGACGTCGTGTTCACCGCCCGTAAGGACATCCCTTATATCCCGATTATGTTGGGCGCGGTGCTTGTCGGTTTGGTGTTGATTTGGATTAGGATAAAGGGAAGGCGGGTCTAGTTCGAACTCCGTGCCTTCGTTAGGCGAACGATTAATAGCACGCCGATAACGACCGCTCCAATCGCGATGTAAAGAGCTGGAGCAGGGAGAGACACAAAGAGCGTTTGGGCGTGAATAAGGCCATTGAGCCGATTGAAATAGACCTCATCGAGTCCCTCGCGGGGAGATGAGGTATCGATAAACGACGTTAGGGTGGACGAGTGAGACAGGTCGACTCCTGGCAGCAATTTGGCCAGGTCGGATATCTCGCCGGTGGTCAAAGTGTCCGACATCTCTTGCCGGCCAACCCACGGCTTCTGACCCATCGTGGCGCCTACCGGCCCGTCGCCAAGGAAGAACACTCGGAGGGACCGCTGACTCTCACCAGCCATTGCGGTGATCGGCTCCCGATATGGATAGAAAGGGCTATCGGTCTTGAAACTCATCCGGACGGGATTGAGACCTGCAACGCCACCTTTCGCTTCGACGCGAAACGCGGTGATGACCCAGTGCTTCTCGATATAGGGGGAAAGCCAATCGGCGGTCGCGTTGGATTTTGGAAACCCGTGGGACTTCAGCCAGTCCTCTATCGCTTTTGGGTTGGCCGTAGAGAGGACGGTGGCTTCATACCCGCCGACGTGAGAAACGCTAAGAACGGGATTGGCAGCAGTGCCGGGGGTAGCGTCTCCCTTGGTTTCTTCGACATGCAATCGCTGCTTGACGATGGCATTGAGTTTGGCGAATGCGTTCATTCTGACTTCCGACAGCTTGGGTTCCGTTGGTGACGGCACCAGAAAGCCGAGGTCCTTTGCCTCGGTTGCGAAGTTGGCTATTCGAATGAAATGCTCAAGGTGGTTCCTCTCATCCCAGACGATGATCGCGGATTCGGATACTACGCGAACGAAGACACCACCTTTACCGATCGCATCGCAGGCAGATGCCCAAAGAGGGATCATAGAAAGGGCGATGACGGCCAGAAGAGAGTATCGGCGCATTGTTCGTAAGTGTATGCCAATCCCCAAATCGTTGAGGCGAACTCAAAAGAGGCCTAACCAAGACCGACGCAAAAGACTAGTTGGCCCACAGGCCCTCGTGAAACCGTTTCGCCTCAGCTTCGGCTCCAGTTAGGAAACTGGAGTAACGGCCTTTTCGCCCCTCATCGTTGACTTTCGCCCACCCGTCTCGGACGAGTTCGAATTGGATGAGCTTTCCGCGGGTCCAAACGTATTGGACGTATCCACCGTTGCGCGTCACAGGATGATCTTCGCGTTCGTCTTCGATATAGACGTCGGGAGCTCGCCCCAATAGGACTTCAAGATCCTGGCGCGCTCCGCTGTAGCCCCGTGAACCGACTTGCGGAAGCTCGATGCCATAGAGCCAAACCCACTGCGGCATGTCCCGGTAGTACTCCTTGCGAATGAGCAATTCGTTGGCGCCTCGCAGGTTGGTTGCCCGCCACATATTGTAAATGCCGAACTCGGGCTGCTTCGGCGGAGTCACCAAATTCGCACCCAAGACAGCAAAGAGAAGCGAAGCGACCATATCTAGATACGACGTAAGTTGACGCCCGACAATCACACTCCGAGAAGGTCAAAGAGCTCTTTTCTTGGCTACTCGGGAGCAAACTGCGAGTCAAGACCGGTACCCTACGGTGTTATGGCAACCCCGAAAGTCGGTGAAGAGATCGCCGTTCTAGACACAAACCTTGGCCGGATCGTCCTTCGCTTTTTCGACGACAAAGCCCCGAACCATGTCAGCAACTTCAAAAAGCTCGCAAGGGAAGGGTACTACGACGGAACGAAGTTCCACCGAGTTATTCCCGGCTTCATGATTCAGGGCGGAGACCCGAACTCAAAGAGCGACAATCGAAGCATTCATGGAACGGGCGGACCTGGGTACAAGGTCAATCAGGAGTTCAACGACACTCCCCACGATCGAGGCATTCTCAGCGCGGCAAGATCGAGCGACCCGAACTCGGCCGGTTCCCAGTTCTTTTTGATGGTCGCCCGCTCACCGCACCTCGATCGCCAGTACACAGCGTACGGCGAGATCATCGAAGGGATTGAGGTCGTCGACAAGATCGTTGCGTTGCCAAGAGATAATCGGGACAACCCGCTCCCTGGGAACCCCGCGATTATCCAGAAGGTTACGATCGAGACGTACGCAGAATAGCCTTCGAAAGATCGCTCATTACTTGGAGTAGAGAAACAAACCACCTATGAAATTCGCAAAACTTGGTTTATCCCTTTTGGCTGTCAGCCTTCTTGGCGCAATGTCCTTCGGTCAGGCACTCAAGACCGCAGCCCCCGGCGCAACTGCGCCAAAGACGGGCGAGAAGGTTGCCGTTATCGACACCAGCCTCGGCCGGATTATCCTGAAGTTCTTCCCAAAACTGGCTCCCGGCCACGTCAAGAACTTCCAGAAACTCGCTTCCAGCGGGTTCTATGACGGCACGAAATTCCATCGAGTCATTCCTGGGTTCATGATCCAGGGCGGAGACCCCAACACGAAGCCCGGCGCCAAAGGTATTCCCGGTCAGGGCGGTCCCGGCTATACGATCAAGGCTGAATTCAGCACGATGCACCATTCGCGCGGAATTCTGAGCATGGCTCGAACGCCAGATCCCGATTCAGCCGGCAGCCAGTTCTTCATCACCGTCGCCGACGCCAGCAGCCTCGACAACCAATACACGATCTTCGGACAGGTCGTCAAAGGCATGGACGTCGTCGACAAGATCGTGAACCTGCCGCGAGATGGATCGGACAATCCGACGCCAACCGCAGCAGTCGTGAAAAAGGTCAAGATCGTTTCTTGGCCGGTGAAGTAAGAGCGATAAGCGTTGAAGCGTTAGAGCGTTGAAGCGTTCGAGGGCAATTGATAGATTTCGTCTTCCCTCGAACGCTCTAACGCTAGCGCAGCGAAACGCTAGCGCAGCGAAACGCTAGCGCAGCGCAGCGCCTATCCCTGCGTCTCCGCATACTTCGACGGGTGAACGTCTAGGCTGAAAAACTCTAGGACTTCGTCTAGGCGATCCGATTCGGTTGTGCAGCAGTGAACCATCTGGGATTGCTTGCCTTTCGCGTCGTCGATCGCCCTCTTTTTCTGCTCAATTTCGGCTTGCAGGGCTGTGATCTCTGCGTCGGCCCGGGTGATGAACTGGGACGCTTGGTCGGCGTAGCTCTTGGCGTACGCGGCAAGAGCGGCGAGTTTTCTCGAAGCATCGGCGACGATCGCATCGGGAGTGACGCCGGTTGCTTTGGCCATCGCATTTACAGTCACATTGACTGTTGCTCGCTTCGCCTCAATCGGTAGCTCTTTAGGCAGGGTAGCCAGCAATTCCAAAACCTGCTCGGCGGAAAATGGTGAATTTGGCAGGTTCGCCAAAGCATAGATCGCAGAGAAATCGACGTTCCCCGACGCATCGATAACCGTAGCATTTGGCGTTGCAGGCGCCTTGATCTCATCAAGGTTCGGTCCCGGACTCTCACGCACGATCTGCTCGACAGTTCGAGAAGCAGGAGCCGGACTCGGAGTCGGCGCTGACTGCCTCAGGGTGGGAGCCGGACTCGGCGCATCCATGACGCTCCACGGCTTGGATTCTTTTGGCTCTTCGGGAGGCAACTCCACGAAAAGGCCAGCAGCACGTCTTAGGGTCTCGTCAATTCTCATTAGTGTTCAGAAACATTGTAAAGCTTGCCGGCGCCTGAGGCCACAGGCATTTGATCGAATGGCGAAACCTCTTGTAATGTTTCGGTGAGGTTGTCGGTCTGATCGACGACGTCTTCGATATCGGCGAGCACCTGTTCCGGCGATCGTGCGCGGATCTCGTCGTTGATCAGGCCAAACGTATCTTCCATCAAATGAAGCTGGTGGTTGAGGTTTGTAAGGATCTCTCCGATTTGGCTGACATACTGCCGGCGACGTAGCAGAACCTCCTTTCGCTTGTCGAGCACCGCCTGGTTGTGCAGGTTCTCGTCTTTTTTAAGGAGTGCATCGATACCGTCGATTTCATCGGAGTAGCGCTGCTGGATCGTAGCAACGGTGGCAAGTATCCAATCTTCGTCGACTTCGCCGTTCGGGTCGGTACGTCGAACGACTTTTCTCAATGGAGATGGAACCGGGGGCGGAACAACCATCGTTCCCGGGTCGGTTTCGTCCATTACCGATCTTAGATATGTTTGAAACTGGACCTGCTTGCTCGCGAATAGCAGGAATTTCTCCATCAGGTAATCGAGTTTGCGGAGAACTTCCCGGAACCAGTTCTTTCCTTCAAAGGTCTGGCTGCCGATCTGATTGCGCATCGTTTCGAGCCGGGCGAACCGAGCAAGCACGGCAGGGGTCAGAGTGGGGCCGACTTCTTGCTTGAGTTTCTCGCGCCGAGCGATTACCTCTTTGTCGTAACGAGCGGACAGACGGTCCATGTACCACTTGGAGTCTGGAGCAAAGAGCAGGTAACAAGTCTCCGCGACCAGCCCGGCGAGAAGCGGCACAGGGTTCAAAAGGGCAGCGGAAAGCGCGAAGAGCCCCGCCATGCCAATGACGTTGTAGCTCTCCTTAAATGCTTCTTTGAGTCGGTTGGTGCCAGGCATACCGGAAGTTAGCGGTCAATCCCCGTGAATCTACCCACAATTGGCTTTACAGCCTTGGGAATATGTCACGAATCTCCTTCAAAAGGGCAAGGAATTCCGGCGTAGAAGTCAGATTCTTATGCCAAGCCAATCCCCTTTCAATGAGATTATAGGTCGCTTGGATACGGGCGCCGGGAATTACTTTGCCGTTGGCATCCCGGTCCCGTCCAAGCAGCCAGATCGTATCGCAGACTTCGATGGCCGCTGCAACGTCGTGGGTGACGAGAATAAAGGTCTTTAGGTCGTCCGACTCGGCGACTTCGGTGATGAAATCGCTGACCTTGGAGACGGCAACCAGGTCGAGGCCCGAGAAAGGCTCATCCATGAGGATGAAGTGCTCGCTGCACATGAACTGCTGTCCGATCGCGATTCTCTGACGCTGTCCGCCAGAAAGCTGGACTGGGTACTTATGGGCACAGTCCTCCATGTCAAACCGCTTCAGCAGATCGTTGGATTTTGCCATCGCCTCTTCGTGAGTGAGTCCGGCTTGCCTGCCTCCCACCATTAAGTTGCCCATCACCGTACGGTGGGCAAACAAAGGGTAGTGTTGGGCAACGACGCCGACCGAACCACGTTTGAGGGCAAAACCATCGCCGACGCGAACCTCGCCCGAGTCTGGCTTGATGAGCCCGGCGAGAATGCAGAACAACGTCGTCTTACCGACACCGGACGGCCCAAGCAATCCGACGACCTGCCCCTGCTTAAGCCCTGGACGAACGATCTTCTTGATCTCGGCATTGACGTCCTTTAGGATCGGAACGCCGTCGTAGCTGATGCAGATGTTGTCGATTGTCAAAACCGGCTCGTGGAGTTCGTAAGCTTCCGAGTTTGCCATCTATTTCCGCTCCAGGGTGAGGTCGGCGTAAGGACAAATTGCCTTCCGGAAGAGGCCGATCATGGCATCTTGGCTCAGTCCGACGACCAAGATGACAATCTGGATGGCGAACACCTCGGCAAGGTGGAAGTACTTGTCCTGGGCTATCAGCAGGACACCGACTCCGCCTTCCGACTTCACAATTCCTTCAACCATCGCAAGCATCATCCAACCCATCGCGGCGTTCTGTCGCAGAACTTCGAACGCTTTGTCAGCGGTTCCGAGAACGACGACCTCCCAGACGACTCGCCATTCGCTCATTCTCAGCGTTCGAGCGTGATCGAATTCAGCCTTGGGGATATTGGCAATGACGGAGGCCATCGACGTTACGAAGAACACAGTGATTCCGTATACGAGAAGCGCGGCTTTCAACTGATGTCCGCCGCCCAACATGATCGTGAAGACGGTCGAAAACCCGATCATGCTTAGGAAGCGGCCTTTTGATAGCGCTACTACGATCGGTCGGAACACCGGTAGCACGGTCAAGTACGCCAACCCCAACGAGATTACGGCAGACCAAGCCAGAGCCTCAAGGTTCATCACGAAGCTCGTAATCAATTCTTGGCCCAATCCGTCTTTCGACCAGAGCTTGCCGAGAGCATGAAAAACTTCGCCTGGCTGGGGCAAGATTTTAAACGGTGACCGGAACCAGATCAGGAGTGCGATCACAACTTCCACCGTAATAATCAACCGCATCGTCGTCGGTGAGACGACGCGGTTGGGGAGGAAGATGGCGTACGGATCGCTATGGTGCTTCTTTCGGTCGGTGAGGTCGCCGACCTTGAAAGCTTCACTGCCATGGGCACCCGCCATCAGCTTCTGGGCGGGTGCATGTTCAGGCTTTTGATCGTCCATGTTGTGAACCCAGGTTACTGCTTGATGCTCTGGATAATCACTTCGACGCGACGATTTTGAGCACGACCCTCAGCAGTCGTGTTCGGTGCGATCGGTTCTTCCTGTCCTCGGGCAACGACTTTGATGCGTCCGGTGGGGAAGTTGAGCGGGAACTGCTTCTCAAGCCAGGACTTGACGGCAAAGGCACGAGCCTCAGACAAAGCCATGTTGCTTGCCGGGTTGCCGACAGCATCGGTGTGTCCGCGGATCTCAACCGTCGTGTTGCTGGCGACCAGCAGGTCTTGTCGCAGCTTGTACAGATCTTGCTGGGCCGTCGACGAGAACGTAGCACGTCCGGTGTCGAACGGAATGTGCCACTCTTTCTTGCTCAACTGAAGTCCCGGCGTATTGCCCGGAGTAACCGTCGGTTTTGGAGCAGCGGTGCTGATGTTCTTCTTCTGGAGGTCTCTGTAATACGAGGTGTCTTGGATCTCGTCGACAGGATCGATTTTCGGAACAAGATTGGGATACTGCTGAACGACCAGGTTTCCAAACAGGCTGTAAGTCGCGCCAAACAGGTTCGCTCCGCCCTCGGCGAGTCCGAAGGAAACGAAGCTGTCGGTGAGATTACTTGCCATTGAGCCGCCGAGGCTAACCGGCATTCCTGTTGCGTCCTGCTCTTCGGCGCCTTTGTAGTATTTCTTCCAGTAGGAAGCGTCGGAGTCTTTCTCTCCATATAGCTTTGCGCTGACTTCTGCCGCAACCTGTAACGCCGAATCGCTGCTCTTGACCGCATCGCCACCTTCGGCTGCCGCTAGCAGCAGACCATCGACGATATCGCGGTGACTCTTCATCCATTTGTCGATGCCGATAATGACGCACGGCATCTGGGAGGCATATTCCTTAGTCGATACGATCGGGACAAGTCCGCCCTTCTTCTTGGCGACGTTTACGTCGCCAGGAGTCCAGGTAACGCATGCGTTTACAGTTACATGCTTGGTTTCGCCTGTCTTCTTTCCATTTCTAACAACGGGTCTGTCTTCGGAGTAACCAGTGATGTACTTCTTGGCGGCGTCAAGGTAATCGTCCGCGTTGACCCAGTTCAGAGCGTCTGGATCCCATGTTTTCTCGTTGGGGTTGGTCTTGAGACCGTTGTCGCCGAGCCATTTCTGAGCAATGTTCCAGTCGCCGTCTCGAATGACGCCGGCAACCAGTCCGCCTCGGCTGGCAGTTGGCTCAAGCTTCCACGTCGCCGGACCCATAAATTTGTCTTCGCCTCGAGAATAGCCGATCGATCCGACAACTTTGGCTCGGTATTCAGGTCCGAGCCTCTTAAGGGCGTCGTTAGTGCCCTTAAGGAAAGTGGCGCTACCATCACCCATGATTGCCACGAAATGGGCGCCTTTATCGGAGTTTTCTTTTCCTTGGCTCAAATCGGAAGCGAATGCGACAAGTGCGTCGGTAAGTTTGCCGTTATCGTCTTGACGTGCCCACTTGAGGTTGACGCCGTTCTCACACATCAGGCTGCCCTTGGTCGCTTGCGGTCCACCGACCGCAAACATAAGCCCCATTTGGGCATTCCAGGCATATCCCAACATGCGAACTTCAGGTTTATCCGTGCATCCACCGTTCCCGGTGTCCGGCATCGGGATCGACATCCCGTTCCCTTGGGAATCCTTGATGTTGGGCAGACTAATCTGTGAAACCGGAACACTGTCAAGCGACCCCGTACTTCCCGGCACCAAGTTCTTGAACCAGATTCGATATGCGCCGAATGCGATTCCAAGTACGACTAATATGACAACGATTTTTCCAGACGCTTTTAGGCGCATCTTAATCAGACCTCCGATAACCCAATCAAACGGACGTTAATAACAGCATAGATGAAGCTAGCCAAGTTTTGGGCAGCTTTCTAATTTGGGAGGTGGATGATCGATGGCCTTGGTGGCCATGGACGCGATTAGCCCGGCGATTCGATTGAATCCTGGGTGGCATACCAGGATCGAGCAAAGAGTTCGGCTCATAGTCGTGGGCTCAATCGATGAGCTCACATCAGTCCATTACCGTTCAAGAGGACCATGGGTTGCACGCGAGAGAAGAGTAGTTCTGTGATTTAATGCTTGCTTTAGCGACCCAGGGGAAAATATGGGGAGTCTAAAGTAGTGGACTTGCGCCTCATGCCCAACATTTTTAGGATTCTTCTGATCGAGGATAATGCCGACGACGAGCAGCTTACGCTTCGTGCGATGCGGAAATTTGGTGCACGATTCGAGGCCGAGGTTGCCCATGACGGGCAAGAAGGGCTTGATCGCCTTCTCAAATGTGAAGACCCGTTGCCGGACCTGGTTCTTCTTGACCTCAAGCTTCCGAAAGTCAGCGGGCTAGACGTTCTCCGAAAGCTTCGTTCAACAGAGTGTACGGCGAGCCTGAAGATTGTCGTGCTCTCCGCTGTGGACGAGCCGGAAGAATTGAGAGAGGCCTACCTTTGCTATGCCGACGGCTTTATGCACAAGCCGGTTTCATCGGAAGACTTTGCAGCGGTAATTGGGCGGTTGCGCGTTCAACGAATGGATGCCGGGGTTCTCTAAGAACCTTCGATGCTTGCGGGATTCCCGATATTCATTTGATGTTGAAATCGGCTGTTTGAACCCGGATTTGTCAATCGACATTGCCTAGCCGCTCGTCGAAGTCCGTTTCAAGCGGTAAACTGGCGTCTTACCTCTTCCCCTCCCCATGGATCAGTCCCACGTCCGTAATTTCTGCATCATCGCGCATATCGATCATGGCAAGAGCACTCTCGCCGATCGCTTGATCGAGCGATGCGGCGCTATTCGCGGCACTGCCCAAGAGCAGATGCTCGATTCGATGGATATCGAGCGAGAGCGTGGAATCACCATCAAGATGGCGGCCGTGCGGCTCACGTACACGGCGAAGAACGGCCAAACGTACCAGCTCAATCTGATCGATACTCCCGGCCACGTCGACTTTACGTACGAAGTCTCCCGAGCCCTTGCCGCGTGCGAAGGCGCTCTGCTTGTTGTGGATGCAAGTCAGGGGGTGGAAGCTCAGACGATCGCCAACGCCAATATGGCGATGAACCAGAACCTGGAGATCATCCCGGTCATCAACAAGATCGACTTGCCTCACGCCGACATCGACCGGGCGAAAGAGGAGATCGAGAGCGCAGTTGCGATCGATGCTTCCGACGCGATCCCTTGCTCGGCCAAATCGGGAATTGGGATCGAAGAGATTTTAGAAGCGGTCGTCCACCGGATTCCTGCCCCCGCCGGAGATATCAACGCCCCGTTGAGAGCCCTGATTTACGATTCCCATTTTGACGTCTATCAAGGTGCGGTGGCGTACCTCCGGGTTAAAGACGGCAGCGTCAAAAAGGGCGACAAGATTATGATGATGGCTACCGGGTCGAAGTTCGACATCGATTCGACAGGCCATTTCAACCCAGCGCTTGAGGTCGACGATGGGCTAGCAACGGGAGAGGTTGGCTTCCTTACGGCGGCGATGAAGAGCATCGGCGACGCGAGAGTCGGCGACACCGTCACACTTGCCAACAACCCCGCCGCAGTCGCGTTGCCGGGTTACCGAAAAGCATTGAGCATGGTGTTCTGCGGACTCTATCCGACCGATGGCGACCAATACCAAGACCTTCGCGATGCGATCGACAAGCTGCGGCTTAACGACGCCTCACTCGATTTCGAACCGGAAACTTCCGCCGCACTCGGTTTTGGTTTCCGATGCGGATTCTTAGGGCTCCTGCACATGGAGATTGCGCGCGAGAGGCTGGAACGAGAGTTTGCGCTCGACCTTATCCTCACCGCGCCTTCGGTGGACTATCGAATTACTCGAAAGAACGGCGAAGTTGAGCATATCTCCAACCCCACCGAATTCCCGCAACCGCACGACCTCGACCTCATTGAGGAGCCGATTGTCAATGCGACGATCATGGTCCCGGTCGAGTATGTCGGCGCAGTAATGAACCTCTGCCAGGAGCGACGCGGCGTGTACCGCAAGACGGATTACCCAACGCCTCAGCGCGTGATCCTTTATTACACGCTTCCTCTCGGCGAGATCCTGCTAGATTTCTTTGATAAGCTCAAATCGCACACCCGCGGCTATGCTTCGCTGGACTATGAAGTTGCCGGATATCAGACGGCGGACTTGGTGAAGGTCGACGTCTTGCTCAACGGCGACATCGTCGACGCCCTAAGCTTCATCGTTCACCGGGACTTTTCCTACAACCGCGGTCGTGGCATCGTCGAACAACTGCGCAAAGTCGTTCCACGTCAGCAATACGAAGTCCGCGTTCAAGCTGCTCTTGGCGCCAAAGTCATCGCCGCCGATACGATCAAGCCGTACCGAAAGAACGTTATCGCCAAATGCTATGGCGGAGACATCACGCGAAAGCGAAAGCTTCTCGAGAAACAGAAAGAGGGCAAGAAGCGAATGAAGCAGATCGGCTCAATCGAACTTCCTCAGGAAGCGTTTTTGAGCGTGCTAAGAGTAGCGGAATAACCATTCGCGACCCTTAGCACACTGGAACCGAAGCTTGTCTGTCGCTAGCTCAGGTAAGGCCTCGGAATCCTCTCGGGATGGAGAGCGTCGAAGGCAGCATCTCGAACATCTTCGTTCAACTGCTCTGTGTTCTTCGTCATTCGAGTCAAACCTGCTTCGGCTTTCTTGTCGGCTGTTCGTGATATCTGCTCTTTCGCTCGCCGAAGCGATTGAACTTGAGCGGTCAAGGATTTGCCAATTCGGAGCAGTAATCGCGCCTTACGGAGAGGCGCCAGTCGAGAGGTGCGGATCGTTTCGATCCGTCGCCTCACCTCAAACTCGGTGAGCATTTATTCAACCCCCAGTGCCGGGCAAGCGGCAGTCGGTCTTGGTCGTGCGAAGCCCCATTGCTTCATATCCTTGACGTTACCGAACATCGATCGGTTCGTGCCGCTAACTTGATGAAATAGGGCTTATTCTTAATGCTGTCCAAGGAATCGACTGGCGTTCCTAGAACTGCCGTAACCGACGGATTAAGACTTTGCGTTCTCTTCTGCAGTTAGGCGATCTTTCTCTGACTGAGGTAGTGGAGAGTGAGCGATGCGGGCGAGTTTTTCCTGCTTGGTCATTTCCTCGACCTTCTTCGTGGCATGGACAGGTGGGTGGTTGCCATCACTGCCGCTACAACCGCCGACAACGAACGCTGTGGCAGTAACGAGGAGGATTGTGTAGATGATCTGTTTCATTTTCGGTAACTTCCTTTCGAATTTGTAGGCTGTGCCGCGCGCCTGAACCAATCGGTTGGGCGCGCGGCATTAGCTAGGGGAAGATCAGTTCCAGTCGGCGATCGCGTGCATATTCGTCATCAAGCCCTGTCCCCAAGGCATTCCATTTCCTGGGCCCTGGCGGTTGTAGTTCCACCCATCGTGAGTCAAGCCTGTGAGCGGGTCGTTCTCACCCCAGAAGTCGAGGGCGTAAGATTGGAACGCATTCGACGACTTTGCGTGGCCATCGAAAAAGCCCATGGTCACACCCTTGGTCGTGTTGCTCGCGACGGAAGCGAACTGGGCTGGGAAAGTGCCCGAATTCGATTCGTCGCCGTCCGACGTGGAGGCTTTACCCATCTCTGCGGCTTCGGCATCCGGATACATTCGACGGGTGGTTACGATCATCGCCGTGCCTGAAGGCTTAACTAAGGAGCTTTGGTTGCCTCCCTTGTTGTAGACCTGAGGGTTCGCAGAAGATCCGTAGATCTCAGGCCAAATGGTGCTTCCGCCGAATTCGTTGTAGCCTGCGCTCTTGTTCACCGCGAAAGATCTTGGGAAACGAGTGGTTTCGTCGCCAGGGCCGCCAGGAACGTTACCGTCGGTGTGACCGGTTCCCCATGCTGCTTGGTTGAGTGGACTCTGGAATAGGCCGCCGTTTCCTGGTGTGAGGTAAAGCTGTCCGTTTGACTGAGGGAGCCGGCCGCCATTTTTGATGTATGGGTACACGACGTCCTTCCACTCGACCTCGTTGGAGGTGAAGAAGCTGTTATCCAAGGCGATTCGGGATGCCGGCAGCAGGTCGTCGCTGTCGTTGGTGTACATGATGATTCCGAGCGTTAGCTGCTTGACGTCGCTCAGTTCTTGAGTCCGTTTTGCCGCACCCTTCGCCTGGGCAAAGACGGGGAACAGGATCGCCGCGAGGATCGCGATAATCGCGATAACGACTAACAACTCGATAAGGGTAAAGGCCCTCTTTTGACTTGATTGCATGATTGATCAACCTCCGTTGGTTAGGTGGTCCTCCATTCGGGGGACATGTTTGAAGCAGGAGGCGATAGTTTCACGCCGACATCCGCAACAAAGAAATCAGCAGGCACACGAACGACCCGTTGGCCATCGGTTTTTCCGCTGAGGCGGTCGAGGAGGATCTCTCCTGCGGCTCGACCAATGCTGTAACTGCGCTGAACGATGCGGTGCGTGCTCCAAGGAGCGCGTAACATCATTGGCGGCCAGTCGTTAAAAGTCGCGAGCTCCAAGTCGCTTGGAACCGAAGCTCCCATTCGCTCGCAGGCCTGCAATGCCGCGGCGGCGAAGGAATCCTGCACGCAAAACAGCGCTGTGATCGGCGATTTCTGGTGCATCAGGGTGTAGAGCGAGTCGAAAATGGCTTGGACAAGCCCTTCTGGATTGTCATCGAGCTCACGTGTGAACCATCGCGTCAGTTCCGTTACGTCCTCGACTCCGGCGTCGGCAAGAGCAAGGCGGTATGCCAAGTGTCGTTCTTCTACAGTCGAGAACCCTGGCTTGTGAAAAGAGAAGAACCCGATCCGTCGATGCCCTCGGGATTCCAGTGAGCGAATTGCCAACCGCGTGGCGCCTTCGTTATCGCTCATTACAGCGTCGGCGAAAACGCCTTCTGGGAGACGATCCAGGAGAACCATTGGGAAGCCGCTATCGACCATTCGCCGGAGAACGGGACAACTAGAGGCGTGATTGGTCGGATAGGCGATTACTCCGTCCGATTGAGTTTGGATTTTGCGTAGTTGACGGATTTCGGTATCGCAGTCACCTTTGCTCTCGGCGATGCTGAGTTGGATATCTTCGCCGAGGGCATCCTGCATCCCCCGGATCAGATCGCCGGACGGGAAATTGTAAGCAGGGGCAAACTGGTCGACCAAGAAACCAACACGACCGGTCTTCAGACAACTGCGATCGGCGACGACGGTACCCCAGCGTCGCTGTCGAATGACGATTCCTTGGCGCTGCAGCTCGCCAATTGCGTGGTCCGCGGTATGTCGACTAACAGCCCAAGTGGTGGCGAGCTCGTCGCCCGATGGAACCTTTGCTCCTACTGGAAGTTCGCCGCTCTCAATGCGTCGGACCACCTCCGCTGCAATCGTCTTCCAAGATGTATTCGTCATCGAATCAACTGGAGATGTCTATATCTCCTATGATTTACATTTATTACGACGTATTAATCCTAGGAATAATTCGAGGGTTTGACGAAAAACCGAGATTCACTCTGTTACCGAACTCAATGTCTTTCTTCGTGGTCCAGATAGGTCCCCCAATTGCTGCATCCGGTTTTCGTTCGAAACGGCAGGCAGTCGATTCGATTCCCAGGGTTCTCGGATATATCCTAGGAAATATGGCGTATATTCGATAGGGTGGTAATCGGCTGACCGCTGTGGGCGACTTCCTCAAAGCGATTTCCCTTTACAGAGGCCTGGGATAATCGTGAATACGTATACTCAGTTCAAATCACTCGGGAAAAAAGAGTAGGATGTTCACGACGCGATGAAGAGTCCCCGAATAGTTTTCGCCCTGGCGTGTGCCCTGTCCGTTTTGGCGACAGTCGCGCCTGCGCAACAGAAGAAGCGCGATCTTGTTGTCTGGGGTATCAGTTTCGGCCCCGACACAAAAGGCTCAGAAGCTGTCGTCCGTGAGTTTTCCCGCCGTCATCCCGACGTAAACGTGCGGGTCCTTAGCATGGGCGCGGGAAACATGAACCCACAGAAGTTGATGACGAGCATCGTAGGCAACGTTGCACCGGATGTCATCAACCAAGATCGTTTCTCGATTTCCGACTGGGCAAGCCGTGGGGCGTTTCGATCGCTCAACGACCTCATAGATCGGGATAAGGACAAGGATCCGCTTTGCCCAAAAAAAGAGCAGTATTATGCGGCGCCTTGGGCAGAGGCAACTTGGAAGAAAGAGGTTTACGGAATTCCGACGGGCGCCGACAACCGAATTCTTTACTACAACAAGACGATCTTCCGGGAGAATGCCGACGCGCTTCGCGCGGCTGGATTGGATCCCGATCGCGCTCCGCGAACGTGGAGTGAGCTTCTCAAATACGGCAAAATCCTGACCCCCCCTCTAAAGAACGGGCAGTTCACCAGGGCGGGCTTTATGCCGAATTTCGGGAACGTGTGGCTTTACATGTACGCGTTCCAGAACAACGCCAACTTCATGTCGGAGGACGGCCGAACCTGCACGATGGACACTCCTGCAGCCGAGGAAGCGCTGAAGTTCATCGTCGACGGCTACGATCAGATCGGCGGCTACGAAAAGGCAAAAGGTTTCGAATCCGGCTTCCTTTCGGGAGAGAACGACGCTTTTGTGCTCGGGAAAGTCGCGATGAAGATCGACGGCGACTGGATCCTCAACGACCTTTCTCGGTATGGCCCATCTCTCGATATCGGGGTCGCACCACCCCCTATCCCGGACGATCGATACAATCAGCGGGGTAGGTTTGCCAACGAGAAAGAGAAGTACATCACCTGGGTAGGAGGCTACTGCTACTCAATCCCTAAGGGCGCACGAAACGTTCAGGACGCCTGGGAATACATCAAGTTTGCGACCAGCACCGAAGGGCGCATGATCGAGAACACCGCTCAGAAAGAGTGGGAACAGCTTCGGGGACGTGCGTTCATCCCGCGCCAACAGGGAAGCAGAGAGGCCAACGAAGCGCTCTTCAAAGCGTTCAAGCCTGCCGACCCCAAGTTCGCAGCCGCCCTCCGGCAGCACATGGATTTGATGCCTTACGGTCGAATTCGACCGGTCACCTTTGTTGGGCAAACCCTTTGGTCGAATCACGTCAAGGCGATGGAAACCGCCTGCTATCACAAGGCAAGTCCGAAAGAGGCTTTGATCTCCGCTCAACAGGTCGTCCAGCGAGATTTGGATGCTTTCTTCGAGAAAGAGCAGCACCCGATCATCAATCTGGCGATCCCACTTTGGATTGCGATCTTTGCCGCCGCAGCCACGCTGCTGACCTTTACTTGGCTGTTCCTGCGGAAGCAGATGGGCAAACTCGAGCGATCCGAAGCTTGGTGGGCCTATTTGTTCATCTCGCCCTGGACATTGGGCTTCCTCTTGCTCACGCTCGGGCCAATGCTCGCATCCCTCTTCTTCAGCTTCACGCAATACGATGTTCTGAACGAGGCGCGTTGGGTTGGCTTTAAGAACTATCAAGACTTGGGCGGCGCCGATCAGGCGAACGTCCTAAAGGGGCTGGCGAACGCCGTCTATTTGGCGGCACTTTCGGTGCCTCTAACTCTAGCCGTCGGTTTGGCTATCGCGCTGCTCTTGAACCAAGCGACTCGTGGAATGCGGTTCTACCGAACTTTCTTTTATATGCCGGCAATCGTTCCCGGCGTCGCGAGCGCGGTTCTTTGGCTTTGGGTTCTTACTCCCGATCCGAACAAGGGCTTGCTCAACGCGGGCTGGCAGCAAACGATAACGCCTTGGTTGGGGCTTTCACCTCCGGGGTGGGTGAACAGTGCGGATTGGTCTAAAAACGCCCTTGTCGTGATGGGTATGTGGGGAGCTGGAAGTGGAATGATCCTCTGGCTTGCCGGCCTCAAGGGAATATCCAGCACGCTCTACGAAGCGGCCAGTATCGACGGCGCGAATCCAAGGCAGACATTCTGGTCGATCACCTTCCCCCAGCTAAGTCCGATCATCTTCTTCAATGCGGTGATGGGTTTCATTGGGGCGATGCAGGTCTTCGATCAGGTTTACATCATGAAGCCCTCCGGCGACGGCCCGGTCGGCCCCGATGACTCGATGCTGACACCGGTTTACTTGCTCTTCAACAACGGATTTGCGTTCTTCAAGATGGGTTATGCATCGGCGATCGCCTGGCTCATCTTCGCGATCATTCTGGTGCTGACGTTCTTGCAGTTCAAGATTGCACCTCGCTGGGTTCATTACGAGACGGACAAATGAGGAGAATGTACGGTTCTATGGTCGGGCAGGTTTGCGATCGCCGGTTGACTATTGGAGGGTTTGAACTCCGATCATGACAACGTCGAATTTGATTTTCGCGGTAGGAACCCTTTTGAGTTGGGTTGGATGGATTGCCGGTGCGCGGGCTGTTTGGTTGATCCTCCAAATGCTATTCAACTCCGTCGGCTACGACATGCGGCGGGGGATGCAATCTCTGCTGATATCGGGAGTTACGGCCGGTCTTAGCTTCGTTGTCACCGCGGTCCTTCCGATGCATGCCTCGACAAAGGTCGCCCCCGGTTTCCGGGCGCCCCTCGTGTGGTTTGTGATGCCGTTCTCGGCATGGCTCGCGGTCGCATGCGTTGCGATGGCGATCTACCGGTCGGCCCAGGGCGCGGGAGCTATCTCTCACGAAGAGCGCGTCGAAAGACTAAAAGCGGCTGGCACGTGGCTTATCGTCCTCGTCGTCTTTATCTGGCTCTATCGAAGAGATCCGGCGAACAAGATCGATATTATTACCGGCGGTCTTTGGCTCACTGCGCAATCGATAGCCGCCGCAATCTTCCTTGGTATCGCTGGGATGGCGGCGATGGTCGTCGCCGGACGCTCAACTGCAACCCGTGGGTATGCAAAGACGGTTGTAACTCAAGCCGCTTTGCTGGCAGGTTCCATCGTATTCGGCTTGCCGTTCGCTTTTCTCGTGGTCACGAGCTTTAAAGAGGACAAAGATATGTCCTCGCCCAACGGAATCGTGTGGGTGCCTCGAGTCCAGGACACCGTCCCTTACTTCGACAAAGTCCATCCGGTTTACGAAGGCAACTTCAAAGGCGAGACGGTCGACGGAACTATCATCCGAAAGAATGCCGATGGGACGGTGAAGATCGATATCACCAAGCCGTTAGCGATTCGTGGGACGACATTTGACAGTCCGATGTCCGCCTTGAAGGAGATCCCCAAAGAGATCCCGATCGTAACCGGAAAAGTCGATGGGCAAGTCTTCGAAGGCAAAGTCGTCCAGGAAATGGACGATGGCCACCGCCGCGTTGCATTCTTGAAACCTGAGTCGCTCGTCGGAAAGGAACAGGTCTTTGCTCCTGCCGACGTCGAAGGGGTTCGCCACGTTGGACTCAAGTGGTCCAACTACTCCGAGGCGTTGAGCTTCCTACCGCCCGAGACCAACAACGGTCTTGTCTATCTCAAGAACACCCTCATCCTGGTTGTGATGTCGGTGTTGGGCACCATTCTAAGTTCGTCGATCGTCGCGTACGCATTCTCTCGAATGCGTTTCCCTGGGCGCGATACGTTGTTTGCGATCCTTCTCAGCACGATGATGCTGCCCGGTGCAGTCACGCTTCTGCCGCAGTTCTTGATCTTCCGGCAGTTGAACTGGATCGATACGCTTTATCCGCTTTGGGTGCCCGCATTCTTTGCCAGCGCTTTCAATGTGTTCCTCCTTCGCCAGTTCTTCAAAGGAATCCCGATGGAGCTTGAGGACGCTGCGAAGATCGACGGTTGTACCTATGCGAAGACTTTCTGGTCGGTAATGCTTCCGCAGATCAAGCCCGCTCTCGCCGTTATCGCGGTTTGGACGTTCATGGGCGCCTGGAATAACTTCATGGGACCGCTCATCTACGTGAACTCACCTGAGAACATGCCGTTGAGCTACGCTCTACAGCTCTTCCAAGGCGACCGTGGTGGTGAACCTGGCCTGCTGATGGCGTTCGCAACGATGTGCATGGTTCCCGTTTTGGCCGTGTTCTTCTTCGCCCAGCGGTACTTCATCGAAGGCGTTACGTTGAGCGGTTTGGGCGGTCGATAGTCTAGTTCGCGGTCAACCACTGGCGGACTTCATCGAGGCGACGCTTGCCGAACCCTTGCACGGCTAGGAGGTCGTCCACGGTATGAAATGTGCCGTGTTCGGTGCGGTAGTCGACGATCCGCTGGGCAAGGGAAGTGCCGACACCTGGGAGAGTCATTAGCTGGTTGGAATCGGCGGAGTTAATGTCGACCATGCCCGACGGCTGCTTGCTGCGGCTAGAGTGCAACGGTCCCGTCATTGGCGCGCCAGGAGCGCCCCCTGGCATACCGCGGTGAGGCACATATACCTGTGAACCGTCGGTTGCCTTTGCAGCCAAGTTGACTTGGTCGATGTTGGCATCCTCCGACGGACCTCCCGCCTCGCGGACGGCGTCATAGACGCGCGAACCGGGGGGAAGGGCGACAAGGCCAGGACGATTTACCGCGCCTGCGACATGGACGACGATCTGAGCTAATGCCCCACGATCGAAACCCATCGCGGGAGTGCCCGATGATCGTGACGTTCCATGGTCGAAATGGACCGGTGGTTGGGGCGTTTCGTGAAGTTCGATCGCGGCAGGACGGCGAAGTTTCTGCGCTGCGATAAAGCCACCTCCCGCCAGGAAGATCGCGCCTAGCGCGACATATCCAAAGCGCTCTTTTGGCGAAAGGTGCATGAACATCGCGAAGGTAGTTTAGCGGTTGGTTTCGGAGGCGGGAAGCCCCTGCTCCAGCAGCGCATGCCGCCAGCCTCGAACGCTGACGCGACAACCAGGGCTAGACAAGGCGTGAAGGCATCGCTCGGCGATAAGGGCGCCGATGTGGATCGTCTTTTCTCGACCTGGTTCGATGCCAACAATCGCAGATCTCTGGGCGTCGGTCATGGGCATCATCCATCCGACCGCTTTGCTAATCTCCTCGTAATCGAGGTATGCGCCGTGAACCCGGTCTGGATCCCATGCGGTCAGCTTCTCGCGAATGCTGACGAGGTTAGTGCCGGTTGCACCCAGCAAGATGGTCTCTCCTGCGCCGCCCGGAAGGTAATTCAAGCCTAGTAAATCGTCGAGATACACCGTGGTGTGGAGGATCGCTCCGCCGTCGGGAGACTCACCTCCAAGCATTCCGCCCCGCAATCCAAGCGTACCGACAGGAAAGCTTTGCCGGAAATGAACGTCCCACCCCTGCGGCGTGCGCAGAGCAGTGACGATCTCGGTGCTCTGTCCCCCCGGATCGACGATCGAGATCCGAGAAAAATCCTCAAAAGCTGGGTCGGTTGCCACGGAGTTGAAGCCCAACTGGGCTTCCTCATCGCCGGACAATACGAAGACGGGTGTATCTTGAGCAGCGGCTCGAGTCATGAATTCGGCTCGGTTCTCGGCGATTCTCAGCGCCATCGTTCCTGCCGCCTTTATTGAATCGACGCCAAGATTACGTGCCTCTGCGTACATTCGGGCAAGTGCTTTGAGCGAAGCTACAATCCCTCGTTCACCCAGTTGTCCGGTTTCTTTCGTCCCCTCACCCAAAGCCGTAACGGCGGTCATTTCATGGAGACGCTGCCATGCATGACCATCGAACTCCTCGACTACGAGAATGAGGGAGTTTGAGCCGACATCGATGACTGCCTTACGCATTGTTGCGGACCTTACCTGAGCAGTGTGGGCGAGTTGTAGGCATGGTCTCGATTCGTCCTATTCTCGACCCGCCATGCTAAGCAAAAGTAACGCCCATGCTGCTTCAACACAAAGGTACAGACAGAACTGGAGGCTCTGCGGCATCGCGTAAATCGCACTGAGGGCAGGGATCCAGAAAACCCAGCAGGCGACCATATTCCCAATATATCGACGAGCGTACGTTCCATCGTGAATCAGGTCCATCGTCTTTCGCCAACTGAACCCGGCGTCTTTCCAAAGGAACAGCGTCGTGCAAACCGTCATGCTCACAAGCGGGCTGTATACGAGTTGGTCGACCAGCAACTTCTCAGCGACAACGGCAATGCTTGGCGAATTGCCTAACCACGAGCCCAAGCCCCAGTAAAGCAGGTCGACGGTCACTCCCAAGAAGCCAAACATGCAGACCTGGAAGATGAAATCGGCCCAATCGAATCCGCGTTTCTGGCGGTCGAAAACCCGTTTTGCCAGTTCCGGAAGTACAGCTCCGGCAAAAGCAGTGCTAATGGCGGCGAAGGGAAGGCCGCCGCTGGCCTTCAGTCTTGAGATCCCAGTGGTCCAACTCTGAAAGCCAGGCAGTACGTAGTAGCAGACAGCCACCGCGATCGCGGCGATTTGAATGAGAACGAAGGGGCGCCAATGGGTGCGGAGCGCCGTTAAAACGGGAGCCACACCCGCTCGCCATCCCGAATTTGCTTTTGAACTCACCCGTTCTTAGCCGCAAACTCTGTCATGAAGCCGGCCAAGACTTGGCAACCCTCGATCGGAAACGCATTGTAGATGCTTGCACGAATTCCCCCAACGGACCGGTGCCCCTTAAGGCCGTCCAGTTGATGGGTCTCTGCTTCCTTGACGAAGGTAGAGGTCAATTCGTCAGAAGGCAGAGTGAACGTCACATTCATGATCGAGCGAGAGCCACCGACGGCATGACCTTTGTAGAAGCCGTTCGACGCGTCGATCGCTTTGTAGATCGTGTTTGCATTCGCCGTGTTGCGCTCTTGAGAGGCGATAACGCCACCCGTATTTAGCAGGTGCTTGTATACCAGTCCGCACATGTAGATCGTCCAGCACGGAGGCGTGTTGTACATGCTGGTGTTCTTCGCATGGAGCTTGTAGTCGAGGATCGGATGCATCTTTGCCGGTCCTTTCGCAAGGAGGTCGTCGCGGACGATCACAACGGTCGCGCCCGCCGGACCCATGTTCTTCTGTGCGCCAGCGTAGATCAACGCGTAGTTCGAGATCGCAACCGGACGAGAGAGGATGTCCGAGGACATGTCGCAGATAAGAGGAGCAGTTGTCGATGGGTCTGTCAGGAACTCGACGCCATGAATCGTCTCGTTGCTGGTGAAGTGGACATAGGCTGCATCCGGGTTGAGCTTGAACGAATCGAAGCTCGGCGCCTCATTGAAGTTGGAAGCCTTGCCGTCGTAGACCACGTTGGTCGTTCCGACAAGATTGGCGGCTTCAAGGGCCTTCTCGCCCCAGGCTCCGGTTACGATGTAGTCGGCGGATTGCCCGGCGCCAAGGTAGTTGAGAGGAATCATGCTGAACTGAAGGCTTGCACCGCCTTGCAGGAAAAGGACTTTGTAGTTTTCGGGGATATTTAAGAGCGATCGCAAGTCTGCCTCGGTCTCCGCGAGGATCTTCTCGAACGGCTTAGATCGGTGGCTCATCTCCATGACGCTCATCCCGGTGGACTTATAGTTCAGGAGGTCGGCTTTGGCCTCCTCGAGGACCTCGACCGGCAGAGTACACGGGCCGGCTGAGAAGTTAAATACACGATCGTAAGGCTGACTCATAAGTGGGTTTTACCTTTATCCAGACCCCTGTAACCGTCGGCACAAGTGACAGTCTGCGAACTATAATGAGACTACAGATTGGCGTTGGGTTGATATGGAAAGACACGGCGTCTCATTCACGACCGCAAGGTTGGTAGTCCGCACTCCACAGACTGGAGATGGGGAGCATTACGCTCATTACTACAGCGTTAATCGCGATTTCCTTCAGCCCTGGTCCCCTACGTTCAACGAGGATATGTTCTCGGTCGTCGACTGGGAAGACTCGATTCCGATCATCCGGCAGGAGTTCGCGTCTGGCCGTTCAGCGCGATTCTGCTTGTTCCATGAGGGGATGATGATCGGCGTCGCCAACCTGACCCAGATAACAAGATTGCCTAGCTGCTCCTGCGTCTTGGGATATACGTTGTCAGAGTCGGCTCAAGGAAAAGGCTACATGCGAGAGGGGCTGGAAAAGGTCATCGAGTTCGCCTTTCAGCACCGCAACCTCCACCGGATTTCGGCCAACTACATGCCGCATAACCAGCGTAGCGGCCGACTCCTACGATCATTGGGATTCCAGGTCGAAGGGTATTCCCGCGATTACCTGCTCATCGACGGAGTTTGGCAAGACCACGTTCTCGCAGCACTTCGCAACGAATCGTGGAGCCCATAACCGGTACCATCTTGGCCTGATGCCATCCGTGTGGTTTGAACTTCTGGGGACGTGCCCGCACACCGGGGCCAGGCGGGGAAGGCTACATACGCCGCACGGCACCGTGGAGACTCCGTTCTTCATGCCGGTCGGCACCCAAGGCGCAGTCAAGACCGTCGGATCAGAGGACGTTGAGGCGCTCGGATTCGAACAGGTCCTTTCCAACACCTATCACCTGTCGCTCCGGCCGGGCTCAAAGACGATCGAGAAACTCGGTGGTTTGCACCGGTTCATGTCCTGGAACGGATCGATCCTGACCGATTCCGGTGGCTATCAGGTGATGAGCCTCTCCGACACGCGAACGATCGACGACTCTGGTGTCCGTTTCAAGTCGCACCTCGATGGGTCGATTCAGTTCCTGTCGCCGGAAAGGTCGATCGAAATTCAAGGCGAACTTGGGGTCGACATCAGCATGTCGCTCGACGAGTGCCCACCCTACCCTTGTTCGCGCGACGAAGCCGCCAACGCAATGCGCCGGACTCACCTTTGGGCGCCTAGGAATTTAGCTGCAAGCCGAGAAGGGCAAGCCGTCTTCGGTATTGTCCAGGGGGGAGTTCACGAGGACCTGCGAACCGAATCTACCCAGTTCATTTCTTCGCTTCCGTTCGCCGGAATCGCGGTAGGTGGGGTGAGCGTTGGAGAGCCGTCCGAGATGCAATATCCGGTCGTGGCCCATACCGCCAAACAGCTTCCGGTCGACAAACCTCGCTATTTGATGGGTGTGGGGCATCCCAAAGACATTCTCCATGCCGTGGCATGTGGTATCGACATGTTCGATTGCGTGCTTCCCACAAGGATGGCAAGGCACCATGCGCTTTACACTTTGGATGGTCGTGTAAATGCCCTTGGAAAGCGTTGGTTCGAGCATGACGGGCCGTTCGACGAGCAAAGTGTGTTCCCTCAAACCGAGCGGTATTCGGCAGCCTATATTCGCCACCTATTCAAGGCAGGCGAGCCGCTGGGAGCCCGATTGGCGACCCTCCATAACCTCGCTTTTTACGCTCGGCTACTGCGAGAGATCCGCGAAGCAATCCTAGATGGCACTTGGCCCGACCTTATCGCAAGGTACGAGCGCGCATAACGCGAATCAGCCTAGCCTGCGGGTTACAATAGGTTCATGCCGGTTGGCCACTTTGTCCTGTGTCTGCATTCGCACATGCCTTATGTTTTGAGCCACGGGAAGTCGCCCCACGGAACGGACTGGATTAACGAATCGGCCGCCGAGTGCTACTTACCACTCCTTCACACGTTGGATCGACTGCTTAACGAGGGCATCCGTCCCCGCTGGACGGTTAACATCACCCCGATCCTTGCCGAGCAGCTTGAAGACCCTGCTTTTAAGGATGAGTTTGAGCATTACTGCCAAACGAAGATCGATCACGCGATCGAGGACCAGAGGAAATTTGAAATCGAAGGTCCACTCTGGATGCAGGGCTTGGCGCTGATGTGGCAACGCTCGTATACACGGGCATTGGTTCAGTTCAAACACCAGTGGGGGCGATCGATCGTCGACGCGTTCAAGTATTTCCAGGACCAGGGCTCGATCGAGATAATCACCAGCGGCGCAACCCATGGATATCAGCCGCTGCTGGGTACCGACGAGTCGTGTCGAGCGCAAGTTAGGCTTGGAGTCCAAACTTACGAGAAGTTCTTCGGTCGAAAGCCGAAAGGGTTTTGGCTGCCGGAATGCGCCTACCGACCTCGGTACGATTGGAAATCGCCGGTCGAGCCGAATTCGGTTGCCTGGCCTCGATCGGGAACAGAAGAGATCCTAAAGGAATCTGGTATCGAGTATTTCTTTGTCGACTCACACATGATCCGAGGCGGACAGCCGCTCGGAACCTATGCCGCCAATTTCCCTCAGCTTGCGGAGATGTTTGCCCGGAGCTCGAAGTATTTCACACCCCCAGTCGAGGTTCGAAGCGAATATGAGCCGTATATTCTGCCCAACGGCGTAACATGCTTTGCGCGCGATCCGGAAACCACGGTCAAGGTCTGGTCGGGCGATTCCGGATACCCCGGCGATCCGCACTATCTCGAATTCCACAAGCAGCTTTATCCCGGTCGGCTTCGCTATTGGAGGATCTCGGTAGACAAGACGGACCTCGGGAAGAAAGAGCCGTACGACCCGTACGCTGCTTTCGAGCGGATCCATGGCCATGCCGAGGACATGGTTCGAACGATGAAGGGCGTACTTGCCAACTACCGGGGGCAATCCGAGCAAACCGGCACGTTGGTGGCGATGTACGACACCGAACTGTTCGGGCATTGGTGGTGGGAAGGCCCCGAGTTTCTTTATGAACTGGCTCGGCTTATTCACACCGACGGAACGATTGAATTCGCTACTGGTTCCGACGTCCTAAGCCAAAGCCCGGCCAAGCACATGATCACCCTTCCCGAAGGTTGCTGGGGCGAAGGCGGATACCACTACATCTGGATTAACGACGAGAACCATTGGACTTGGAAGAAGCTGTACGGAATCGAGCGTAAGTTCCTCCAGATGGCAACCGCCTATGCCGATGGCCCTGCAAACGAAGTTGTTTTGCAGGCTGCGCGAGAGATGCTTCTAGCCGAGAGCAGCGACTGGCAGTTCCTGATATCGACGTTTTCTGCGAAGGACTACGCGGAGGTTCGATTCAAGGACCATATCGAGCGGTTTGAGAAACTGGCTGAGATTGCGGACAGGATTCATACCGGCAGTGCACTAACCGTGGACGAGAAGGCGTTCCTAAGAGAGTGCCAACTCAAGGATGCGCCGTTCCAGGACTTGGACCTGTCGCTTTGGACCGAGCAGCCGCTCGTCCCGAGCTGCGCAGCAAATTAGCTTTGCGAACTTTCCAACCGCCTTTGGGAGCCTAGTACACTGATGCGCGTGAAAAGGCTCTTGTTGGCGGCTGGAACGATCGTTCTATGCCACTCTTCGTACGGCAATCCATCTCCCCAGCTTGGGCAGAAGCCGCGTCCAGCGAATTCTGGCAACTCGCTTATCCCGCGAAGCCAAAAACCGTCGACTATCCAGCTATCGGCAGCACAAGGCTGGTCGGTGTGCCCACAAAAACCGGAAGCGCTGGCTCAAGAAACCGACCGTGCTTTTGGCTGGCTGAAAAACACCGGCGCCTATGTCATGTTGGCTCTCAAAGACAAAGGTGGCAGCGGTCAAAGCAAGTGCAAGATCCAGATTCGGGACTCTAAGACCTTCCGCGTCGAGTATCCATTCATTACCGTCATAAAGATCGAGAAGAAAGGTTACGAGCCCCTGCTCACTCGGATGACGCTAATCGGAGACGGTCAGAGACTCGCTTACTGGCGAGAGGGGAAGGGATTTACGGATGTTTCCCCGCTCGCATCGGCCAAGATCTCGTCGTCGACGCCCTTGGCTCTTTGGCCATCTGCATTCCCACCTCTCATCTTCTCGGCTCTGCGAGGCGGAACGCCATTCGGCAACTTAATCTCTTCGGTGCGAGCGGCGGGACCAGCCTTCACGATGAAGATGGAGGAGAGAAGATTCGACTACCGCGGACAGATCATGCACGAAAAGCAGATCACGATCAAGAAGAAAGACCCGAAGGCGAGCCCGTTCCTGATCCAGATCATCATCGATGCCAGCCACGACCTTCCGGTCTATATCCAGACCCTAAGTGGGCCGAATGAAAAGAACACGCGCTCGATCAGTTGGACGGCAGCATGGGCAGCCAGTAAGTCTGGAATCTTCGATCCCGGTGCGTTTGTAATTCCGCCTGCGGCAAAGAAGAATGCTAAAGGCTAGCCGTTTGTTTTTGTATCTCGGCCGAACTTAACAATGATCCTCTCGCTAATTCTCCCCCTCCTCACCGCTGTTCCGACAATTCAAGTGTCAGCGGCGACCGTCGGCCTTGATGCGATTCCGTATCAACGAGTCGTCATCCGCGACCGCTTCTGGACACAGAGGCAGGAGGTCAATCGAAAGTGTTCTGTTCCTCATTCGCTTGATGAATTGGTCAAAACGGGAGACCTAAACAACTTCAAGTTGGCCGCCGACGGTGCGCGAACGGGAAGGAAGGGGTTCGTTTTTCAGGACTCCGACGCATACAAAGTCATCGAAGGGGCAGCCGACACATTGGCGACCCACCCGGATCCGGCTCTCGATGCGAAGCTTGACGAGATCATTGCGATGATCGCCAAGGCCCAAATGCCGGACGGCTACATCGACACCTACTACCAGGTCACAGAACCGGGAAGAAGGTTCACGAACCTTCGCGACAACCACGAGCTGTATTGCGCTGGGCACCTGATCGAAGCTGCCGTTGCGCACTACCTTGCGACCGGGAAACGAAACCTTCTGAACATCGCTACGAAGTACGCGGACCTTTTGGTTTCACGGTATGGCCCGGAAAGTGGCAAGCTTGGGTATGGCGGGCATCCGGAATTGGAATTAGCCCTTGTCAAACTCGCCAAGGCAACGAACGATCAAAGGTATTTTGCTCTTGCAGAGAGGCTTGTCAAGACCCGCGGAAGTCACTTTTTTGCGGCGGAGCATGGCACGCCAGAGGCTGAATACGACGGCACCTATTGGCTGGACGACGTGCCGATCACCGAACACCGTGAGATCAAGGGGCATGCCGTTCGAGCCGCATACTTGATGTCTGGTGCGACAGATATCGTGCGACAAACCGGCGATATGCCGATCGAGAAGATGCTTGGGCGTGTTTGGAATAACGTCATCGATCGTAGGATCTTCCTGACAGGCGGCATCGGTCCTTCCGGTTCTAACGAGGGTTTCACCGTCGACTACGACCTTCCGAACTTGACCGCCTACCAAGAGACTTGTGCCTCGATCGCGATGGCGATGTGGGGTTACCGGATGGGCCTGCTCCATGAAGATGCGAAGTACTTTGATGCGGTTGAGAATGCGCTTTACAACGCGATGCTTGCCGGAGTCTCGCTCGACGGTTCCAAGTTCTTCTATGTAAACCCTCTCGCCAGCATGGGCAACCACCATCGGCAGGCTTGGTTCGACTGCGCTTGCTGCCCACCAAACGTACTCCGGACGGTCGCAACGATCGGAGGCTACGCCTATGCTCAGAAGGGGAAGGACCTCTACGTCAACCTCTACCTGCCGGGAAGCGTGGACCTGAAACTGAGCGACAAATCTGTCCGATTCGATATTCGCGGCGACTATCCGTGGGACGGCAGAGTCAGAATCGCACCCCAAATCGATACTGCAGTTGATGCGGGGTTAAGGCTCCGAATTCCCGGTTGGTGTCACTCGGCAAGTTTGAAAGTGAACGGAAAACTCGTTGAATCTCCTGCCGTCGAGAAGGGGTACTTCGTCGTCAATCGGACATGGAGCAAAGGCGACTTTGCCGAGATCGACCTTGCAATGCCGGTGGATCGAATCGAGGCCAATCCTCTCGTCAAAGAGGATATCGGTCGTCTTGCCGTTCGCCGCGGTCCCCTTATCTACTGTTGCGAAGCGGTTGACCAAACGGCGCCGGTCGATGAGATTGTGCTTCCTAGAGAGGCGAAGCTGAAACCTGTTTGGCAAGCAAGCCTGTTTGGTGGGGCGACCGAACTTGAAGGCGTGGGTGAGCGAGTCGAAGCGTCCGAGTGGGAGAAACAGCTTTACCAAGCCGTCCCTCAGCCAACCGCTACTCCGATAAAGCTCGTTCCGTATTGCGATTGGGATAACCGCAAGGCGGGGCCGATGCAAGTGTGGCTTCCTGCGACACCCCCTCCAACTCGGTCCGGCGGACCTGAAAGTCGCGCGAAAGTCAGTATTTCGTACCTGAGTGGCAATGCACACCTGGACGGCGTCAACGACGGAAGCGATCCCAAGTCTTCAGGCGAATCCGTGAACCGACTTACTCACTGGTGGCCGCATAAGGGTACGCAAGAGTGGATCGGCTACACGTGGAAGAAGCCAATATCGATCTCAAGCGCAAAAGTCTATTGGTTCGACGATACGGGCCGTGGCGAATGCCGTCTTCCCGAGAATTGGCATCTAGAGGGGCTTGTCGGCGATAAATGGGTTCCGATAGAGGTGGCTTCCTATCCGGTCCGCAAGGATCAGTGGTGCGAAGTCAAGTTCCCGTCAGTTCAAACGACATCGATGCGCCTAGTCGTGAAACTCAAATCGGGTTGGGCCGCCGGCGTACGCCAATGGAAGGTCGTCGAAGACGAGGAGTAGCGCAAAGTGGATTCACACTGCGGCGATGTCGGTCTTTGAAATTCGTCTCCAGTAAAGAGCAGAGGCGCTTTTGCGACCTTAGCGATTGCGTAACTTAGGCAGTCGCCAAAGTTCAGACCAGCAGGATGTCGTCCTCTTCACTCCGACTCATCTGAACCCTTGCTTCGGCAGGAACCCGTGGCCACACTTCGGATTTCAGCCAGTTTAAAGTGCTGTTGATGCGTGCCTCGGTGTAATTGTACGTGGTTACATCATGGCGCCAACTGGTTACCCTACCGATTCATTCGCCACGTTAAGAACGTTATGATCGACCACCCAATTGCCCATAGGACGTAGGGGATCAACAATCCGCCTGACCTAGGTGACACCCTCCAGAAAAGGATAGTGTTGGCAACTGCGAACAGGCAAATGAGCTCTTGTAAGACGAAAGTCGGCACGAATGCGTGCCCAACGAAATAGAACCAGGGCCAAAGGGCGTTCAGGATCAATTGAGCGAAGAATAGGCCCAGGCCGATCCTTCGATTGTCACTTGCCTTAGAATTCCAGACATCCCACGACGCCCACGCGATCAGGCCATATACGACGGTCGATGTTGGCGTGACCGACCAAGATGGTGGGCTCAAGGCAGGTCGATTCAGAGAAACGTACCAAAACCACACCCCTTGAGCCGTTCCATAGTAGGCGATCAACGATGAGGAATAGCACAACAGAAACCAGCCGAGGATTCGGATGACCGGTTTGAGGTCAGGTCCGTTTTTTTGTTCAAGTTCTGTTGCCATTTCGTTTTGATGCTGATAAGCGTAACCCAAGGCTCTGTCGAAGGTCTTTCATTTAGGACGGAATTCGATGGCGATATTGACTATGCTCAGCTCAGTAACCCTTCGACATAAAACCTCAACGTTCTGTTTCTTCAATGTTGGACTAATTCAGGTCCGCAAGTTCGTTCGTGATCGGGGGGAATTGAAATGCTAAGTTTGGTAGTAGCCAGCCTCATGGCCGGAAGTCAGGCGTCAACGGCGCCAAAGATCGTCCATGCGTCGATTTTCAAGAATGGACTTGCTTTTGTAACGCGTGAAATCGATGTGACACGATCGGGCGACGTTCAGATCGATTCATTGCCCGAAAGCACGTATGGGACGCTTTGGTTTGGTGCGACGCAAGGCGTCCATATCAAGCAGATTACGAATGGCCAGGTCTCTCGATCGTCAACCGTCTCAGTGGCAGGATCCTTGGAGGAACTGCTCCGGAATAACATCGGACACGAGGTCTCACTAACCTTGAAAGACCTTCCGGTTGCGGTTGGTACTCTGAAAAGCGCACAAGGCGATTTGGTTGTTCTGAGTCAAGACCAGGGCGATCGTGTGGTGTTCAGAACCCAGATTCTGGGCCTATCCTCTTCGTCGCCCTTGGCTACGAACACCGATGTCAAATCTTCAACAAAGCAACTTCGCGTGCGTGTTGAAGCGAGCAGACCCGGAAAGTTGATGTACGTGAGCCTGGAGAAAGGGCTGTCGTGGGACTCTGCCTACCTCGTCGAAATGAAAGGCGGCAAGTTGACGCTCACGACTCGGGCGACAATTGTCGACGATCTCGAGGAGATTAGCGGAGTCGACGTCCTTCTATCGGCGCTACCCCCTTCGATGACATCGGAAGGGGTTCTCGAATCGCTCCTTTCGGAGGGAAGAAACATCCCACGCATGGTGGGAGGCCAGGGGCTGGTTGGCGAGAGTATCGACTTCATCTCATATGATCCGACCGACAACTCGCTCGTTTTCAAAGGCAACGAATCTTCACAGGCGAAATGGGCTCAAGCTACTGGATCGGCGGGCGTTAAACGCGAGGACCAGTTCTTCTATCGACAACCGGATGTCAGGCTCAAAAGGGGGGAGCGAGCCCAGTTCATCTTGTCCCAGAAGGAGGCGCCTTACGAGGATCTGTACTCCCTGGATATCGTTGGAAACTCGTCCAGCAACGGATTGCTGCTTGCTCTTCCAAACCAGATCGCCCGACATTCTGTGCGCTTCACCAATCGCACAGGCCAGCCGTTAACGGCTGGGGTCGTTGCCTTAATTTCGGATGGTCAGTTGGTAGGGCAGTCTTCGATCGATTACACGCCTGTCGGCGGCGACGTCGTCTATAGCTTGGGCGCGGCGCCAGAAATCCAGGCTACGGCGAACGACGAAGAGACGACTAGGATCCATGCATCTCGGACCAGGGACAGGATGGTCTACGACCTTGTTTCGATTAGGGGAACCCTCAGCCTTCAGAACCTCAGCACGAAGCGAGTCAAAATACAAGTCTCAAGAACATTCTCGGGTGACCTGATCGATGCCACGGGCAATCCGTCAACCCAAAAGCGAGCCGATGGCTCCAGCCAAAACCCGACGACTCACCTAGAGTGGGTCCTCAATATCGATCCGGGAAAGAAAGTCCAAGTTGGCTACCAATATAGAGCCTACGTCCAAATCTGAGCCCTCAAGGTGACACTAGCGCTTGCTGCCATAGCCTTCGTCCAACTTGGAAACGTATCGTCAAGGTGGTTTCCACGTCCTCCTCCGCTTCGCTTCGGCGGACTCGCCGCTTTCCCTGGCTATTGCCTGTGACGACTTCGAGGTCGGCGGAACGTTCCGTTCCGTCCGGAAACAGCCCCCGGCGGTAAGCGGCATCATCCCGATTGAGGAGCCGACAGTCGAACGAACCAGGCCAGAGCAGAACGGAGACACAGAAAAACGCAGCGAAGCTGACAAACAAGTAGGCTGATGCCATCTGAAGTTAGGTCATGCGACCTCTCTGGGGTCGGAACGCGACGCCGTCCGGTCCTATGACGTTGCCATAGGCTGGTATAGAACACACCTTCGGCGCTGGGGCACGACCGGCGCGAAAACCTTGGAAGTGCGAACAATCCCCCAAAAACCCATCCCACCCGGGTATCAAGGGTGAATGATTCCTGTCGTCACGGAAGAGCGGATTCGAGTCCGGTATGGGGAAACGGACCAGATGGGGCACGCGTACTACGCGAACTACCTGTATTGGTTCGAGCAGGGGCGTGGCGCTTGGTGCCGGGCCCGTGGTTGGACCTACAAGCAGATGGAGGAGCGCGGGTATAAGATTCCCGTCGTAGAGGCTCACGTCGAGTACAAGGGCGAAGTTCAATACGACGACTTGATTATCGTGAAGGTTTGGGTTAGCGAACTGCGTCGAGCTTCGATTCGGTTCGACTACGAGATCGTGAACACGGCGACAGGCAAGGTTACGACGACGGGATATTCATGGCACGTGCTCATCGGCACGAGCCGAAAGGCAGTCACGATGCCTGCAGAAATCCGAGAATGGCTCACCCGCGACCCATCCAATTTCGAAACCGTCGCGTAGTTCGACAACGGCGACAGGCAAAGTAACGTAGCATCTACGAGAGAATGACGGTTCAGGAGATTTCCAGTGTCGATAAGACCCTTCGGGAGCTACAAAACGTAGCGCCCGATGCGCCGTTTCTTGCCTTAGGCCAGACCGTTTTTTGGGACGAGCCGATGAAGGCTGGGCTTGCGCTGGCATCTAAGCGGCTCGGACACAGCCGTAAGCTGGTCGCTGGGGTTCACGACACTGATTACTTCGCAAAGCTGCCAAGCGGACCGCACACCGCCGGAAAATTCAAAGCGCTCCCGCACAACGACACCACGACACGTGGGCTGTGGAGTGCGGCGGCCGAGTTCTCGACCTTATTCGGAAGCGAGACCGTCATCACGCGGGATATGCTTCATGCCGCGGGAGTCAGGATCTCAAAGCTCGCGCTGGCTCGGCCTAACTTCCTGGATGAGGCAACAGAGGCGTGGGGTTGGCGAGGGATCGTGTCGCTGGACGAGCATGCGCCCATCACCAAGGACGTTCTCCTAAAACAGCTTTTTCCCGAGCTTCAAGCAACTCTCGATTGGGCTCTCGATTCTGCGATCGATGCCCTTGGCGGACAGGGGAAGATCAAGGCAACCGAACTAGCCGATCAGCTGAGAACCCAGGTTTGTGAGCTAAGCGAACCCCGAGGACAATCGCTGTCGGAGTTTTACAAGCGACTGTTACCAGTCCTCTATGAGTTTTGCGCCAATCGCCCAGTGGACTTGGAAACGACTGCTACAAGCGAGCTTTTGCGGTTCAATCGTGAGACCTGTTCGTCATGTCGATTCGAGCTTCTGAATCTGTTTGTCGATCAAGCCACCCGTCCGGTGGCTTGTTCTGCTTATGACGAAGCGATTCGGGGTTCCTCAGGGCTCTACGAGCTGTCGCGATTCGGGTCTGGAGCGATTCCGTTCGACTTGATCATCCCTGGGCATGGCCGTGGGACGATTCGATTGGGAACGCGTGGGGCCGTCATCATGACGGCACCGCCACAATTCCTTACCTTGAAGAAACCGCTTTCGTCCGTTGCCGACCTCGCGGAAGCGATCGAGGCCAAATTTGGACCCGACTGCGTCCTGGTAGGAAAGGCGGTCACCCTGATTGGAATGCTCGCCCGTGAATTCGTGTTCGTCTTCCATGAGGGCGCGAGTTCATACGTGAAGCACAGCAGGAAGCTCCATCAGATCTTGAGTCAAAAGGGGCATGCGCTCCCGATGAATCCGATCTTAAGGATCAAGTACGACGTTTGGGGCTCGCTCAAAGTCTGTTGCTCCTGGATGCGATTGCCCGAGCCCTTCCAGCGCGCATTTGGAACGGAAGAGCTCTGCGGCCCTAGCTTCTCGGCGCGATGGAAGGAGGTCGCCAAGGAGCAAGAGGAGCTTCTCGGTAGATTGGCGACGATGCGCCGACCGATCGAACTGATCCGATTCCTCGACAAAACTCACGGCGGATCTTGGGAAGTTTTGGCGGAAGAGTACGAAGGGCTCCATGAGCAACTTGGCAAGTTGGAGCGGTCTCTTGAGCAGATCCGCAGCAGGCGCTTCGCACTTTACGATCAAGCCCGCCAGCTACGTGTAAAGAGGTTGGCGGCAGAGAAGCAAAAGGGCGATCACTTCCGAGCGAGAATCTTCGAAAAGGACCCGACGACGGAGGATCTCGCCGAAAGAGAGAGGTTGACCGAAGCCGTTAAGGGCGTTATTCATGAAAGTGTCGAAGTCGAAAGCCACATGCAGGAGCTTCGCCACCTGCAAAACGAACTCGTCCACGACGAGAAGATCCGCCGGATCCACGAACGACGTCGAAGCATCGAATTGGAAGCCGAATTGAAGCGATTGCGCCTGATTCGACAGGCGATCATTAGTTCGAAGGGGCTTGCTCATGCCAACCTTCGTCCAAGCGCGTGGTGGTTCAGGCTCGTTTGTCCGGACGGCCTATGGTTCCGTGAAACGATCGATACCGCCGAGTGCTACCTTGAGCCGCTGATCTGACACACATGATTCAAATCCCGTTTTGGAAACTGCAAAGCATCGGCAACGACTTTCCACTTTTTCACCTGGACGATGTGTCCACCGATCCAGCTCTCCTCGATGAAGCGCTGAGAAAGCTAGCGATTCAAGCGAGCGACCGGAAGTTCGGTATCGGCGGCGACGGAATTCTGGCAGTCAAGATGGAAGGCGCCGATCTCAGGTTGCGGATGTTCAACCCGGACGGCACCGAGGATTTCTGTGGGAATGGAATCCGCTGCGCCGCGAGACATGCACACGATATCGGGTGGGCTGGCTTTGCCTTTACCGTCAAACACCAGGATCGAGACGTTGCCACCACGATCGAAGGCGAGAAGATCTCGACTACTCTTGGCAAGGCCGACTATACACCGGAAAATGTGCCGCATAAGAACGGTGAGCTGTTTAACGAGACGGTCTGGAGCGGCATGGATTCGGGGATGCCGCTGAGCTTCTTTGGAAGCGCTCTAACGACAGGAAGTACTCACGTTGTCATCCCGACTTATGCTCTGCCAGAAGATGAGAGTTTCCGGGCGATCAGCGCCAAGATCGAGGTCGATCCGCTCTACCCGAAGCGTACGAGTGTGATCTGGTCGCACGAGGTCGCACCGATGAAGCTTGAGATTCGGATTTGGGAAAGGGGAGTCGGGGAGACCCTCGGCTGCGGTACCGGCAGTTCGGCCGCGGCTGCGGATTACCTACGCCGAAAGCGGATAGGGGGCGCCGTCGAAGTGGTCAATCCTGGCGGTTCAGTTGTCGCCAGCATGCAGTCTTGGGATTCGCCGATCACTCTCGTAGGTGAGGCTCACAGCGTGTACAGTGGCAAGTTCTGGTTTGCCGCATAGGGTTGTACTAAATTCCGAACCCGAGTCCTTCGTCTTTCGTCATTTAAGACATGCTTCAAACGCTACTGGAAGGGTTTACCGTCAAACCGGAAGATGTGCAGATTTGGGAATGCAATCCTCTCATGGTGTTGAGAGGCGCCGACGAGGTCACATACGCCCGACCGACGAAGATCGAGTTCACGCCGTTCGAGTCCTCCAAAACTGTATTTGGTCACGCCATCGCACTTGAGGCGGCTGCGGACGGGGTGAGTCCCCAGATCTCAATCGCCACACGCCAGTACATCGACAATCCGATCGAGATGGCTAGGCGACAAGGAATCGTGCTTCAAGGCACCGATCAAAACGACCTCCCCGTAACATGGCTCATCAACGGCGCCGCCGACCGTTTCATGACCACCCCCGAAGCTGAGCAGATTCCGTATGACGAGGAAACCGCAAAGCTCCTAGAAGAAGAGCTTCAGGGCGACCCCGAGAAACTGAATCTGAATTCCTACCTGTAGGCGGTGTTGGGTGCTGGGTGTTGGGTGTTGGGTGTTGGGTGTTGGGTGTTGGGTGTTGAGTGTTGGGTGTTGGGTGTTGAGTGGCCACCGACAAAAACAAAATTGCCCCGCCACAAAGGGCGGGGCTAGTGTTGGACCAGTTACTCCCAGACTTCGCCGGGATTCTTAGAGTCAAGCTTTGTTAGCTGCCGAGTTTCTGCCGTCGCAGGAACGTCGGGATGTCGATGTCGATCTCGTCGAGCTGGATCGGAGTGGGCAGCGTCACGCTGGGCTGTTGGGCCTTTGGCGGCGCTGCGGATCCGAGGAAGGTCGGCTGAGCGAACACTTCGGTGTCCTTGCTGTTTCCTGTGGTCAGCGCGTCGGGATCCATCCCGGCGGCGAGAAGAGTGACTTGCACCTCGCCCTCAAGCGAGTCCTTCATCACGTGCCCCATGATGATGTCGGCATCGTCGGCATCCGTGAACTGAAGGATGTACTCCATCGCCTCATGGGCTTCGCCGATGCTGAAGTCGGGGCCTGCGGTGACGTTGACCAGAAGTCGCTTCGCACCTTGAATGTTGGTCTCGAGTAGCGGGGAAGTCGCTGCGTGCTGGGCGGCCATTCGCGCTCGCTGATCGCCAATCCCTTTGCCCAGGCCCATCAGGGCAACGCCGGCATTGCTCATGACCGATCGAACGTCGGCGAAGTCGACGTTGATGACGCCGGGAAGGAGGATGATGTCGGAGATTCCCTGAACGCCTTGGCGAAGTACGTCGTCGGCGGCGGCGAATGCCATCTGCATCGTCGTCTTCTTCTCAACGAAGCCGAGAAGTCGATCGTTCGGAACCGTGATCAGCGTGTCGACATGCGCTTTGAGCTGGTTTGCGCCCTCATCCGCCAAACGTCGCCGTTTCGGTCCCTCGAAGAGGAACGGCTTCGTGACGACGCCAACCGTAAGGATCCCCATCTTGCGGGCCATCGCCGCGACGACCGGGGCTGCGCCGGTACCGGTGCCTCCGCCCATGCCTGCGGTAATGAACACCATGTCGCAACCCTCGAGAATCGCCTGAATCGCGTCCTCGCTCTCAAGAGCGGCATTCTGTCCAACTTCGGGGTTACCTCCGGCGCCAAGGCCTCGGGTCAGCGCTTCGCCCAACTGAATCTTCTTAGAAGCGCGGCTCTGGCTTAGTGCCTGGGCGTCCGTGTTCATTGTCACGAACGTTACGCCCATAACGCCTTCCTGGATCATTCGATTGACGGCGTTTGAGCCGGCCCCTCCGATCCCTAGGACCTTGATGGTCGCTTGGTTTTCAAATAGGTTATCTGGTCGCATGGTCACTCCAACTCACACACGAAAAATCCTTCCAGTCGAAGGGTTCCGCTGATGGAGATGACGCCCGGTCAGTTAAGAAAGCGTCAGGTTTTTATCCACAATGCGCCGAATTGGTTTTGTTGCTCGAATTGTCCTGCTGGGAACGATGAAAGTGAAGTTCGGTTTGGAGACGGTGACGTCTTCCATGTGGATCGTTCGGAGGAGTTCGACGTACTCATCGATTGAAAAGATGTCGACGACGATCAGTTTTCCGCCAGGTTTGAGAACTCGGATTGACTCGATTATTGCTGAACTTCGGCTCTCGGTGTCGGGGAGATTATGGATAGCCCAACTGGAGACGACGTGGTCGAAAGACTCGTGATGGAACGGCATTCGTCGCATATCGCCGGTTTCGATTTCAATCCGGTCCGTCACGTTCTCCACTTGGGCATTCCTACGGACCGCTTCTTCGGTGTTGCCCGATTGATCTGCCTTCTTCCACAAGTCGATTCCGACCGCCTTCCCATTTGGAAGTCGCTTCGCAAGGCCGATGAGCATAAGGCCACGACCGCATCCGATGTCCAGAACCCTTTCGTCGCCTTTGAGTTGCAGCGAATCGAGAACGCGATCCCGAATTCTCAGCTTGAAGAACTTGCTTCCCAGGATCATAGAAAAGCTGGTCAAAAGCCATGCAGCACCGACCCAAGTAAAACTGATTGCAATGGTTGGCGGCATCCCGGGGATGATTGCCAGTGCGATACAGCCAAACCCCGCAACCAGAAGATACATCACGACGCTCGGTGCGTCGATTCCGTAATTTGCCTTCATCACTCAGATTTTAGTCGAACGACCGATCGTGAACTGACAGATTGATGCATACGGAGTTACTATGAATGGTGTGATTAGGCGGAGGTTCATTCCGGATGTCCATGAGCGTGACTCAAAGGGGTTCCGGATGCGCGGAACTCAGGTGTCTCGGCTTGAGGGGATCAGCGACGCCGTCTTCGGTCTAGCGATTACCTTGATTGTCGTCTCGCTGAAGGCCCCGGAGTCGTTCCAACAGCTTATGTCCACCCTTCAAGGATTTGTAGGTTCCGGAGTGTGCGTGCTGTTCATGATGCAGATTTGGAACCGGCACTTTCTTTACTTCAGACGGTACGGAATTGAAGACGGCATCACCAGGCTCCTCAACGGAATCCTGCTTTTTGTAGTAATCGCTTATGTCTATCCTCTGAAGTTCCTTTTCGGCGCATTTTTCGACTCGCTCTTCCACTTCCATGTAACCCAAACGAGCATGAATTGGGACGAACTGCCGAAGCTCTTTATCGTTTTCGGGGCCGGTTTCACCTTGGTCTACCTCCTCTTTGGCTTAATGTATGGCCATGCCCTCCGGCAACGAAAGGAGCTCGATCTCAATGAGCTTGAAGCGCTCCAAACTCGGTGGACCATGGGCGAGCACTTTCTGATGGCCGCCGCCGGAATGCTGTCGATGCTGGTCGCCTTGTTGGGCGGACCGTCGACGGCGATGTATGCCGGATTCGCTTACTTCGTGATTCCGTTCTTTCTCACCGTTCATGGCTCTCGCCATGGCGATGCTTTGCGCCGCCTCAACTCGGAACTTGGCGCAAACGGAACTGAAGAGCCAACTGAGGCGCCCGGTCAGCGATAGAGATTGTTATCTCTGCACGTTTCGGGCCGAGAAACCTTATTTGCGGCGCTCGTATCGTCCATTATCCAGATATGATCATTGCCGAGAACCTTCCCGATTCGATGTCGGCTGGAGTACTTGAGTCTCCTCGGAACTTCCGGATCAGAGAGATTCCGATGTGGCCGCTTGAGAGCTACGAAGATTCGGATATGGTGTTGATCAAGGTCGCGGCCTGTGGCGTCTGTGGATCCGATTTTCGATACTACTTGGGGGAGAATCCTTGGGCGCAGCACACGTTGGGCCGGTTTGTCCCAAATGCTCCAAATATCGTTCTCGGCCACGAGTATGCGGGCACCGTGGTAGCGGTATTGGATGAGCGAAATCGTCATCTGCTCGGGAAGCGAGTCGCGCCTGTCTGCTCCAAAGTATGCGGCGCATGTTCTGACTGTCGTTCAGGGCGGTCGCGGCTTTGCGAGTCGACAGTTCACATGGGGCACGGGCAGGGCTGGGGAATGCAGGATTTTTTCCCGGGCGCCTACTGCAAATATGCGCCAGCTTGGGGCTCATCGTGCTACGAAATTGCGGATCACATTTCGTTTGAAGAGGCGGCGATGATGGATATTCTTGCCGTATGTGTGCACGTGGCCGAACAGGGCCACATCCAGCCGGGACGCCCAATCTTGACAATCGGCGCCGGGCCAGCAGGAAACGGGGTTGCGCAGGTTGCCCTTGCGATGGGCGCAAGTCATGCTGTCCTGCTGGATAGGTCCGGCACCGCAATCGGAGTCGCGAATCGACAAGGAATTGGGACGACGATCGATACGATCGGTATGTCGCCCGATGAGATCCGTGTACGCCTTCGAACGGCCGCTCCAGATGGATTTGGGTCCGTATTCGACACAGTCGGAACTGCAGATTCGCTTGCGCTCGGAATTTCGGCGCTTGGAAAGGCAGCAACCCTCGTGAATATGGCCGTCCACGATGCCGAGATCCCGCTGAATTTCATGAAACTGGGTTCGGAGCGACGCATCGTCACGAGCTGCAACTTCGAACTCGGCGACTACCCGAAGGCGTTGGCTTGGCTGGAGGCTGGGAGGTTGAGGGTGAAAGAGTGGATGACAGCCACCTCGCTCGAAGAACTCCCTGGCCAGTTCCTGCGAATTTCCTCGAACCCCGAGGAAAAGGGGGTGTTTAAGTTAGTGGTTGTGTAGTGGCCGGTGACCGGTGCCCCTACTCGTGAGCCTCAGGCGCACTATGGAGGTTTTTTTCGACCAGAATTCGAAGGTTCCCATGGGCGTGTCCTCCCGAAGTGTGAGTCATATCCTCCCAAGAAACCTCGTATTCGACGACCTTGCAGAGCTGGGCCAATTGTGGCATTAGCTTGCTTCAAACCCTAGGGACTCTAGGAGCACTTGGAGGAACTTTCTCTTCCGGAAGCGCACCTCTCCCCTCCTACGATCCATTCAGAACATGATCGGCCGCGGCGATTAGGAAGACGTAGTCGGATGTTGGGTATCCGAGGCAGTACTCGGTCTGTTGCCACAAGTAGGGCCACTCGAGAAGCTCGGGGTAGTCGGGTCGGATGAGAGCGGTGCCGGAGCCGATACCCCCCGGGATGTACGAATCGTCGGCGCGATTGACGCCGTATCCGGGAATCATCGACTTTGCGCCAACTCCGGAAACAAACGAAGCGGTGTTGGAACCTGGGTGGCAACCCAGGATGAAGTTGACGGCGTGCAGCATGTAAGAAGCGGGGAAGATCTCAGGACAGACCTTGTGTAGCCAGTACTGCTTCACGCCGAACCTCTGGATGCCCCAGCCAGCGCCCCAGATATGAGGCTCGTACGGAATTCCATAAGGGGTCTTCTTCTCAAGCGCATCGACCTCCCCTCGGTAAATCTGAAGGCAGGCGCGAATCCTCTGGCCGAACTGTTCATCGTTAACAAGCGGAATCGCACGTGCGCCCAACCAGCCGAACCGGTCGGCGTTACCGACTATCGCCTCTTCCAAACCGATGATCGCATGGCGATATCCTGAATCGCCTGTCGCCTGAAACAGTTCGATCGCCGCTTCTAGGCGTACCAGCGGATCTGTTTCCCGCGCGCTGTCATATAGTTCGCGCGAGATTCGAAGGCAGTCGGTGGCAAGGGGATCGTTAAACCCGCGAAGAACTCGAGATGCCGCCGCCAAAGCACCGGAGACGCCTAGTTCGCGGTGAGGATTCTGCTCGGTGAATACCCAGCGGTCGTCTCCAGACCCGATAACGTTATCGGTGACGGTACCAGCATCGCCAAGGTGGGTGTACTGGCGCAGTTCCCGCTCGATGATTCCCCTAAATAGCCTTCCAAGAGCCTTGTAGCCGCCGACGATTGAGAGGCAACCGTGCTCAACCTGTTGGAGGACGTCCGGTTTTCCGTCGGGCTTCAACAACTCAACGATCTTGGACTCCTGGTCGATCGTGGTGTTGTCGTAGGTTAAGTTGAATTCCTCGAATGCCAAAGCAAGGCCGTGGACCGTATCGGCTTGAGATTCGACGCGCAGGTCGTAATCGCCGGCATCGTGCCATCCGCCGACGTTGATACCCGGGACGTGCTCGCCCGACTGGTAGGGTGTCAGCGTCGAAGGGCCCTGGTTGTATCCGTCGACATGGTTGAAATCGGTTGGCGCCATGATCGCGTCGTCGTCGTGACACAACCCGTGCCAAACGCGGTAGTTCTCGTTGACCCGGACGTGGCACATTTGGACGGGGAGGAAATACTCGATGGTCGGTTGCCAAACTCTCTCGGTGAAGACGCCGCTTCCTATCTGAAAGGGAAGGGAGTGCATGTCGCCATATCGGACGACGTACATGCCCGGCTCCTCGACCTCCGAGAAGTCGAAACGCAAGTAGTTATAGCGAAGGAACGCACCCCAATCGAGGGCGGGGCCGTCCAAGACCATCTCAAATCCGCCCTCATCGCGAATCTTGAGGAGGGCGACCGCCCTGATCTCTGTCTCGTTCCGGTCGAGTTCGATGACCGCCGCTTTAGGCTGAGACGGGTGATAGCCGACTTGCGATACCTGGATCACTGGGTCGGATTTCCAGTCGGGTATTGCATGGGGGGTAACAAGCCACTCGATGGCTCCGGCAGTCGTATCCGCCTCGACGAGCGCTCGGACGACGAACCAGCCGTTGTTGTGAAGCGCCCTGCCGTCGATGAGTTGGAGGCTTGCACCGGACTTCGCTTCGATTGTCAGGCGCATCGTATCGATTTCGGGGGCAACTACGAGACGGTTTCCTTCGGTGAGAATCCATCGTCGATCGTGATCGGCTCCGCAACCGATCGGCTGGCGAGGAAAGATCCCAAAGCCGTTTTCGCTTGAGAACGACTTTCCGAATAGGGCTCCCGGAAAGAGCTCAAGGTTGAATCCGACGCGGCCAATCCACTCCGGGGGTAAGGGGGCGGCCAGGTCAACAATAATTCGAAACGACTTTCCCTCTGGGCGAATCTTCAGCGTGTAGCCGAAATTCAGGTCGGGATAGTCGATTGGGTTGAACCCTTTACGGTTTCGAGCCTCGTCCGGGTACTCCATCCGAACGCTGATCTCTTGGCTTTCGCGATCCACGATCCGTTTTCCGACCTTCGGTATCGGCGACCATTGCCCTGGCATCGGCTCTAGACGAATGTCTCCGTTGGTAGCTATACGGTGTCCGTTCTGAATAATCCCGACTCCGCCCTGGTGCCCCTCTGGGTAGTAATCGTGGGCCAGCATCACATTTAGCCCAGGCATTTCAAGGTATTCGAGGTCGTTGACGATGAGGGAGTCGAGTTGAGTACGGATCGGGTCTGTCATGGATTGTCCATTCAAGGACCCGGTTTACCCGAATCGACAAACCGTATAGAATTTGCAGATGGAATGCGACGTTGCCATCATCGGCGGAGGGCCAGCGGGCACAACGTTAGGGACGCTACTCCGGAAGTACAACCCTGCCCTAAGCGTGACGATTGTCGAGCGCGAGGTGTTTCCGAGGGACCATATCGGTGAGAGCCAACTGCCGCATCTGATGCACGTCCTTGCCGAAATGGGCGTCTGGGAAAAGGTGGAGGCAGCCGATTTTCCGGTAAAAGTTGGTGGCCTTTATCGATGGGGAAGTTCGGACGACCTATGGGCGCTCGACTTTATTCCTGGCGCGAAATTCGATGACGAGCCACGGCCGGCAAGCTACGCCGGGCAGAGACTTTTTACTGCGTTTCAGGTAGATCGGGCAAAGTACGACAAAATCCTGCTCGACCATGCCGGCGAAGTCGGATGCAAGGTCCTGGAAGGAGTCAAGGTCCAGACGATTCGCAAAACTGGCGACCGAATTGACGGACTCGATCTCGTTGCTGCGAGCGATCACGGCGTTGCTGCATTGTGTGGGGAGACTGAGATTAAAGCCCGATATTACGTCGATGCATCGGGCAACACCGGCATGATGCGGCGAGCCATGGGTGTCGAGGTCGACTCCCCATCGACGTTGAGAAACATCGCCATCTGGGATTACTGGCAAAACGCGGAGTGGGCAGAAAGAATCGGAGTCGGTGGAACCCGGATTCTCGTGCTCAGCATCGGCTGGGGCTGGATCTGGTTTATTCCGCTCGGGCCAACCCGGACATCGCTTGGGCTGGTTACATCTGCCGAGTACTTCAAGCAAAGCGGAAAGAAGCCTGAAGAGCTGTACATGGAGGCCGTGAATGCCGAACCCACGATCGCAAAGTTGGTCACGATGGCATCGCGTGAGAATATCCTTCAAGCCACCCGCGACTGGAGCTTCGTCGCAGAACGGCTCTATGGGGAAAACTGGTTCCTTGCCGGCGATTCGGCCGGCTTTGCCGACCCGATTCTCTCTGCCGGCCTCACATTGGCGCAAAGCGGCGCGCGCAAGATCGCATATACCATCCTCGAACTGGAAAGAGCCGAACTAGACCCGGATTGGGTGAAGAAAGAGTTCGACCGCTCCCAGCGTGCTCAGATTAGGAACCACATCAATTTCGCCGACTACTGGTATTCGGCGAACGGGCATTTCACCGAGTTGAAGGAGTACTGTGCCGAAATCGCCCGCGAAGCGGGCATCGACCTCGAGCCGGAGGAGGCATTTCGATGGATGGGGTCCGGTGGGTTCTCCAAAGACAAACTTGGGCAGGCGTTCGCGGGCACTTTTACGATCGGGGCGATCAAACTGAACATTCATCAGATGTCGGGTCGTATTCCGAAATGGGAGGTCGAAGGAAGCAACTCATTCTCGTTGGATCTGGATGGAGCGACCGTAGCCAATCTCGCCCACTATGAATCTGGGAAAATCACGAGCGTTCCATGCTACGTTCGGGGCGCTCATATCTTGCCGAATTACGAGGCGTTCGGGGCGATGCTCACCGCTCTCGAACATGAATCGGAGCTTCAGCTTGTGATGGAGCGCTACATCTATGAGGTGAAGAAACGAGGGTTGAGAGCCAACGTGGGCGCCTATTTCTGGACAGGTCTTGAGACCCTTGAAGCGATGCTTGGAGAAGGTTGGGTCAAAGGTTCAAACGTCCCCGACGCGAAGTGGATTGGGATTGCGCCTAAAGCGAGTAACTTCCTGTTCGGTTGGCGCGAAGAGGGCGTTGGGTTGGTTTCCGTCAACGACCTCTCCGGCCAAAACGTTGTTCTCGACTGGGATAGCTACCTCAGTGCCGTAACTCCTGGCCCTTAGGTGATCTTAGCCTTCGGGGCGGAATAACCAAAGGGCGGCGCCCTGGGGATCTTTGATCATAGCCATGCGCCCAATCGTCGGGACGTCCATAGCCGGGACCAGGAGGGTAGCACCCAATTCGATCGCCTTCGCGATACGTCCATCGACGTCGTCGACGGCAAGATATGTTGCCCAATGAGGGGTGAGTCCCGAATGGAGTTCGGTCAAGCCGCAGATTGGGACACCGTTGCGAGTGAGCATCTTGTAGGGGCCCATCTCACCCATATCCATGTCGAGCGATCCGAAATCGAGTGCGTTGGTGTAGAAAGCAATCGCCCCCTCGATGTCTGAGGTGACGACTTCATGCCAAACGAAATTGCTGCCTTGTGCTATTGCACTTTGGGTGGCCTGAGATTCATCCATGGGCGCATTCTACAACTTGCCTTGCCATAGTCCAAGTTAAATTACGTGCAAGTCCAATGTCCTCGGAGCTCTAGATGAATCCGATAACGGCAGTACTGGCAAGTGCCATCGTTTTGGCGACGATCAACTCTGGGTCGAGCCCTCGATAGTGAATGGGCCAATTCTTCGCGCCTCGAAGCGTGTCCGATGTGTGCTCGACGAAGTAGTTCTGCTCCTCAGGTGACGGAGGTCGGAATTGCCACGGCAAGGCTAAAGCCTCGTCGACACCGACGACCGTGAACTCCGTTTTGAGTCGGGCCAAAAAGCTCCTCAGGTTCGCCTTGCCCCGTTCGTAGATCTCTAGGGCCACCGGAACTCCATATTCGGGTGTAGGCGGCGTTCGCCCACCATAGTAAGGAATGTCCCACCAGTCGGTGTGACGGAACTTGGTAGGGTGGCCCACAAACAGGCCGATCCATGCCTGATCGAGCGCTTCGACTGCACGGAGAACCCGGTCGGCTGCATCTCTTGCCCGTGCGTCGTCCTGCCAATCGAGTTCCGAGATGCTGAATGCCTGTGGCAAGGCGAATACCCCGTTGAATTTATGGACGGCTTGATTCGGGAACTGCGTCAACGCATACACATACGCTGGAATTCCGAGCCGCTTCATCGCATCGGAAATCTCCGGCGACCATGTATTGCCACCTCCGCCCCAAAACTCCGGCGTTCTTCCCACAAAACCTTGAAATGCATCAAACCCTTGCCGTTCCGAGTTGAAGGCGGCCTCGCAACCCTCTTCCCACTCGAGTTCGGCAAGCAACTCCATTGTCGAGGGGTGGAACGAGTGGGTATTGGTGTGGAGTCCGAGGCTGTGGGGGCGATACGCCTCGGCGACGTCTGTCCGCCCTCGTGCCGCCAGAGTTCGGCACTTTTCGCCAGTCAGGCAAAAGGAGCCGCGGACGCCTGCTTCAGAGAAGATCAGCGGAAAATCCAGAGCGGCATCGTCCGCGAGCGGATTGATCGGATCTTCGACGTCCATGAAAAGCGATACCGTCTTCATTTGGAACTCATTGTGTCAGGTCGAGGAGAGCCAATCGTTCCAGCCACGACGGACGGTTTCTTCCAAAGCCTCAGGGTAGGCAAAGCTCAACTTCTCGGATACACGTCGTCCAACAACGGATACTTCATCGCGGACGGCTTCGATAGCGGCAACCAACTGGGCTCTGGTTTGGATTGGCATTCCCAATATTTCATTGGCCCGCTGCCCGACACCTTCGCTGAGTACTCGGGTTCGATCTGTCAACGAATGGATTGTCTGTTGCCCAGTTTCATCGAATCCAGATAGGTTGATGTACCATATCCGCCTCAAGAAATTGCGGTCGGCGTTCAGCCCGAAATGGGCCATCAGATCAAGGTTTCGGTGAAGAACTTTTCGATGCTTGTGCGTGTTGATCCAATAGCTCGTAGTTGCCTTGCTTACTTCCAATGAGTTCGCCTTATCCTTGAAGTAAGGGTTTTCGATTGTCTCGTTAACCGGCGCGATGGGCCAAGCGGTATCGCGATAGGCAATGGGCACAATGATATTCTCAACTACACTAGGAGGAGATGCTTGAACAAACACATCGAATAGGTCTCCGTTAGATAGTAGAGCGTGATGAAGGACGCTCGACGATGATGTATCAAGCGTTATCTTCGCTTGCTCTTCGGTCCCGAAAACTCGAGATAGATCTGCATCGATCCATTGGGGAAAGGCATCGGGCTCAACAGCGAGACGCAGGTCGACGTCGCTGTAAAGATCCGATGTGCCATGGGCATGGCTCCCGCCAATCCACACAGATTGAACCTCTGGTAGGTTCATAACCCTCTTCAGAACCCTTCGAAACGATGGAACGCTTGCCAACGGCGGGCACCGCTGCTCCCAATCGGCAATTGTAAAGTCTTGAGCCACAGTTCATTGTGGACGGAGGTGTCAAATCCTGCGGTTACGATGTTCGTCCAGAAAAAAACGTTAAAAGATGCTTGCATATCGAACGTTTTTATCTGATAATGAGTCGTTCGCGGGACGTGTGGAGCCGTGCAGACTGGAGCCACATTGTTATCGCGAATCAGGCCGTTGCCCATCAATAAGTTTTAAGTGAACCGAAATCGAAAGAGTCTTCAAATCGAAGGCGGATTTTTAGAAACGGCCCCACAGAAACGTTGAGTCAGCGCTTGATGCTTGGGTCTTAATGTGGCTCAGCTTTTTAAAGTCTGACGTTTGGCCATACATTTACTCGTCTGCTATCCGTGCTACGGAGGGTCTTATTTAATGAGAAAAGCCTTTACACTCATCGAACTTCTTGTTGTCATTGCAATCATCGCTATTCTTGCCGCTATCCTATTCCCGGTTTTCGCTCAGGCTAAAGCAGCCGCTAAGAAGAGCGCCGGTACTTCCAACTCGAAGCAGCTAACGCTCGCTGTTCTCATGTATGAGGGCGACTACGACGACTTCGTTCCTCCTTCAACTCAGTGGAACCCACAGTCGAACCCTGGCGGCGACCCGCTCGGTTTCGGTAACGGCTGGTTTGCGAACTGGGGATGGCTAGCCGCTCCATATATCAAGAACGCTGGGATCTTCTACGATCCACAGGCGCCGAATACTCCGAAGATCTTCAACTCGGACACGATCACTTCGACGAACTTCCCTGATTTCGGTTACAACTACGTCTATCTCTCGCCATGGAACGGAACCCACCAGGCTCCGATTTCGGGCACCCTTCCCGACCAGCCTGCCAGCACGATCATGATGGCAGAGCGCGGCGCCGCTCCTGAAGAGAAGTACGGCACCGGCGCATGGTGGGGCTTCTCCTTCACCTATGCTGCAGACGGCCCGATGTTGAACGCTACGGTTGAAGTTCCGAACTGCGGTCCTATTCCTCAATTCTGCGCTTCCAACTGGGGCGTTGGCGACTTCTCCTGCGCAGCTCTCACGGTTGCTGCCGGTATGAACACTGGTGGCGTTGCGGTTCGAGCTGGCGGCCAGTCAATCACCGCGTTCCTTGACGGTCACGTCAAGGCAATGACCCCCGGCGCTCTAGCCGCTGGTACCACTTGGACGCCAACCCTCGCACAGGGTAGCTTGACCTGGTCCTCGTCCTATCCTGCTTCCTATCTGTGGAGCACGAGCAAGTCCTGGACTGTTAATGGAGTCTGGTAGGTTGATCGGCCAATCGAAAGTTCGTGAAACAATGAAGTGGAGTTTGGCCCTTGCTGCAGCCGTAACGGTTCTCGTTGCGGCTGGCTGCAAAGGCGGGGACGATACTGCGGCCGGTAGCACAGCTCCCGTCGCACCTCCTCCTGCGAAGGCCGGCGGTGAGCAAAAGACTGCCGTTTCTCCTCCTGCTGTCCTGAATCCTCAGGCCAGCAATCCAATCGGCAGCAAGGCTGGCGGCGGAAACTAAGAGATCGAACGATCTGAAAGGGGCGGGGCATTTTTGCCCCGCCCTTTTTTGCGTCTGGCTCGTGAGCTATTGGCCGGTCTCAACCGGTCAAATATGCGCCCGCCGGGGCATTCACAGTGCATCTTCCCGCGGTATCGACGACCGGAATCGCCTGGGAAATAGATTAAAATGCACTATTGAATCTACGGTTTTTCGTTGATTCCTTGTCAATTTCAGCTATAAGGCCTGATTAATTGGAAATATAGCTTGCATCCCAGATACTTCTTGTCTGATAATGTGTCGTTCGCGTTTGATGAATGATCGCTCAGGCAGTTATTCCTCAGAAGTGGTGAATGGGGTCGTACAGGTAGGTAATTATCTTGCGATAACGACAGGAAACAGATGTTGTACTTCACACGTATTAAACGAAGTGTATCTGCCGTTAAAGGCACCCATGCACTCGAGGCCAACTCGATCCAAGTTGAGGTTCGGACGGCCGTCGTCTGTGCCCGTGTTATTTTTTAGCCAGTCAGCAATTCATTGTTCGGAGGATCTCATTCATGAGAAAAGCATTTACACTTATTGAGCTTCTAGTTGTTATCGCTATCATCGCCATTCTTGCGGCGATCCTATTCCCAGTCTTCGCGCAGGCTAAGGCCGCCGCAAAGAAAGCCGCCGGCACGTCCAACGTCAAGCAGCTTTCGCTCGCCGTTCTCATGTATGAGGGCGACTATGACGACTTCGTACCTCCTGCCACTAGCTGGAATCCTCAGTCCAACCCGGGCAGCAACCCGCTCGGATTTGGTAGCGGCTGGGCAGCGAACTGGAGCTGGCTGTCTGCTCCTTACATCAAGAACTCACAGGTGTTCTACGATCCTCAGGCTCCTAACACGCCTAAGGTTTTCAACTCTGACGCGATCACCTCTTCTTTCTTCCCGAACTTCGGATACAACTATGTTTATCTGTCGCCGTGGAACGGAACCCACCAGTCGCCGATCTCGGGCACTTCGCCTGATCAGCCTGCCAGCACGATCATGATGGCCGAGCGCGGCGCCGCTCCTGAATTGTCAAACGGAACCGCAGCCTACTGGGGATTCCAGTTCGACTATGCTCACGACGGACCTCTTCTCAACGCGACTGTTGAAGTCCCGAACTGCGGCCCGATCCCTCAGGACTGCGCTTCCAACTGGGGCGTTGGCGACTTCTCCTGCGGAGCTTTGACAGTTGCAGCCGGTATGAACACCGGTGGCGTGGCTATCCGAGCCGGTCAGCAGTCGATCGCAGCATTCCTCGACGGTCACGTGAAAGCGATGACTCCTGGAGCGCTCGCCGTTGGTACGACTTGGACCCCAACCCTCGCACAGGGCAGCTTGACATGGTCTTCGGCCTATCCTGCTTCCTACCTGTGGAGCACGAACAAGTCCTGGACCGTAGTGGGTAGCTACTAAGTTGACCACTCAAACCAAGACCCAGAAAGTCACGGTGTGGGCTGTCCTCGTAGCCGTTGCAATGATGGCCTTCATGGCCGTCGGATGCAAGGGCGCCGATGACACCGCTGCCGCTGGCACTTCGTCTGCAGGTACGCCGACTCCTCCGAAGGAAGGCGCTCCGAAGACAGGCGTGTCGCCTCCGGCACAGCTCAATCCGGCTGCGGGCAACCCAACCGGAACCAAGTAATCCTCCGATTCTGATAATCGGAAGATCGAACGAGGGCGAAGCAGATTGCTTCGCCCTCGTTTCGTTGTGCCTTTCCCATTCGAGGAGAAGTAAGATACCGAGTCATGCGGTTCTGGACTCCTGTGACTGTCGCCTTCCTTTCGGCCACCTACTGTATTGCGTCAGCCCAAGAGCCAGTGCGGGCCGAACATGGAATGGTAGCGTCCGCCCATCGAATCGCTTCTGAGATCGGCGTCGAAATCCTCAAGAGAGGAGGCAACGCGGTCGACTCCGCTTGCGCAGTTGGATTGGCCCTTGCTGTGGTATATCCCGAAGCTGGCAATCTTGGTGGCGGCGGCTTCATGATGGTGCGCCTATCCAACGGGAAGACCGTCGCAATCGACTATCGAGAAACCGCGCCGGCAGCCGCGACTCGGACGATGTATTTGGATTCGACCGGCGTCGTTAAGGGCCAAGACTCGCTGGTGGGTTACAGAGCTTCAGGGGTTCCCGGCACGGTCGCAGGCTTTGGGCTGGCCCAACACAAATACGGAAAGCTCAAGTGGAAGGACGTTGTCGAACCGGCACGATTATTAGCCGCAAATGGGTTCAGAGTAGGCAAGGCGTTTGTCGCAAACGTTAGGCATGCAACTAACCTTGCCAAGGATGCAGAGAGTCGGAGGATCTTCCAGAACGGAGGCAGCTACCTGAAAGAAGGGGACCTTTTTCGGCAACCGGAGCTTGCCGAAACGCTAATGAGGATTGAGGCAATCGGTCCAAGCGAGTTTTACCGTGGCAAGACCGCCCTACTTATCGCTCAAGCAATGGATGGGAAGGGCTTGATTACTCTCAGCGACCTCAAAAGATACAAGCCGGTTGAAAGGCGACCGGTTGAGGGCGAGTACCGCGGATATCGCGTAATCACGATGCCTCCACCAAGTTCAGGGGGAATCGCCGTCGTTGAAATGCTCAATATGCTTGAACACTATCGAATGTCCGAGATCGGCTTCGACACGATCGCGGGAGACCACCTTCTCGCCGAGGTCATGCGACGGGCGTTTGCAGACCGCGCTGAATTCCTCGGCGATCCCGATTTCGTGAAGATCCCTCAAGCCGGCCTTTTGTCGAAGGGGTATGCGGACAAGCTCGTTGCCAGCATCGATTTCCAGAAGGCGAGCCCGAGCTCTGCAATCGGCCATGGTACCCCTCAAGGTTACGAGTCGCCTGAAACCACGCACTATTCGGTTGTCGACGCGGAAGGTAACGCCGTATCCAACACCTACACGCTCAACTTTAGCTACGGCAGTGGCGTGACGATCCCTGGCGCGGGCTTCCTGATGAACGACGAGATGGACGATTTCACCAGCAAGCCTGGAGTCCCGAACGGCTTCGGCCTTATTCAAGGCGAGTCGAACGCAATCGGCCCGAGGCGCCGTCCGCTCTCCTCAATGACTCCGACATTTCTGACAAAGGATGGGAAGCTGTTCATGGTTATCGGAAGCCCCGGCGGGCCGACGATTATCACAACCGTCCTTCAGGTAATCCTGAACGTCGTAGACCATGGCATGAACATCGCGCAGGCAATTGCAGCGCCGAGGATGCACCATCAGTGGATGCCCGATGAAATCAACGCTGAAGTCGGCCTGGCCACCGACAAAGTTTTCGATGGAATGCTTCGGATGGGTCACAAGTTCAGTTTCAACGCTCGCAAGCGGGGCGTCTTGTGGGGAGACGCCGAAGGGATCGTCATCGATCCCCAAACAGGTATTCGGCTTGGAGCTTCGGACCCTCGATCGTCGAATGCTGGTGCTATCGGCTACTAGATCCATTCGCGTTACTGCGGAATAATCGCAGTCTGCTAGACGTCGTAGCAGATATTGGGCTTGCGTACGCGATGGCTAGACGGAAAGCTATGGATCCTGATCGCGTCGATGTCATTCATGACGGTCGGCGTCGGCGCTTCTATGCGCCAAACCGACGACGGAACTGGCGATTGGAGCGCACACCAGTGGGCTGCATGGCGAGATGCCCAGATCGCAAGAATCTTGTCTCCGTCCTTTCTCGCTAACGGCAAGATAATCCTGTCGCGCGAAGAAGTCATTAGTCGTAGCGTGGATGCCTATCGGTTTTTGCGGCCGCACCTTTCCGATCCGGCGTTTCTAAGAAGTCCAACTCGTGGCAAGGAACTGTCGAACTTCGCGAGATTCGTGACTGGACAGAGCACGATGGCGATCTACGACGGAACCGGACGCTACACGCATGCCTTGGGCTACGGACAGACAGACAAAGAGTACTGGTTGAACTCCTCGTCCGAACTGCGGTTCCCGACGTTGTTGTCCAGCCAGAGGTTCCTCGGCGCTTTAGAATCGCCTCGAACATATTCGAAGGCAATCGAGATCTTGGAATCACAGAACCTGGGCCTCGCCGCGGATCGGAAATGGACCTGGCTCATCTATCGGAGTCGATTCCTCAAGTCGACGGACACATTAACCTATGGGCGATTGCTCGTCGTCGTGCCCAATACGCCTGATGGGCCAAACCAAGTCCTTGACCGATGGGTCCAGTTCGATTTAGCCGTCCCTGAAACTGTTTCCGGACCCGAGTTGAATTCCATGCCAAGACTTCGAAGTGTATCGATGGTTGCCGTTCGTCGAACCTCTGGTGGCAACGCGCCTGGAAGTGGGTATCTCGCCGATTTTATGCGCGACGTCGATCCTCGCACGGGGGAGCTTTCAATCGTCCCCACGATGCTTGAGTCAAAGAACCCGAGCAAGAACTGCTACGACTGCCACAAATCGCCGGTGTTGCCGATTCAACCTAAGTCGGTCTTTGGATTCGATTCCGTAGGGAGACTTACTCCGAAAGAGGTAGGAGCGATCTCCGAGGTCGAGGCGGTCAATGCACGGATCGCGAACTACGGCAAAGTCGAGTTGACATCCATGGACACCGACGCGTACGGCCCCTCGATCGGTCCGATCTCACGCGATCGTCCAGACGCATTTATCCGGTCAGCCTCCGGCGATCCATCCCTTTCATCCGAATCGGTTGTCCGAATCCGGAACTCGATGAGTTGCGCTTCGTGCCACGATCGGTTCGCCAAACTTAACTACCCACAAGCCGTTTCAAGCAACATCGGTTTCCTTGTGTTCGAGCAGAAGGTCGGTCTCGTTCAGACGTTTGTCGAAAATGGCTGGATGCCACCTCGAAGCGACCTGAGCCCATCTGAACGCAAAGCGCTTTGGAAGTGCCTCGAACTCGAGTATCTGACCCCAAGGGCCCAAACAGGCGTTTTCGTCGACTGGCTACGCGGCGTCAACGGACAAGGGGAAGGGAAGTAGCGCTCCATCGTGTGCGTTTACCTCTACCGTATGTGTAGGGAACTCAACCAGGCAGGAGGGCCTTGAATTCTCGCAGCCATGGCTCGTAGTGACGCCACTTCTCCACTGACGTGCCGTACACGGGTTGGCGGACTTGCCAGCGGCTGGGGGTTCGGACGGCGCGTTCATTTTGCTCGTGGTGGAGGCACGAATCGTCCCAGCCGAGGCCACAGAAGGACACGATTTCTCGCATAACCTTTTCCCTGTCGGCGATGAGTGACTCGTAGTCCATCTCCATAAAGGACTCAGCGGGCAGGATTGCGCGCCAATGCTCCATTAGGCGCAGGTATTCGCGGTACCCGGCAACGATGCTCTCACGGTTATAGCAAAACTCGGCGGCGGATGCGAAGGGAGTCATGTACATCGAAAGGCAAGTATCGATCGGACTGCGGCGGCAATGAATGATGCGTGCTTTCGGAAACAGAAGATGAATGAGCCCGAGAGTCATGTAGTTGAGCGGCATCTTGTCGGTGACTCTCGCAAAGCCGTGGGCCGCCTTGTCGAGCAACTCTAGGTATTCGGTGATGGACGACTTCAGTTCTTGACCCGGGAAGTCGTCTACGATGAGCTTTCGGATGAGAGTCGTTCGCTCTGGTTGCGTCCAGAAGGTCAACTCGCCCGCCTCTCCGACATCGCGGTGGCTCGACAGAATCTGCTCGACCAGCGTCGTACCGGAGCGAATCATTCCGACGATAAAGACCGGAGTCTCCGATTGCGAACCAAGGTCTCGATTCTTCTCGAAGAACGACTTGGTGAACGTTTCGATTTGAGCATCGATCCATTTTCGATGGCCCACCAAGTCAAACGGAACCCCTTTCCTCTCCGTTTGAAACGAGAGTTGGTTTGCCTGATCGAAGTTGGTAATCGCCTTTTCGTATTCGCCGAGGTCGTCGAACGCTTTGCCAAGGGCATAGCGCAGACTTCTCAATTCCTCTTGGCTCCGTGAATCGTCGGCGATGAGAGCCTCCAGATTGGTGACAAACAATCGATCGGAGGGACCAAACTGTTTGGCTTTGGTAATGCCCAGATAGGCGCTTGCCAACGTTGGGTCGAGTTCGATAGCCTTCAGGAAATGGTCGTCGGCCTCTCGGAATCGCCCCAGGACCTGAAGGGCGTTGGCAATGAGGTCGTGGGTAACCGCAACTTTCGGATCCAACCTGAGCGCTTGTCGATAGCACGCGACAGCTCCTTCGTAGTCCCCCTCGTGCTTAAGCGCATTGGCCAACATCGCTAGACCCCCTAGCGACGGAGTGAGTTCGACACCCTTCCTCAGGTATTCGATACTCTCGGACTTACGATCGTTCTGGAAAAGCAACTTGCCAAGGGAATCGTGGAAAACCGCCTCCTTAGGTGCGAGTTCGATCGCCTTTTTGTATTCGCTTGCCGCATCGTCGATCCGGAGAAGCTGCTCGAGCGTTCGCGCAAGAAGGAAGTGGGTTGCAGGAGAATCGGGCGCGAACTCAACCGCCAGCTGCATCGACTTCAAAGCCTTCAGCGGCATCTCCATCTCTATGTAACAGAGCCCCGCCGCACTTGGACCAGATGGATGCCCGGGTCGCAGTTGGATCATTCGTTCGCATAGAGCAAGCGACTCGTCGAACCGCTTTTGATCTCTCAACAGGTTCGCAAGCCATTCGACCGCCTCGAACGCGTTCGGTTCCAGTTCGATCACCGTTTTGAACCGCGCAATCGCCTGATCGACATGCCCTCGCCTTGCCGAGATCATTGCCAAGAAGAAGGTGGCGGGCGGGAATACAGGAATCTGGTCGAGGACCAGCTTGCACAGTCGCTCTGCTTCGTCCAGCCTGCCTGCGCCAAGCGCAGCTTGAGCCGCTCCCATCGTTCGGTTCAGGTCGAACTGTTGGGTGTTCAAGCTTCTTCCTCATTCATTTTCCGCTTTCCGGTTCGGAGGTCGTTCCATCGCCACTCTTCTGTTCGTGTTCGGGTCAGGCTTGGGTCCATGTACCAATAGGCGACACTCTTGAACAGTCCGCTGCAGTTGTTGCCGGTACCGTGTTCGATCGTAAACCGCCCTGACCGTGTAAATGGAACTGGATCGGGCACATGAAGTCGATAGCCGCACATCTGAAGACCGTCTCCCCACTCACCCATTGTCGTGGTGCCGCTTAGGTACCCTGCGTAGCCTCGAACACCCCATGCATCGTTGAGGTAGTCCTCGGCGCCGGTCCCGTACATCGTAAGGCGAGGGTCGTCGTCGACGAAGAACATTTCATCCCCTTCGCAAAGGGCACGGTCAGTCGGAGCATCTCGTACGTCCATGACGAAGCTGCACCCCACGAAATGGCCGGCGCCGAACGCATACAGAAATTCGACGTTATTGAATCCGTCCAAATTCAGCAAACGGCAAGCCAACCCGTCGTAATCGCGGTGATCCGGACCGAATGGAGTCTCGATGTGCCATGTCGCGCGAAAACGCAGGAGATCCCGATCGATCTCGTCAGCCGCTTCGTGCAACACTTGCCCCGACAAGTACAAATTCAAAACCGTTCGATTGACGAGTTCGAGCTTCGCATTAAGGTGATGCGGCATCGGGAAAAAGCAGTAGTACTCCCCGTCGGCGTCGGTTCCGCAGAGAAGAGATCCCGGCTTGCGCCCTTGGCCATAGTCCAGAAACATCGGACCGACTGGTACACGGACCGAGGCGTCTCTGAGTTCGTCCTCATCGAAGTGAGCGACCAACCAGAGGTTTTCGCGGACATGTTCCATCTCGTGTGGAGTAAGACCGGTCGGAAGTTTGAGCCGGATCCCTCGGACGATCCCGGCGCCTTTATGGTCAAGCAATGTTGCCGACTCTCCCGGTGCGAGGGTGTACTCGACTTTAGTCGACTTGTTCATGTCGATTAGCGGCTGACCCTTCGACCAAAGTGCCAAAGTAGTTTTTGCCTTCTCAACACGTTCGGACTCCAGCCAGGAACTCAGTTCAAACGCCTCAACTTCGGTTCCAGGCGGATAGAGCTGGGAGTTGATGTGATAGTAAAGATAATCGTCTTCCGGCTCGATGGTTACTTTGCAGTGGGTTTGAAACGGGATTGGGCAATACGTCGTGTAACCCATCGCAAGGTGTTCGTCCCTTGAGCGGTTCGAATGCTCTTCGCCCTCTCCGCCGACCCCATGGGTGAGTGGCAACGTCTGAAACATCTGCTCAAACAGCATCGATACGGCCGGTTCGGGGTTCTTGTCCAAGTAGATCTTGACGATCCCTTTCTGCGGATCCGCGGTCCAGATTCGAGTGATGCATCCCGGACCTGCTTGATCCATCATCACAGCAGCGCGCCCTTCTCGGCGGATGTAGTTGCTCCAATCGTGGTTGCCACCTCGCCGGTCGTAGCTTGATGCCATCGCTGAGCGAGAGACTTTTCTGCGTGCGAGCAGAAGCGGATCCGAGAGGCTGTCGATACCGAGATTGTTCATGGCGGCGTTCCCTGTATTCCTGAGTTTCGCTCCACGATACCGAATTGAAGACGGGCCTTGTGGCACTTCTCGACGACTTGTTACGGAACACGAATGACGATGTTCAGATCATATCCCCAGGAACGGTTTGACGCCGCTCCCACAAGGAGAGTCATGAAACTGAACACCTATACAACCCTCGCTATTGCAGCCATCGCCTTAGCAACGGTACCGGCGATTGCCCAAGTCAGAATTACGAAAGACGGCCGCCCTGAGCGTATGTTCCGCCCGATTCAGGGTCTCAATCCTCGAGACGTTCACTTCCTCAGACAGGCCGCAATCATCAACATGGCGGAGATCCAGATGAGCCAGATGGCGATCGAGAAGAGTTCAAATCCGTTTGTCTCCGAATACGCCAAAGAGATGATTCACGAGCACCAGGGCTCACTTGACGAACTGATGATCATAGCCGCTAATAAGAGCGTCGAACTCCCGGGAGCAATGCCTGATGACGTCAAGAAGCTATGCATGCACCTGCAGAACCTCACCGGCGACCGATTCGATGCTGCCTACCAGAATGCCCAGGTCAGCGGTCACGCCGACGCGTCAAGAACTTTCAAGTCCGAAATTGAGAACGGAAAAGACGAAGACGTGAAGGCCTATGCCGTCAAGACGCTTCCGGAAGTCACCTTGCACTACCGCATGATTCTGAACAAGCAGACCATGATGGGTCCGAACAAGATGGATCACGGTAACTAGCTACCACCCCTGATCGGCCATCCAATTGCGCCCTTCTGCTTTTGCGGAAGGGCTTTGTGATGCTTGCTTCGCGGTCTCTCGACCCCTATTCATTGGATTTGTAGCCGACGGATGGTTCTTGCCGTCGCATAGCTAAGGAACATTGACCTTCCGCTTGTGCCTATATCTGTACGTAGGAGAGAAGCGATGTTCAAGGTTGTTTTCATACTTGCGGCGTTGATGGCCGTCTCGGTGTCATTCGCACAAGGGTTTGGCGGAGGTCAACCCGGAATGCGATCGAGGCCCGGTGGTATGGCTGGCGGCCCGATTACCATGCTTCTCATGGATCCGAAGGTCTCGGATGAACTGAAACTCACCGACGACCAAAAGTCCAAACTCGCAGATATTGGCAAGACGATTCAAGAGGATATGCAGAAGGCGTTTCAAAGCGCCGGCGGCGATCCTGAGAAGATCCGTCAATTGACGACCACCGCCATGGATGTCGCGACGAAGAGTCAATTGGATATCTTAACTGCCGACCAACGCAAGCGACTTCAAGAGATCTACATTCAGGACAACGGGCCGTCCGCAATCCTCAATAAGGATGTTCAAAAAGAGCTTGGGTTGACGCCCGAGCAATCGAAGAAGGTCGCCACGCTGCAAGACAACCTCATGAAAGCCATGGGCACGATGGGTGAGAAACTACGGAGTCAAGACCTCGACTTCCAGCAGTTCCAGGATCTCATCCAAAAGAACTCAAAGATCATGGATAAAGAGCTAACCAGCCTCATGACCGATGACCAGAGAAAGAAGCTCAAAGAGATGGAAGGCAAAGAGTTCAAACGCGATACGCCGGGTGGCTAATTCGGAAAGGGCGCGGGGACGCGCTCGATCGGTTGCCGGCTAATCCGGAAGGCTTCAGCAGGCACAAGCAAACTCACGAAACTTGGATCGAACCAGGAGCCGACCGGTGGCGCCCTCTCCCTTCGGAACGGGCGAGGGGACGTGCTCGACTGGCTGTTGTCTACGGCGGAAGGCTCCTGCAGGCACTAGCGAGCTTACGGAACTTGGATCGAACCAAGAGCCGACTGGAGACGCCCTCGCCCTTTGGGAGAGGGGCTGGGGTGAGGGGGCATTTCCGTTTACGCACCCGTGGTTCCCTATTTCCGGTTAGGATATTTGGATGTCGGGTAACTCCCGTCCAAGTGAGAATGAGGAGATTGCCACCGACTGGTCGGGTTGTCTTCGACGCATTCTGTTTGTTTGCATCGACCGCGATTGGGGATCGGGTTCAGATGCCGAATGCGAATATGGAGTCCCTTCGGGACGCGTGTTTATGGCCAAACCTCACCCTGTCCCTCTCCCTTCGGAAAGGG